>SDBV01003345.1_pt1 | contig 23727 bp, 20 predicted proteins | sample 2277081 | NCBI WGS metagenome assembly SDBV01 (sample SAMN10402039, study PRJNA504765) | marine sediment metagenome | isolation source: marine sediment core GS10_PC15, 223 cmbsf | place: Arctic Ocean: Southern Knipovich Ridge | collected 2010 | reverse complement strand
GAGTGGGCCGTTTAGCGTAGAGGTACTCTAATGCTGTAGCAGGCGAGGCAGGAATCGAACCTGCATCCTACGGCTTTGGAGGCCGTTGCTCGCCATTTGAGCTACTCACCTATAAATAGGATAATAGACAGAAAGTGTCTATTATCAGTTGCGGGGCGGGGCTCGAACCTGCTTCTTCCCAGGTTCACCGGTACTCTGGGGTGCTTTACCACGATAAGCTACGTCGCATTAAGTCCAGCGTTGCACCCCAAGCCAGGCCAGCCCGAGGCGGTGACGCAAGTCACTTTCAGGGGATACATCGGCTCAATCGCCGCGCACTCAGGTGCGTGTCTGGACATTCCTGTTAATTGGTGCACGGCTTTGGCTCTACCCGGTTCACACTAGTAATCCCCGGTGCCCGGTTGTTCCACCGTACAGCCTGCTATACTCGGTCTGCTCATGGAATATGCCAGCCATCCTCACTTGTATTGAGCACGTTACCGCTGGCTCGACCACTTGTTACAATACCCCTGTACTTATGCACAAGTACAGGTAATTCTATCCGGTACAATTGTAACTTACTGACACTCTCCAACGCAGCCTGACTCTCGGACAAGATTACCGTTTCTCTTCGTCGCGGCATCCTCAACGGCAATACCTACGATAAGGGCGATAACCACTGGCTGCATTGCACCAATCAGAAACATCACATCCTTGGCAATCTCTGGCGCGACGTACTTCACCACAAAATAGGTTGCCAAGGAAACAACGACGTCAACTACCATCAACCAGAACTTTCGTGACTGTATAAGCGAATTCCACACTGACATATCTATTCTCCTTTATCAAACACTAACGTTCGCATATCCTCAAGGTGATTCTTTGTTGCACTTAGTGCGCCTTCATTACCCTCGTCATTTGACGGTCTGATTCCATTGAACCACAAGTCGTCCATTAGACGTTTAGCGTCATCATACTCTAGCTCAAACAGACAGTCATGACTGAATCCCTTTTGTGTATCGTATTCTTCCATCTCAAGTCCCGTCACCCAATAGGCCAAGGTTGAATTAGGCAATGGCGTGACGCCACGCAGCGCCACTAGAATATTACCATTACCCCACTTTACACTCTCAATGCCAATCTCAATCTTGAGTGGCATCTGAAAGTCTGGGTGTCCCTTTACCTTAATCTGCTCCTGATACATAGCATCCTCCTTACCTTACGCTGTAAATACCCTTCCATTATACACCGCTTTCCCATTTCGCACAACTATTGGTGTGATGTTAAACCCATCTCCCTCTACCTCGTATTGTACCACCCCACATCCATTCTGCCACTGTCTGTTCGTGCTATTCCCCGGCACTCTGTTATCACACCAACACGTACACCCAGGCGAGAAGGCAGTCACATACTGCTGATCGCCCCGCGTGTTGTGAGTGTGCGTGACCATTTCTACCTTATGGATATGGCCGACTATTTGTGAGTGGTATGAGTTCTTAGATATAGCCTTAGTGGTATCGCCTGGTGCAACTCTAGTTACATCACCGTGTGAGATTTGCAGGCCATCGTTGAGCCAGAGTGAGTTGTCGGGGTATCCATCTACCCACTCTATCCCAAGGCCATCCAGTCCTAGCAGACTGGGCACACTCATAGCCGGTGGGAGTTCTAACCTATCTGCGGCTCTCAGTCCATATCCTGCTCTGAGGTGAGTGACCAGTGCCTTCTTCATCCTCAGCCCGTGATTGCCCTCGTACAGGAATATCTCAGTATTGGGTAATGCCTTCCTGAACTCTCTCAGCCACCAGTGAGCCACTTTGATTGACTCCTGAGTAGTCTCCATCATCTCTGGAGAACGGAAGTATTTATCACTCCACTCTGCGAGATCAAGCATGTCCCCGATGATGTCCATTCGGTCTGGCTGGAGATGTGCTGCGATGTCAAGGACAACTCTCAGTACAGACTCGTTGTGATAGGGTGTGTTGTAGCCACCCTGCATGTCACGCTCAAAGCCAAAATGGGGATCGCCCCACACCAGTGAGGTGCGTATAGTCTTCTGCTCTGACGAACGAGGCGGAAAGGCATACTCATAATCACACTGTACTGGCTGTATCACGGGAGACAAAACTATGGGGTCTATCCTGATCAGCCACGCCTTCACCTGAAAGAGTGGATGGATTACTACATTCTTCCCTTTATCCTTTGCGCCCACTTCCCATTTGTTCAGCACCCACCTGTCCACTGACCACACATCTGTATCAACCTTACCGGCTGCGAGTAGTTGGGGGAGAGTAGTGATTCTGTTCCTGGTGGTGAATGTGACGTCAGCTACGTTGTGGTCTTCATTCCAAGTAAATCCTTCCTTTGCCTCTGGTGTCCCTCCTCTCTCTGGATTCTTGTCCCTCCACCGACGATGACAAGACCGTGTTGCTGTTTTTGATTTCCCTATGATACCGCCTATCTCTGCATATGATAACGGATCAGCCTGTGATTTATAACCATCTATTATCTCTCCGAGTTCCAAGTGGGCCTCCTAGTTATCCAATGTTATGAATAAGACCAGCAACAGTGCCATCATTGTTTAACATAACAATGGCAGTAGTGTCAGCCCCCTGTCCTGGATCGACATGATCCCAGTCTATCTTGCTGTCAAGCTGTAGCTTAGTTATGTATTCCGCAATATACCCCGTAGACTGTTCTGGGGCTATTGCCTTTGGCAACACACACGCTACCCCTGCACCAAGTAAAGCCTTGAAGAATTCTCGTCTATTCATTCCGTTCTCCTTTCATCTCTCTATACCACCACATTCTCGTCTGTGCCCATAGGAACCACAGCGGCCACGTTGCCACAAACCAGACCCGGCGCAACCAGCTCCAGTCCTCGCTGATGCAGATGAACCAGTCGTCGTCTTGGCTCATGTCAACGCCTCTGCTATTCTCGCTCGTTTATCGGCAAGCGTGTGTCTATCCCATACACCAGGGTACTCCGGCCATTCTCCAATCAACTCGTCAGGTTTGATATGCCACGATACCTGGCCAGATTCAAGATCAATCATTATCACCGGCCAGTCTGGTTCGTCTGGATCACTCCATATACCACATGGCAACCCCTCTGCTATGGCAAATCGTGCCAGTAATTGCACAACCTGATTACGATCAAAGTAAGCATCATCTAGTCCACTACTCTGATTGCTCATTTTCTCCCCTTCACTGCATCCCTAATCCGTCCCAACCACTGCCCATACTCAAAGTTGTACCACCCAGGGCCGCCAAGCGTAAACTGATCCCACCCCAAGTAGTGATTGCCATTAGCGACATTCCACGTCGTCTTTACACTACGATGTAACATCGACAGTCTCAGCATCAGGTCAAAATCCCCATTCATACACTTGTCCCACCGCCATCCTCCGCCAGCAGTGGGTGCGTGCCAATTGGGAGCACCGTCAATGAAGATCGGCCCACTCTCAGTTCCAATGTAATCACACACAATTCCCTCGGCTCGGAAGATCGGATCCCACATCCAGAGCGCACGCATTGAAAACCACTTGGCCTCATCGCTGTGTTCCAGGGGGCAGTAGTTGGCTGCCAGGTTGTAGCCAAAGTAGTCGTGATACCCTACTGCACCGAGATACTTGGCGATTTGATAAGCAGCAGGCACCATGCGCACAACCTCATGTACGTCAGGATTGCCTGTAGCACCAAGCAGTGCAGCTATACGGATAGCGTCACCAAACTCCTGATGGCACACCTCTGGCAACCAGCAATCAAACTCTACCAGCTTATCCAGCTTGTCATTGTTGTGTGTCGGAATCTCTTCATTGACTGACTCGAAGTAGTCAATGTAGTCAGCAAGATTCTCCAAGTCGTTGTAGATGGTGCCAAGCCACGCTCGTGCTCCTGCCTGTGCGCCATCAGGGTGATTGTAGTAGGGCTCCTGGTGATTCGTGTGATAGCGTACAACTACCTTCGTGTCTGGTGACAGTGCCTTGATATCTTTTGCCCACTGGTAGTTGCCCACCAGTTTGACTACATTCGGTTTCACGTCTCGGATATACGCAAAGTCCTCTCGTAGTTTCCCGTCACTGGTATCACCTGCATAACCATTCTGTAGGTGTAGACTCCATAGTTCACCAATGAGTGACACTGGCGGTGGCTCAGGTGGGCTTTCCTCTACTCTCCTAATCAGCCTCCAACTCTCAGCACCTTGTGGATATAGACTGTACAACTCTCCCGACACATTCCTGTAAGGATCGTGGCAGTAAAACCCCTCATCGTCGCTGTACTTCTCCACGAATATGAAGTGCATCGCCGGGCCAGGTTCTACCTCAGCAAATGCACAGTGGTCAGGCTGTCCATCCATCCACAGCGATGCCTCGTATTCGTTATCCGTTCGCTTCGTGACTTCTATCCCTAACTTGTTCTCCATTGCAGACCACTTGGTGAGGCAACCAGTGAAGCCGTCAGCGCCCAAGGCTTGATTGACTGTGTGGGGAGTTGCAGTGAGGTCTATCCCTAGCTTTCTCATTGCAGAGCCGCAACAAGCTATCCAGCATCCTTCATTGCATAGAGTAGAGTTGCAGGCATACCCCGCCAATTGCTCATTTGCCCACTGAGGCTCACACTGCCAAAGTAGAAGATTGGATGACTGCTCTGGGTTGAGTGTATATGTCACGTATTGTGTACCAGGGTAATACTGAGCAAAGAAGTCTTTGAGTGAGTCGGGCCACTTGTAAGGATCAACAGCAATTACAGTTTTTTCATCAAGCGAGCCTAATCCAGCGTCATCTGCTGACGGGCCAATGGTAAAGTGAGGGAAGGTATCAATCAGTCTATGTTTATCTGCTTGTATCATCCCAGGCGGTGTCAGCACATACGTTCTATAATACTGCTCTCTCGGCTCACCCTTACACTTCCCTACATCCCCAACTCTCACCAATTCCATCTCGCCTATGTATCCATCTGCATTCCTGAACCGCCACTCTGTGATTGATCTCACGTAGACTGTCACGAGTTGGGCTTCCTCTACGACGAACTCCATCAAGGGTAGCTCGTGGAAGACATTGTATATATATGCTCCAATACCCCATTTAACGTGGTCGCTATGAGGACTGATGAACTCACCCATTGCAACCCCAAGCGAGAACAACATATTGAACTTAGCGTCGTTCCAGGGGATACCGTTAAGCTCACCAATTGTGCCTGCTAATTCAAAGTATGGCCCCCAACCTATGCCTACGGAGCATAATCCGTCGTTATTACAAGCCTTATATTCGTCGCTAACGGGGATGTTATGGTTGTTCCATCCGTGTACCCACACTCTGTATTGATACATTCCTGGCTCCAACCATAGAGTGTGTGCTAGTCCGGCGTCGTGTGGATGGCCTGCGCAGAAATACTTGACTGAAGTGTGACCGTTGAATAGACGCTCTGGGGTATCACCAATCCCCATCTCTACCGTGACATAGTTACCGTCGTCGCAGGTGAAACACAAGAATCCAGTAGGGACACGGATGTTAGGCGCACGGAATGGGATTAAGTCCAGCCCTCTCACTATCCGCACATCCTCTTCGCCAGCAGAGGGGAAGTGGTAGGGTGCTTGGAAATCAAAGTTCTTAATTAGATTTGTCATACACTCTCTCCTTATTTACACTATCATACCATTACACGCCTAGTTTGTCAATGAATGCTTACTTGGCTAACCTATTTAGTTGTGATCTGCCTACTGCCAACCGTATCCTTCTCATAGTGGAATCCAACAGTTTTCACAACTGCATCACTGCCATAGGTGTCGTCATCGTCAGACGGATCTCTAAAGAATCTGAAATCAATCTGATTTTCTATTAACAATGCGGCACCATTGATGGCAGGAAAGTCTGCTCTATTCTGTTCCCAAGCCACTCCCGGAGCCGCCTGTTGTATTTCAATGGTTGTCTCTGCGGATTGCGCATCTCCATCTTCCGTGATACTGTATGTTAATTGCCATAATACATTTCCAACATCAGCATTGACAGGTGCCCAGTGTACGTGGAATATTAAGTTACTTCCCTGCTTATAGCTATGCGGTATTTCAATTGAAGCAAACAACTGCTCTGTTGTATTTACCCCATCAAATCCAGGCAGGTATATTGTACCACTGTTTACCTGTACAAGATCAGGTGCACTAGCACCCCTACCTAACAGAACAGCACCTACATTTTCATCTTCCCATACAGTAGCAGCTCCATTAAATTCTATCGTGCCATCAAGTTCTATACTCAGGTAGTCACCACCCTGATAGTCCCCGATGACATTTTCTACCGCAGACTTTATAACTATTCTCTGATCGCTCGTTATCCTATGTGTCATATCCACACCATATTTAGACTAACATTGAAGGTAGCACCACCGGCGGTTCTCTGTAATGTCACAGTTCCATTGACAGCTACAGCAAGAGTCAGTACATCTACGCCATCATTATACAACACCACACTTCCCGTTGGCACTACCGTTGCCGTACCACCGGACACTCCCCCTGCGTTCTCACTAACGGCATAAATGATTGTCAAGATTGCAGCCACGTCACCAATTGAATCAGGAATAATTGTAGTGACCGCATTTGTAATTGTATATAGATTCAGCCCTGTATGACCACGGAAGTAAATCTGTCCAAATGTCTTATAGTTGGTCACACTGTAGATTGAGAGAATGCCACCATTTCTGTATAGGTCGTAGTAGGTGCCAGCAGTGCTTGTATCAATCGTGCAATGCCACAGATCGCCTCGACCAGCAGCAACGCGAACTCCATAACAAGTCCCATTGCCACTAGATACAGCGCTGAACTGGACATTCCTTGCTTCACATAAAGCATCTGCGTCATCTACGTAGAGACCGTATACAACTCCTGCACCAGTTGATTCCGCGCTGAACACACAGTCGTATAGATATGCCGTGATGTCATCCAGTAAACGAATTCCATATGCCGCTCCCGCAGAGGCACTAATGACAAAGAACTGGCAGTCACTCATGCGTAAATCAGCACAATCCTCCGCTGCCACTCCATACGCAGGAGCAGCCCCAGTGCCACCAGTAATTATCCAGTAGGCATTTGAGAGTCTGAGTGATCCACCAAATGTAGCAGATAGTCCTATTCCATAACCACCTTCTTGTGCGCTTGTTACATCTACCCTTGATATTTCTAGTGTTATATCCACACTCCCACCGGCACTGGCTAGGAGCCCATGCGTGAAACGTTCTGATGAAACATGCATTAGATCAGCTTTTACAAATAGCGACCCTGCGGCGGCGTTAATATGTATACCGCGTGCGCCTGCAACAATATTATCGTGCGTGTTGACTACATTGATTTCCTCACAGATAACAATACAATCAGCGGTTAATGCCACTGCTGCATATATCCCGATAGCATTGGCGGCAACGTTGCGGGTTACATTGATTTCCTTAACCTTGAGATAGCCATTATCTGCACACGTAACCGCAGTGTTGGCTGACGTAGAGTTGATGATAACCGTACCGGCAACCAGTTCCCCTATCCACACGCCAGCTTTAAGTGTGATAGACTCATCGTAAGTTCCAGGCGGGATTACTACAGCCTCACCTGCCGCTGCACCTGCAATCGCGGCTACAATTGTCGCGTACTCTACCACATCTCCAGCAGCGTCTATTACAACTGGAAGATCAGGCTCGAAGTCCATTATACCAGCGGCAAGTGCTAACCAAGCACCAGCAGTGGCACCACCTATGATGAACCCTGCCGCGCCCCCAGCCCCTAACACCTCGTGCAAATCACCGTTGATGTAGTGGAGTACAGTGACAAATGCCCCTACCGTCACCGTGACACCACCACGGAACAGTACAGGCACATGTTCGTTACCACCTAATGCTACCGTGATGTAACGTGGTAATACCCCCACACCGACTCCATATGTATCATCATTGATTACTTCACAACTAGGAATAATCTCATCAATGCCCAACTGAGCCGGTAGCTCATCAAGCATTGTCTGCGTAAGACCATCTATCGCCTGTTTAGTTGTGAGATTAGGTTTCCACTGTTTCACGACAGGTTCTCCGCCTCTAGGATAAACTCCGTTGTGCCACCAAATCCATCACCTGGCAGCACGTTAATCTCGTGTATCCAGAACTTCTCATTAGCCCAGTTGATGTGTACGCCGTTCGCTAATGTCCCTTCGTATGTGATCTGCACTCTATCCAATATCTCGAACATCAGTCCGCTCAGTCCTGGTGCTGTCCATCGTACCGTCCACGGCCTGTTCTGGAAGAAGTAGTATTTCTCTGCCCAGTTGTCAAGGGTATCTTGATCATTACACCGGATGTACGTGACATCAGCTATGTTCCCGTAGACATGCGTGGGTACAACGGGATAGTTGGAGTGTATCGTACTGCCATCATCCTGCACCGCGTGTAGTCGTACCTGCCGGATAGTATTCTCGTCTCGCACATCTACCACTGGCGGCCCTACTGAGAAGTCCTTGTCAAACGTCATCACGATGGGTGGGATCACGTCTCTATACATCGGGTGTTTGGTGTAGTAACAGTTATCATTCTTGTCAAAGTAGATGACGAAGAACTCATTCTTGGCAATCTCCTGCAGACGTGACCAGAGAGAAGTAGTCTCCCGCACAATGTATCTATCCACTCTCATTGTGCCATTGGGGGCAGTCACGGCGTCGAAGGGAGTGGTCTCTACGTTATCGATGTTTATCCAGCCAGCGGGGTTCTGTGTAGGGTGGTAGACTAAATTGGTGTGTGCAACCCAGTCTGGATTGGTAGCAGGGGGGACACCTAGAGTATCATAGAACCCCAAGATATGTCGCACTATCCTGCCCATCGTCATACGTTCTGTAGGAGCACCCGTGGTGTTATCCCACTGATGATAGTGTGCTCTCGCACCAGCACCAAGGTCAGCGAGTCCCAATCCCTGCAACCATCCTTTACGCAGGAACCCGTCTGAAGTCTCTGCAATGTACTCAGTGAGCGACGACGCGGCATCGAATTGGAACCGAGTGGGCTGAACGTAGCCCTCGAACGCAGTACGCAATACTCCTGACCGCCCCCCAAACATACTACGCCAGGGGATTGTAACCTTCTGATGAACGCCAAGTAAGTCAGTGTCGTTTAGAGACACCAGCTTAGTTGCCCACCCGCCACGAGAGAGGGATGCGTTTATTTGAACTACTTGTACGCGATCACTGACGTCCGTTGCCATACTCTAATTATACCTCTTACTTCACCACTTGCAACGCAGTTACTGTCGCATTGGCTGTGAACCCCGCCGATCTCTCCTCCCAGTTCACTCCCACATTAGGGCTATACTGGATATGGAGTGCACCCGCGTTGTCTCGCCCAATCCATATGTTCTCAGGCTCGAAGGGATCCCTTGCCCCACAGTCACAGTCAAACGCCGTGTCACTCTGTTTCGCCCAAGCCACACCGAAGTCTTTGGTATGCCAGCAATCATTGGCAAAGTTGAGCACTATCACAATATCCCTTGAATCCCAGGCTGATATGAGTAGTGGGCGCACGACCTCAGCACCATTCCACCCAGCGTCAGTGCGATCATCGTTGGTATTGCCCCAGTCGTCAGAGAGCAAGACTTTCTCTGCACCGAAGTCGCCGAACATCCAGAGGACCTCGGAGTAGAATGGGTCAGCAGCTACACCAGCCCACGTTCCAGTGCCAGGATAGTGGAGATTGATAAGTGATGTGAGTTCATAGTCAGCTCGCAGCACAGCAGGATTAGCACTACCATCCAGCACACTCACATATACATATTGCCCGTCTGCACTCATATCAAGTAAGTATGTGCGTCCAACTGTAGCAGGAGTAGCCGCGCCAGCACTGTACATTGCTACGTATAGTATTGCATTGCCATCACCGTCTTGGGTAAAGCCACCACCTACCCAGAGATTTCCATCTTCATCGAATTCCAATGCGAACACGGTACCATTGAATCCACTGCCGACAGGAACCCATGTGTCACTGCCTCTGTCCCAACGCGCAATATGATTGAGTGTTGTACCGCCTGTAGTCGCGTGGAATGAACCTCCTATATACACATCTCCTGCATCTGACACAGCAATGGCACGTACTGCATTGTCTAGTCGCTCAAGCCCAACACAGGGTGAACTCCATTCATTTGCCACCTCATCCCACATTGCGAAATAATAGGCTGTAATAACATCTGCTCCTGTATCGGCAGCCGTGAAGTTTCCGCCTACATATATCTCCGTGTCATCACTATTTGACGCAAGTGCATATACTGCGTGGCTTACACCACCAGCCAGGGGAGCAAAGACTACACCGTTCCACTTTGCAATACGTGCTGCGGTCACACCATCTATAGTCGTGAAGTTCCCACCGCAATAGAGTAGTGACCCAGTGGCATGAAGTGTATAGGCGTGCCCATTAGCTGCAGCAATAATCTCCCACGCAAAATTGCGCCAGCGCAAGACTGTCTCAAGGTTACTCTCTCTTGTGACATACATATATGGGCCATACATTTCAAGTGCAGTGGGATTTCCAGCACCCGCAAGTGCTCTGGATTCCCAGAAGACACCATTCCAACGAGCACACTTGTCACTCGCAAATCCATCCACATTTGCGAATGCACCACCATACCATATGCCACCTGTGTTATCTTCTCCGATGGATTGCACTGTACTATCTACACCTTCTCCAACAGCATCCCATACTCCAACATGCCAATAACCAGCACGCTGGGTAACAGGATACGTCACAGTGGGAAAGTTAGCACCACCACCTACATACATGTTATCAGTCGTGGCATCCCAATATATAGCAGCTATATAGCCACTCAATGGGCCGCCAGCAGGTTCCGCAACTCCTATTGGCCCCACAGCCATATACGTCCAGCTCACTCCTGCGTCCACTGTCCTGTACAGCCACGTCACACCAGCGCCAGACGTCGCCAGTACATATACTTCTAGCGGATCATACTTCGAGCACGTAATAGCAACAGGCAAAGGTTCAACTGAATACCCTGTAGGAGCAGGTAACGCTTTCCTTGCCCACACAGACCCCGCCGTTGATGTATACACCCCATCCTCAGTCGCGGCCCACACTTCCACGTTCTCAGTACCAATGGTGAACCAGTTTGCCTTGATGTCGTGGATCCGCACACCTTCCAGCACGCCGTAACTCACATCGTCCCACGTTATCCCTCCTGTCTCAGACAACCAAGGCCCACTGTCACCACACCCTGCGAATACGTCAATCTCTGCTAAGGTGCAGTCAATTACCTCCACCTGTACCTGCGCGATACCTGTTGCCCCTAATAGATCAGTTACGGTGAGGGTGATAGTGTATGTGATCGGTAGTGCATAGCCACCACCAGGATGTGCCACACTTCCTGCATCAGGCCACGCAGCACCACTTGCGTTCCCATCACCCCAGTCTATTGTCCACGTTGCGATGGTTGAACTAGGAGACCACGACAGACCATAATCAGCCGTGATAGCTGTGTTCATACACACCCTATCCGCCGACAGGAACAACATCGCTACGGGGTCTTTCGCTACTCCCACTGATGTCCCTGACAGACAACAATAAAACTGTGGATGTACCTGTACGCCCTTATATAAGGATAAACGCCCACCCTGGACGTTTTCCTTTAGCGCGGACTCTAGCACAGGCCCGAATGGTGCAGTCATAAGGTTGCACTCTCCGTGTTGACGAGGAATATACCCACGATTTCCTGTGCGACACCTTGCCGATGCCGGAAGAAAACTGTCTGACAGATAGCGTCAGTGTACCGCTGGTACTCAGCTATCTCGTCAGGAGGCGGGCAGGTTATGGACTCAAGCACAGTCCCCTTGTATTCAAACCAGTCCAAGTTACACTCGTCCCCTATCTGCTGACGGAGTTCCATGCGCTTGTAGGGACTGAAAACAGGCAAAGCATTTAGGTCATTCCCCTGCGTTATATCACTCCACACCTGCTCATCAGGAGCCGTGATTGAGATTCCATTTATCTTATACAGTACGCCTCTAGGCATTTATCCCTCCCTACCTTCCACGCGATCCACGAAGTGACGAGAACGACCACGCCATCTGATCTACAATCCCTTGTGCTATAGCATCACCCATAGCAGCAGTGTCAATACCCGCCGCTGTTCCTGAGCCGTGGATGGGAATTGGCCCACCTTTCCACGACATCGAGACGTTGCCACCAATACCTATGGGGGATAGAGGCTGAACTACCACTCTCTCGGCTCCCCGCTCGCCAGCTATGAATGGAGTGGGAGTGCTGACAATCGTATCTGTACCGTGTGCGTACAGTCGTGGAGTCTCGGTACCTCCATAACTTGGCGGCCCACTTCTCCTACCACTTCTCATTGATTTATTCCCAAGCACAGTGAGCGCGTTGATGGCTGTCCAGATAGCATCAGTGAATATCTTGATGTAAGACGCTTGGCGTTCCCATTCCGTTTTCATCACGGAGTCAAAGCTACCACCCACATCAAAGTACTGCTTGGCGATATTGAGCATACTGTCATAGCCAACACCCAGCTCGCGTCCCATATCAACAAGGAAATCAGCCAACGCCTGCTCTCTCTCAATTTGTGCCTCTTCCTGAACCTTCAAGTCCTCTTGATATGCCTGCATCGCAGCAGCAAGTGCTGTGGCCTGCTCATCAGCTGCCTGTGCCTCTTTCTCCTTGGCACCAGCCTCAGCCTCAGCGATTTCCTCTCTACGCCCATCCTCAATCTCAGTCAACTGCTCTCGCAGTCCTTGCTGAATGACTGCAATCTGCCGCCGCATTGACTCTTCCTGAATCCTGGCTTGGAGCCTAAACATCGCCTCGGACTGCTGCATCTGGAGAGCGAAGTTCTCCTCAGCGGCTTGACGTTCGAGCTTATACCGTGCGTCCAGGTCTTCAATCGCAAGGACATCACCCTCTGCTACCAGTAAACCACGAGAGTATTGGTACAGCCGCTCGTTCTGTATAAGACTGAGATTGTGACGTCGTTGTGCAAACTCCATCTCAAGTGCGTGCCGTTCGGCGTCAGACTTGCGCTTGATATTACCGGCAGCTTGGAGGTCACGGAGTTTATCCTGGTAGTCTTTGTAGGCGTCAGCACGATCTTCCAATGCCTTTGCGTTAATCTCCGTGATCTCTTTCTGGAGGTTAATATCAATCTGCATAAGGGACGCAGTGTATTGTCCTCGTGCTACGGCAGAGGCGTCCTTGAAAGCTTGCTCAATCTCACGAACGGCCTCAACCTGTTGTGCAGCAGCACGGTTGAAGTCACGCATCCGTGAGACGAGAGAGGAGATTTGAGAGGAGTAGTCCTTAGCTTCATCAGTGGCATTGGCAAGAGCATCATTGTACTCTTGTAATTCTGATTGAGCAGTAGCAGTTGCGGCAGCCAATAACTCTTGATCTTCGCCAAACAACCCTATCTTCTCACCAGCAATTTCCAGAAGACCTATTAAAGACTTGAGTGGACCCGCCCAAAGCCTAAAAGCCTTCTCTAGTTTACCCGTCCGTTCTGCCATGATATCAAATACAGTCGTGTAACCCTTGACCGCAGCTTGTATATGGCCTAAACGCATTGCAACATGTTGCAGAAACTTTGCGCCTTCTTCCATCAACTTAAGCGTGTTGCTATAGTCTGAGAAGAATAAAACTAACGCAGATTGTGTGTTCTTTATTTCTTTAGTAAGAGCCACATAGCTATCAGCACTGTCGTAAACACCTTTGACTGAATTGATTACAGTAGTACGAAACTTGCGCCAGATGTAGTAGAGTGACGCTGATCCAGCACCCCATAGAACTAGCTGCTTGATGAGTCTGGCAATACTCTTCCCCTGTTTCGCCTGTGCCTCAGCAGCTTCTTCGGCAGCCTTCTTCTGATCCTCAGAAGCCTTTATAGCCGCTTTAGCTAAATCGTCCTGTGCTTTCTGGTTGGCAACCAACTCCCTTCTAACCTCATTAAGTTGGTGTTTCTCCTGATTCCATAGAGAGATTCGACCACTGAACTGCAAGTCACTTAACTGAGACTCCTTACGTGCCTCGCTAATTCGCAGTGACAACTTCTTGAGCTGTGCACTTACAGCTTCAATCGTCTTGAATTGCGCCCGATAAGCAGCCATGGACTTGCGAGCAGCTTCATCAAGATCCTCCTCGCTCATGATTGCATTCTTAGTTGCTTTCTCACGCATCTTTGCTGAGACTGCATATTCCTTACCTATCAGTCTCAACACCTTGATCTCTTGAGTCCATGCCGCTCGCTGTTCTTTTGTTGCATCCGTAGCGACAAGCATCGCATCATTGAGCAGCTTCAGGCGTTTCTGAACTTCCGCAAAGGATGGATTGGCCTTACGCAGTTTATCTATTAAGTCCTTGAACGCCTTCTCATACTTGAGGAGAGTCCTTTCATCAGCCTCAGTTGTAATGACTACTTCTATCTTTTTGGATTCAGTCGCCATACTTACCTTTTTCCACTGAGCAATCCATCATTCATCATCTGCGATTCCTCTGCCACCGCACTCTCAATCTGCATCGTCGCAATATACTCGGCATACATCCACTTGCGTGCCCACCGTGGCAGTTCTATCCACGTAGGTAACGTCAGTCCCCACGACTTCGCAGCCTTGGCCTCAGACAGCAATGCACTAAATGTTATGCTACTTCCCCTTGTAGGCAGAAGCGGCTGACCGCGTGACCTAATCCTGAAATGACTTTATTGCGTCGTCCACCTCTGCGGACGACAACAGGGCACCCCCAGTGATAACCTTTAACACCGCAAGATGGTCAGCCGACTTGATAAGTAGTTCATACTTAATGTAAGCCAACCGTCTTGGGTCTAACTCTGGAGAAAATATCTTGAGACTCTCAATAATGGGTGATACAACCCAACTCTTCGGGGGTGCAGTTGTGAACTTCTTGCTGCCTGCCAACTTCCAACGAATAACTCCCTCGCCCCAATGGAAACTAGCGCCGAACTGTTCACCTCTCTCCTCGTACTCTACCATCGCAGTCTTGTATTGCAACCACTCGGGATCAGTGGAGTCTTCTGCGTAGGGAGTCGGCTCTTTGCTCTTCGCAACTCCCCCTAGCGTCTTCGTTGGCTTCTCTGGCTCGATAATGCCCAGTGCATTTGCCACATCGATGCCTAAGAAAGCAGACACGGCTTGACATTCTACCTCAGTCCCATTACTAAGCGTAACTATTTCCTTCATATCTCTCCTTTATTGGGAATTACCCAACACATTACGAAACTATTCAATTTACGAAGCTGGAACGGCATTAGCGATGAATGTCGTGCCGTCGTGTGCATCTCCTACAACCACGATATGGTTCTGGTCGCAGATGAAGATGTCCGTCAGGCCACTATTCCACGTTGCTGTCTGCCCTGGGATTGTCTGCCACGTTGCGCCACCGTCGAATGATCGGTAGGCTGTGCCAACAGGAGCAGCAGTGTTGTGAATTAATCCACCAAAGTAGCGGGTCTCAACATCAAACTCGATACGCTGAAGGATACCAGCACCAAACGCACGTCGTACTGCCCACGTGATCCCGCCGTTTACACTCACATATAGAGTTCCATTCGCTGTACCCACGAACACATGTCCATCAGTGTTGACAGCAACGGTGTGTAGGTTAGTAGCAGCAATTGGGCCAGTTCGATCAGCAAGCCAGTCGTCGCCGTTAAGTGTGTATAGGAATGCGTTGTTGTCACCAACGGCATATCCAATACGATCTGAGTACATCACGATGTCATTGAGGTCTTCTACTGTGAGTGTACCAGCAGTCTCAGTTGTCCAGTTGTCACACATATCTACTGACTTGTAGATATAGCCACCACTTACCGCTGCCCAGACTACACCCAGGTATTTACGAAGACGCTGAATTGTTTGATCGTTGACAGCACCAACATAGACAGGATTATCAGTGACAAATCGATCCTCAGACCAGGAGATTTCTGCAGGCTCACCAACAGCAACCGATGATCGTGGGAAAACAATACGTTCTCCACCTGAAATATCGAATGTGATTGGTTTCCCTGCATCACCACCATCGTAGAGGAATGGATCCGCTGTTCCCATCACTTCCCATGTAGTACCGTCTTCAGTTTTCTTGATCTCTGAGTCGTATTGGGCACCGTCTAGTCCCATAAACCCGACTTCACATAGGCCACGAGGCAGGTTACCGCAGTCACTTCCACAGAGTTCTGGTAGGAATACCAACCCATTAGCATCAGCGGTGTTATCCACTGCTGTGCGTGAGAACAGGAGATTCTTCACAAACCGTCTGTCAGTGTAGACATTTATAGCATTAGTGTTCACACGATCTGCACTAGCAGGATCTTCGGCTACGGGAGCTAGAAGCGTGCTATCACTTATGCGCATACCAAACAACACAACGGCAATCAAAAACTTGGTTGGTAGAACCGCAATCCCTTCACAGACGTGAATCACAAGTCCGTGATATGGGCAGTTCTGCTCAACCAGGAAGTTGTATACCTCGTTGTATGGCTTTATCAATGTCACATTTGGAAGCGCGGGTTCGCCCTGAACCAGGCTAGAGATTTTCCACTTCCCCGCATGTTCAGGATCAGGGCAATACTTAGGTGTAAAATCACCCCTCGGTAATGGCAGATCGCCAACACCTGTACAAGTTAGAATGGTAAAGGGCTGTGTGATGTCAGTCTGAACAAAAAACCGACCATGCCCTGAGTTAATATCCATCTTCTAATCCTCCATATAGTTCACTTTATCAGTTATTTGCCCTCCTTGGCTAACTACGCTAAGTTATAGTTGCTTTCCCTAATGCCCGTTTTCTGACACGTCGCCAAGCCGCAACTTCCCCAGCCCTGGTTCCAAATGGACACTGTAATACATCCCGAGAAGTCTGGAATGAACGGGTCGGTGTCATCTCGGCTAAGTCCTTTGTCCATTTCTCTGTGACTCGCTGTGCCATATCCTCACAGGAACATATAGGAAAATCCAACCGTGCTGTAGCCAACATTGCAATGGTGTCTGCCCAGAATCTATCTAGCACAAGACAAGTGGACGTGCGCTCTGTAGCACCAGCCCGATACCACAGTCGAACGCCGTCCGGCTCATATCCTTGCGACCACGTAGATGCGTCATACAGTCCAGTTGTTGCATTATAAGTTGCAGGACTTAATGTTGCAAGTCCTAGCCGTGTGTCGTCCAATCGCATACATCCATTTTGTAACGTCCAGCTACACGCCCCTGCAGTATCGTCACAGTAGAGATCGGATCCCCACAGGAATTGTACGGGGGTAGTAGGATTGTTGTACACGCGGTAGACCAGTGCAGCATCTACGTAGGATGCCACGGCGTCAGCGTCTATGTCAAGAGTGCCAAACCCTTCCTGAAGCTGTGGACGGAATAAGTCCCAGGAGTTTGCCCAAATGGTGAGTGTCGTGCCGGAGAGCGAGGTACGGATAGGACGGATCTCCCAGGCGAAGTCTGCACCCGTAGAATCAGGGTCAGTGCGGCAGTTCACGGCATCAGCAACGTCGTATTCCTTGAAGTAGAGTTTGACTTCACAGGGGTCAAGAGTAGCCGCGACAGTGACGGTGAACTCAGCTAGTTCAGTGAACCCATCACCGTCTAAGTCTCTGAGCACGAAGGCAACGGGGTCAGCATTGAGTAAAGTAGTAGCACGTTGGCCGCCTTCGATTACCTTGCCAAAGTTAAGTCGCAGGCTACGGTATCGATATCGATTGTCTTGCCCGTAGCCTGTGAGGTCTCTACGGTATAGACGTGGATAGAGGCGGCGTTCGTCTGCAATCCACGTAGGAGCCATGTAGTATCCCAAGTATTCAGTCAGTGCATTCTCTGCATCGTGGACAAGCTGTGCAAAATGCTCACGGCTCACCTTGCCATCATCCTGCCAATCCCACTGTCGCCATACGTCACCACAGGCATTAGCTGTAACTAGCGCGCTCACTCCACCTGCAAAGTGGAGTGGATTCAAATGCAAGAACTGTGCCAATCTCGATAGACTCAATAGGGTAAACGGTGTCGCTCTCGACATATTTTACCTCACCAGTTATTTTCCAGTTTCCTAAGCTCTTTCTCTGCCCACTTCACTATTGTAACCCGTGGTTTGACAGACGCAAGTTCCTGATTGTAAATAGAATGAATCTCAGCAGGAGTCCAGTCTTTGGCTAGAATCTTGGCGACTGTAAGCTCATCCATATCCACTATAACGTTGGTCTCAGTCGGTGGAGTTTCTACAGGAATTTCTACAGGAGCCTCAATATGTATCTGGTCTGCTGGGACTGGGGGCGGAAGAGTAAGAGCAGGAGGAGGAGTAGGTGGAGGAGTAGGTGGAGGAGTAGGTGGAGGAGTAGACGTCTTAGACTTCAAGAAATCAAAGTTAGCTTCAGGCGGAGCCACTGGTTCCGCAGGAGCAGGCGGCTTAGACTGTACAACAACCTTCGCCCGAACAGGTACAGGACTTGCCACAAGCTGCGTCCGTTCCATTGGCACATGTTCAATCTCCCTGAAGTATGCGAATCTCAAAAACCCTCTTACATCATCAGGATGAACACGTCCGAAGCGATGAAAGTCATTCGCGCCCCACGTATACTTTCTCCTGGTTCGTCCCTTGAGAACCATATCTGTTGGGACATTACCAATGTATTCAAGCAATGGCCACTGTCCTTTTGTCACGTCACTCTCCTCCTTTAACGTCCATGCATCTGGTTTCGGCAAATTACTTCTCTTCGTTTTCTTACTTCCGCATCCTCTACAAGCCATTTGTAATTTCTCCTTCGAATAAAGTTCTCTTAGTCTCTGACTCTCCATTTGTTTATTGTCTTCATTACGTTGTGTTCCCGTACTGCGTCGATAAGTAAACAGGAGTCGTGGTAAGTGTGCTCCACAATAGCCCGCCATAGCAAGTCTGAGATGAAAGTCACGGTCTTCTCTACCTGCTGTTTCATCAAACCCTCCGACAGTTTCCCACTGGGATTTGAGATATAGACATGTGACAGGAGCAATACCGCTCTGCCATAATGTATCCACACTCCAGTCTTCTGTGTGATACTCCTCCATTATACCACCAACTTTCCATTGGTACATGTCAGTGTATATCCATCGATCAGGGTTAGCTTCGTGAGCAGCCATAAGCTCTTCCAGTGCAGTGGACTGATAGAAGTCGTCAGCATCAAGACAGGAGAAGAGAGTAGCATGTGCTACTTCAATGCCTCGATTACGAGCATAGCCAGGCCCACGCTGGCCCGAGGTGTCGAGTAGGTGGACATAGGGGTACGCTGTGAGATCGAGGGGAGTACCCGTATCATTGATAACAATGACTTCCCAGTTATAATATGTCTGTGCCTCAACACTATCCAAGGCATCAATCAGCATATGCTCGTGACCCGGCCCTACAGGGATGATAACACTGATTGCAGGCTGGTCGTATTGCCTGACGGCGTGCGAGGGCTTGTTATCTATAGGAGTAGCGAGTGAGGCGAATAGATGTTTTCTGCCGTCTCTCGTCCAGGGGTGCCATATAAGCCAATTAGGTTTGTAGTATGTTGAATCTGCTGTTATGCCCGTTCCAAATGAATAGACGAAGAGAGGATCATCAGTGACCTTTTTCCCGCCAAAGCCGATACTCCCTGCACGTAGCCAGAACTCAGCATCTTCTGTTCCTGCACCACGTGGACAGTACCGTGCCTTGTAGCCACCCAGCCGTTTCCACATCTCGCGTCTGAACACGCAACAAGTAGGGACTTGATTATGGCCCGCTACTTGCTGATCGTAGTTGTACTTTCTGCTGGGCCACCTCCCCTTGGGCGTCCGGTCACTGTCAGGTCGTGTCAGAAGAATACCGGAGTAGGCCATACCCAGAGTAGGATCAGATTCGAGGGCAGGGACAAGTGTAGAGAGAAATGACGACTGCATCTCGTCATCAGCGTCAAGACAAGATATAAACTTAGTGCCGACAATCGCTATGCCTGTGTTACGTGCATCAGCGACACCGGCATTGGTCTGCCGGATGTATTGAACACGCCGATCTTCTATGGTAAGTTCAGCGACAAGTTGTTCTGTTGCGCCGTTATCAGTAGACCCGTCGTCTACCACCACGATATCCTTGAGTAATGGATAGTCCTGTTGCATCGCAGAACGGATTGCGTTTCCTACTCTATCTGCGTAGTTGTAAGTTGGAACGATGACAGAGCAAGTGGGAGGCTCAATGATAGTCGCCAATCTATAAATACCCGCCACTTGCTTTGCCACCTGTTCCCAGGAGAAGTCCATCGCACGTTCTCTGGCGTTAATGCCAAGAGTCGAGGTGTACTTTAGACAATAGAGCAGTCCTTCTACCAAGTCATCGATGTTCCCTGGCTGTGCAAGGTAGCCGTGGACTCCGTGCTCTACCATATCCAATATCGCACCTTCAGCGAATCCAAGGATAGGTTTGCCAGACGCCATCGCTTCGAGGATGCCGATACCACCTGTCTCCTTGATGGTGGAGACGTATACCGAGCAAGACTGGATGAGGGCTTTCATCCCATCGTGAGGTATAACGCCAGTGAGAGTTATGTTATCTATTGCATCCCCTGCGGATAACGTGTTAACAAACTTGACCTCGGGCAATCTCGTCGCCAGTTCGTCAGCGAATGAAGGATCACAGACGTCCACTCCCTTGCGGTTCTTGTTGTAGCCAATGACGTAGCCTGCATCTGCTTTATCGTGTTGCCATTCGTCCCAGGGGATACCGTGAGGGACAATGTGAGGGGTGAACCGCATATCACGAGCGATGTTCTCTGCTACCCAGGATGAAGGGACAGTGGTCTCACGAGCAGTGCGGAGGGACTGGATGACACGAGCGTTAGTAGCGTACTCTTGGGGAGATGCAGCGTAGTCAGCAGTCCAGTATAGGCCGTGGTTGTGTGCTACTTCAGCGTCAGTGATGTCCCCAGCGTGTGATACACGGATGTCGTAGGTGGTGGCGTTGGGATCGACTAGCTCAATGTCAAATTGAGGGAGATAGTGGAAGTAGTTATGGATAACCTGACCCATGCCGTGAGTAGTGTTGACTTGGGTGACATGGGGGAACATGAGAACTTTCAAGGCTGGCTCCTTATGTCCATCTGCAACTGCTCTGGTTCAGGGATAAATAGCGACGGCTGGGTATTACGCACGCGCTCACGGGCCATTGTACAGGTATTAGTGTTGATCTCAAAGGCAAGATAGCGACGATTTAGGATAGGACCCCAAACTGCAGCAGTAGACCCGCCACCACAAAATGGCTCCCATAATGCGCCATCGGGTAGCCGCGAGAGAAACGCCAATACACCGCTCTCGGATTGCCCCCAGTGGTGAAACCGCTTGTCATTCATCTTTGATGTCATAATATCTATACCCCACCAAGGGCCATTGTATTTACCCTTGCTATATGATAATACAGGCTTCCAGCCAGGACTTACCCTGCGCGGCCAGATTGTGCATTTCTGCCCTGGAGTCTGTAGCAGAAACGTCCAATGATACTCAAGCGATTCACTCATCATACTATAAACTGTTGGCAGATATGATTGTCCTGACATTGCCAAGCATAACCCCCCTGGCTTCAAAACACGTGCAGCCTCTTGCCCAAGCCAGCGCCACAGCGAAAGATATTCTCTCGGATAGGGAGGATCAGTGAATATCAAATCCACACTCTCGTCCGGTATCGTCTTCGCCAGTTCTCGGGCATCGCCACAGTATATCCCGTTCTCCGGCGTATCATTTGGGCCAAGCTCATACGGGCCTAGTTTCAACTTAGACTCCTATCTACCATACTTATCATAGATTAGAATATACAATACCAACAACGGCCATAACGCTGCAGACAAACCAATGCTAATCCAGTCCGCCAGATACAGAGTATCCCTTTCACTGACAAGTGTAGCAAACACCATGCCAGCTGCGAATAGACCAACTGCGGCATAATAGGTAAACCAATGTTGGAACATATTACTCCTTCACCCCACGCGGCCCCTTGCATGCTGTATCAATGAACTCCTTAGCACATTCATCATGTAGCATAATGAAACTGCCTCTGTAAAATGTGAGAATAGGTTCGTCGTCAGTGTCAATTGCCTCACCACATCGCTCGCATGGCCTTGCCAAAATATCAGGGCTTATATCACTCTTCTTAATAGGCATGTCTATCTCTCCTTATATCGGTAAGTTCTGATTCGCAATCCACTTCTTCGGTCTCTTATTATCCTTCGGGTGCCACGCTCCATCCCACATTCTCCGTGTCCCTGCAATCCAATGCTTAACGTACCCCTTCAGCTCAAATGCCTTCAAGTCATATTCCTTCGTCTCCACATCGAGCATATTGTTCAGGCAAGGTGCACCGTGGTCGAAGAAGGGACGGAGTTGGTTATACATCGACAGGCGGTAGAGTGCAGCATGGGGATGAATGTAGGGGATAAACTTATCTCCCTTGGGAGGATGGTCAACATGCCAAGCGTGCGGTACTCCTGAGTGTCTGTCTACCCACCGTAGCCATCCCGTTGCGTATAAGTTGCCATTATTGTCCATTTCCTGCAACATATTCTCCAGGAGTCCACCCCTAAGTATCTCACAATCTGAATCAAGAGTGAAAACAAAGGGAGTGTTGATAGCTTCAATCATACGTGCCATCGCCGGGCCATGTCCTACATTGGTTGATACAAAGACACACGTGAGGTGCTCTGTCCCGGCATCCCAGAGAGAGTAGATGTACTCAGTGGAGTCGTCACGAGAGTAGTTGTCAACCAGGAATACTTCTACATCGGGGTAGAATCTACGGAATGACTCGTAGCAGACTTGAGTCAAGGCATGAGTTTTGTAGTTGACAATGATGGTTGTGATACGGTTCATAAGTTCTCCACTGCTACGATCTGTCTGCCGATGAACTCGGCTACGGCAGGCACGACGGCGTTTCCGAGGGCGCAGAGTCGGTTACGTCGCTTAAGTCTGTCCAGTTTAGTGGAAATCCCATCAACCACTCGACCCACGTCGGGTTCAGGGAGCCACCAATCACTTTCGGATCGCGCCTCACCAGCTCCGTTTCCAGATTCGGGGATAGTTCTGGGCGCAGATTGTTCTCCGTCAGTGTGGCTGTCATTGCCGAACAGTTGCGCGGCGTCGGCCATAGCTTCGCCTCTTGCCTCACTACCACTTCGTTCAGCGGCCTGCTGTTCCTTGCCTATGTCGCTTCGCTGGCCTTCCCGCTGCGCCAGTCGCGTGAGGTCGGGGTAGGATACATCTGTACTTGATTCCTCAGTCTGCATTGCGTCGTGCGCCCTGTCTCTTTCCATTCCCGCCACGCCTCTTTGCTGCCCTTGCGTCCCGCATCTTCCACCGATGGCGTTTGCCACATTCTCGGTACGCCCGTCTTCTGCACTTCCTCTGTCGGCCAGAACTTCACAAACCGATCTAGCGACACTGACTTGCCTGTTAGCGGATTTAGCTTCTCTGAACTCGTTGACTCGCGTTCTATGTGATCGCACGTCGTCGGGGTGGGCATCATTACGCGAGGCGATGATGAACACCCTGTCCCTTCTATGCGGGGCGTCGAAGGCCACAGCCGGAATAACAAGCGTTTCGCAGGTGTACGCTTCACCTTCCAAGTCAGATAGCACCTCATCGAGCATGGTCGTGATGAGACCAGGCACATTTTCACCAACAACCCAACGGGGTCTGATCTCTTGAACCAGTCTGAGATATTCCGGCCAGAGGTTAC
>SDBV01003344.1_pt1 | contig 23728 bp, 20 predicted proteins | sample 2277081 | NCBI WGS metagenome assembly SDBV01 (sample SAMN10402039, study PRJNA504765) | marine sediment metagenome | isolation source: marine sediment core GS10_PC15, 223 cmbsf | place: Arctic Ocean: Southern Knipovich Ridge | collected 2010 | reverse complement strand
ATAGTCACCAACAGCTATGTTCGCGCTGTACTCACCGTTCTCAACTGCCCATGTCCCTATAGAAGGAGTCCATCCGTCTGCTCCGTCATTGAAATCATCGGTGATTAATACCGCTGCATTGAGACTGTTTATGGAGATTGCGCAGGAGATTAAGAAGATTAAAATAAATATAAGAACAGACGTCTTATTTCCAAATCTATTACTTCTCAAAAGGTACCCCCCTTTTTTATATACAGTTATATGCCTGTTAAAAAAGAGGAGAGCAATATGTATGCCAAATTTTTTCCTTAAAATGAACTGCGTAAAAACAACATGTTATGAAATTTGCAACTTTTTAAAAAACGGGTTATTGATAGAGATATGGTGAAAAGACCAGAACTTTTCGGTGATTTAACCAAGTGCGGTGTTATTGGATTATATAAGAAAATTCATATACAAAAAAATGTTTCTTCTCTTATTACGGAAGGGGACTGTCAGTCAGTGTTTTACACCTTTCATATATTCAATCCGGTCCTTTGCTCTGCTGTTTTCATTCAATTGCGGAAAGTCTTCAATCACAATTTTAAAACCTTTTTCAGACTCCTCAAAATTTTTCAAATGAAAATTCGCCTCCGCATACATAAAGATCAGCAGAGGATAAGGAGGTTTCCCCTCTTCAGTATATTTTTTGAATTCGGGACTACAAAGTTTTGAGAGCCGTTCCCACTCCTTGTTAATATAATAACTGAGGGCAAGGGTCTTATCTACAAGTCTTTTCAAGCCGGACTGAGGGTATTTCTTTACAAATTCATCATAGCGCTCTTCAGCTTTATCATATAACGGAGGAGAATAATCCTTTGTATAAATCTCAACCAGTTTCCAGTAGCTCTCCTGCGCAACCGGCACATCAGGATATTCATCAATCAGCTGAATGTACAGTTCCTCCATCTTCGGCAGAACAGCCTTCCTGTCCCTTGATGACCGCTTCACCATAAGTATTTCATTGAACTTCTCAAAGGCTTTTTTCTCCCGCTCTTTGGGAGAAAGGACTTCTCCTTTATCAGGCAGCGGCCCTGCATCTTCCCTTTCTACGGGTGCTGTGGCACACGATGACAGGAAGAAAAATAAAATGATATTCATAATAATAAAAACTCTGTTCATCAATCCTCCAATAGAAATAAGATAGCATAAAACCAGATCCGCAACAAACAGAAGAAAAAGCTGTCATATTTTATTAACAGCTCAATAATAAAAATGGTTTCATCTTGTTATTTATGGACAATCTTTTTCCTCATTTTATGTCAAACTGGCAAAATCATTGTCAATTCAATACCATTAAAGTATCTGTTGAATTTTAACTCGCTGATTTTTAACATTTTCATTTTGGCATTCATCTTGCAGTTAATTAGGATCAATTATGCTTAACATTAGCATATCTTATTTGATTATATATAAATAATGATGTACTAATGTCCAATTCAGCTTTTATGATATATTTATGAAGAAGTTGATCTACATTTATAGCTAACAACCTAAGGATTATCCGAAGTCTGTTTATAATATGAAAATAATAGGTTCAACTTATAAGGTCTTCACATGTAAAGCAAAAAATATTTCACATGTGAGCATAATGCTCATTTTCATTTTTCTCTGCTTTACTGCCATAACCGGCTGCAGCAATACACAGCCTGAATTACCCAATGAGACGGTAACCAAAGAAGATGCAGAAAATCAGGAGCAGACACTTTTGATCGGGCTCATACCCGAGCGCAATATATTCAAACAGCTTGAACGCTACGAGCCCCTTGCCGACTATTTATCAAAAGAAATCGGAATAAATATAAAACTGAAGGTCCTTACCCGCTATGGGAACATTGTTGATAATTTTGTTTCACTGGGCCTGGACGGTGCGTTCCTCGGGAGTTTTACGTATACTCTGGCACATGCAAAGCTGGGTATTGAACCTCTTGCAAGGCCTGAGAACAAAGACGGGATCTCCACTTATTACGGCCTGATCTTTGTTAGAAAAAACAGCGGCATTAAAACCGCAAAAGATATGGAAGGCCGGATATTCGCGTTTGTGGACAGGGCAACAACAGCCGGCTACCTTCTTCCTATAGCATATTTCAGTGAAAACGGGATTAAAGATCATAATACATATCTCAAAGAGGCATATTTCAGCGGCACTCACGATGATACAATCTATGATGTTCTGAATGGAGAGGCGGACATAGGCGCTGCAAAAAATACAGTCTATTACAAGCTCGCCGCCGCTGATAAAAGAATAGAAAATGAACTGCTTATACTCAAAAGATCTCCTGATGTACCGGAAAACGGGCTGGCTGTGAGAAGTGATCTTGAAGGTCCTCTCAAGAATAAATTAAAGGAGACCCTGCTGGATATGCACAATAATCCGTATGGCAAAAATATATTAATAAATTTTGGCGCAAGAAATTTTATCGAGACAACAGACAGTGATTATGAAGCTGTATATAAATATGTAAAATTAACCGGTATGGATCTTAAGAACTACAATTACGTGAATGATTGATGAAGAAAAAAATAATTATCGGTTTAGTGGTCTTTTCCATGATTTTCCTTCTGGGTGGTATATATATCATAACCACCATCGAAACAGCAACGTCAAAACTCGATAACCTTATTAAGCTCCATCAGGTCGAAATACTGAGGGAGCACCTGCTGATACAGATTAAAAGGGTCCAGTCCGACCTGAACCTCAAAAATACACGGTTTGCAAGAAATATTGACACAGTCATTAACAATGTCAGAGATATGGAACGCATGTCAAATACCTGCTTTGAATGCCATCACACCAGGGACATGATGCACCGTCTCAATAATATGAAAAATGATGTGAATGAGTACAAAAAAGCAATAAGCAGGGTCTTCACAATAAGGTCGAATATAGAAAGGCTGGAAGCAGAAGAGGACAAGGCCTTTATTATAGGGACGCACCTGACCACAAAGGTCAATACCATGATAAACCTTGCAAGCATGAAGCTTGAGGAAAAAACCCACTTATCGCTTAAAGAGATAACCCAGACAAAATTCATACTTTATGTGCTTGTGTTTCTGGCCCCGTTCTTTGCCGCTGGACTGGGCTATATGTTCACAAGGGGTTTCACAAAACCTGTCAATGTGCTTCTGAACGCAACAAGAAAAATAGAATCCGGTGACCTGGATTTCAGGATAGAGGATTTAAAAGACGAGTTCGGGGAAGTAGCAACATCCTTTAATGAGATGTCGGATTCAATAAATAAATATATGCATGAAATCAGGGAAAGCGAGAACCGTTACCGCACCTTGTTCGAAAGCGCAGGGGACGCTATATTCATCCTGGATACCGAGGGAGAAAACGCGGGCAGAATCGTCTCTGCAAACAAGGCAGCCGCCGACATGCACGGATATACTGTCGATGAGCTGGAGGGGATGAATATTATCAGGGACCTTGATACTCCTGATTCTGCTGAAGATTCACCGGCCCGCATTCAGCGTATGTTAGGCGGGAAGTGGATAAGCATGGAGATTAACCACAGAAAGAAAGACGGTACTATTTTCCCTGTTGAGGTCAGCGCCGGACTGCTTGAGTATATGGACCACAAATATATCCTGGCATTCGATAGAGATATTACCGAACGCAAACAGGTGGAGAATGCCCTGCGGAGGGCTGAGCAGATGAAGATAGTCGGTGAATGGGCAGCAGGACTGGCCCATGAAATAAAAAACTCGCTCGCAGGAATAAAAATATCGGTGGAAGTCCTTATTGAAGAACTGGACGTACCTGAAGAAAGCAGAGAATTTATTTTCAGGGCAATTGAGGAAATAAAGAAGATCGAATCGCTGCTGAAGAGCCTTCTCAATTTCGCCAAACCGCCTAAACCTTCTTTCTCTCTTACAGATGTCAATGATGTCATTGAAAAAACGGCTGATTTCTTATACAAGAAGCCTGCACCTAATAAATCAGTAAAGGTTAATATTATTAAAGACCTTGACGCCAACCTTCCCAAAACACTGGCCGATCCAATGCAGCTGCAGCAGATATTCCTTAATCTTTTTCTTAACGCATTTCAGGCCATGCCTGATGGAGGGGCCCTGAATATCAAAACCTTTTACGATGCAAATATAGAAGAAATCCTTATTGAAGTAAGGGATTCCGGCAGGGGGATAGATAATAAAGCAAGAAATAATATTTTCCAGCCCTTTTTCACCACAAAGTCAAAAGGTACGGGGCTCGGGCTTGCTATAACAAAACAGCTGATAGAGCAGCACGGAGGGGAAATCTGCTTTGACAGTATAAAAGACAAGGGCACCTCATTCTACATCAGCCTGCCTGTCAACACAAATAACAAGAGGGTAATATGACCAAGAAAGTAAAGCTGTTTCTGATAGATGATGACGAACTGATTATAAGTATGCTGTCACGCGTGCTGAAAAAGGACGGCTACGAAGTTCATTCTGAGACCGGGACACATAACATCATAGAAAAGATCAGATCATCCGCTCCTGATGTAGTATTTCTTGATATCGACCTGCCTGAAAAGAACGGAATGGATATTCTCGAGGAGATAATGAATGAGAAAATCAATACGCAGGTCATCATGCTGACAGCCGACGATACCGCGGAGACAGCGGTCAAGGCGATGAAACTGGGTGCTGTTGATTACCTTACAAAGCCGTTTAATACCGATGAAGTCAAAATTGTTCTAAATAGCATAATAGAAAAAGAAAGCCTCAGGCAGGAAGTTACCTACCTGAGAAAAGTCTATTCTGAAAACTTTGAAAAAAACCTGCTTGGCGAATCAGCGGCAATAAAAGAACTGAAAGAAAAGATGGTGAAAATGGCCCGGGCCAGGGTTTCGACTGTTCTTATAACAGGTGAAAGCGGGACAGGCAAAGAGATTATATCAAGGAATATCCATAATCTGATTTACGGCACAGAGGATTCAAAGTACTCACCTTTCATCTCGATCAATTGTGCTGCAATGCCCGAATCCATACTTGAAAGCGAACTCTTCGGTTATGAAAAGGGGTCCTTTACAGACGCAAAATCGTCCAAGAAGGGGTTGTTCGAAATGGCAGATGGAGGATCAATACTGCTCGATGAAATTGGCGACATGAGAACAGACCTTCAGAGCAAGCTGTTGAGAGTTCTTGAAGAGAGGACCGTAAGGCATATAGGCGGGAAAGATGAAATACCTATAGATTTAACGGTAATAGCCACTACGAATAGAAATTTAAAGGAAGCAGTTAACAACAATGAATTCCGGCAGGACTTATTCTTCAGGTTGAGTACATTTTATCTGCATGTAGTTCCCCTGAGGGAAAGGCAGGAGGATATTCCCATAATGGCAAAATATTTCCTGGCACAATATACAGGAAAATATAACAAAAAGATAATTAAGGGCTTCTCGCCTGAAGCTGAGGAAACAATGGTTTCCTACAGCTGGCCGGGCAACATCAGGGAGCTGAAGAACCTGGTAGAAAGATTTGTAGTGCTTGAGGACAAAGAATTAATAGGCCGGAAAGACCTGCCGGGCTGGATGTTCGGCGGGCCGGAATCGTCAATGACTCCTGCACCGTCCGGGAACAACGGTTTTATTCTGCCTGAAACCGGTATATCGCTTGAAGATGTAGAGAAAGATATTATTATCCAGGCAATGAATATGGCAAAAAACAATAGAACGCAGGCGGCAAAACTGCTGAATATAAGTTACGATACTCTCAGGTATCAGTTAAAGAAATACGGTCTATAGCAGATTTCCAGATCCAGAACCGTTTACTGTAAAAAGCCAATCCCCGCCCTGTGGTTATAATCGTCCAGCCTGATGCTCCACCTTACAATCCCCCTGCTATGTGATATCCCGCCATTAAAATTTATGACACTGCCCTGTTCCAGGGGAAAATGAAGCTGCATGCCCAACCCGCAATGGCTGATATCAATTATATCCCCCATACATTTTTTAGTGTCAGAGCAGTGCGTAACAAAATTGATGGTTTTATTCAGTGCTCTCCTTTTAGTGCGTCTCTTTCCTTTCTTTATTTCCGCTCCACGGGATTCAGGATGCTTCTTATAAAAATCCCCGTCTCCTTCCATTGCATGTTTCAGAAACTCGCTGATCTCAAGGATATCGTATGGTTTTGAAATATACAGGGAAGCCTTTTCTTCAATCAGTTTTCTCATATCATCATATATCATGTGGCCTGAAATAATCACAACGTCGGTCTCGGGAGACGTATCATGTATTTTCTTCATTACATCAATCCCGCTCACATCAGGAAGGTTAATATCAAGAAAGCAGATGTTATAGAAATGCAGACCGAACTCCTCTATTGCTTCCCTTCCATTTTCGACTGTCTTAATCTCCCCATGAAAATTACATAGTACTTTCAGTGCCCGTGAAAGCCCTATGAGATTCAGCGGGTGGTCATCAACTATGAGAATCCTTTTTAGCATTTCTTACCATCCCAAACCTTTCATCTGAATTCATACAAGCAAGTAATGTACCACCGGAATTGTTACTGGCGACTTTCTCCTGTTTCCTGTTTTAAAAGGTGAACATCAACCTTCAACTGCAAAAAAGCACTCATATATATCACATTGCTGCAATTGGTTAAATAACCGAACAGCACTGGTGATTTAACCATATAAACGCACCAAACCTGATGCTATAAAAATTCATCATCATATAACTCATGGCTTTTATATGATTATCTGTTCAATGAAAATCTGGCATATACATTGCATTCTCACATTAATATATCGCTCTACATTAAGGGAGGTGTGCTTAGTGAATTCAAAGAGCCTTTTTATTTTTAGTGCTGTAATACTGGGGGTTTTCTTAATCAGTGATGCGGTATATGCAAAAGAAAATCATAATGATAACTTGCTGGATGCCGGTGAAACGGTCAAAAGCAATACTAACCCCCATTATTCAGGCAAATACTGTAAAGAATGCCACCTTCAGACACCAGATAAAGATGGAGATGCGCTGCTGAAATTCGGCGGGGATTTAAACCAGTTGTGCCGGTGTCACAATTCTACTGCTGAAAATTATATTCACCCGGTAGGGGTAGCACCTTCTAAAGAAAAAAAGACAAGGATACCGCGCGAGTTCCCTCTTGATAATGGAAAACTGTCATGCATGACATGCCACGATATCTCCCTGCAGTGTCAGGTCAATAAACGCGCATCCCTGAACAGAAAGTTTTTAAGGGATGACCCTAAAGCAATATGCTACAGGTGCCATGATAAAAGCAAGTTCCGAAAACTTAACCCCCATGAACAGTTAACAGAAAGCGGAGAAATAATTCCCGATAAATGTCTGTACTGCCACGTTGAGAAACCCGATGAAAAAAGTGCGTCCTTTGAAGATGTTAAGCTCATTGGAAATTTAAAATTACTCTGCAGGCGCTGTCATAAAACATCAGACAAACACCCGTCCGGCATAGATCATTTAATCCAACCGTCTCATAAGACATTAAATAAAATCAAGAAACTGGAAGCCCGTTTCGGCACGGTACTTCCACTTGACTATGACGGTAAAATCACCTGTGTCACCTGCCATAATCCACACGATAGAGGAGTAATTCCTGCTTCAAGGAGGGGATCAAAAGGCGCGGGCGAAAAATTCAAGCATCGTATTCCACAGGTTATGTGCCAGGCATGCCATGGCATGCTTAAGCCGACGACAATTGTAAAAAGCAGTGATTCAATAATGATAGAAGCCATAAATAAGGGTGATATAAAGGCCATTAAAAATCTGATTAAAAACGGCCTCAGTGCAAACTCAGAAAACAGGTACGGCGATACTGCCCTGATGCATGCGGTGAATAACGGAAAAATAGATTCTGTTAAGCTGCTCCTGGAAGAGGGGGCACGTGTAAATAAGAAAAATACATACGGCCTTACAGCTTTAATGTACGCAGCAAATAAAGGCCTCAAAGAAATCGCCGGTCTGCTTATTGAAAATGGCGCTAAAGCGAATACAAAGAATAAATACGGCTATACAGCTTTAATGTATGCTGTAAATAACGGCCATACAGGAATTACCGGATTACTCCTTGACAGAGGTGGACGTCTTGATAACATGGATATCTCCAGGGCCCTGTTACAGAAATCAGAGGAAGGTAAAACAGATATGGTCCTGCTTCTTATTAAAAACGGCGCTGACGTGAATACGAAGACCGGGCCCGGAAATACAGCCTTGATGCTGGCAGTAAAAAATAATCATTCAGACACAGTCAAGATACTTCTCGATCATGGAAGCCTGGTGAATGAAAAAAACGAACATGGCGGCACAGCTGTAATATATGCGCTGAATAATGACCAGATAAAAACAGCTCGACTGCTCTTTAAAAGAAAGGCACAACTGGACGACGCTGACCTGTCTGAAATATTTATTCTGAAAGCAGGGGAAGGCAAAGCAGATATAGTTAAACTGCTCCTTAAAAATGGTGCCGATAAAGATATGAGAAACTGGGACAGCCATACAGCCTTAATGCTGACAGCAATCAATGATCACCCGGATACACTCAAGATGCTTCTTGATAAGGGCGCACGGGTGGACATAAAAGACAAACTGGGAAAGACAGCCTTAATGCATGCGGCAGGCATCGGAAACACGATCACCATTAAATTGCTTCTTCAAAAAAACTCCGGGGCAAACATAAAAGACAAAAAAGGGAGGACGGCCTTAATGTATGCCGCAGCCAAAGGGCATACAAACACGATCAAATTACTTCTTAAAGGGAATGTTAGAGCGGGTTTAAAAGACATGAAAGGAAAGACAGCCTTAATGTATGCTGCAAACGGGGGTTACGAACACATAGTCAAACTGCTCATTAAAAAAGGTTCCGTATCAGACACAAAAGAGAATGCCGATGTAACTACATTGATGTTTGCAATAAAAAAAGAATATACAAACATTGTGAAATTACTTATTGACAATGGGGCCCGGGTGAATGCGGCAAACAAGCACAAATCCACTCCCTTAATGTACGCAGCGAGCATAGGATACGACAAGATGGTCAGACTGCTCCTGGACAAAGGCGCCGATGTAAATATGCTGGATAAGTACGGCAATACTGCTTTAATGTATGCAGCAAGCAGGGGCTATGAAAAAATAGTTAAACTGCTCATTGACAAAGGCGCCAGTGTAAACACAAAAACCATGTCCGGCTATACTGCTCTGATGCTGGCTGTTAAGAATGACAAATCAGTAACAGCTATACTGCTCAGAGATGCAGGGGCAATAGAATAGAGGGATCTTCAAAAGGGGGCTGAATCCAGACTATAACCTGCCCCATAAATGCCCCGCACTGGGGCAGGTCTGTCTAACCGTAATATATATATATTTATTAATGGTTATAATGCGTTTGATTATTTTTGTGGCATACATTCTACAGTTTTTGTATTTATACTTAGTTCCTGATTGATCTGTCTATTAAATATATATTATGCCTTCAAGCATTTTATTTAATATCTGCATGTACTTAGCTTTTCCTCCCCCCTGTAATACGCTCGAATTTATTCCCTTGGCTTAATTCTTGCAATTTAAACAGTAAAATTCTGAGAACTCACTTAAAAATAATGAAAATGATTATTTGTATGCTATTGACTTTAGCGTTGATAGCTATCAACAAACATACTTACGCCGACGGTGCTGCACGCGGCATCGGGTCTGATCAGAGCTGCCACAATTTTTCACATGAAGAGTGGCTGCCGGTAATCAAGATATGCCGTACATGCCACACCCCGCACAAAAGCCGGCGGGGCAAGAAGAAAAAGGAGCGATACTCGGAGGGTCTGCGCTGGAACCGGGACATCACCTCATTTTCATACACTCTGTATAACTCTCTCTGGAGTACATCTTTGTCGCTTATGCGCGATCCAACCTGGACAGCACCCTTCATCGAAAGGCAGGGGGGGATGCCGGATGGACTGTCAAAGCTCTGTTTAGGCTGTCATGACGGCATAATTGCTCCCAATGTATTTGACCTGCACCATTTTGTCTCAATGGATTTCGATGTGACACGGAGCGAGTTGAGGGACCCTGATGTGAAAATGATGGGTGTGAGCGGGACTATATCTGAAATTCTTGACAATGGAAAGGTACAGTGCTTCAGCTGCCATGATCCTCATGATGAGGAGTCGGTTGCCGATACTAAACTGCTTAGAGTACCGAAGCATAAAATCTGTTTTATCTGCCACAGGAGATAAAATTGGAGTGAACCCGTTATGGAAATAATTAATTTTAAACAAATGAAAAAAATATTCCTGATACTTTTAACTGCAATAATTTTGATCGGATGTGCATCATCAGAACAGAAGGCAACAAATGATCCCCCGCCTGAACTGCAGGAGAAATCTGACCCGGCCCCGAAGGAAGGCGAAATTCTGCCTGATCCTATTTTTTATCCCATGCCGCCAAATCAGCCAAGACTCCAGTTCCTGACCACCATAACAAATAAAGATAAAGCCGAACCCGGGGATTTTCCACTCACACCAAGGTCCTTCCTGAAAATATATAGGCCCTTTGATATGGGTGCGGTGAATGGAAAAATATATATATCGGACAGGAAATTCCAGAAAGTCCTGATAGTCGATCTGGAAACCAAAAAACTGGACAGCATTGCCGGCCCTTATCAGTCAGCGGGCATCTGGGTCACAGAGGACGACTACAAATATATAGCTGATTTCAACAAGAAACAGGTTGTGGTTTTTGACAGTAACAACAAAATTACAAAAGTTTACTCAGGCTCCGAGCTCTTTGACAAGCCCACAGATGTGACGGTCTTTGAAGACAGGGTCTATGTCTGCGATCTAAACAGGCACCATATTCTTGTTCTGGACAAGGCATCGGGTGAAAGCATTAAGGAAATAGGCGGGATAGGTACGGAAGAGGGTAAATTTTACAAGCCGACTCATGTAATAGTAGACAGAGAGGGAAACCTGTATGTTAATGACTTCTTCAATTTAAGAGTGCAGAAATTCGACACTGACGGCAACTTTCTGAAATCCTTTGGACAGCCCGGGGACACGCTCGGTTCATTTGCAAGGCCCAAGGGAATCAGCATTGACAGAGACGGCCACCTTTATGCTGTTGACGCCGCCTTTGAAAATGTCCAGATATTTGATGACAGGACAACCGATCTCCTGCTATTCTTCGGATCATTCGGAATGGAGCCCGGAGATATGTACCTGCCGAACGGGATATACATAGACTATAACAATATCGAGTATTTCAAAAAATATGCTGACAAGAATTTCGATTTGCAGTATCTGGTGTATGTAGGCAATACATGGGGGCCGATCAGGTTCAACGTATATGGCTTCGGCAGCTGGACCGGTCCGCCTCTTACGGAAGACAAACAGGATACAGGGGAGAGCAATGAAACCACGGAGTAAAATAAAGTCATATATGATTTTATTGACTGCCCTGTTTTTTCTATTGGCATTCATGCCGCTGCCGGCCCGGAGTCTGAGTATGAACGTAAGTGAATTAAATGCAGGCACCTCAAGACAGGAAATCATGGTCTTCGCAAAGGCAGACAGTACAGCTGAAGAAGAAGAAGAAGAAGAGGAAGAGGAAGAGGAAGTAGAGGTGGACTGCAAGTGCGTTGACGGTGAACTGGAATGCGCAGACGAAGATGCGGAAGAAGAGGCCGAAGAATATGAATGTGAGTGTGATGAAGATGGTGAAGTTGCATGCGAAGGAGGAGAAATCGAGGTGGACTGCAAGTGCGTTGACGATGAGCTGGAATGCGCAGACGAAGAAGCGGAAGAAGAGGCCGAAGAGTATGAATGTGAGTGTGATGAAGATGGTGAAGTCGTATGCGAAGAAGGAGGAGAAGAAAATGTACTTGGCAAGGAACTGTTCGTGGCATACTGTTCGAGATGCCATGGAATCGAAGGTAACGGCCAGGGAGAAGCGAGCAATTTCACCTATCCAAGGCCAAGGGACTTTACTGCCGGAATGTTCAAGTTCAGGTCCACGCCTTCAGGAGAACCTCCAACAGACGATGACCTGAAACGTACCATAATGGGAGGTCTTGCAGGAACGTCGATGTTCGGGTGGAAAAGCAGGTTAGCTGAAAGCGACGTGGAAGCCATCATTGATTATATCAAGACGGAATTTTCAGAAGAGGCATTTGAATTTGAAGGAGAACCCTTTGAAATCGGGGACCCGCCTCCTGTCACTGAGGAAATCCTCAAGCAGGGCAAAGAACTTTTTACGAAGGCAAAATGCTGGGAGTGCCACGGCAAATATGCCAGGGGCAACGGTGAAAAGGGCAGGCAGCCGAACTTCAAGGATGACTGGGGCCACAAGATCTGGCCGACCAACCTTAACCATCCCTGGGAAATGAGAAACGGATCGCGCGTGCAGGACATCTACAGGTCCATTACAACGGCCCTTGCAGGTATCCCAATGCCCTCCTTTGCCGATGCCTATTCCGACGAGAAGCGCTGGGGATTGGCCCATTACATAAAATCGCTCCATGTTAAAAGAAAGCTGGGCAGCAGAATCTTCCTGACAAAGGCAGAGGAAATTCCCTTAACAACAAAAGATAAACTCTGGGACAGCTTTGATCATCTTGACATAAAAATGGAGGGGAAAAAAGTGTTTGGAATGACCCTTATATCAGCAATAACCAATCTGAGAATCAGGGGTGTCTATACAGAATCAGAGGTGGCGATCATGCTTGAGTGGATGGACAAGAAACCGGACAAAGGGGACGACGGTTTCCCTCCCGATGCCGTTCGTCTGCAGTTCCCTGTCCGCAGGGGGCTTCTCAATATATGGTTCTGGAAGGTATCTGACAACAGTATCACTGAATATAATGCCAGGGGAGACGGCATAAAACTTACAAAACAGAAAAAAACCGATGTCGAGATCGTCTCGGATTACAGTGACGGCATCTACAGGCTTATATTCAAAAGGCCCCTGAACACAGGGGATACAAATGACGTTAATTTAGAATCAGCCACATTAATACCTTTCTCTGTTATAGCGTACGACGGAAAGAACATGGAGGAAGGGGAAAGGGGCGCGCGGTCCGGGATCAAGTACTTGACAAAAATAAAGAACGGTCCGCATCAGCCAAATAGATTTAATTAAATGATAATGATATCCAGGGCAGGCAAAGGTAAAACAGAAATGAAAAATACAGGTTTGTCATTGATGGTTATTTCAATCGTTATTTTTTCTGTTACGCTGTTATCAGGGGATTCCCACGGGGCCCGGAAGAAAAGGCCCCCCCATCATGAGTATGGCAATGTTGTAATAGATAATTTTTCCACAAAAAACAAAATCACGCCCGTTGTGTTCAGCCATTGGCTCCACAGGGCAAAGTATACATGCAGGCTTTGCCACGCTGACCTGAAATTTTCACTCGCAGCAAACGGAACAAAGATTACTGAAAAAGCGAATAAAAAGGGCCTCTACTGCGGGGCATGCCATAACGGGAAAGAGGCCTTTGGACCGGATGGAAAAGGCGGTTGTGACCGCTGCCACTCTTACGGTAAAAAGGTGACAGTTAAAAATGAATTCTATCCGTTCACAAGGAAGTTCCCCAGGGCAAGGTTCGGCAACGGCATAAACTGGATCAGGGCAGAAAAGGAAGGACACCTTGCCCTGAAAGATGAGCTTTCCGGTAAACCGGGGAACAGGGTCCGGAGGACCGGCCCCTCAGACTCTGTCATCAAACCCGATGAACCTGAGATGCCGCTGATCATATTCTCCCATGGCAAGCACGCCCTCTGGAACGGGTGTGACCTCTGTCATCCCGAACCGTTCAAAGAGAAGAAGGGCTCACCAAAATTTACAATGGAAGAAATAATTGAGGGGAAATTCTGCGGCACCTGCCACGGTAGTGTGGCCTTCCCGGTGCTGGACTGCCAGAGATGCCACACTAAACCTACTATTTTGGAGAGATAGCATGAAAAGAAAGTATATATATATCATTCTGATCCTTTTACTGACAGCAGTAAACCAGGGACATGCAGCGGATGCCGTCTGGTGGAAGCTTCCGGAGCTTCCGGCGCCCGAACTTTACGGGAACATACTTATAGACAGGGAATCAAGCAATGCCGGCATTAAACCTGTTTCTTTTTCCCACTGGAGCCATCGTGTTAAATACACATGCATGACATGTCATTTTGAACTTGAGTTTAACATGATGCTGAATACCACCGAGATAACGGAAGAACAGAACCGTTACGGAAGATACTGCGGTGCATGCCATAACAACAAGATTGCATTTGGACATACAAAAGGCAACTGTGATAAGTGCCATAACGGAGACATCGGCTACGGAAAAGAGAAGTTCGGCATTTTGTCCGGCCTGCCCCCGGCCATTAACGGCAACGGGGTGGACTGGGTCAAGGCGCTGAATGAAGGAGCCATAAAACCTGAAAACTATGTGCTTGAAAAAATGAAGCCGATAAAGTTTGAAAGGGAAATAATCATTGAGTCACCGTGGGCCGGGATCGCCCCTGCAGTATTTCCCCATGATGCTCACGGGAAGTGGCTCTACTGCTCCAACTGCCATCCTGAAATATTTCAGGTCAGGCAATATGGAACAGAGGGCCTGGCTATGGAGTCCATACTTGACTCTGAGTTTTGCGGGGTCTGTCACGGGAAGGTGGCCTTTCCGCCGAATGATAATTGCCAGCGGTGTCATCCGGACATGAAGCACCCCGGTAAAATCGGGAACAAAATGCACGATTGATAAATCAAAATAGAGGTAATATCATTATGAAAATAAAACATTTTATATTATTCGGGATAGTCCTGCTGATTCTCGGGATATGGCTTGGAAAAGACTTTAAAAGCATTTTGGGGATAGAAGGAAGAAGTTCTCCAACTGCCACAATATATGAGATACCAGTGCCTCTACCGAATTTTACCCTGACCGATCAGGACGGAGAGGATTTTACACAGTGGAGCCTTAACAGGAAGTGGACATTAATGTTCTTTGGTTATACTTTCTGCCCTGATGTATGCCCGATGGCTCTTGTCGACCTCAATGAAGTCTATAACAGTCTTGTCGAAAAGGGAGACCTTGTTGAAGAGAGGTTCGGGGTCGATACGCAGGTCGTATTTGTATCGGTAGACCCCGGGAGGGACAAGGTAGACGGGCTGAAAGAATATATCGGTCACTTTAACGATAATTTCATAGGTCTGACAGGCAGTCCGGAAGCAATAGATTCACTGGCCCGTCCAATGGGCGTCGCCTACAGGCGTGTGCCCGGGAAGGATGCGGACGGCGACTATTATATTGATCACAGTGCTTCATTCCTCCTCATAGACCCCCTCGGCAGACTGCGGGCCTCTTTTTCACCTCCTCATGACGCCGGACTGGTAGCAGAGGAATTTCGAAGGATCCGTGATAAATATACTGAAGAATGCTGCCTGACAAACGTCAAGTTTGAGTACATAACTTTAGGGGGTGGAGATGATGAGGAAGAGGAAGAGGAAGAGGAGGAGGATGATGATAAGTAAATATCGTCAATATCTGGTAACACTGCTGTCGGTTTTTGTTTTTTTATCTTATGGGTTTGCAGGGGATTCTATTGTTGTCCGCGATGCCTGGATAAATGAAGCCCCTCCAAATGCAAGGGTAATAGCCGGCTATATGACAATAGAAAACAGGTCTTCGAAAACAATGGTGTTAACGCGTGTTTCAAGTGAGCAATTTAAACGGATTGAAATTCATCGGACTGAAATGCACGGAGATATTATGAAGATGGTGCCGCAGGAAGAACTGGGAATCCCGGCAGGCGGCACTGTATCGCTTCAACCCGGAAGTTACCACCTGATGCTTGTCGGCCCGGAGTCTGTTCCTCAAGAGGGAGAAACGGTCAGTTTAGTATTGCATTTTGACGATGGTCAAATCCTGAATATTAATTCACCTGTCCGGGCAGCAAAAAGCAGTAACATGCATAAAGGCAGTCATTAATTAGAGTCTGTGTATAAACACGGTTTATTTGTCCGTCATTCCCGAAGTCCTTAATCGGGAATCCAGTCTTTTCAGCAAGCTCTGGATGCCCGATTAAGGACTTCGGGCATGACAAAAATAAAAAACAGCAGTTTATACACAGACACTAATTGAGAATTACGAATTATGGACAATATCAAATAAATGAATTATCAGGAGGTTTCAAAAATGAATTTCAAGAAAGTATTAATGTTTATATTATCGGTTTTGCTTTGTTCTGTTTCGGGAGCATATGCAGATAATGAGTCGCATTTTGGTACGGTTGTTGAGACAATGAACGCGGGCAACTATACTTATATTAAACTTGATGAGGAAGGAAATGAAGTTTGGCTTGCAGCCCGGCCCATAAAGGTCTCGGCAGGAGAGGAAATCGAATATGCCGGGGGAGTTCCGATGAAGGATTTTCAGAGTAAAAGCCTTGGCAGGAAGTTTGAGTCCATTATTTTCATTACAAAGATAAGAGTTTTGAACAGGGCCCCGGAAAATGAGAGCGCTGAAACTGCACCCGCCGACAATCATAACTATTCCCCCAAAAAATCTAAAACCGCTTCCCTGCCCGGAAAAGGAGAAATACAGAGGGCGAAAAATGGTAAAACTGTTCATGAGGTCTTTACAGAAAGAGAACAGCTGAAAGATAAAGAAGTGATCTTGAGGGCCAAGGTAATAAAAGTCAGCACAAATATACTGGGAAAGAACTGGGTTACACTGAGTGACGGAACAGGCACGGCCCCTGAAAACAAAATAACTGCGACCACTTCAGAGGTTGTTAACCCGGGCGATATACTGACAGTCAGAGGCACCGTGAAAAATAATGTAAATATCGGAGCAGGCTATAAATACAAAGTAATGATAGGTGATGCCGGATTCACAAAATAGGGAGCAATTCCATGAGGCCGTATGGAGCAATAAAAACTGAGGGACCTTGAAATAAATTAGCAGCCACTATGAAGACGTTAAATATCCCGTATAAATATTCCGAATAGAATATATATACCACAAAAGCGGGTAAAACATGAATATACGTTCAAGGTTAAATATAAGCTTCAGCATCCTGATAGTAATCACTATCTCCACGTTTGCCCTGATATCCTATTTTGTACTTAAAGACACCCTGGAAAATGACAGAGATTCAATCTTTAAATATAGAATCAACAAAACAGCGGAAACCCTGGAAAATATAATAAAAAGCAATATCAATGAAATTGAAGGAGTGATGCTCAAACATGAGGATTTACAGCATAAAATCGAGCAATATGACTCCTGGGACAGATCAGACAGGTCAACAGTTAGAACGTATTTTCGCGATAAATTAATAGATAATACAGTTCTTTCAACCATAGCCCTTCTGGACTCAGAGGGAAGAGTTGTATTGAAAGACGGCGAGTTCATAAAGGCTGACCCGGAACAGGTCCGACATATCGCAGATGCAGGTAAAAACAGAAAATGCCCATGCAGTCCTGAAGTCTTCAGGATCGATGGGCAGGTACTGATTCTTTACCCTTTTGGCACCGAACACAATAAGTCAGTAAAAGGCTTTCTTGCGTATCAGATGGCCATTAAAGATATAACACAGGTCCTGGGACATGATATTTTGGAGGGCAGTTTCCTTTTCATTATAGTCGAGAAAAATAAAATCATATCCACCCATGGAGCAGTTGATAATAATATATTCAACAGCTTCAATACAAACCATTACCTGACCAGCATACGCCCTGAGAAAAAAACTGCTGCCTTAGAGCCGAAGATCAGAGTAAATGGCTTTTTCATATTTAACGCCTTTGTAGAACAGCTTAACTGGACTGTAAGCTACATAATTCCGGAAAAATTATACTTTAAGGGGCTTACAGAATTGCAGAGCAGCATTATCATAGCCCTGGCCGTCATAATAATTCTGGCGCTCGATGTCATCTTCATCCTTGCCTACAGAATATCCAAACCGCTTACCATGCTTTCAAAGGCAAGCAAGGACATGACATTGTATGATTATGAAACACCCCTGGTTTTTGAAAACCGCAATGATGAAATAAGTGAACTGGCAGGGAATTTTGAGGCGATGAGGCAGCAGGTAAAAGTGCTGACTACAACAGACGGCCTGACCGGAGTGCTCAACAGAAGATTCTTCATGATCAGCCTGGAAAAAGAGTATGAGCGCATAAAGAGGACCAATGGCAAACTATGCTGCATAATGGCAGACATCGATGATTTCAAGGGCATAAATGATAGATGGGGGCACCAGTGCGGCGATGATGTATTAAAGGCACTCGGAAGCCTGATGATAGAAGCATCGAGAAAGTACGATATTCTTGCCCGCTATGGCGGGGAAGAATTTATTATCGCCCTTCCAGATACGGAACTGGACGATGCCAGAGCATTTGCAGAGAGACTCCGGGAAAAAACTGAGGACCTGAGAGTGCGGTGTATAACGACAGAAATAAAGATTACAATAAGTATTGGCATCTCCTATCTGTCCAACTTCGCTACGGATACAACATATCTTCTCATAAAAAGGGCAGACGACGCACTTTACATGGCAAAAGACTCGGGTAAAAACAGGTGCTTTGTTTACACAAACGATGCTGACAATATGCTCGACCGATCAAGCCATTAAATCGTAATTTACTTTTCGTCCTTGCCAATCCCGGCAAGGTGATATATAGGTCAGTATCGCGTCACACCCGTAACAAGAAGAATTACCCCAACCACTGAAACGACAATCTTGCCTGTTTCATTTGTAATGAGAGGGAACACAAAACTTATTGCAAGCAATACAGCACCCATGATGATTCTGGAGATCCTGTCAACCTGATTTAGATTCGCTTTCATAATCGATTCCTTTCTTTAGTATTAAATTAATAATATAAGTTACAACTGCACATGTCAATTAAGCCAATCACTTTCTTCTCTCCCGGCACCGGTGACTGTATCTATTTTGAATTATCAACAACATGGAGCCGGTCGTAGGTCATGGCCTTGTGGCATCCGGGAGCACAAAAGCCGCCGGTCTTTGTTTTATAAAACTTATTGGAAATAATTTAATACGCCAACACGGGAAGGCTGGGATACATGAATTCTATCTTTCCCGTCTCCGCAATCATTATGGCCGAGGGAATGGCAATGACCCCATATTCTTTGAAAAACTTATACCCCCTGTCGATAAGAACAGGGAATTTAATCCCGTTTGTCTCAATCAGGTTCCGCACGGATGACATCTCTTCATCATTGATACCATTAAATTCCATTGGTACATAAACAGCAAACATTTCGAGACCGGTTTTCTCATGAAGCTTTTCATAAAGGTCTTTCAAAATACGAAGCTCATCCAGCGAATAATCAAGGAATGCGTTGTTTTCAGTCAGCTTCCAGAAGACAATAAGAACGGGCCTCTTTCCGAAATGGTCGGACACATTTACTGATATGCCGTTGAGATCCTCGAGAACAATCTCTTTAGGCACGTCTCCTTCTTTAATGCCGATCAATGCCGGAGATTTAGAAGGAAACAGGCAGATCAATATAAAAAAAACTGACAGCAGGATTAACAGCACCTTCCCTCTAAATAACCTTCTCTTGTCTTTCATTTCTTTTTTCCCTTTCTTAAATATGATCTCCTTCGGGAGCACTTCAGTGCTCCCGAAGGAAACAAAGTGAAAGCAGCTGGGGGAAGCCGCTTTCACTGGGGGACAGCTATGAATAATAAAAAAGAGTCTGAATTCTCAGATCACTCAATCTTCTTCATCAATTTAAGAGTATATGAAACAAGATGCCACCGGTCGTCCTCGTTAAGCGAGTCTACATAAGAGGGCATGCCCGTACCATCAAGGCCGGTCGTAAACGTGGAATAAACGTTCTCGGGTGTTGAACCCCTCTTTAACTCGCCGGAAGTGAAATTAAAGGGCAGCATTGTCCTGCCCCAGTCGTCCTTGAGGTCCGCGGCCTTTGGTCCGTCTCCCGTGCCTTTTTTACCGTGACACTCAAAGCATTTCATTTTCTTATAAATCACTTCACCTTTTACTATGGATTCCTTGGTGCCGACCCACAACGGCTTTTTCACTTCAACGGGCTGGCACTCATCATCTTCGTATTCTTCTTCCTCTTCCCATATTTCGGAAAAGGTCTTTATGTACTGCACAATCGCCTTCTTTTCCTCCAGTGGGAGATGGTCATGGGACGGCATCAATGAGATCGGGATGCCCCTGGATATAATTCCGAGGAGGTCTTCATCTTTTGGAAGACACCCTGAAGGGGTGGAACGAAACCTGAAAACAGCCCGCGTGAAGTCCCAGGGATATACAACCTGCATTCTGCCGTTCTTCTCCACGCGGCGGATAACGCCTGCGAGACCTTTGCCGTCGCCCTTAAGTCCGTGGCATATTGCACAACGAACTTCGTATGTTTTTTTCCCGAGTTCAAGGTCACCGCCATCACTATCGTCAGCGGCCCGGACAGGATTCACAAATGCCAGTGATATTATCAGCAGGCAGAGTACCAGTCCCGGAACTTTATATATATTTCTCATTACATCCATATTTATTCTCCCTCTTTCCATAATCTATATCTATTTTGAAAGTGTTCTTACATAAGCGACCACATCAGCAATCTCCTGGTCCTTCAACCCTACACCCTTCTCGCCAAAAGACGCCATCGGCGTCCCTGCCCTTCCGTCACGCAGGGTCATCGCAATAAACTCCGGATCAGCATACTTTAATCTCAAGTTGATCCCGACGCGTCTCTTTCCACCCTTGCCGTCATCACCATGGCATAATGCGCAGCGCATTTTGTACAGGTCTTCACCATTTTTTATACTAGTGGCGAACTGCGAATATTCAAAGGGCTCGGGTTTCCCGGCAGGCCTGTCTCTGGTTATGTATCTGACGATTTCATTTATCTCTTTATCCGTCAGTCCTGCCGCTTCAGTCTTCCAGGCAGTCATCTGTGTACCTTTCCGTCCCTCCATTATGATTTCCTTCAGGTATCTGTCATCAATGGTTTTCGTAAATGCAGGATTCATGATTGCAGGGATAGTACGTTGAAAGATCTCGTCATAAATACTGGTCTTGCCGTCTGAATGACAGGCAACGCAGTACATCTTATACAATGATTCACCGTCTGTTTTAGGCAGTATGATATTTTTCATTAGTGTGTAATTGCGGGGCATCTGTTCATACACGAATGTCAGCATGTATGTGGTAAGCAACTCGGCCTCCTCTTCAGTGAGAAATGCCCTCATCTCACTTGCAGGGACGATCTTCCGGGGGTCATCAAAGTGCTGCTTTATCCAGTTATACATATTATGATCACCTATAACATTCTTCATGGAAAAATAGGCAAACGGTCTGGAACCCATCCCGGTAATGTCCTTTCCGAGGTCTCCTCCCTTGCGATCGACCTTATGGCAGCCCCTGCAGCCCTTTTTCCTGAACAGCTGCTCGCCTTTCGCAACTTTTGCTCCGCCTTCTTTTTTCAGCATTTCATAATCATGGCACTGGGCGCAGGACGCCTGAATGTAAGTTGAAGGTATAATCGGAAAATCCCAGTGCATATGTTCCTCACCATGGGCCTCACTAACATTCATTGCCCGTCCCTGGCCCCTGTGGCATACTGTGCATCCGAATCTTGCGATCGCATGGTTCTCCAGGTAATTGCCGCTGTGCTGTTTAAAGGGCTGTTCAGCATCTGCCATAAGCGGGTTTTCAACACCCCGGTGGCAGCTCGTGCAGCGGTCAGCCCTTTTCAGGCTCTTCACATACACCTGCTGAATGCCGATGTCTATCTTTTCCGCCCGCTCCCTTGTAGATTCATCCTTTGCATTTTTGACAAGGAAGTTCTTGTATTCTGTCTGGTATTCCTTCCATTCCGGATTAATCTCCCTGTTCAATGCCATTGCTATAAATGCAATGAGCACAAGCGATGAGATAAGTAAGATTGATAAGTAATATCTGCTGTTCATATTTTTCCCTCTATTAATCAGATTATTTTTTTATACTTTCCTTTTCAAAAAACCTTGATCCCTTAACCTCTAGACCCCTTGACCCCTGCCTTAATGTATTGGCCATTGACTCGCCGACCAGTAGAAATCCCAGTTCGGCCCCCTTAATACAGTTCCGGTATACGTCAGAATCACGTAACAGACCAGGAACATCGTAAACAGGGAAATGGCCCCCATCCTTGTAGAGCCGGTCCTGTTTATCACCCACAGGGAATAAGCCACGACAAAACCGATCAGGAGGTTTCCAGGGTTTATCGCAATTATCCAGAGCTGGTGAATATTCGGCCACCAGTTTCTGAACCAGCCGAAATTTATAACAAATGCAAGCGAACCTATGACAGCTATTGCCCCGACTATGAAGGACTCTATTGCGATCATCTTGCCCTGCCTGTTTGAAAACCAGACACCGAAATTCTCGTCTTCCCTGTCAAGATAGGGGATCAGCAAAAGCCCGGCAATTGCAAGCCCTGGAATGCCCTGTCCGCCCATAAAGGCTGAATAGGAGACAAGTTCCTGAAGCCCCAGGAAATACCACGGCGCCTTAGCCGGGTTTTCAGGTATGGCCGCGTTGGCAAATTCCTTTAGCGGCGCATCGACAAAATACGAATATGCTATCACCCCTGCGAGTGTAAGGATAAATACCGCAATCTCGGCTATAAACAGGTTGGGCCAGGTCGTGACCGTATTTTCAACGTCATTGTCAACAGCCGGTGTCCGGCCCTTTGCAAGCTCCATAAGACCGTATGTCTTGTGTGTAGGGAAAATGTCCCCCTGCTTTTTCGGAGGGGATATGTTAACCAGGCCGTCCCCGCTGCTCTTGACAGAGTCCGGTTTTGAGAGGCCGCCGTCCTTTCTTATTCTCCAGAAATGCACTCCCAGGGCAATACACATAACCAGAGGCAAAAGCATAATATGAAGGAGGTAGACCCTTGTCAGGGATTCCTGCCCCGGTTCCGTACCGCCGAGGAGGATCTCTTTTGTTGCTCCTCCGATATCAAAATACTGGGTTATACCAAAAATGTCCGTAAGCTCCTTTGGCGCAGCTGCAATGTTGGATACGATAACAAGCGCCCAGTACGAAAGCTGGTCCCAGGGAAGCATATAACCGGTAAGGTTTACTACAAAGGTCAATAGAAAAAGTATTATACCTATTACCCAGTTAAACTCCCTTCCCCTTTTGTAAGAATTCGTATAGACAATCCTCGCCATATGGAGGATCACAAAAATTATCATTGCCTCACCTGACCACTTGTGGACATTTCTCATGAGCCTGCCGCCGAAGACGACAAAGTTAATGTCCTTGACAGCATTAAATGCAGTCTCAGTTGACGGGCTGTAATATACCATCAGAAAGCCGCCTGATATAAAGGCGATTACCAGAAGAAAGAAGGAGATAAGGCCCAAACCAAGCGTATATGAAGATTTTAGTGTGTTGATGTGGGTCTTCGCCCCGTGGAGGTGGAGGAAGAAATTATTCAGCACGACTGCGGTCCTCGATTTATCTGACGTGGGCATGCCGCCTCTGAGGAAAGAGCTTAAAAACGAGTTTTTCAGAGACAGTAAATTCTCTTTATACTTCACTAGTCCGGATTCGTTCGAATTATTCATTGATCATATACCTCTAAAAAGATTTATTTATTTTTTATGCAAACAAAAATTTTGTTCCCTGGGGAACGGTCTTTGCGGCATCAACAAAGAGGGTACCGTCCACCTCCTGCTGTATATCAAACCACTCAAGTGGCCGCG
>SDBV01003343.1_pt1 | contig 23731 bp, 17 predicted proteins | sample 2277081 | NCBI WGS metagenome assembly SDBV01 (sample SAMN10402039, study PRJNA504765) | marine sediment metagenome | isolation source: marine sediment core GS10_PC15, 223 cmbsf | place: Arctic Ocean: Southern Knipovich Ridge | collected 2010 | reverse complement strand
ATTTAACATAAAAAAATGGGGTCAACCCTTGACATATGACAATTTATCCAAATCTCTTCATACCCCTCCCCTGGGATTTTATCACTCTTTACTTTCCTTTAAAACCTCTGGTTTACTTTGGCCATTGCAGAAAAGCTCAGTGTTCTTCATCTTGTATCCTCGGTGCTCTGACTCTAACCCGTCCAATACGTGCAACAATTGTCACATGTCAAGGGCTGACCCCAAGTCTCTTGATGGCTTTGGAGTTTCTCCGTTTTTGATTTTCACGATACGCATAGCGCGGTACCCTCTAATTTCGGAAATGGTTAGTTTGTCAACTATGGGAGTTGCCATGATTTTACCTCAAAAAAAATAGAATTATTGAAAATATCGGCAGGCTATTTGCCATAGATAATCAGCCACTTCCCTTGGTGACATCAGTTTATCCCTCTCAGCTCCGAACATACCCATACCCATTGGCTTCAGCTTCAGTTCACCTTCGTGCTCTTCTAATGATATGGATTCATTCATAGAACCATCACTATCTATATCGATGGAATCCCCATGAGCAAAGGATATTGAGTTCCCTCCGAGTAATCCCCCAATCCATAATTTAAATTGAGACACCTGTCTTTCATTCTCGTATAAAGTAAAAACAGCTTTCCTTGAGGTGACCATCTCCATCTCATATTCAAAATGAGAGTATTCTTTCTGAGTCTCGGCTGCAAAATCATCAATCAAATTGACAATTTCTTCAAATGATGACTTGAGAAACTGATTCTTTTCCTTGTCAGTGAAGGACTTTTTGATTTTAGGGATATATGCTTTAGCGGGCTCTTTCCGTGGTTCAGGTTTGGGTTTTGAAGTGCCTTTCCGACCTATTTTCCGCAGAAAAGCGTCAACAATCTTTTGATGGTCACTGCTTCTGACTGCAAGGTAAGTGATAGCCCCGGACAATCCAGGAACCTCTCCATTAAAACCATCAAGCCTAACCGGTAGGACGTAGGCTTTTCCCCTTTCCCTGATCATGCGCTCTATGGCTTGCTGTCTTTCATGGCTCGGCCACATCTTATCAATATAATGCTCAGAAATTATCATTATGCAGAACTGGCTTGAGCTATGGTATACCTCTCGCAGTTTTACAGCAAGATCCTCGCCCCATAGCTCTTCTGCATAAAAATCATCGTAAAACACCCTAACACCTGCATCACGTAAGCCTTTGGCAACAGCATCAGCAAAGGACCTGTCTTCGCCGGCAAAGGACAAGGCTACTTCATATGTGTATTCCGTAAGATTATCTCCTGCCCAAAGTATAAAGACACACTATACTGCTGCTAAGTCAAACTATATAGTTAGCATTCCAGCCTGAATTCTTAAACGCATCAGGATCAGTGCTCCCTAAAAACAAAGGCTCGTCTATCCACCACTGGCTCATGATGAACTCCCTTGCGTACCTCCCTGCTGTGTTCTCAAGAAATCAACCATCGAGTAGCTCACCAGCCGCTCGAAAGTCAGAAGTGGCGGAATTTTGGGTTTCCGTTTTGTTTGATTCCCGAAAGCTGTCATTTCCCCTAATATCCCTACCGGCAAATTTTGGAAATGACCTATCACGATACTCTCTGGCAATCGAATGCCCTCGTGAACCAGCCCTGATCTACCATCATAAACTTCCCGCAAAGTTCTCTTCAGGTGTACCTTTTCAATTTTCTCAAAAACATTAATGGCAATATCGGAATGGGATATGCGTTCTTCACCTTTCCCATCCTGCCCAGGCCAGATTACACTGCTAAGGTAGTGTGGCTTGGCGTCGTCCTCTTTTTCATCCCAGAACTGTTCAGGTAGGTTCTCGGTGACAAATTTCAGAAGCTTTTGAAAGGTGAAGTTTTCGCTCTTCAGCAAAACTTCCTTTAAGGAGATTCTTTGTTCTTCTGTTAGGCCTTTCTTCCAGTCGGGAAACCTGGAATCCAGAAATTCCTCCTCATCCTCTGGTTTATAGTCTTTAAAGAGAACTGAGGAAATCGTCTCCAATGCTGTGACCAGGAAAAGGTAAGCGAATTCCGGGTCAACATACATCATCCCAACCGCTGAATGATAAAGCCGCATCGCCAGGATAAAGCCGTTGGCGATATTTCTATCCAGAGCCTGTAGATTGTCCAAAAGCTTGTAGATTTCCTTTGGGTCAATCTCTTTTAGCCTTTGCCTCTCTTGAAAGTGCGACCGCTGGTATATTTCGCCTTCCTGTTCAATGGGCAGTCCGTCAACGCGTAGCTGCTTTTCGGCAAACACCCTCCGGCGGGTAAAAAGCGATAGAAAGGCAGCGAACTCCTTTGCGATTTCATGCGCGAATATGCCGCTTATATGCGTATGTCCAGTATCTTTTTTGACCTCATGAGGGGCCTTGAAGGTCAGGCAGAGTTTCTGGGGCAAAGGGTCATCATAGGGTGTTGAGGAACTGAAAAGCTTGAACGGAAATTCTGCTAGAATAAATCGTGCAGCCGTAGAGTGTTCACGGTCGCCAAGGAAAGGGGGAAAAATTTCGCCCCAGCTGTAGAGCTTGTATTCGATTTCTACGCCTTCTTGGCCTTTCTTATGGGAATCGAGGACTGCAAGCAACCCCATTTAAATCACCTGAGGGTGAGACCTAGAATTTCGACCTGGATAAAAAATGTCTTCACCCGGCTTTCTCAAAGTCAAATCTCACCTTATACCTGACAAGAGAGACATTAGGTACTTCTGTTACCGCAAGGCTGAGCTTCTTGTCGAAATCATCTGCAACGATGATGCCCTGGACACTCTTTGCACCAAGCTCGTTCTTTATGGACGCCATGTAGCTCAATATCTGGCCCAAAGCGCTGTATGATGCCTGGCTTGCCTTCAGTTCTATTACTACGAGGGTATCCTTCTTGTCCTTTGCCAGGATGTCAATTTTCCCTGCCTCGGTTGAGACTTCCCGTCCAGTAAGTTCGTCTTCAGTATAGAGCTGAAGCCCCGGCTCAAGCTGGGATAGGTCTCTGCTGAGGTATTCCTGGAGGTCTCTTTCCAGGCTTAAGGTCACTTCGAGCGCGTCTTCTTCAGTAGGGACTTCTTCTGCTTCGGCCCCAGATTTTGAGCCGATTTCGAATTCGCCGTCTTTCTCTCGATCATAGAGCCTGACTCTTCCGGGGCTTACTGTATAAAGGAATTTGGGGAAAGACGGATACCATTTGCTTGAGGAATGATTTACGCTGCAGCCCATTGTGTGGGTCCTGATTGTGACCTCTTTCCATTTGCCCTGATATTTACCCTCTACAGCGTCGATAATTTGCTTGGTCGTTAGAATCTGGTCTTTTGACTTGAAGACTTCTTGTATAGCTTGGGCGCAAGTTGTCATTTGAATTCACCTAATTGCTGAAAGTTTAATCCATTACAACCTTTGTAAATGCATCTATTGCATCTGCGTAAAACTCAATGTTGACTTTGGTTGCCATATCGTCGGACAACTCAAATAATTGTTTCCTTGATGATATTGGCATCAACACTGTTGCGGCTCCTTTCTCCACAGCCAGTTCGGCAACGGCAACCGGATTTGGTACCATTTCAACGGAACCTCCGAGGTTTAAAGCGCCAACGATGATGAGCCCACCTTTCACGCTCCGCTCAATCAGGCCCCCGCACAGTGATAAAAGGACAGCAAGACCAAGCCCCTGTCCTGAACTGTCAATGTCCATAGACCGCAATTGTATCGAGAACTCATGGCTGCGAGGATCACGATCACCAACCAGTTCCTTTGCTCTGACATAAAGATTTTGCTCCCCGTAGCGAACGCTTTCCCGAAAAGCAGGGGGAACTGGCGTATTAAGAATTCTTACACCACTTCCGGGACCAACCGTTGCCTCAATTCGATAAAGCGCCGGGGAGGCTTCTTGGCCGCCCGGACTGATGGCCCATACCTGGCCCGGAGGAAGCGGGTCAGTATCAATCAATTCATCGCTGTGAAGCTCTGGAGTCGAAACAAACTGTTCCACACCATCCACACCCATTAAATAGCTGAAATGGGTATTTCGGAATTCGGTTTTCAGACACCGTTTCTGCTGTTCTTTTACCCGACGGCGGCCCTCCAAAGCGATCCGAACAATCGATTCCAGCTCTTCATCGGGAATCGGCACTTCTGGATCAGGAAATATGAGTTTAATCAGCCCACTGACTGTTTTGTTTACCGCTTCAATGTCACGGCCACTTAGGGCTCCTCCCCAATTTACACGGCCTTGCAAAACAGGCAGGCGACTTCCAGTCCGGAGCTTATTCCAGCACTCTGACAGAAAATCGGTGACAAGACCAAAATGATTGGTAAGGTTCTCAGGATTGAGCTTCGGAAAATCCCAACCTGGGGCATAGGCGTGAATGCGGTCCATGAAAGCGGTATCGTTTTGCATTTCAATCGGCAAAGGACTGAGTAGGTGCCCGATTCGCTGCTGTTGCTCGACGTCAACCTCAAAGTTTCCGACCATTACAATGCCACCGAAAGCCCGAATCGGTTCCTTACCCCTGGAAAATTCTCCAGAGGCCATATAGCCTTTCATAATATTAACGCCATCCTTCTGTTCAAAGGATATCCCTGAAATCTCATCAAAACATACCACATCATAATGGCAAACAAGGCCACGTTGACCATTCGCCATATTGACAAACATTTTTGCCACAGTGGCCTTACCACCTGATACTAAATGAGAATAAGGGGAAACTTGCTGGTATATATGACTCTTCCCGGTTCCTCTTGGGCCGAGTTCAACCATATTGAAATTGTTTTCAATAAAAGGAACCATGCGGAGCAACGCTACAATCTGGGCACGCTCGGAGAGCGTTTCCGGTTCCAGTCCGACAGAACGAATAAGAAAGCTTTTCCATTCATCAGTGGTGAATTGGCTGCGGCCTCGATCCAGGACGGAAAGAACATCCGCCTTCGAAAGTTGAATCGCCCTCAATCCTTCTATTGCAAATGGCCTTCCGCTTTTTTCTTGGGCTATTGCCCCATCGTAGGTCAAATTTAGCTCAGCATAAAAACCATCAGTGAGCATCCGTTCATTATCATGGACAAGCTGATCATTGATACGCACATCTCGTAAACCCAGGCTTGGGAGTTCGGCTATAAAGCAATCATTTTTGGAGTCGAGTTTGGCTTTTATGAGATCGATTAATTTCACCGATCCCTTTTCCCGTGCCCAAGCCTTAAATAATTCCTCTTCCCCGGTTCGGATGGTACGATCTTTCAGTTGTCTTTCAACAATCCCAAGGCCTTCCTCGATCTCTTCTTCATCAACAGTGGCGCAGTACCGTCCAAGCAGGAATTCAACAACATAAGTGGGCACAGGGTATTGCCGGCTGTATTTTCTGACCAGATCCTTGCGCACCAGAAATCCGTCAAATGAAGACGCGGCAAGACGGTCAAGGTTGTCAAGTTCCATTTCTATTCTTCACCTCCAATTGTGGTAGCCTGCTTTCCTATTACTGAACCGGAAGGGTCAATCATTACCAGGCTGACAACGGTGCCTGCCAGTTCCTCATTCTCGACAAGCAGACTCACATGCCCGTCAGCACTCACCATTTTAGGGGTGGTTACACTTGAAGCTTCATCATTTGGTTTTGTTCGAAGGTCTGCTGTTATATTAGCTCCACCCGAATCGATGGCGGTGCGGCATCGCATACCAAGCCACTGAATTTCTTTTATTTTAGCGATGGCTTTAGTAGGGACATCGCTCAGGCTGAATTGGAGATCCGGGATGAGGCATTCCTGTAGGCTCACACCGCCATGGGCATATTCATTTCCATTTGAAAAGCAATTTACCCCCGGACCATAGGCAAAATATTCATGGGAATTCCAATACCAACCGGCCATGGGATAATCGACTTTGGAATGATCCTTAATAGCCGCGCACCTTGCCCATCGGCATTCGGTGAGATATTTCGGCAGGTTCACAGCGGGCAGACCGCCTGGAACCAGGAGCCAGCCATGATCCGTTATCACTCTTACCCGTTTCCATCCGGCATCAAGCAACTCCCGGATTCTTTCAATTAAAAGCTCTATCTGTTCGGTAATTCTGGCTGCCAGTTTGCCTTGCAGTGTATGACCGAGCTTGTCAATTTCACCGAATTCCGTCCACGCGCGGGCATCTGCTTTTTCAGGCTCGCCGACATCAGATGGGCTGAGGATCTGGTATCCTTCCGAAGAGAGAAGTTTACGGAAACGGTCGATGGTTAATGGCTTGCCGTCTTCTTTTGTTTCAGGCCGAAATTCATCGCCTAATTGATTCCCTTTGATTTTCCCGGCTACCGGTGAGAGGGCCGGTTTAGAGGTAGCGGTTACTGTCGGCAGGGAGGCCCATCGCCAATTGGCAGACACTTTAAGCTGTCTTTCCTCTGCTAAAATGGATAAGCGTCTTGAAACATCAAATCGAAGACTGTCGGCAAATAACAGGCATTCTCCATCCTCAGCCGTTACTCCGGAAAAATCACTGCCAGCCGAAGGCAAGGGCGTCTCTGTTAACAATTTCTGGAAATAACGTGCCGTATCATCCAGCCAGGGCAAATAGGTGCTCCTTAAAACCGCTTCTACTGCCTTATTATCCTCACTGGATTTGACACTTCCAAGGGCTGAAATCGCCGCCATGTCTGCATGATAGCCAGTCTCCCGATAAACCGCGGCCATGGCATCCGGCGAATCCCCACCGATGTTTTGGGAAGTCGCGCCTCCCACCACAGCCAAATGTTCCAAAGCTGTTGCAAGAGGACTTTGCCCGATCTTTGCCCATACCCAATCACGGCGTTTATGGTGTTTCTTTTCTAATTCTTCAATTGTTTTTCTGGCCTCTGCAGCACTCTTTGAAGATAGACTCAAAAGGTCTTGGCGCAATGCCTTTTCTTCGCTGTCGTTTTCGTCAGGCCATGGTTCCTTGTCAAAAATGAGCTTTCCGGAAGGCTTGGATTTCTTAAGCACCTCCGGTAGACCCGGGTAAAGCAAAGGCGATTCTTCAAAACGCCTCCAGAGATTCTTCCAGGCTTCAGCTTCCCGCATCCCGAGTTTTTCGCCTGCGACAATCACACCATCTTTTTCCGGGTCAAAACCGTATTCCGCCTTGCAACGCGAAACAAATGCCGCCCATTTATTGTCATCCCACTGTTCCTGGATTTCTGATGGGGAATTCATCCATACCAGTAAGTCGCGCGGCGTATCTTCAATCATCAATTTATCGAAATCCTCAGCCTCAAGACGTTTAGCTGTCAGCCTTGTGATTGGTGTTACTGAGAGTTGGGCTAATGCACCCAGCATCGCCTGCCTGGTGTGTCTATCTTTGGCAACATCCAGTCCCAAGCCCCCGTCCTTTGAGACCAGAAACGCCTCGACAGTCCAGTCTCTTCCATTCCGTTGGGTCCAAACCGTGCCCCGATATTGCAGCTCAACAAGGGGTTTCAAGGTGTCCGGGCATTCCTCCACGGCTCTCAACGTTTGCCTGCTGACATTCGGCATGTATATGACAGGGGTGACATCTTCCGGCAGATCAACATCCGGTAAAGAGCATTCAATAACACATCGAAGCCAGATGGCAGGACCGATCCTTTTTTTCGGGTCATATTCACCCAGCGTAAACAGTTCGGGCATTAAAGGCCGCAATTGATCAACCAGGGGGGCCCATTGCTTGTCCGAATCGGTCCATAAAATGACTGTCGGACCGACCATGTCGGATCGGTTGTACCGTCCCGCGTGAAGGAGCGAAAGTTTCACTGATTCGAGAAGTGTCGAATAATTCTTATGTTCGGTTGATTTCGGCATTATTCAGCTTTCCTTGCTATCCGTGCCATAAACAGGTTACGATCGTAATCCGTTTCCAATTTCAGGCCCGGCACCAAGGACAAGGCACGAAGGATACCGGTGCCGATTCCTCGATAGGGCAATTCCTTGGTTGCGAACGAGGCGATAAGGGGATTGCGGATGACCGACACGCCATTGCGGATGTTCTCAATTGTCAGATTATTCGGCAACGCACCGGGGCTGATCAACACGATGCGATCGTCAAAAATCATAATGCGCCAGGGCGCTGAAATGAAATAATCGCGGTGCAGAAGCATGTTGACTACGAGTTCCTCAATTGCAACAGCCGGGATTTCCAGATCACCTTCGGTATTAAAATTCTTGTCGCCTTGTAAGCGGCGAAGATTCCGGGTGATAAATGACATGGTGCGGGCGTGCATGTCGCGCAGACAACCGCCAATGTCCTCATTGTCCCGATATTTCACGCCCGCCGGGTCATTACCTACGAAGGAGACGGCCTTAACGACAAAGGCGGGGCGATGACGTTGCGGGTCCCGGCCGAACAGAAGCAAACCCGCGAGGTTGAGGGTCTCGTCTTTGGCAAGGCCCAAATTGTTCAAAAGCCGGGCCATCGTCAGGCCCGAGTCTTCCAGCGCCTGTTTCACGGATCGACCGTACTGTTTTTGAAAGAAGCCGTTGAAATGGTCATCGTCCAACGAGTCCAGGGTTGTCCCTTCAACAGGGACTTCATCAGCATGAACAAGACCTGCGCGTTGCATCATCCGCTGAATCTCCTCACGGGAGGTGACCGGGCGCTTGTTGGCTCCCGATTTCATCCAGAAAATACCCTGATTGTCTGCGTACGGCTTTGACAGGCCTTCACGAATGGTCACAACCATGACCAGTCCCTTTTCCGTACTCACATTTTCCGTGATCGGGTTGATAGGAGGTCGAACATTCTCCGATGCCACATTCGACACTAAATTGTTGAGCCTGCGGATGTCATCCTGCGTGATCCCGACAATGCTGCCGAGATCATCAACACCAATCAGAATGCGCCCTCCCTCAGCGTTGGCGAAGGCCACCATTTCCGCAGCCAGGGAAGTCGCGTTCCTGATGTCCTGTGCCTGTTTGAACTGCGTATGGCTGTCTTCGCCGCGCGAGAGCAATTCGATGAGTTCTATTGCTTCCATAGCTGGTAAATCTCCTTACGGCGGGCAAATGCCTCTTGGCCGCCTTCCATGATAGAAACGATCGCTTTTTGTATCCCTGGCTCGTCAATGCTGCCGATCTGGATTGAGCCTACCCCAGCCGTAAAGGAACATGCACCGACCTGTTCGGCGTCTCCTAATACCGGGAAATTTGCGTTGTGGGTCGCGAAGATGAACTGGACGCCCCTCTTCAGGGTACGAATCAGCTTGATCACATCTTCAAAGATGGTCTGGTTATCCAGGTCGTCTTCCGGCTGGTCGATCACAATCAGGTCGTTGTCCCTCTGGTTCAGGATAAAGAGTATCAAGGCAGATGCTCGCTGCCCGAGCGAATGATCTCGCAGGTCCTTGCCGTGGTACATGATCCGGTAAATGTTCGGTACCTGCCAGGTGAGGAGCGATGCCTTGGCTTCGTTGAAGTACCGCCGAAATGAATCCCCTGAATCGCCAAGGGCGTTACAGATGGCATCCAGGCTCTGATAGACGGAAATAAAGTCCGCATGTCCATCGAGAGCCGATTCGAGAGTGGACTCCCTCAGACGACTACCCCTGAAATGGCCTTTCAGTTCCTCAAGCATGAGTGCTCTGTTGCCTTTGTACTGAGGGACAATTTGCAAAGCGGTCTGGCTTTGGTTCAGCTTTCTGACCTCCTCCTCGATCTCCTTGAACTCCCGGCGCCAAAGGTCATTTAGCCTCTTCAACTCTTTGAGGAGTTCAGCCTGCAAATCGTTCCTCCTATTCCGGCTCTTTGTGGTTTCTGAGAGGGCGAGATTCGCTTTCTGAAGTTCGGCGTTGAGCTTCACAAAGTCGTCCGGCCGGACACTGACGCCGCCATCTTGTTTAAGCTGCTCACTCAATCGCCGTTCGATGGCTGCAAACTCCTCTTTCAGCGCTTCCCGCCGACGTTCGAGCTCAACGAGCTTTTCCCTTAACGCGCGCGAATCGTTGCTCGCCTCGGTTAGGGTTTGTCTCACCTTTTCAGGAACCTTTCGAATTTTGTCCAAAAGGTTGTTGATTTCTTCAATGACATCGACGTTTTCCTTCGGTTCAAGGTGTGGAAGGGCAGCGAGTTCGCTTTCCTGCTCGTTCAGGAAGACATCGAATGAACGTACAAAGGACTCCACCGCTTCGACGATGCGGCGGGAATTAGTAACATCGGCGTTGAACTGCACCTGTCGCTTGAGCTGCTCTTCTACACCGTGTTCCCGGAATAGCTTCAGGCGAAATTCGGTGTCTCGTTTTTTATTCTGGTACTCGGTCTCAATCGCATCGAGATTCTTGAGTTTGTCAAGGCTCCCAAGAACATCCAGAACGCGCTGTCGTTGAGAGGAGATCTCCCTTCGGACGGCATCGAGTTTGGAACCGATCAGCCGCTCAACAAGTTCATCCTCAGACCCCTCGCCACGTTTAACGAGTTCTTTCTGACCAAAAATCAGGGGACTCTTCAACGGTAGGCTGACGCCTGGTAGAAGGTCGCCATTGTGGTAGATATCCATTCGCTCGTTCAGGATACGCCGGACCTCGAAAAGGCGCCCTTGAGCGTCCTCAGTTTCGATGACCACCTTCCCTCCGCTCTTGAGGGAAAACCTGACAAGTTCCTGCTTGTATTTCAGGTCGGTTTCTTCGGAAGATCCCGGCATGGGAAGTTCCAGCCCGTAACGCAGGCACTCAAGGATAGCCGATTTGCCACTTCCCCGTATGCCGATAAGACAATTCAGTTCAGGGGAAAATTCGAGACGTTGCTCATCGAGGATACCACCCTCGAAACGAATGGTTCGCACCCAGGAGTGGGGATGCTTTTGAACAGATCCCAAGCAGAGACGTTCCGCACCTGGTTTCAAAGCGAATTGGAGGGCCTCAAACGTAAAGGCCCCCATTTTGATAAATGTGGTTTCGCCCCGTCCGATTTCATCCATATTCTTGGGGTCCGAACCCTCGACTTCGGCGGGGTACCAACCTCCGAGCCGCCCTTTGACCTTCTCGCGTTTGTCTCGGGTGCGCACCTTCTGAAAACCAGCGGTCCGTAAGCGGAATACTTCGTTCTTTCCGAACTCGGTAATTCGGCCTCCATCCAGACCGCCCCAAAGCCCATTATCATCCTCGACGTGCGCGAAGATGAGAAAGAATTCTTTTCCGAATTTATCGAGTTCTCGGATCGTTTCAATAAGGTCATGGTTGGATCTGGCATTGCTGTTGTCGTATCCGGACTGTCCCGCGAAAGTGAGACCAAGGAAGCTGTTGATGTGGTCCGTATTTTCCTTGTTGTCAATCCAGTCTTCTTGGAACACGACAAGTGTATGAATGCCATTGCGCCCATCTTTTACGGACAGCTCCACACCGGGCATCAGGTAGATACTTTCTTTCTTGGAGGCTTTCCGGAGCGATCTGAACTCCTCCCGGTCGAATTTGTTATGGTTCGTGATGACACCAACACGGATATCAGCCTGTTTGAGGGCGGTAATATAGCGAGCCACGAAATCCTGATCGGATCCTGTATCCTTGAACTCCTTATCCCGGCGAGTATGCAAATGGAAGTCCGCTCGAATCCAACGGCTGCCATGCGTAAAGAAATTTTTCTCCTCAGCCATGATTTAATACCTCCCCAACCCGAATACCATCATGGTAACGGATGATTATCTTGTCTTTTTTCTGATTCATCACGATAACTTTATAGAAAAAGTAACTTCCAGCGGCTTGATCATAATCTGCGCCAGTTCGTTTGGCGGACTCATTCTTCATCCTTCCGCCCTCATCTTTTCATGCACTTGCCTTTTTTCTTCATTGGTCAAATGGATGTCATTCACACGGTCACCCGTAAACTCACCATCTTTCCAGAACCAGGGATATTGTTCCTTTGGGCGGGACGGTTCCTTCCCTCGGTCCTTACTCCACTGTATGTTAGGCTTCCACCGCAGGATCCCTGCCCCTTTTCGACCCCCGGGAATATCTGCCCCTTTTCTGCTTCCGTCAGGCATATCAGGAGCCATGAAGGGGCGAATGTTAAGCCGAACACCGTCATTGATATCCGGTTCCCAACCGGTTGGGTGTTTCTCGATCGGCTTCCAGCGCACAAAAATATCAAAAGGCGGTTCACCTTCAATGATTGCGATGAGTCGTTTCTGAAGCTCTAATGCTGCAGCCAAGCGGTCTTCCGCGCCTCCCTCGCCTCGTTTGACCCCCTCTTTTTGCCGCGCAATCCAGTCGCCAAGATAGCTGTAAGTGAGGTTTTCCAGGAGCTGCCGACCTTTCCCATTCCCTTCAGCAAGTTTGTGGTAATTCACAAGTGCATGAAAGCCGTCTCGCCTGCGGCCGTCCCATATGTGCCAAATGAAGGGGCGATGATGAAATAATTTGCAGTGTTGCTCGAAGAAATGGTCACGCAGCCATTCATCCAAGTTAGAAGCATTGGCACCTGTTGCCCTGATCAATTCCTGCTCCGCTGAAGGTGACCAATCAGGACCAAGAGCGACTGTGAGGAGCGCACGAAGCCGGCCATCCGCACTTTCTTCTCCTCGCACCGAAGGGATGCAGACAACCCCATCTTCGTCAACGTATTTTAAAACGCCATCGCATTTGTTCACCCATTCCCGCTGCTCGTCTGCAATCTCCATCCCAGCATCCAGTTCAGCCGGCCAGCGGTAACCCAACAGCCGCGTTACAGCCGCCTGCAACGGTTCGTCGCTCTGGGCAGGGTGACCGTGGAAGATCCATTGAGTTGGGTCGTCTGAATAGGGCTTCGGAAGGCCGTTGGGGTATTTCTTCTGGGCGACTTTAGTCCAATGGTCGAGGTCGAAGGGGACTTTAACCAGGGTGGCGTTGGTGACATTCACCTTTTGATCGATTTTTCTCACATTATCGTGATACTCCGGTGAAGAACAATACGCCCATAGTGCCGTGAGATATTCTTCCTTATTAGGCACGATAACTCCGGTGTTGTTGTCGTAAAGCTCGCCTGTATATAGTGTTGACGGCAAGCTTCTCATTTGTCCCATGGCAATTCCATGCTTTCCGTATGCTTCGTTAGTCGTTCCCGGACGCAGCATGCTTTTACCTTTAGTAGACCAATCTATTACATGCTGACGACCACCATAGAAAGTTATTTGCTCTGGTGTGCTTTGTAAAAATCGCCAATTATCAGACTGAACTTCCCAAAACTTCTTTACCCATTTATCCGTGTCACCCGATACAATGCCACGCATTGAGATTGCTCGGAAAGATAACAATTCCCCAGAATCTCGACGCTTTTCGAGCGTTAATCTTGAATCCGGGTTATTTAACTGAACTCCTTGGGAAACTAAAGAAATTGGCGACTTATATAGGGCAGTTTTTTTCTGATCTGCGGTTCTTTCGTCAACGGCATCAATACATGCAATAGTTTGGGTTGTTAACGGTTCCCGATTGCTCAATGAGAGCAGGGCAATAAAAGCACCCGCCGCCGCAGAACTCTCAAAAGCTTTTTCTCCAAGCCTGACGAGCAAGTTCCACTTCTGAAAATGTAGAAGCTTTTCTCTCAAATTTTGGTAGCTAGTTAAAAATAGCCAGTTTTGAGGCAAAACAATTGAAATGTTGCCATCCTTTTTACAAAAATCGATGCAGCGCCCAAGAAAAGTCGTCGATAGATCTGCTTTTCCTGCGGGGAAATACTTTTCAGAATACTTTGCTAAATTAGGATGCTGCTTTTTGGCTGTTAAATATGGCACGTTTGTTATTATCAAGTTGTATTTTTCGGAAAGTAGGGTCGCTGCCTTAGCAATACCCTGGGCCATAACACCCATCTCAGTCTTCTGATCATCCTTTTCACCCGACACCACTTTGGTCAGCAGCGGGCTGACCTCTTCCCACTTCAATTCAAAGAGTGAAGCTTTGGCGAGGCCACTTTCAGGATTAATCAAACTCCCCAATACCGGCGCATCTTTGAATTGTTTGTAAAGTTGCTCCAGCGCTATGCGCAGGTTGGTGTTGTCACCGGCCAGGGTGAGCCACTCTTCCTTTTCGGCAATGATAGCTAAGCCTGAGCAAGCTACATTTAGTTCCGGAAGCGGACGGTAACCTCCGGCTTCAGGATAACTCCAAGCGGTGAGCGCCAGCGCAAAAGCGGCTAGTTCGACGCATCGTTTGTCTAATTCCAGCCCGTGAAGGTTTTCCCGCAACACGGCATCCACTGCCTCGCGGGCGGAAAGACCTTCCATTTCCATGCGCATAGGCACAAGCATCTGGAAGGCGGCTACCATAAAATGCCCGGAACCACAGCACGGGTCGAGAATCTTGAGTTCGCTCAAATGCTCTGGCCAACCATCAAAGGTTCCAGCAGCGGGTGTCCAAGTGCCATTGTTCAGCTTGACGAACCTCAGGTATTCCAACGGTACAGCAGGAAGGGCAGTCTTGCTGCGCAGTTTATCTTCGTTTTCTGCATTTTGAAGATCGGCTTCAGTCGATCGTCTCGCTGCCCACCATGCTCCCAGGGAGTTGTCGAGCAGGAAACTCACCATGTAGGGCTCAGTGAAGAGCTGGGTCACTGCCGGCAGTTCATCAGCCCCAATTTTATTACCTGATTCATTTACCTCGTTTTTCCTTTTGCTCTGCCAGAACTGGTACACCCATCCGAGTGAGTCTCTGGCTGTGAAAATCGCAGGTTCCAGATCATTGAGCAACTTCTCCAGCTTCAGCCGGTGCTCACTCGGGATCGTCATGCGAAGGACAGGATCATTTGGTCGAAAAATTTGGGGCAACATCCCTTGTGCAAACTCACTGGCCAACGACCAAAGATCCTTTCCCTCTTCTTTGGCCAGTTCCTCACATTCCTCAAGGCTTATGGCGACATCCATCTCTGGTTCTATGAGAAGCTCATTTTCGGCCAGAAAGCGGGCAAAAAGCATTCTATGCCAGTGCTCATAGGCACATTCCCACACAAGATGGGTAATTTCCAGTTCACCTTTCCTGTTCTGCCTGTCACCCAACTGTCGCGTCCTGGCACGCAAATGGTTCCGCAGCTTGCGCTCCTCGGGAGACATGTGTCCATAGGGCTCATGATGGTGAACAGCAAGAGCCTCTAACGCAGCTTTTGCCCCTGCTTCGGCTACATCCCGTGCCTGGACAATGGTGCGTTCAAGTTTATTTCTTAATTCAGTCGAAATCGTCGACACTTCTGGTTTCCCTTAATTTGTTAACTATTTTTATCGTGGTGCATGAGGCGCGAGGTGTGGCGCGGCATCGCGTTATACCTCGTCGCTCTCAATGCGATTGTTGGCCCGCTTCCTCAGTTGGGGCAGCGACCTCAAGCAGGCTGAAGATTGATGCGATCTCTTCGTCATCCTCAGATTCGTCTTCACTCGATGAACTCGATGAAAAATCGACATTTTCATCGTTCCGTCCGCTTTCCTCCTCAAGTTCATCCGCCCGCTCACGGATTACGTCAAGATCTCTTGCGATATCAACCCCGGCATCTCTCGATAGCGACTCCAAAGACTCGGCTTCCTTACGCAGGCGATCGGCATCTTGGTCCCAATTACCCAAAGCGATACTCTCGGCAACAGAGGAAATGGCGTTTTGGACGCGCTCAATTGTACCCTCTGGATTTGTATTCGGGTTCTCCTCTACAGCCAACAAGAGGGGGCGCAGATCGTATGACGATCTTGGCTCTGCGAAAAGCGCCTCTACCGAGGCGTCCGTGAATGTGCGCGCCCATTCAACCCCTGCCTTCACATGGCTATCCAGGGCCTTTACGATAAATGCGAGGCCATACCTGTGGAACGATCTGTCACGCATTCTGTCCTCAAGGTGTGGGAGTTTTTCCTGAACAACATCAAGGAGAGGGGCGCAGCATTCTGTGCCGATCTCAGCAAAAACGGCAATCTTGTCTTCGAGTGAAAAGGGCCAGTGTTCTCTTCGCGTGTTGCCCGCACTTGTGAAGCTAATTACGCGGCACGGAGGGCATTTCAGTACTCTGCGCATCAGACTCGTGGCCCAAACGGGATCTCCATGACAGGTCCGTCGAACAGCGCTTCGGCCTCCTCCGTCCTGTCTCCAAGACCACAATGAGTTTATCTGCTCAAAGAAGACAACCGCCTCGAGCAACAAAGCCATCTCGGTCCTGGCCCTGGTGAGGTACTGTTTCACGAAGTCCCTCACAGATGGATTCTGGTACTGAACGAGTATATTCGCGCCCTCTCGTTCATACTCAAGGAAGTCCCCATCCAGTTCCTTCAAAGCACTCCGGAAGTCCTGTGGTCCCATCGTTGATGCAAAGTGCTTGGAATACACTAGATTGAAAGCTTGGTATGCGCTTTCGGCGTCACTCACAAACGTTTGATACGGCATACTGATCAAGACAAGAAGCAGGTTACGAGCAGCCTGCGACAGATTGGCGAAGGCGTGCTCCCAGATGGCGAGTGGATTGTCTATGCTACCTATAAAAAGGTCCATGTACTCAGATGGGGACACATCATGCAAACGGGAATGTTCTGTCAGTAGCTGCACAATCCGAGGACTATAGTTGGGGTGGTCAATGATAGTGAGGTACCTCTTATCCTGAAGGATATGATTGCGATACTTCGATGGCAGAGCTGAGAAGTACACATGGTTGAACAGTATCTTTGCCCGGTTCATGCGTGTGTATTTTGCGAGATCGATGATACACTTTTCAGCCCTGAAACCTTCCCTGTCCAGCTTTTCGTATTGTTGGTACGCCTGCTGCAAGATGTACTCGCGCGTCGTTAGGATCAGTTTTACGCCGGTGGACTTTCGAACTGTGTGGACAAAGTCAATAATTCGTTGGTCCTCATTCTTGTTCAGTTTTTCCGAAAAAGAAGCCTGGCCAAGAAAATCGTCATAGTAAAATACCCGTCTTGTCTGAGGCTGAACCAATTTCCAGGCATCAGCAATGTCTTCGCTCACCTTCACGACCTCATAGCCTGCTCGGCTGTAATGAAGAACTAACATCTCTGCAAGGATCGTTTTGCCGATGCCGGGAATCCCGGCGATTACGCAGAAATTATGCTCTTCCAGAATGTGAGTAGCCTCGTCAAAGCTCTCATTTTGCACATAGAGTAAGGCATGTTGTTTGATGCGCGATAGCTCTTCTCTGGACATGTTGTAGACACCTGCATGGAGCACTTCCTCCAGGATTGGAAGGCTGGTCAACCAAAGCTTGATTATTTGCCGCTCAACATGGGGGAACTTGCCCAGCATGTTGTTGAGATCATCCTTCCCGAACACATCATTAGGGCTGCGGACATAGGGCGAAAGGGCCTTTGTGATAGCATTCTTCTGAACGGGATTCAAAGCGACTGAAGTGGCAACAATGTACCGTGACGGGTTGAGGGCAGTGATTTTGTTCAGCTCTTTAGAGACAAGGACATAAAGCAGGGCATCAAAGCCGGACTCGACGTAGTGTTTACACTGAACGACTAGGGTTTTGTACTTGTCTATTGTGAAACGGAAGTCTATGCCGAGGTCCTTTCCCGGTTTGAAAGACTCAAGCGTGAGAGCCAGCTCTTCCTGCAGGAGATCGCGAACAAGGCCCTCGAAGTCTATCGGCGATAGGGATCTGAAGTCGTAACTTGGCATGTAATCTCCATTCGGGCCAATGTGAAGGTTAGCGGCGGCGATTAGCTGTCCGCTGCACTGTCTCGTTGTGCCACATTTTTTCTATAACTTCTGTATAGAACGAAGGATACAGAGATAGTATTCTTTTCAATGCCGAATATTTTTTACGCATAGATAAGAGGAGACTTCTCCTGTTTGTTGCTGAGATTTTAAGAATCACTCTCACTTCCTGTGCAAGAATACGATCTGCAAAGCTGCGCTGCCCGTTTATTCACTTTTCTCCCGTTCATTTTGCAAAATGCGTTTGACGGTTCTGTTCAGTTCCTCATTTGCTGTGTCGGCATCAATTTGGCGTTGCCGGGTCTGATATTTTTCAAATTCGCTTTCAGCAAGATCTTTAGCCAGTTGAGCTGAAGCGCGATCGGCATCTGTTAAGATATCCTGATCGTTAAGTGTTAAAAAAACATCCAGTTTAGCCTTCCAATCGGCCATATGCATTGGTTTACGACCCCTGGCCTGTAATTCGGCGAAGTCAAGGTACTGACTGACAATAAGATTCAAAGTGCTGAGTTCCTCTTCGCTTAAGTAGTTTTTTACAACCATGATATCCGTCTTTGTGAATTGGCGGCCCCGTCCGCTACCTTTCCAACTGGTCAATCCCATGTATGGTTTCATGGCATCGGCGCGTTCGGCAATCAATTCGGCGGCAGTTCGGCCCGTTATGGCATAATGAAGTTTGTTTTGAACTGTCGCAAAGAATTCACCCGACATGGGGTGATTGGGGTCATAATCGATACTGGTGGCATAAATGTCACGAATCTTTTGGTAAAAACGTTTTTCAGAGGCCCGAATGGCACGGATTCGTTCGAGCAGTTCATCGAAATAATCCAGACCTCCCGGTTCCTGAAGCCTTTCATCATCTAAAGTGAATCCCTTGACGATGTATTCTCGCAGACGCTCTGTGGTCCACCGACGGAACTGGGTACCTCTGTGGGACCGCACTCGATACCCTACGGCAATAATGACATCCAGGTTGTAAAACCTGGTTTTGTATCTTTTCCCATCGCTGGCAGTTGTCAAGTATTCCTTGACAACTGAATGTTGATCCAATTCACCTTCTTTAAATATGTTACGGATATGCAGGCTAATATTCTGCTTGGTTGCCTGGAAAAGTTCTGCCATCAAGCCCTAAGAAAGCCATACTGTCTCATCTTCCAGCCGCACCTCGATACGGCTGCGGCCGTCTTCTGTTTGATAAAGCAAAATCTGGGATAATGTAGCCGATTTTTCAGGCAAATTGTCCGTCATTCCTTTTTCTCCTATGAGATGACGATAGGGCCGTCCTGGATCTTATCAAGAAGGTTTTCCTCAACATCCACGATCCAGTTCCTGACATCATCCTCAGTTTTCAGGGTGCCACTGGTAAGTTTAACCGTCTGAGTTTCGGGTTCCAACAGTATTGCTGCTGCCAATACGGCATTACTGAACTGTTGTGGCAATGCATCGATTTTTGTCTTCCAGCCGGTTACTGGGGTTTCTTCCAAAGCGCCAATAAGGCTTGAATCATCACCTATTAAAAGCGGCGGAATTTCTGCAATCCCTTCGGTATCGAGAATATCTTCTTGCTGCTCTAAAGAAATAATATTCCAGTTATCGTTTTGGGTCAGCGCGGCCATTTCAACATCATAGACGGTTTTGAAATCATCATGAGCTTTCTTTACAGCGGCACGCAACGCTGTTACAGCGTCTTTGTGAATCGCCGGAATGGGATCAGTTTCGTCGAACAGCCTTCGTTCGTCACGGACAGCATTCGCTTGTTTATTGAGATCTTCTGATTCAGGTAAGGTTTTGCTGTGTTTCAACAGGAGCTGGAGTGTTTCCCATGCAGGTTTCCGTTTGGCAGCCAATTCTGCCAAATCAGACCAATCCTTTGTCTGCTTCGAGAGCGTATCATGCTGTTTCAGGATCTCGGCGAGTTGTTCATTTCCGGCTAATGCTCTCAAATTATCAAGATGGTTCGTTGAAGGACGTTCCGGCATCGGTGGTGCGCCGCCAGACCGATCTGCAAGGTCCGACAGGTGAGCGAGAAATTGGCCTGCAGCGATGGATTCCTCATTGGGTTTGCAAGGGATTCCAGAGTTTATAAACATCTTGCGCAGTGTCATACGACCTCTTACATCGATGGTTATTGTTTCCACCCGGAAATCACTGACCGAAATCTTCGCCTGGTCAAGTTGGCCTTGTTTGAGCTGAACGCCTTTGTGTGTGACCCGTATGTGACCCGTTGTGAACAGTGTAATCAAGGATGCATCAATTGCATCACGGGGCCAGCCATAAGGTGTGCTTTCAAAAGCGTCCCGAACATCTTTACCTTTCTTTCCTGAACCGATTTCGGAAAGCACTGCTGAACAAACCCGGTGTTTCTCAGGCGCATCATTCCAGTCAACCGCTTGCAAGGCGGCCTCGTCTCCGTTTTTGGCCCGGTTAATCACACTATGCCAACGGTCATCGTCCGCATCCTGGAAATTTGGAAAAAGCCTATCCAATGAGATTTCAGCGGCTGAATTCACCTTGTCCTTCAGGGTCAGATCAAACCCCTCCTGGCCGCCACCTTGAATGACTTTGGCGGCGTTGATCACATCCTGAATAATTCTATTCCTCCTCGTTTCCGCTGATCCCATCCGGGTTGACATGGAATCACGGGCTTCCTGGCCTTCCGGTGTCGTGGGTGTGCCTTTAAATTCGATGGTTGCCTTAGCCGCTTCATACTCTACGATTGCCTTTTTAAGGTCATCGGCACTGGCCTTGGGAACATATACATATATGACCGGGCTATCCGTTCCAGCGGCCCGGGCATCAGCCAGCACAGCGCTTTCATTTTCTCCCCAACCATCTCGTATCCAGACAGGGATTTCATTCCCTTTGACTTCAGGCGGTTCGGTGCCAAAATGGATGGACAGCCTGCGAGCCACTTTACATTTACCTTGAAGCAACTTGATGCCATTCAAGGCAGTCGAACAGGCTGCATTTAAGAGAGATGATCGCTTGCCGGATATTGCAGTCAGGTCGTTATTCAGCTTTGTCTGGCGGTTACGAAATTCCCGGTCCCATTCGCTGCTTTCTCTGGTCTGAAGGCTATATTCGTCATCAATCTTTATAAGTTTTCCTTCATCAACCAGTTTGTCTAGAATTCGAGGAATCTCTTTCCTTAAGGTTGTGCCATCGATTGCAAGATCGCTTATGAGAAGATCAGCCAGTGTTTCATGTGTAGCCCGAACACCAATGTCAGCAACCTCTTCACGCGGCAATTTTCGAATAAGGTAAACAAGTCCACAAATGCGTTTTGCCAATTTTCCTTCGGGGGTGCCATCATCGAGATTTCTGATGGTTTCATCTATTTCTCGTAATAAAGCGCCAGATTGCAGCAAGTTTGGCTCAAGCTGGTCGAAAATGAAATCAGCCGGCATGACGGTACCAAGAGATTTTTCGGCCATTTCCTTTACCGCATCATAAACGATACGCAGTTGTGTCCGGACCTGGCTGCTGGTGCCAGGGATATCAATGGCACGCAAAGTATTCTCCCAAAAACGCCTGCGAACAGGCAAAAGGGGATAGTCATCCACAATGATCGCACCGTCTTCGGTCCGAGTCCCAATACGTGTTCCGGATAGCTGCCGGTCAATTTCGCCTGCATGAGCATTAAGTGTATTTTCAATGGCTTTGCGTTTGTCAGCCTTTTTGGCGAGCACCACCCGACGGGTTACCGTTTCAACATCCGAATCGGAGAGTTCAACAGGTATCGTAAAACGGTCCCTGAGGCGCTGCATTAAAGGCACACTCCCGGCAAGAGCTGTTTGGCCCGCACCTATGAGTAAAACCCGGCTATTGAGCTGTTTGCAAATGGCCTCTGAAATTTCCATTACATCGGTAGAACGATTAGGGCTGTCCCCAATGAACAACTGGATTTCATCAAGCACAATAACGGTGCAAGGGATCTCCCCATTTGTGGAAAGAACCTTATGGATGATTCGGATGAATTCCTCGGTAGAAACATTTTCCACAACAGGGAACTGGGCACGCAGCGCAGCACGAGCCTGCTTAAGATCCGGGGCAAAGGCGGGATCAGCATCTAACAATGCTTGAGCCAGAATAGGACTGACGTAGAGATCATGCAGTTCACTCTGAAAATCTTTGCCGGCAGATTTAACAGAGGTCTTGACATTTTCATATATATTGTTTTTCTGAAGCCAGAGGCAGAACTGTGCCTGAGGCAGTGAGCTCGGAAGACCCTGGGAACGCAAAATAATACTTAAAACAGCAAGACGCACACTTTCACCACCACCGGAAGGCAGGGTTCCTGATGCGGCATGGAGCCCTCCGCATCGTTTGCCTAACGTATCCAGTTCCCTCAGCAGATCGCTTACCTCATCCGGCAACTGGGTCAGTCCACGGGCGGTCGCGCCATCAGACTCAAACTTGGTATCCACCCATAAATGTCTGAACATTTTGAGAAGGTGAGATTTGCCGCTTCCGAAAAAACCGCTTACCCATGCGGCGGGCTGAACCGTTGAATCTGCATTCCCCATATACGATTCAAGAATTCGGATAAGGCCTCCCTTATATTGGCCTTCACAGACAAAGTGCTCTAACTCATAACGCAGTGTTTCGATTTCTTTCGTAGTTGCTGATTCCGTTACGGCAGCCACACCATCATTCAGCAGCTTTGTAGTAGCGGGATCTCGTTGAAATAGTTCACGATTTTTCATGAGTCGTTCACCCCGTTATGTAATGTTATTGGAACTGCTAAATAATTCCACCCGTCCCGTGCATCAAGGAGTCGATAATTGCTATTGTCAAACTCACCCGGGAAAAAGAGCAACAAACGACCTTGAATGTCATGCACGACTTCCTTCAAGACCAAAGATACCCTGGTGAATCCATATAAACTTGCCACTCCATATACTGCCACCACGGTATCGCCATTCACATCCGGGGCCATCAGGACCTTGCGGAGCTCCTGAGCAGCAAACTGTAAAAAATCGCCTTGAAGTCTCATAGTCAAATCTTCCGGTGATTCGAAATACAGCTCCCTGTATTCTGTGTTGGCCATCCAATTAGCGAAGGTTTTGGTGAAATCAAAAGACTTCCACTTATGCCTGGCGTCGATAGTTGCCATCTCGAAAAGGTCAAGCCTTGCCCGCAGCTTGCGCTCGTCCTCTTTAGGATAGACCACGAAAATGGCCTTTTGATCTCCAGCCAGGTTGCGTTGCCATGGCGCAGAAATGTGATTCTGATATCGATTTTTAAGTTCTTCAATCCGTCCCATGAATCAACAGCCTTTCATCTTCTGTTAACATGCGGGTAAAAGAAACCTCAACTACACCATCTGCTCGGCTCAAGTCCAAAAACCCTAAGCGTTTTGCGTCGGTAGCCAAAGAGATCAGCTCTTCGGCGGGTGTATCAAGCACTTTAGCCCAAAGAGTGCTGAACAGGCCACTACCACGAGCCCCCAGAATATATCCCAATAAAAGGGCATAGGTCGTCACGATTGGTGTAGGTGCTACTCTCTGCCGGATCTTTCTCACACGCCCTTTTAAATGCCCTGACTGGGTCCATGAGGATGATATATTACGTACAGTCGTATTAAGCGTGCCATCATTTAGTCTATTTTCGACACTCTGACGAAGAGCATCCGTCAATTTCTGGCGCATAAGCTCTTCACCAGCCTGCATCTGAAGGATTGGAGTCGAAGTAACCCTTAAAAGCGGGTCCCGTGCCAAAGCAGTTAAAAAGGCAAGGAGAGGGCGTCCATTCCCATTAACCTGCCAAAGATGGCGTAATATACGAAAGAGAGGAATAGCAGGATCTAAACCATATAGTTCACTTAGTCTTTGGCAAGTAAGTTTGCGTGTTGAAACGGTCCGCTTACCAAGACAATTTTGGTCAATGATGGCTGAAACATAGGCCTCATGAGGTGCATTCGGGTCTTGGTCTTCAAGCAATAACACCAGTTCTTTGAACATAATGGTTCTGCTGGTGTGGGTGCCTATATCTCCAACTCGAAAACCAGCCTTAATCCAGGGCTGAGAACTTACTGACTCCGGCAGGTGAGCATTTTCTTTGAGTATCGGATCGTGCTTCATGTTAATCTTCCTTTTTAGCCTGCAAGTTTGCAGGCTAAAATATTATCTAAATTAAACTTAAATGTCAAGAA
>SDBV01003342.1_pt1 | contig 23734 bp, 14 predicted proteins | sample 2277081 | NCBI WGS metagenome assembly SDBV01 (sample SAMN10402039, study PRJNA504765) | marine sediment metagenome | isolation source: marine sediment core GS10_PC15, 223 cmbsf | place: Arctic Ocean: Southern Knipovich Ridge | collected 2010 | reverse complement strand
TAACGAAATTCTCTAAAAGAACCTATAGATGCCCCGTAGTTAGAAGTTTCAGAACAGCTCTGAACGATGAAACTTTGGCAAAGTTGAACTTAACTTAAAACAATCGTTAATTAGAACACAGCCGAACTAATTTATAAGAGGATCTCATAATGAGAATCGAAAAATATGACCTCTATATAAATGTAAGTAATTCAGCCTAAAACAACAATTTCAAAGCCTTATTTTTCCGCTTAAAACTGAAGATTTTTGGCAAACTGAAGATTTTTAATTTGTGATTTATCAGCGTATCGAAGACCCGTCTGTCAGAGGATATTGATCTCCAATAGGCGTTGGGACTTCAACTTTTACAAATTCCGAATACGAAAAAAGCTATGACCTTTTAATCAAAGGTTGTTTTGCAAACTTCCGAATAATGTTGCATTTTATGGGTTGCCTGTTTAAACGTGTAACGGGTTGTTTTTAACAAAAATCGCCATTGGATTTGGAATCACAAGTACTGAGCTAAATAGAATCAGGAGAAAACTGTGGGTAAGTAAAAGCATAAAACAATACCATTAGTGAAATAATAAAGGTAGTTCCTGCAAGTCAGAATAATTCAGCCTTGCCCAATGTTTTTATCGGCTAGTTCCAACAAATTATTACCTGTCAAAAAAATTTTAAATTTTTATGTTAGGCTACTACACCAAAAATAACATAATTTTATCCGATTAGTTGAGTCCATTTCTTTGTAAAAAATCATCATAAAGTTTCTGAATGCCGTCGGGATCTGGAGAAAGAACTATAGCTTGATTATAAAATGTGATGGCATCAACCAGCAACTGGTGTTCTTCAAAAAATGTAGCCAGCATTACTTTATTCAACACATTTTCTTCCTGAGCATCCATTTTCAGGTTTTCAAATTCCTGGTCAATGGTCATCCTTGCCTCTATAGAAAGTCGCTTGATCCCGTAATCCCTGGATTGCACCCCATCATTTCCCTTTACCCGCACATTAATTATCATCAGTTTTTCTTCTTTCAAATTGTCTTTATCCAATTCTAAAGTAAAACTCATGCCCTGTACATGGTCTTCTTCAAGTATTTCGTCAAACATATTTTTTATGGTTACAACATAATCCTTGAATCCACCTACTTGTCTCCAGGTAATTACAGCCTCATCTCCATAAACATTCATTACGCTTGGCCAAAATATTTTAATAAGCCCTTCTTCTCCTCGCTCTACAGCGCCTGTTATGTTAAGATTTTGATTTCCTACATCAACAGGATTCAATTTATCCAAGAGAAATTTGCCGTATTTGGCGAGCATAGTTGATGACTGCTCAGCAATCATTTGTTCCATTTCTTTGACAGAATAATCGCCAGCACTTTTTATTTCCAGAGAGGAACCTGTAGCAACATGAACTAAGGCAACATATCCCTTATCCATTACCTTAAGCACATCGTTCTCCAAAAGCAAGCTACCAAGCAATACGGGATTAAAATCAGCCCCGGAGCCACAGGTATTATCCCCTTTATTCAGAATAATTGTAAAAACAGCATTTTGAGCTATTAAACTACCAAAGCAAACAAAAGTGATGATTGAAATTAAGAAATACTTTTTCATGATGTTAAAATTTATAGAAACTCAGCCATTTGCAGATTATTATCACGCTCTTGTAAGACTCGATAATTATTTCAATGATGGCCTGTCTCATGTTTTATTTTTTTATCCTGATGAGCATAAAATTAAGTTTACGGCCATACTTGTAAAAAAGATTTAATAGCAGCCCGTAACAAACTTCCAATGAGTCTCCTGCCAAGGCTACCATAATAGTGACCAGGGTAAGGCTCATTTTATAATTGAACCAATGAAAAATAAATACATTAACAGTAAGGAGAAGTAAAACTTCTACTAATTGAATAGTTTTTGTTAAACCGTCATACCACTTCGGGAGTTTCCTATAAATATATGTGAACAATAAGACAGTCATAAAACAAATTAAGAGAGCGGTAACAATGCTCGAAAATTGACCCTGTTTTTCAATATAATCCTCATTTAATATCATCGAAATAATATTAGCATGTAATACAACTCCAAACATATCCGGATTTGATCTTCCCGCATATTTCACATTAAGTGGCGTATAAAACTTGTCTTCCCAAGATCGATCTTCGAAATTATCTCCCATATAACCAAACAACACAATTTTACCTCTTATGCTATTTGGAGTAAACTTTTTCTGAAATACATCCGATACATCCAATGCTGCATACCTCCCGCCAAATTTTGTCTGGCCAAAATCCATAATATTTCCACGGTAGTTGATAATCTCATACTTGTTATCCCTTGCCAAAAACTCATCAACCTTTTCGTCATCGAACAATTCACACACTTTTACAGAAAAAGCGACCTCGTCTTTTTTATTAATTTTTCTTTTTGGAGGAAAGGAGCGACATATTTTAAATCGGTTTTGTGTCAATGCCTCAGTTTCCAGATTGGCAAAGCCATTGGATCCAAAGTTGAAAAATGGATTTGAAACCCGTAACGAATCATAGTCATCAGTTACCTTGTTGTACTTTAGCTGGCTAACCAATACAAGATTTTCAATATTTTCAAGTGCCCTATTCAGCAAGATATCACCTAGGGTATCCTCTTTGAGGTTCCAGAAATAACTGTCAATTCCGATAACTGCCGGGCCATATTGATTTATTATTTGAAGTTCCCTGGCAATATCCCGTCGTGAAAGTGCTCCAATATTTACTAAAACGATATTATTATCGAAAGGAGGATTTTCTCTGATCTCAGAAAACACAATGTCAGTCATTTCAACATCGCCAATCGCATCGCCAATTGGATCCAGAAAACTAAACTCTCCAATAAACAAGCGTAGGATGTAAAATAAAAGAATAAGTGATACAATAAAAGTAGTCCCAAAAATAGAATCTAATATTACCGTTTTTTTGAACATGATCGGCTGGAGTCAATTCAATTATGAAAATAAACTAAATTCAAAACAATAAAAAAGTCTGCGCCATATTTCCTCTTTTTTTCAAAAAAAACTTAATTGCAGCACAATTCGAAAATCATAACATGTATCAGAAAAAGAGAAGATTATCTATAGATGAATATGTGGCTGGCGTATTAAATGGCAATAAAATCATTTTAAGCAAAGCCATTACGCTCGTTGAGAGCACCCTGGAATCTGACCATCTGATAGCTGAGCAAGTTATTGAGAAAATATTACCTCATACCGGCAATTCAGTTCGGATTGGAATTACCGGAGTGCCTGGAGTTGGGAAAAGCACATTCATTGAATCATTTGGGAAATTAGTTACTTCATTCAATAAAAAATTGGCAGTGCTCGCCATCGACCCTAGCAGTCAACGATCTAAAGGAAGTATTTTAGGTGATAAAACCAGGATGTCAAACCTTTCTATAGACCCAATGGCATATATCCGGCCTTCAGCGTCAGGCAGTTCATTGGGTGGTGTTAGCACGAAAACACGCGAAACCATGTTGCTTTGCGAGGCATCCGGATTTGAGGTAATTTTTATTGAAACTGTAGGCGTTGGCCAATCTGAAACCACCGTTAAAGGAATGGTTGACTTCTTCCTGCTCTTAATGCTGGCGGGGGCTGGAGATGAATTACAGGGTATAAAAAAAGGAATTATGGAAATGGCGGATGCAATTGCCATCACCAAAGCAGATGGTGACAATAAAACCAAATGCGATATGGCCCAACGTGAATACAAAAATGCGCTTCACCTTTTTCCACCTTCAGAAAGTGGCTGGTCTCCATCTGTATTGACCTGTTCTGCAGCAGAAAATAATGGAATGAATGCCATTTGGGAAGAAATTGAAAAATATACTTCGCATATGAAGGAAAAAGATTTTTTCTACTCAAACAGACAATTTCAAAATGTAGAATGGATGCATGATATTATAATGTATTCACTAAAAAATAAATTTTATTCCAATCAAAAAATCGCCGGTTCTATTAATAGCTTGGAACTAAAGATTAAAAATAAAAAAATTCCTGCCATCTCAGCTGCCCGAAAATTACTGAAAGAATACCGGCAATCGTGACCCATTTTATTCAATTCTGACAGATTTCATTTTCTGAAAAATTATATTTCTGCCATAATGGCACCGAAACATATGTCATTTACAGTTGGCATAACCATTGATAATGATATGGAAACTGAATGAAATCAAATAAAAACAATTAAAATATTATGGGAAAAATTATTGGAATAGATTTGGGTACTACCAACTCCTGCGTAGCAGTAATGGAAGGTAACGAACCTGTTGTAATCCCTAACAGTGAAGGACGGAGAACAACTCCATCAATTGTTGCATTCCTTGATAATGGCAATGGCGAAAGAAAAGTAGGCGATCCTGCCAAACGTCAGGCAATTACAAATCCTCAAAACACCATCAGCTCCATAAAGAGGTTTATGGGTAAAAAATTTGGCGAGGTAAGTGAAGAAAAGAAAATGTTGTCTTACAATGTCGAAAAAGGCAATAACGAAACCATCAGAGTTAAGATTGGTGACAGACTTTATACCCCACAGGAACTTTCTGCGATGGTACTTCAAAAAATGAAATCTACAGCAGAAGACTACCTGGGAACCACCGTGAACGAGGCTGTCATAACTGTTCCTGCGTATTTCAATGATGCGGAAAGACAAGCAACAAAAGAAGCAGGTCAAATTGCAGGATTAGAAGTAAAAAGAATTATCAACGAACCTACTGCGGCGTCATTGGCCTATGGGCTTGACAAGAAAAACCAGGACATAAAAATAGCTGTATTTGACTTGGGAGGAGGAACGTTTGATATTTCTGTCCTTGAGTTAGGTGATGGCGTTTTTGAAGTAAAATCTACCAATGGCGACGTCCATTTGGGTGGTGATGATTTTGACTCAAAAATCATAAATTGGTTGGCAGAAGAATTCCTTAAAGATGAAAACATAGATCTTAGAAAAGATCCAATGGCATTGCAACGACTAAAGGAAGCATCTGAAAAAGCTAAGATTGAGCTTTCCAGCTCAACGAGCACAGAGATCAACCTTCCTTACATTATGCCGGTTGATGGCATTCCAAAGCACCTGGTCAGAAACTTGTCAAGAGCAAAATTCGATCAGCTTACAGATGATTTGGTTCAAAGAACCCTTGGACCATGCAAAAAAGCCCTGAAAGATGCAGGAATTTCTCCATCAGACATTGATGATGTAATATTAGTTGGGGGATCTACAAGGATGCCTAAAATCCAGGAATCTGTTGAAGCATTCTTTGGTAAAAAGCCATCAAAAGGTGTTAATCCTGATGAAGTTGTAGCTATTGGCGCAGCCATACAAGGTGGTGTATTAACAGGTGAAGTGAAGGATGTACTTCTTTTAGATGTTACCCCACTATCACTAGGAATTGAAACACTCGGTGGTGTTTTTACCAAGCTAATTGAGTCGAATACAACGATACCTTCTAAAAAATCTGAAGTATTTTCGACAGCAGCCGATAATCAACCATCCGTTGAGATTCATGTGCTTCAAGGTGAGCGTCCTATGTCGAAAGACAACAGGACCATAGGTAGATTCCACCTTGACGGAATTCCACCGTCACCAAGAGGAACGCCACAGGTAGACGTGATATTTGATATTGATGCAAATGGTATTTTACACGTAAGCGCTAAAGACAAAGGCACAGGAAAAGAACAGAAAATCAGGATTGAAGCTTCTTCAGGATTAACTGACGAGGAGATTGAGAAAATGAAAAAGGAAGCAGAAGCCAATGCTGAATCTGATAAGAACGAAAAAGAGAAGATTGAAAAAATCAACTCTGCCGATTCTATGATTTTCCAGACTGAAAAACAGTTAAAGGAGTACGGAGAAAAACTTTCTGAAGCCAATAAAACAGCTATAGAAGCTGCTCTTCAAACCCTCAAAGATGTGCATAAATCCCAGGATATAGCTGCAATTGAAACTGCTTTAGAAGGTATTAATAAAGCATGGGAAGCTGCTTCTCAGGAAATGTATGCCGCAAGCGGTGATGCTGCTCAACCTGGCGCTGAAGGCGGACCTCAGGCTGGCGGACCAGCTCCCGGCGCAGATCAAGGAGCGAATCCGGAATCTGATGTAGCTGACATCGAATATGAAGAAGTGGACGACAAAGACAGCAAATAGAAGTATCGTTTAAAATTTATATATACAAAACCCCAACCGGCAAAGCTGGCTGGGGTTTTTATTTGGAAATGTGTTTATTCACCTTACAAATCCAGATTACCGCAAAGATGGTGAGTGGTAGAGAAATCTCAGCATCCTTGCGCCTAAGCGCTTATTATTTTTTACTTTCCTCCGGTAGAGGAATCTATTTTCACACATGTAAAGACTTTCCTCTGGTAGAGGAATCTATTTTCACACATGTAAAGACTTTCCTCTGGTAGATGAATCATTTTACACACATGTAAAGACTTTCCTCGGGCAGATGAATCATTTTACACGCTTGTAAAGACTTTCCTCTGGTAGAGGAGGCTTCGTGCGCTGTATTGCAAACTTTTCCAAGAGAGAATTTCTTTCTTCCGGTATATTTACAAAATCATAATACACTTTACTTATTGGAATTTATAGCATGCAAAAGTTTTTAGACCAAAATCAAGCTAAACAGATATTTTCATTAGTTGACCAGAAGTTTACGTATGATCATACTATCATCAATTCTTAATTGTATGATATAAATACCTTGTCTGAGAGAAGATGCATTTATCTGATAATCATAATCACCTTTCTTTTTGATCCCCAATTGCTCCTGAAAAACCATATTTCCACTGATATCCATCATGAATACTTCAACAGAAGACTCCTTTTGAATTGTATAATCCAGCGTAGTCAAATTACTTGTGGGATTGGGATATACGCTCAACATATCTTCTTCCAATTCATTGAATTTATCAATTCCCGTAATCGGAGGCTGCACCGATAGGTTATCTATTACCCATCCCCACCCTACATTTAAAGGATCCGAAAATAATCTGAATCTCAACAAAATCGTATCATTGGCTGCAAAATAGTTCGACAATATCACACTATGCTTAACAAACATTGATTTATCTCCATCCAATCCCTGCCCAAATGCCGTTTCCCACTTCTGATCTTTTTTTGCATCATACCCATCACCAATGGCCCGCCAATTCAAACCATCAGTTGATCCTTCAAAAACCACATAATCATAAAAATCTTGCTGCGGATATCTACTGCCTATCTCTCCTATTTCGATTAAAGCCACATCTTCATATTCAACCCTGGGATTACGATTTGATACAATAATGGGTAATTTTAGATTGAATATATAGCTAATATTATTCTCAGTAAAATTTTCTCCCTCCTCGTATGGGTGGGTACTGTGTATCGCAATATCATCAAAACCACTATATTCTATTACATCAAATCCATTTCCGGTAAAATCATCAGTTCCGGAGTTGAAATCCTGAATATATATTTCTACTGGATCCCCTACCTCAAAATGTGAGGATAACAATGGATCTGCCACATATTCCTTTCCTTTCCTGAAACAAGACAGTTCCACTTTTATGGAATCATTAGCTGGCAAAAACACAAACGTCCCTGTATAAATGCCCTTTTCTGTTCCGGCAAAAATTTTCTCACTTATGCCATTTAAGCTAATAATTGATGAATCATAAGCAGACTTAAAGTCAAAGCTAATTATAAAATCCCCTTTAACTGTTGTGCCTGCTGCAATGATCTCCGGGACAATCACCACTTCATATGCTTCAGTCAAAGTGGCTGTATAAATACCCCTTCCATGGGTTGCAATTACAACCTGGTCATCCATTACATTCATATCCCATATTGATGCTGCTCCCATATCATTATCCAGGAAATTCCAACTTTCTCCATTGTTAGCTGATTCAAAAATACCAATCTCAGTACCTGCCCAGATGATATTTGGCTCATCAGGTCGCAGCAATAAACTGAAAACCGCTACATCCGGGAAACCATTTGAGCTTGTCTCATTTCCATTGAAGCCACTTATGTCCTCCCATGATGCTCCGAGATCTTCGGTCCTTAATATTTTACTTCCTTTTGGGTATGAAAATAATACATATGCAGTGCTATCTTCAAAAGGGTGTGTGGCCATACCGCTAATAACAGAAAATGATTCGTCATTGAAATTATTTACTATTTTATATGTTGCCCCTCCATTTGCAGAAACGTGTATTTTCCTGCCATCAGACATGCCACCCCCAGCCCATATAATATTTGGATTGGCAAGGGATACTTCAACCCGTGTATAGTTTGAAAAATCCCACCCTTCATCAATGGAAGTCAATATCCAATCACTACCAAAATTTGGTGACTTATAAACCCCCTCAGAGGTTACGGTAAAAAGGACATCAGGATTTGAATTAGAATTAGATAATTTGGATAAAAATGGTTTTACACCTTCAATTCCCTGATCTACCCTTTCCCAATTTGAACCCCCATCTTTGGTCCTATAGAAGGTGTTGAATTGAGAACTGGCAATTATTTGTCTTGGTCGTATTGCATGCCAGATCACATCAAATCCATCCCCACCAACCTGGAATTCATAATCGCTATCAAAAGCTGCGGCTTCATTATCTGACGATTTCCATGTGCCATTGTCTTGCAATCCACCAATAAAAACTTCTGCCCCGGGTTGTTTTGCTGCACTATAGAACTGCCCGGTATTATACCCATACCCTGAAAAAGTCCAATCTTTATTATTTACTCCCGGAGATGAGCTTGTATTTGAAACAAAAACCCCTCCATCATTGGCATTAAGGATTTTAAACGACTTCTCATTGCTATCTACCGGGATCATCAGAAGTTTATGATGGTCAGGATGAAAAGGTTCAGGAAAATCCCCTTCGAGTGTATTTATGGAACTATAGTTTAGATAAGCATCAGAAATATTAGTCATTTCACCATCAATGACAAACGACTCAACGAATTCATAATCGATTAAAAAAGTGTCAGGGTTATTTTTTACCTCATCCCAAATAAGCCCATTTGATAACACCGGCCACATAAAATACATGTTTTCATGTGTGTGCCCCCTATTTTTACCTCCGTCTTGAGAAATTAATCCATTTTCAGTTTCACTATATTCAAGAGCATGAATATAAATGTACTCACGACTATGCAGGGATTCCTGGCCAGCTTCAGTATTCTGAAGTAATAATTGGAAAATCCCATCTTCTTGCTGATCCCTGTACGAAACCATTAACTGTCTATCATTGGTCATATCCCAAACCTGGAAAGGCACATTAACATAGTCCTGATAGAGATAGCCCTCATCAGGAACACCAGCGCCTTGTTTATTGACAATAAAACGATATGCTTTTTGCACTACATCCGGCCCTGTAACAATAGCAATATCTACAAACTTATTAATTTCGAGGGTGGTGTCTAATTCAATTCTTCCATTATAATAATCTGCTCCAAAATTGACCAATGACCACATTGTATTTTCTTCCTGATAAAATGTGACATCAATAACATGCCTGTATTCTGTTGTCGATCCTGTTCCGATTTTGGTTTTCCATAAGTTAACACCTCCATAAAAAACTTCTAATTCGTCGAATGGATTTACTTCAATTGTATTGTCAAACCAACCTTGTCCATCCAAAAAATCAACTGTTCTTTCATCGAACGTTTGATTAACCAACTGCCAATTTAAACCAGCATCTTTGCTGACGAACAAATCAGCGCCAGAACCACTCAAGTTACCTTCTGCAGACGCATAAATTATACTCGTATCCGATGGTGCAATCGCCATCTCTATCCTGCCATTCACAGAATTAATTCCCTGGCCGCTAGGAAACCAGTTTTCACCTCCATCAATAGATTTTAAAATAACCTGGTCGGATTGGAATGAACCACTCGAATTAAAATTATAGTAGGAAGCAAATAATGTACTGGGGTTTTCAGGGTTTGAAATAATTTGAGTGATTTGATAATTTGATTGATATACAATATCCCAATTAACACCACCATCAATTGATTTTACGATTAGGCTGTTAGTTAAACCAGAGCCGCCTGCGCTGTACGTAGATGCTAATACAATATCCGGATTGGTGTGATCAACAACTATTCTTGTGACAACGGCAAACATATCATCAAATAAGGTAGATTCCAATATCGACCAGGTAGATCCCCCATCAATAGATTTCAATATGCCAACTCCTCCTAATCCGTCAATATTAAAATACCCTTCACCTGTTCCGGCATAGATCACATCTTGATTGGATTTGCAATTAGCCATGCAAGAGACAGCCAATGAAGGCATGTCTTTAGTTTTATTCTCCCATGAGGCGCCTGCATTTGTTGTTTCCCATATACCTCCCCCCACCGCTCCGGCCAACCAATGCACTTCCGGGTCATCAGGTAAGGCAATCAGGGATCTGGTACGTCCCGGTACATTTGCGGGGCCTCTTTCTTTAAATTCTAAGCCTTGTGTTCTTAAGCTACTTTTTATTTTGTACTCAGGTCTGTTCCTGGCTTTTTCCAATTCCTTTATTTGGTAAGCTCCAGGGTATTTCTTGCTGGTTGAATTTGGGTTGTTCCGGATTCCTGATTGGTACTCATAATATTTATCAGGTCTGTTATATTTTTTGATGGATTTTTTAATACGATTATGTTTTCGTTGAATCTCCCTCTGTTTATATACGGCAGGGGACTCTCCAACCTGATCACCATTGAATATTACGAATAAAGTCAATATGAGTAAACTCAATGAAGCTAATTGCCAAAAACGTTTAAATCCCATTACTTATTTTTAAAAATTAGAAATTAGCTTTTTTTTCTTTTCCACATCATAATCAAAATAATTGCTGCTGGCAGAGTCGGACTTAACGATCTCAGGTTTAGTATAAACCCTTACGACTTTTTCAGATATCCAGTTGGCATAATCGTAGTAATTATTCTCCCTAAATACAATTGTAGAATCCACTAAACTAACTATACTTAGACTTGAAATGTTTGTTTCATTTAATTCCTGGATTAAAACCAAATATTTCCCATCTGGTGACCTTATTCCATTCTTGTTTTTCAGTAAACCTTCCAGGTTCAGCTCTTCTGATTTCTGACTAGTAGTATATGCTTTTTGCTGACAACTGAAACTGAATATCAATAATAATAACGATAATGACATGAACAGAAAAGTCCTATTTTCACAATGATCTTTTTTATGCATTACAATTTTAGAAATTGATGGCCTCAGTCAAAAAAACATATTTTCATATATATTAGCCAAGAGATAGAACGCTATTATACAATACTTAGCGCCGTAGCTGGAATTTCTTTACTGAGAATCTTAATACCAGACTCATTCATGTAAATCATAAAAGGCCCTCATAAAACAGAGGGCCTCTTATAATAAAATTATAAAAATGTATTAATTACTACTGTACCAAAGAACAGGTATAAGAATCTCCACTCTTTACAATTTTCACAAGCTGGTATCCCCATCCGACAGGATAATCATCAGACTCAGCTTCATCCCAAGTAAAACTAAAACTTTCAATAGATTGGTCAGGATGTCCAATATTTATGGTGAATTGTACTACATCATTAATTACATCCCAATCATCCATTTCAATGAAATATACGTCATCTGGCACATCGTTACCAAGAAGAGTGAGTTCCGGGTTGGCGCCTGTAGCACCGGCCCAGCCAGTCCATTCATCAGTTCCACCTTGATCAATTATCATAACATCCCAATCATCATCATGATTGTCCCATTCTACATTAATTGTCAATCCAGAAGCGTCGTTCACATTTATGATCTCAATGGCATACTCTGGATATTGTGTTTGCGGACTTAGCAAATACTTCTGACCCAGATTAGGAACACCGACCATAAAATTCATGGCCTTACTTGGCTCAACAAGCATATCAGCAGGAAAATCAATGGTGAATTTCGCGTTAGTATAATAACCATTAACTAATCCTCCTGAAAATTCATAGTCAACATCAACTTCAGCATCTCCATCCTTTTGAATGACCTCAAATTGGATATCAGGCTCCATTGCTTTGTCAAAAGTCACATCAAAAGTCACTTTATCACCTTCCGTCACAGATGTTCCATTAAAATCACCTTCTACAGTTAACTGTGCCGTTGTATATTTACTTGCATCGATTACTTCTGCTACCTCCTGCTCATAACAAGAAAACATCGTTATGGACAAAATAGCTACTATAAATAGCTTTGATATTATATTCTTTTTCATATTCGTATTCTTTACAAATTAATTATTGAGGGGTATAAACAGCTACATAATCTCTGTTTCCTGCTCCAAACTCTATGGTATAATTGATCGTAATAATACCAGTCGCAGGATCAACATTTCCATCAGATGTGCCATATACTGCGTTGCTGTATATATCTGCCAATCCTTGATTCGGAACAGTAATCACACTACACACGTCGTTAAACACAAACCCATAAACAGGATTTAATGCAGGATTCCATGTGCCCACATGTTGGGTCAGGTATTTCCCTACACCAATGTTATTAATGGTTTCGGTCCAGGATACATCAGCTCCTGTACTACTTGTGGTACGTACATCATATACACCTTCTAAAGCAGAAGGACAAGCGTAATTCAAAGTCAGGACCAAAGATTTTCCGCTTCCTACAACATCACTTGAACCAGATACTTGCTCATACCTTACAACAAGTTTTGGTGAAGTTGCCAAAGGGGTTACAATACCTTCAGTTAACATGGTGATATTGGAAATACCAAAGTAATCCCCAGCCTCGTTCAATGTTAAATCTGAATTATCAATTCTATAATGAGTTCCCTCAATAGCTGTTGAAGCTTCGGTATCGACAACCATCTTTGCTGAAATGGCGCCTGAAACATTCTGCATATTGGGTCCAGTTATCTTAGTTTTTAAGTCAATTACATATTCCGATCCATCTGCAATGGCCGAATATCCTACAATTGTTTCGGTAAACGTAAATACATTGATTCCGTTTTCCAGCTTTATCGTCATTGATTCATCCTCACCGCATGAATAAAACATGACTGAAGTGAGTATGAAAAATGATATATATTTTAATAATTTCATATTTCCAATTATTTATTGTGCCCAAAATATTTTGTCAGTAAATGCATTTTTTTGTGCAGGTACATTCGATGCGTTTCCTGTTATCTCACTTGAAGGATACAGTAACCTTACAGGTCTTTCAGGAGTTGAAGCTTGATTAGATATCGGCAAGCCCGCTGGAAATCCAGTTCTTGAGTAATCAAACCAAGATTGTTCGGCTGATACACCTTGAAGTCCCAACCATTTTTGAGTAATGATTGCTTCAAGTTTATTAGCTGACTGATCATAGTTCACATTTTGAAATCCCTGACTTAAGTAAGATTCTGCATCAGCATTATCCAGTCCAAGGTAAATGAAAGAAGCTTTTACACCATTTTCATAGAAAGTTTTAGGATTGCCTCCAAAACCTTTCAGGGCAGCCTCTGCAAGATTGAAATTACTTTCTGCCAACGTGAAAATTGGGGCATTCATATCAAAGTCCTTCAAAAGCCCATCACCAATTAACGAAACATGTGTCGAACCAAATTCAGGACCTACATGCAGGCCTTGCTCAACGCCTAAATGACCGCCGTCACCCGCTGCGAAAAGTACATCAATTCTTGGGTCTCCTTTATTTATCAGGTAATCCAATATGAATTGTGTTGCACAAGTGGCTTGATGATTGAGATCTTCATTGCCTGAAAAATCCCAGCCTAAACCATTCCAAAATGGGTTTTGCTTATTTTCCTCTTGCAAATAACCAGGCTGAACAGATACAGTACCGGTAATAAACCCAGAGCCTTCAGCATTAATTGCATCAATTGCTGATTGGATTTCTGAACTTGAAGTAACATCTGACGTACGGACTAGAATTCTCATTTTAATGGTGTTAGCAAACTGCTTCCACTTAAGCATATCCCCGTCAAATATTATATCTTGTCCTACATCCTCAGCCAGTTCATCTTGTGCAGTAGCATCGATAAGAGCAATTGCATCTGTCAATTTCACAAGTAAATCAGCATAGATTACATTACCGGCATCGTAAACCGGAGTAGCATTTTCGCCACGAAGTAAAGCTTCAGAATATGGGACGTCGCCATAAAAATCTACCAGCAATTGATAGTGATATGATTTCATAATCATGGCAATTGCTTTATAATTGTTATACTCAGGCTCCAAAAATTCTAAATCAGTATATTGTTTCAAAGCTCTTAAATAAGCATCATTGAACAAATTTTGATAAAATGTAGAAGTCACCTGATAATTGAACTCATCATCGTACCAGGAAAATCCATATGATTCACTCCAGTTATACATAAACATGTTACCAAGGTGATTCGCGCGGCGATTACTCAACAGATATTCAGCTGTATAAACTTGAGCTACAGGCAGTACCAATTCTGGAGAAACAACTGTAGGATTGTTAGGATCCTCATTTACGTCCAGGTAATCCTCACATGAAAAACATGCCAGGACACATATTATATTTAATATTAATAATTTTTTCATTGTTCAATTCAATTAAAATTCAACGTTTATATTAAATCCAACAGATCTTGTTGGAGGTGAGGTTAGGTAACCACCTATACCAATACCATTGGGATCATCTGAAGATCTTGTATTTCTGAATTCAGGATCTGAGAACCTTGTTTGACCAGAAGGCAACCAGGTATAAAGATTCCTGGAAATAATACCGACAGAAAGCTGCTGTAAGAATCCCCACTGATTTGTTATCGTCTTTGGTAAGGTATATGATAATGCTAATTCCCTGATTTTTAGAGCTGAAGCATCCCTGACATAATTTTCTTTGATTTCATTATATCTGTTTTGCCAGAATTGCATGTTCCCATCCGTAATTTGAAGGCTGGTATTTTCAACATATTGATTCTCTCCAGTTTGAATTACTGAATTTGGCCATACAAAATCTTGTCGATTTGAGGATACACTCTCAAGGGATCGTCCGGTGAATTCCATGGAATTCATACCTTGGGCAAAATAAACATAATCTCCTCTGTAATCTACAACAGCAGCAAGTGAAATTCCTTTCCAACTAAATGATGTAACTACACCAACAGAATGCTTAGGAGTAGTTCTTCCTTGATTTGTGATCGTACCAACGAGAGGATTTCCTCCAACTGGATCAACGACTACTCTACCCTGGTCATCCCTAACATACCCAACAGCCTTTAGGTAAGGAAATGCCTCCCCTTCAATGGCGTAAGTCCCGTATCCTGTAAAACCATCCAAAGTGATTTCATCAACCTCACTACCTGCTAATATCTCATCAACTACTGTAGTGTTGGTAAAATAATTCACATCTAACCTCCACACAAAATCCCCTAATCTTAGTACATCACCACCTAAGGTAATTTCAAAACCGTTGCCTGTCAAAGCGCCAATGTTTGTAAGGTAGCTAGAGGCTCCTGAAGCATATGAAGGTGTTGTAGAAGTAATCAGATCAGTAGTTTTAGTGAGAAAATACGCTGCATCCAAATCAATCCTGGAATCAAAGAAACTCATATTCAATCCAACCTCGGTTGTATTCAGTTTCTCTTTTTTAATATTTCCATCTACTGCAGTACCTGATTTATAAAATCCATTCACACCTCCAAAAGGAAATGCAGAACTTTGTGCATATCTTTCATTTATTTGATATGGATTTAAGTCATTATACACTGTTGAATTACTAGCAGTTATCTTCAAATAAGATAGTATGCTACTACTGGATAATGCTTGAATAGCGTCTGTAAATACTACTGATCCTCCCATGGCAGGATAGAAATAACTGTTGCTGCCAGGATTTAAAGAAGAAGTATAGTCTTGACGGCCTGTCAGGGTAAGGAATGCCCAGTTTTTATATCCGAAAGTAAAATCACCAAAAAATCCATATGTTCTTTTCTTGGATTCATTAACATTTCCTTCCAACTGACCGGTACCATTTGAGATATCATAAAAATCAGGGATACTTAAGTTTTTAGCTTTAATACTACTAGATCGAAAATCATAAGCAACCGTCGAAGTCCCTAAGATAGCCCTAAGGGTAAAATCTGATCCAAGGTTAAAATTACCACTCAATAGCAAATCCCCGGTATAGGTTGACGATTGAAATTCAGAATCAGTTACAAATGAAGATACTGTAGAATGGTAAGGCTGTAATACCTCATCATACGTCTGTTCAGCTCTCCAGTTTTTACCATTTCCCCATGAAGAGTTCACACCCAACCTACCTGTTAAATTGATATTCTCAACAATATCCCACGAGGCTGATGTGTTTCCGGTAAATCTTTTAGAATTATCTAAATTTCTATTGGTACCTGCAGCCCAATATGGGTTTTGATAAAAAGCATTGTAATAATTATCTGCATAACCAAAACTTTCTGGATTATCCCAATCGCTATATTCTTTTAATGGAATATTTGCAGGTGTATTTAATACGAACCAATATAAAGTCCTGTCCTGATCGCCAATTGTAGATCCAACAACATCCGTATCATCTTGCATGAAGTTGGTACTGGCGCTAAGCTCTACATTTCCTATTTTCTTGTTTGCGTTAAGCTTAGCTGTAATCCTGTTGTATGTATCATCTGGCACGATGCCCTTACGATCTAAATATCCAACAGATGCATAATACCCCCCGGTCTCGTCTCCACCAGAGAGATAAACAGTTGTATTATTCGTCAGTCCATTATTGTAGAAATCCTTCAGATTATCCTTTACAGGAGCATAAGGAACTTCTTGAAATGTCCCATCGGCAAAAGTAGGGCCAATTTGACGAAGTGTTCCATCAAATCGTGGACCCCAGTTTGTATTTTCAATGTTATTATACTCACCTTCCCATCCTGTACCATGCTCAGTCTGGAAATCAGGCATGTAGGCAACAGTTTCAACAGTAGTATTATGTGTAACTCCTGCTGTAAACTTTTTTGAGTTACTACCTCTTTTAGTAATTACCATCAGAGCTCCATTGGCTGCTCTTGAACCATAAATAGCAGCTGCACTCGCACCCTTAAGGACACTGACTTTCTCAATATCATTTGGGTTTAAGGCATTGAAAGCGCCTGTTGAAGCAATAGATCCGTCAATAACAATCAATGCTTCATTATTTCCACTAATAGATCTAAGACCTCTTAATAAAATCTGAGATTGTGGATTTACACCATTATCCTGAGCATTTACAGTCAGGCCGGCAACTTTACCAATTAAGGCATTTGCAGAATTTGTCGACTGAGCTACCATGAGGGCTTCGTTGCTTACTGTTTCTGTTTGATAGGTTAATTCTTTGGCTTCCCGCTGAATACCATAACCGGTTACAACAAGCTCATTCAGTTGTTTGATATCGGCGGTCATCACCATATCAATAATCGACTGGTTACCTACTTCAACTTCTTCAGTTGTAAGGCCAATAAATGAAAACACAAGAACGCCTCCATCGTCTGGAACTCCAATTTGGTACTTACCATCAATATCGGTAACAGTACCGGCAGAAGTGCCTTTTACAATAACGTTTACTCCGGGAACCGGAGTTCCGTCTTCTTCACCAGTGACAGAACCTGTCACTGTTTTTTGCGCCATAACATACCCCGAAAAGGCAATCATGAGCACCATACTTAATAGTAGAATCCTCTTCATATTACTATAGTTAAAGGTTAAATAAAATCCCTACCTCTTATCCTAGGGACCGTAAATGTAAAAGGAAAAATAAATTAAAGGAAACAGAATTGTACTTTTTTAAAGAAAAGTTGATTTTTATACCGTAAAATGTGAGATTGGCAATATTTTATATTAAAGTGTTTAAATCATTAATAAACTCGAAGAATAATAAGATTATGTTAAAAATGGCTTGGCTTTTATACGTTATTTATAATTATAACAAATAAGTTATATGAACGAATTGGGAGGAATTTATATAACTATTTAAAGAAGTCAAATAAAATGTAAATAAGGTTTTTTTTTCAATTGGATATAACAAATTCGATTCTCCTGTTGGCTTTCATGCTATCCATATCTACATTTTCAACAATAGGTTTTGATTCCCCATAACCAATAAAAGTCAATTTATTGGCGCTGATGTCTTGTTTTATCAAGAAATCATATACCGCCCTTGCCCTATTTTCTGAAAGAACCATATTGTATGCTGTAGTTCCCTGATTATCCGTATGGCCACAAATCGTAATTTTAGTTGTCGGATTCAGAGTTAAAAAGCGGACTAATTTATTTAATTCTGTTATTGATTCGGTGGTAAGTAATGCACTATTGACCTCAAAAAATATATTATTTAATCGTACCGAATTGCCTTTTTTGATTGGATTTAGATAAATATCCCTGTTTATAGCATTATCGGTTTCAACGCTCAAATCAAACAATTTACTATCAAATAAATATCCCTCACGATCTATATACAATACGATTTTTCGATTTGTATTCAGAATTGTATAATACTTGCCCGTTATTGGATCTGAGGTAAATATGGCAGTTGGTGTATCCGACCCAAGAACATATAATTCTATTGTTGCATCAAGTGGTTTTTTGGTATCATTGTCGTAGACATTCCCAGTTAAATAAATACTCGCGTTTTCCAGAATACTGTTCGGTGGAAATTCGAACCCATAAAGCAAACTTTGGTTTTGCTTACCCTGCCCTTTTCGTTCAAATGAATAATATCCGTTTTTTCCATTAGTGGAAACAAACAAAGAAACCTGATCTTCATGTGTATTGATCGGATAACCTAAATTCACAGGCTGAGACCAACCGATTGCACTAAGTTCACTTTTATAAATGTCATATCCTCCAAACCCGGGGAATCCTTGTGATGCAAAAAATAAGGTTGTGCCATTTACATGAATAAATGGAGAGACTTCATCTTCTGTGCTATTTATTACATAACCGAGGTTTACGGCTTTTTGCCAATTATTTTCAGCGTCTTTCTGCGACATCCATATATCGCGTTTTCCCATACCTCCTCCCCTGTTTGAAACAAAAAATAATTTTCTGCCATCAGCTGACAATGCCGGTTGTGAATCCCATGATCGTGAATTGATGTTTTTACCAAGGTTTTTGGGCACACTCCATTCATCTCCTGTTTTGTATGTTATAAACAGATCACAGCTTCCAAGACTCTGCCTCCCCTCACAATTTGTGAATATTAATGTTCTGCCATCAGCTGAAATGGTGCATGTCCCTTCATTAAATTGAGAATTGATATTTGGGGATATTGAAATTGGTTGCTGCCAATTTCCATCTTCATCTTTATTACTGATCACAATATTTTCATCATCATGAAATGATATACCTTCCCGTGCGGTGTATATGATGGTATTCTCGTCGGCTGTCAATACCGGAAAATACTGCAGTGGAAAAGCATTCAATATTTCGGAAAGAGCTTGTGGATGGATATCCAATGGTTTTTTGATGCTTTCAACTGCAAATTGAATATTTTCAGTGAGATCTGCCACATCCGATTTTATTCGTTCATTGTCGATACCGAGGCGCTCAAGTTTTGTCAACATTTCACGCGATAGCTCATAATTCCCCTGGTTAAAATATACCTTCCCTAAGGAATAATAAACATTTTTGTATTTGGAACTATTTGGATCAATCCTCACTATTTGCTCTAAATGATATTGCTGCGCATCCACATTCCTCAATAACTCGTATGAAAAAGCAAGCTTTAAATGCGCTTCAATGAAATTATTATCTTTTGCAACAGATCCCTTGAGTACCTCAACAGCATCGGTAATTTTGCGCTGTCTAATTAATAGCTGTGCCTCTTCATACAGCTTGATGGCTTTTTTGGAATTTGTAGAATATTTCTTTTGACCAACAACAAAAAGAGAGAAAAATATAAATATGCTGAAAAATATGGTACGCTTCATGAATTACGGAATATCCATAAACTTATGAAGCTGTAACGAAATTTCCCAATCAGGATTGTTTTTAACATACTCAATGATATGAGGAAGCATTTCATTTGACTTTGACCATTCCGGTTGGAGTAAGAGCTTACACTCCGGGTTCACCTTATCGGCCATTTTTTCAGCCCATGAAAAATCACTTTTATTATAAACAATAACTTTTAGCTCATTCGCCAGATCAAAAGATGCCTGCAAGGGCTTTTTGAATTTCTTTGGAGAAAGACAAATCCAATCCCAATGTCCTGTAAGGGCATAAGCTCCGGAAGTTTCCAGATGTGTTTGAAATCCACTACTTTTCAATTGTAGGGTAAGCTCTTCCAGATTATGCATTAAGGGCTCACCTCCGGTAATTACAGCGATCCTGGAATTAGATTCATTTGCAGAATCGATAATCTCCTCAAGTTTTGTCATTGGATGGGCATCCACATCCCAGGATTCCTTCACATCACACCATGGGCAACCCACATCACAACCTGCCAACCTGATAAAATAGGCTGCCTTCCCTGAATGAACACCTTCACCTTGAATGGTATAAAAGGATTCCATTAAGGGGAGTTTATCTTCAAGGCGTGAAGTATGTGCATCGCTCATTTTGATAATTCGAATTGTAATATGGATTTAGCTATAACCTTGAAGCTGAGGAATAGAGAAATAAATTAACTGACTAAAGGTTGAAATAGGTGCAATTTCCCTATTTCAACTTTCAGCTTTGATGAATTAGTCTGCTCCTTATTTATAAATGGATTTTTGAGCTGCCAGGAGGGTATTCATCAACAAAGATGCTCTTGTCATCGGCCCTACTCCACCGGGTACCGGAGTATAGTAACTGCATTTGGCTTCTACTTCATCAAATTTTACATCACCTTTCAATGCAAAACCGCTTTTTTTAGTAGCATCCTCAACGCGTGTAATCCCGACATCGATTACCACAGCTCCCTCTTTCACCATATCACCGGTCAAAAATCCGGGAATGCCTAACGCTGCTATGATGATGTCTGCCTGCAAAGTCATGGCTTTGATATCCTTAGTTCTGCTGTGACAGAGTGTAACCGTACAATCACCCGGGTATGATTTTCGGGAAAGTAATATACTCATCGGAGTTCCAACAATATCACTTCTTCCAATCACCACACAATGCTTACCGGAAGTTTCAATTTTATATCGCTCCAACAGTTGTAGTATGCCATACGGAGTCGCCGAGATATATGAAGGCAAACTTTTGGCCAGGCGACCCACATTTACAGGATGAAATCCATCAACATCTTTTTCAGGTTTTATCCTGTCCGTAACTTTCTGAACCGAAATATGATCGGGGATCGGTAGTTGCACGATCAATCCATCGACATCAGGATCGTTATTAATTGCCTCCACCTCGTTTAATAATTCTTCTTCAGAAACTGAATTGTCAAATCGTTTTAAGGTAGATTTAAAACCGACTTGCTCGCAATCTTTTACTTTATTTCTCACATATGCTTCACTGGCCCCATCGTTTCCAACCAGGATTGCTGCAAGATGAGGTATTTTTCCACCCTGTTCTTTAATTACTTTTACTTTTTCAGCGATTTCAATTCTGATATCTGAAGATGTCTTTTTCCCGTCAAGTATTGTAGCCATGAAATGAAATAATTATGCGTTTGAAAAATTTATTTCTATAATACAAATCAATATTAATTATAGATCAAAGTAGTATTATTAATTGTCAGAAGACCAAAACATCTTCTAACTTCGGTCTTCCGACTTTACTAATCAAGCTTTAAAACTGCCATAAACGCTTCCTGAGGGATTTCCACATTACCGACACTCCGCATTCGTTTCTTGCCCTTTTTCTGCTTTTCAAGTAATTTTCTTTTCCTTGTGATGTCTCCACCATAGCATTTCGCCAATACATTTTTCCGCATTGCGCTTACACTTTCCCTGGCAATAATTTTCGTTCCTATAGAAGCCTGGATGGCAATTTCAAACATTTGCCTTGGAATTAACTTCCTCAGTTTCTCACAAAGTCGTTTCCCCCAATCATAGGCTTTATCTCTATGAACTATCGCCGACAGGGCATCAACTTTATCGCCATTGAGCATGATGTCAAGCTTGACCATTGTGGATGTCTGATAACCAACCAATTCATAGTCCAGCGAAGCATAGCCACGTGAAATTGTTTTCAAGCGATCATAAAAGTCAAAAACGATTTCTGCCAAAGGAAGCTCAAAGGTCAGTTCTACCCGGTCACTTGTCAAATACACCTGATTTTTGATCACGCCTCTTTTATCTATACAAAGGGCGATGATCGGCCCAATATAATCTGCCTTGGTAATGATCTGGGCCTTGATATATGGCTCCTCAATATGAGAAATTGTATTTGGCTCCGGCATTTCGGAAGGCGCATCGACCTCCTTAAAAGTTCCATCGGTTTTCACGGCCCTGAATTCCACGGATGGAACCGTAGTGATGACCGTCATGTCAAATTCCCTTTCCAGCCTTTCCTGTACAATATCCATATGGAGCATTCCAAGGAACCCACATCTGAAACCAAATCCCAGAGCCGCTGAAGTTTCGGGCTCCCAAACTAATGAAGCGTCATTCAGCTGAAGCTTTTCCATGGAATTACGAAGCTCTTCATATTCACTTGTTTCTACCGGGTAAATACCGGCAAAAACCATCGGTTTCACGTCCTCAAATCCTTTAATGCTATCCTTGCAAGGATTCTCTACATGAGTGATGGTATCACCCACTTTTACTTCTTTTGCGACCTTAATCCCTGATATCAGGTAACCAACATTTCCCGTACTTATTTTATCTTTTGGTAGTTGTTCAAGCTTTAAAACACCAACTTCATCCGCATTATAAATCTTATCGGTATTTATAAATTTTACTCTGTCTCCTTTTTTTATTTCCCCGTTGAATACCCTGAATATTACTTCAATCCCCCTGTATGAATTGAAAACAGAATCGAAGATCATTGCCTGAAGGGGCTCGTTGGGATCGCCTTTAGGCGATGGAACCTTATTGACAATTGCTTCAAGAATATCATCAATCCCCAATCCCTCTTTGGCAGAAGCGTAAATCACATCATCACCATCAATACCTAGCAGATCAACAATCTGGTCTTTCACCTCTTCTGGTTGGGCTCCGGGCAGATCAATTTTATTTATAACCGGAATTATTTCCAGATCATGTTCCATGGCCAGATAGAGATTGGAAATCGTTTGTGCTTCAATTCCCTGGGAAGCATCCACAATCAATAATGCGCCCTCACAGGCAGCTATAGACCTGGAAACTTCATAAGAGAAGTCGACATGACCGGGAGTGTCAATCAAGTTTAGTATATAATCTTCCCCATTATGATGATGATTCATTTGAATGGCATGGCTTTTAATCGTGATGCCCCGCTCACGCTCAAGTTCCATATCATCAAGCAATTGTTCTTGCATTTCCCTATCCGTCACCGTACCGGTGGCCTCTAACAGTCGATCGGCCAGGGTGCTTTTACCGTGGTCAATATGTGCTATAATGCAGAAATTTCTTATTTTTTCCATACTCTCAAAACGAAATGCAAAAGTAGCTAATTAAAATTACTAGCGTCCGACAAATTTTAAATTTAAGTAAAAAGGTTTGATTTTTGGGATATAAGGGTGATTTAGCTTGAATTCTCAAATGCACTCCCCTGGTCTTCCTGGAACAAACAAAGTTGTACATTTCCAAGATCAGTCAAAGCATTGCTCACTTGTTGCTCTGACAGTTGTAAAAATTTAACTAATCCCACATAGCTGGCTGTATTTTTTGC
>SDBV01003340.1_pt1 | contig 23735 bp, 16 predicted proteins | sample 2277081 | NCBI WGS metagenome assembly SDBV01 (sample SAMN10402039, study PRJNA504765) | marine sediment metagenome | isolation source: marine sediment core GS10_PC15, 223 cmbsf | place: Arctic Ocean: Southern Knipovich Ridge | collected 2010 | reverse complement strand
TTTCAAAGCTTCAGGATCGCGTCAATCCTATCGAGGAGACCGGTCTTGACGATCTGTTGGAATCGTCATGGGATAACTTAACGGTGACAATGGATATTGCTGAGGCGATAAACGGTTCCGATATGACACTGATAATAGTTCCTACTCCGAGTAAAGAGGATGGGCGGTTTACCAACGAGTATCTGCGAGTTGTTCTTGAGGCGATAGGCCCGGTTCTTAAAAATAAATCGTCTTTCCATGTTGTGGATATTGTTTCTACTGTGATGCCGGGTTCGTGTGACAGTGAGTTTAAGCCTTTACTTGAAAAGTTATCAGGCAAGGTTTGCGGTGAGGACTTCGGGCTGGTTTATAACCCGGAGTTTATCGCGTTGGGTTCTGTGGTTGATGATTTTCTAAATCCCGACATGGTGTTGATAGGAGCGTCCGATGATCGCAGTGCCGATATCGCAGAGCAGTTGTATGTTTCGACATGCAAAAGTGAGCCTTATATCGCGAAGATGTCTTTGGTTAATGCAGAGATAACCAAGCTTAGTCTGAATTGTTTTGTAACAATGAAGATCAGCTATGCGAATGAGCTTACCGGGATATGCGAGCTTGTTGACGGTGCGGATGTCGACGAGATAACCAAAGCGATAGGTGCAGACAGCAGGGTGGGCAGCAAGTATCTAAAGGGTGGTCTTGGATTTGGCGGTCCGTGTTTTCCACGGGACAACCTCGCATTTCAGGGATTTGCAGAAGATTTTGGCGGAGCGGTGAAATTAAGTCCGCAGGTTGTAGAGGTAAACAAATCGGTGGTAAGCAGAATAGTCAATACGGTAAAGTCAATTAAAACTAAAGGCTGTAAGGTTGCTGTTCTTGGGTTGAGCTATAAGCCGGGGACGCACATTATCGAAGAATCGCAGTCGATAATGCTTGTCGAAGAGCTTATTACAGCAGCGTGCCAAGTGACGGTGTACGACCCGAAGGCTATGGAGAGCAGCAGGGCGGTGCTTGGCGATAAGGTGAGATATGCTGACGATGCAATGGGCTGTGTGAAAGGGGCCGATGTTGTTGTGTTTATGACTAACTGGCCTGAGTTAGCGGCTTTGGATCATGACGAACTTAAAAAACAGATGAGTAAAGACGGACTGTTTATCGATTGCTGGCGAATATTCAAGGATCATGATTTTGGGCAGATAGAATACAAGGCTTTAGGTCTTGGTGTTTGATTTGGCTATGCATAGATGTCACCTGCCGGCAAATAGATTCGCCGGATTTGTACTGTGACAAACAGTAACCAGCAAGCCCCCCTGCTTCGCAGCCTTTCCTTGCTTGCCCTTTTTAACATTTGGCTTTGTTTGGTAATTTTATGTTTTTTGCGTTTTATCGCAGATTTTGCAAAGAACACGGATCATGTGCCCTCGATATCGACGGTTGTAGATGCGTCGATGTTCTGATCACCATAATGATTCTGGCCGCCATAAAAATGGTGTCAACTAAATCTATCAGGCAATGAACAATGTGTCAAGTGATTATTTACGCAAGCAATTACAGAAAAAGGAGTTACGTGGTAGATATTAGTGCCGGACGAAGGCATGAGCTGACATGAGATGACTTATAAAAACAGGGAATAATAAAAATTTCTAAAAAAAAATGAAATCAAAGTAACCGATGGACTTGTTTAAGTTATCCAGACTAAGGCTAGTTCTAAGGGATGTGTTTTGGCGGCCCTTTTATGCGAGCAAAATCACTTTTGATAAGTCGGTTTTAAGTCTTAAGCTCAAGCGTTAAATATTTATGCAAATAGTTAAAAAGTCCGATAATTAGGATGATAAAGCGTGTTAAAAGGTTGTTTTTCAGTACTGTAAACCAAGATATAGTGAGTTTTTATGCAAAAAAAGACGGGTAAGGTTTTAATTACAGGTATTACAGGTTTCGTCGGTAGTCATTTGGCGGAATATATCCTTAGTGAGCATCCAGATGTTGAGGTTGCAGGGCTTTTGCGATGGCGGTCTCCCAAAGTTAATATTGAGGGGATTCTGGACAGGGTGACTTTGTGTTATGGCGATTTGATGGATATGGGTTCTTTACGGAATATGCTCGAAGGGCAAAAGCCGGATGTTATATTTCATCTTGCAGCGCAGTCTTATGTTGATTTTAGTTTTTTGGCACCTGGGATCACTCTTGAAGCCAATGTTGTAGGTACCTGCAACTTGTTAGAAACAATTAAAGAATTGAAACTATCATCGGGTTATGATCCTGTTGTTCACATGTGCAGTTCATCGGAGGTTTACGGTCAGGTCAAAGAAGACGAAGTGCCTATTACGGAGTTGAATCAATTCCGGCCTGCGTCGCCTTATGCGGTAAGCAAGGTTGGGGAGGATATGCTTGGTTTGCAGTATTGGCTTTCCTGGAAGATAAGGACGATACGAACCAGAATGTTTACGCATACCGGGCCGAGAAGGGGTGAGGTTTTTGTGGTATCTAACTTCTCAAAACAGATCGCTGCTATTGAGGCAGGTTTGCAGCAACCGGTCATAAAAGTTGGCAATCTTGATAGTGTTAGAACTTTTTCCGATGTTCGTGATGCAGTGAAAGCATATTGGTTGTTGGCGACTAAATGTCAGCCTGGTGAGGTTTATAATATTGGTGGTAATGAGACAATGACCATCGGTCAGATGCTTGACAAATTGGTTTCAATGTCAACATCCAAGGACATTCGAATTGAGGTTGATTCGTCGCGTTTGCGACCTTCAGATGTTACTCTTCAGATACCCTGTATTGACAAGTTCCAGAAAGAGACTGGATGGAAACCTGAAATTACTTTCGAGACAACATTGAAAGATACACTGGAGTATTGGCGTGATTTCTACAGAAAAAGAAAATAAAAATATAGCCGATGAAATTAGATCAAGCATCGAGCTTTATAAGAAACTTTTCCTGATAAGGGCAAGCGAAGAGAGGATCATCGAACATTATTTCGACGATCAGATGAAAACTCCGATGCATATGTCTATGGGACAAGAGGCTATTGCCGTTGGCGTTTGTGATGCGATCGGAGATGACGGACAGGTCTTCGGGACTTATCGATCCCATGCGTTGTTCCTTGCAAAGACAGGTGACGTTAAAGATTTTTTCGCGGAGATGTACGGCAGAGATACCGCATTACTCAAAGGTAAAGGCGGATCAATGCATCTTTGTGCGCCTGAGCATGGCTTTATGGGTACCAGTGCGATAGTTGCAAGCGTGATCCCTGTTGCGATCGGAGCTGCATTTGCTAACAAACAAAAAGCTAACGGCAAGATGACAGCTGTGTTTTTCGGTGATGGTGCGATAGATGAAGGAGTGTTCTGGGAGAGCATTAATTCGGCGAGCTTAATGAAGCTGCCAATATTGTTTGTCTGTGAAGACAACGGTTATGCAGTTCATACACCCAAATCAGCTCGTCATGGATATGGGAATATTTGCGATGTGGTAGGCAATTTTAATTGTTCGGTTGTAAGTTGTGAATCGACTGATGTTGAAACGATAAGCGAGATCACAAAAGAGGCAATAAAGAAGATGCAGGCGGAACAGAAGCCGTGTTTCCTTCATTTGAAATATTACCGTTATCTTGAGCATGTTGGAGTGTGTGAGGATTATGATGCCGAATATCGGTCGAGAGAAGAGTATGAGCAATGGAAAAAGAACGATCCTATAAAGCTTCAGCGTAACAGGTTGAAAGGATCAGGTATTGACGAGACGGAGATAAAAGCTATTGAGGATAATATTTGTGAGATAATAGATGTCAGTATTAGTGATGCTCAGAAAGCGGGATTTGCAGGTGCTGATGCTTTATACGAGGAAGTCATCTGATGAGAACAATAAGCTATCGACAGGCTATAAATGAGGCGTTGACAGAAGAGATGGATCGCGACCAGCGAGTGTTCGTCTATGGAATAGATGTCGCGGATCATAAGCGGATATTTGGAAGTACTGCCGGCCTGGTAGAGAAGTTCGGCGATGACAGGTGCTTCAGTACGCCGTTGAGCGAAGATGCGATGACGGGTTTTGGTTTAGGAGCGGCGATAAACGGATTACGGCCGGTGCATATACACATGCGTGTTGATTTTGTTTTGCTTGCAATGAACCAGATCGTCAATATGGTTTCAACATGTCGTTACAGTTCGGGCGGGACCTTGAGAGTTCCGATGGTCATCCGTTTGGTCATCGGTAAGGGATGGGGGCAGGCCTTCCAGCATAGCAAGACATTGCATTCGTACTTTGCGCATATTCCGGGCTTAAAGGTTGTTATGCCTTCTACACCTAATGATATAAAAGGTGCGATCAAGGCAGCGATACGCGATGACGGCCCGGTGCTAATATTTGAGCATCGGTTGCTCTATGATGTAGAGGATGAAGTTCAGGATGATCTTGATTCGTACTCTCTGGGTAAAGGAAGGGTTCTTCATAAAGGTGATGACATAACCGTTGTGGCGACATCATGGATGAATGTAGAGGCGGTAAAGGCTGCAGAGATTTTGGCAAGGCGAGGAGTTTCGGTTGAGGTGATCGATCCTGTAACGATAGAACCGCTGGATGACGAATTGATCTTTGAATCCGTCCGCAAGACGGGCCATTGTATAGTTGCAGACAACGACTGGGTTAGCTGCGGGTTTAGCTCGGAAGTCTCTGCAAGGGTAAACGAAAACTGTTTTGGCAAATTAAAGAGTCCGGTAAAGAGGATCGGTTTTGCATTTACACCATGTCCGTGCACCCGTCCTTTGGAAGACGAGTTCTATCCCAATGCGATAGATATAATCCGTGCGATCGAGAGTTCTCTTGGATTATCTGAGACCGATCTGTCAAACGAAAGTTTTTATAACTATGAAAACAAATTCAAAGGACCTTTCTAATCTTAGGATATTATTATATAGCATATGGAAGATCTGATAAAAAAACTTTCAATGAAGTCCTTGTCTATTCGCCGAGCTGTTTTGGAATTAATAGTCAGTAGCGGTAAGGGGCATATTGGCGGGGCATTTTCGTCGGCGGATATATTGGCGGCTTTATATTATGGCGATATTTTACGGTTTGACCCGAAGAATCCCACGTGGGACATGCGCGATAGATTTATTTTGAGCAAGGGGCATGTTGGGGCCTTGTTATATGTCATCTTAGCAGACCTTGGGTTTTTTACGGAATCTGAGTTGGAAAGCTGCTGTGATAAAGGCAGTATGCTTGGGGGTCATCCTGATATACATATTCCCGGTGTAGAAGTGACTTCCGGTTCATTAGGTAACGGGCTGGGTGTAGGATCTGGGCTGGCACTATGTGCAAAGATGGATCAAAAAGATTTCAAAAGTGTAGTTCTAATGGGGGATGGAGAATGTAATGAGGGTGCGGTATGGGAAGCAGCGTTATTTGCCGGTCATCATAAACTTGACAATCTAATAGGTATAATTGATCGCAATCGTCAATGTGCAAATGATCATACTCAAGATTGCTTAGAGCTTGAGCCATTGAACAGTAAATGGAAATCTTTTGGTTGGGATGTTAGAGAAGTCGATGGCCATTGCTTTTCAGAAATCATGGAGGCCTTTAGCGATTTTAATGTGCGTAGCTCAAACAAACCGTTAATGATCATTGCCAATACGGTTAAAGGCAAAGGTGTCAGTTTCATGGAGGGTGAATTGAAATGGCATCATGGAGTCCCCAAAGGGGACGAATTAATAATAGCACGAAATGAGCTTTCATCTTACAGATAATGGAGTGTTTTTTTGACAGTCGAGGTGCAGACAATTGAACGAACGGATGTTCGCGATGCGTTTTTTGATAGATTATACGAGATAGCATCACAAGATTCCGATGTGTTTTTTTTGAGTGCTGATATGGGGGCATTCAGTTTAGAAAAGTTTCGTAAAAACTTACCCGGTCAGTTTATCAATGTAGGAATTGCCGAACAGAATTTGATAAATGTGGCAACTGGTCTTGCATTAGGCGGAAAAAAAGTTTTTGTTTATGGAATAACTGCTTTTGTTGTTCAAAGGTGTTATGAGCAAATAAAAGTGAATATATGTGGCATGCAGCTTCCGATAACGATCGTAGGAGTTGGCGGTGGAACAGTTTATGGAAGTGATGGGCTAACGCATCATGCAGTACAGGATATTGCTAACATGCGTGCCTTACCTGAGATTACGATTATTAGCCCATCGGATCCTGCCGGATTCCAGGCCGCTGCCGAAGAGGCTTATAGTAATGGGAAGCCTAATTATGTCCGATTGGACAAAGGTTTATATAGTAATTTGGCCAGTGATGAAGATTTTGCTTCCGGGATGTACGAAATAAGAAAAGGCAAGTCGGTACTTTTGTTAACGACAGGTGTTTTGCTGCATAATATCGTCAAAGTGGCCGAAGAGTTATATGAAAGCGGTGTTGATGCAGGAGTTGTAGGATTACATAAGATACAGCCATTAAATAAAGAAGGGCTGCTTAGCATTATTAAGGATTATTCAAGCATTGTTACCATTGAAGATCATATAAATGAAGGCGGCATAGGGAGTATGGTTTCCGAGTTGATCACGGATACGAATATCAATACTCCTCTTAAAAAAATGTCATTAGGAGATGCTGTTTTTAAAGGATATGGTGATCGCGATTGGATGTTTGGGGAGTGTGGACTTGATAAGGCATCATTAGTCCAGAGTATCACAGATTTTTTGCAAAGAATCAGCAGGCATGAAGTCAATAAGGCCGGCCGATTTGTCAGAAAGTCATCGCAAGGCCGGGAATACAATGAATTAGATGTTGAGGCTTTTTCAAATTTGCTGGCAGTATCGTCGGAAGAGTTTAGTGAAGAGTGTAAAGATTTCATTGAGAAGACGGATTTTCGCTATATAGAAGTTTCTCCTGAAGACAGAGAAATGATCTTATTCGAAATTATGACGCAGATAGACTCCGGCAAATTAACCAGCTCAGGCTCGGATAGAAAAGATGTATGGGAAAAAGGATGGTCGGAGAATTTAAACGAATTTGTCGAAGCGGATTATGATCTGGAAAAGTTGGTTCCCAAGTTTGTCAGGCGTGCCTCGATAAAAAGATTATGCGGAAAGTTTATTTTGCCCGAAAATCCGGATTTCGAGCAGGGCTTCGTTAGGGTTTTGCGCGATGTTCTATTCAGGAAATATTTTTCCGATGTTAAAAGTGTCTATGAGTTCGGGTGCGGTACAGGGTTGAACCTTGTTCACCTGGCAAATATTTATCCTGAAAAGAAATTGTACGGATTGGACTGGGCACAGGCTTCTTGTGACATCATAGATAATATCGCAGAAAGCAAAAAACTTAATTTGACGGGTATCCGTTTTGATATGTTTAACCCGGATCATAGTATTGAACTTAGTTCTGATGACGGAATGTTTACCATTGGAGCATTGGAGCAATTGGGAAAGAACTTTGGTTTATTCTTGGATTTTATTTTAGAGAGAAAACCAAAAATATGTATTAACTTTGAGACAATGAATGAGATATATGCGAATAAAGATGTTTTGGATTATGTTTCCAAAAAATATTCGAAGGCAAGGAACTACCTGTTTGGTTATCTGAGCAGATTAAGAGAGTTGGAGCAGGAAGGTAAAGTTGAGATTATTCAGGTACAAAGGACGTTCGGGAGTCAGTATCATGAAGGGTATTCCTTCGTTGTATGGAAACCTCTGTTATGAAAAATATAGAAACAAATAATTTTTACCGTGGAAAGAAAGTTTTAGTAGCCGGCGGAACCGGTACGATCGGTATACCTGTTATAAAAAAATTATTGCAGTTGGATGCAGATGTTACGGTTGTTTCCATGGATACTGAGGAATATGCGAGAAGTGTGCTTGGCGAAGATATCGCATTTCGCCAAATGGACCTTATGAAACTTGAGAATTGCTTAACTGCTACCGAAGGTCAGAAGTATATTTTTAATCTTGTAGGCATCAAGGGTTCGACGGGGATCGGCGAAACAAAAGTGGCAAGCTATCTTGTGCCAATGTTGTGGTTTCAGACCAACCTGATGGAGGCGGCATTTAGGAATAAAGCAGAAAGATTCATGTTTGTCAGTAGTATATGCGGATATCCGTATTCTGTGGAGCCTAAAAAAGAAGAGACAATGTGGGACGGTTTGCCAAAGCAAAATGACAAGATACCCGGCCTTGCCAAACGTATAGGAGAAGTTCAGGCAGAGGCGTATCTTAAGGAGTATGGCTGGGACGCTGTTCGGATCGTCAGACCATCGAATGTCTATGGGCCTTATGACGACTTTGATCCTGTTACTGCTCAGGTAATACCGGCTTTGATAAGGCGATGCCTGGACGGCGAAAATCCGCTAAAAGTCTGGGGAGATGGTTCTGCTGTACGAGATTTTGTTTTCTCTGGAGATGTTGCGGATTGGATGCTTAAAGTTTTAGAGTCAGGTCCATGCTGTGAGCCTTTGAATCTTGGGTGCGGTGCGGGGATATCTATACGTCAGTTGGCAGAGACGGTTGTAGAATGTGTCGATCCGGAGATTACTATAGAATGGGATATCTCGAAACCTTCAGGTGATCCGGCGAGAATATTATCAATGCAAAAAACCACAGAGATTATGGGGCAACTGCCTGTGACATCTCTTAAAGATGGACTTAAAAAAACAATCGAATGGTACTTAGAACATAAAGAGGTTTTGGTTCAAAAGGAAGAACGCTATTATGGGAAACAGTAATCGCAAGTTTTTAACGCCTTTTGCGGAACTGGTTGACAGGCTTACGGTCGATCAAATAAAAGAGGTTTTGCTCAAGGATGGTAAGAAAAGTTATGCCGAGGAGATGAAGCGGCTTGGGCACGATATCGATATTATTATCAAAGACAAGGGGATGCAATTAAGCTCAAGGTTGCTGAGGATAGTGATAGTAATCGCTCAGATGAATCTGCATATCTGGTATTTGAAGGATAAGATGCAGGAAGATGAATCGCATTATGATGAGTTGCTAAAATTGGCGCATCAACTAAACGGCATCAGGAATCAAATGAAAAATTTGCTGCTGGAAGAAGCTGGCGAAAAAGAAAAGTCAGCAGAGAGATCTAATTTTAATACGGATGGTCTTGAAGGCTGGGATGTAAGTGTTTTTTGAAATATACCAATTTGGATTTCTATCATAAGAAGTAGCGGGCAAGTAAACAGATGCTCAAAAAAAACTTTGGTAAAATTGAAAATGAACTGCCTGTAATAGGCCAGGGAACGGGAGGGCGTTTTGCACGTTGGAGTGTTAGCGAAAAGCTATGTGTTGATTCCATCAAGTATGGTATAGATTGCGGTATGACTTTCATAGACACTGCTGAGGCATACGTCGATGGACGTTCAGAGGAGTTGGTTGGCGAGGCTATCAAAGGTGGCAGGGAGTCAATTTTTCTTGCGTCAAAGGCATCGCCTGAAAATCTTCGATTTGATGATCTATTAAACGCAGCTGAAGGCAGTTTGCGTAGGTTGGGTACAGATCATATAGACCTTTATCAAGTTCACTGGCCGAACCCATCTATTCGGATTGACGAAACTATTAGGGCTATGGAGCAACTTGTAAAGCAAGGCAAAACAAGATATATTGGTGTGAGCAATTTTTCACTGCGTCAGTTAAAACAGGCCCAGGCTGCACTTACTTGCAATATACTCGTATCACAGCAGCAGGAGTATAATTTGTTTGACAGAAGTGTTGAAGACGGGATGCTGCCATACTGTCAAAAGCAGAATATGTTATTTATTGCTTATAGTCCTCTTGATCAGGGGATAATGTGGTCTCCGGAAAAGGCAGGCGTATTGCAAAAGGTTGCTGAAAAATATGATAGGACAATAAACCAGATCGCTTTGAATTGGCTCATCTGGCATGATAATGTTATTGCAATACCAAGATCTATGAATAAGTCTCATATCATGGAAAATGCTACAGCAGGGAATTTTCAACTCACAGAAGATGAGTATCGGGAGATATCGAGAGTATGCAAAAGTCAGGTCAGGCATATTCCTGTCGAACAGATCAGGCATGCTCCTGAGGGCGTGACTGGTGATGGAGTTTATTGTACAGTTCAGGAAGCAATAGATAATAGAAAGAATTTTTGTCCGGGACCGGCAGAACTTGCGGAAACTATAAAAGACGGGGACTGGATGAAACCAGTGCGAGTCGTTTTGGCAAATGAATCGTTAAATGGATATAGGTATGCCCTGACCGAAGGCCGTATACGCTTTTGGGCGTGGGTGATAGCGTTTGAAGGTAAAAGGCCTGTGCCTGTTTATATTAGAGACTGAAAATCAAAAGTTTGAGGTAATTAAGATGGAAGAATTGACCGGGATCAAAACATATGACAGTAGTCAGGAGGAGAAAGCAAGGATGGATATGTTTGAGACATTTAGAAACTGCCCGATCCCCGAAGATCAAGTGTTGTCTAATCTGGGCTTGTTTCTAAACTCTAAGAATTTGTCTCGAATCCTTTTCATGGATCATTTGTACAGGCAGATCATAGAAGTTCCCGGACAGGTATTCGAATTTGGAACCAGATGGGGACAAAACATATCTCTCTTTGCTGCGCTAAGAGGCATATATGATCCATTCAACCGTCATCGTACAATAGTTGGATTTGATACTTTTACTGGCTTTCCTTCGATTTCGGATAAAGACGGATCTTCGGATCTGATGAAAGATGGCAATCTTTCTGTAACTGAAAACTACGATCAGTATCTCAGTGATATTATGAATTTGCAGGAACAGGATAATCCATTATCCCATATTAAAAAATACGAAATTCATAAAGGCGATGCGGTTATCAAGGTTGAAAAATATCTTACGGATCATCCGGAAACGATTATTTCGCTGGCTTATTTTGATTTTGATATATACGAACCGACAAAAAGATGTCTTGAAATTATAAGACCAAGACTGGTCAAAGGAAGTGTTCTGGGTTTCGACGAACTCAATGACCCTGACTCACCAGGTGAAACAGTGGCTCTCATGGAAGTTTTTGGAATGAATAATATTAAGTTAAGAAGATTTCGCTATGCTTCAAGAGTTTCTTACTTTGTTGTTGATTAGAGTTTAACTTCAAAAGGAATGATTATGATTGGTGACGAAGTTTTGAAAAGTTTTGCCAACAAGAATGTTCTGGTCACCGGCGGTACCGGCCTTATCGGCAGACAGATCGTGAATATTTTATGCGATGCCGGTGCAAACGTAAAAGTCGTATCGTTAGATCAAGTTAACGTTGATGATAGAGCCGAGCATGTATTCGGAGACCTGACAGACTTTTCGTTGTGTAAGGAGTTGACCGGCGATATGGATTTCGTCTTTCATGTTGCGGGCATAAAAGGCTCTATCGATGTTACTAAAAGTAAGCCTGCCAGTTTTTTCGTGCCGTTATTGATGTTCAATACAAATATGCTTGAAGCTTGCAGGCTAAACAATGTTCAAAAGGTTGTATATACCAGTTCGATAGGTGCGTATTCTAGTGCCGAGATTTTTGTGGAGGGCGAAAATGCCGATGGTCCGCCAATGGACATGTTTCCCGGTTGGGCCAAGCGTATGGCGGAATTGCAGGTCAAAGCTTACAAGATACAATACGGGTTGGACAATTTTGCGATAGTTAGGCCCTGTAACGTTTACGGGCCTGGGGATAATTTCGATCCGAAAAACGCAATGGTGATACCTACGCTTATGCATCGTATCCATCAAAAGGAGGACCCTGTGGTTGTTTGGGGTGACGGCAGCGCGATTCGCGATTTTGCATACAGCAGGGATGTCGCCGAAGGTGTCATACTTGCGTTATATCACGGAACTGGCGGAGAATTCGTAAATCTTGGCAGCGGTAAAGGGTATTCGATAAAAGAACTGGTTGAGACGCTGAACGAGTTTTTAGATTTTAATTATCAGTTCGATACTTCAAAGCCCAGCGGTTTCCCAAGACGAATAATGGATATGGCCAAGGCTAAGAAAGTAATACAGTATGAGCCATCGACATCTTTGCTGGACGGTTTAAAGGAAACGTGGAATTGGTTTGTTGAAAATCAGGATGAATATTTGAAAAAACAAAACTATTTCAAGGAAGAATAATAGATGATCGATGTGTCCCAAACCGATTTGGACGGTGTGTTGCAGATTAAACCGCATGTCTTTGAGGATTTTAGAGGGGAATATGTAGAAACTTATAATGAAGCAGAGTATATTGAAAACGGGATCGATGTTAAGTTTGTGCAGGATGACATTTCTGTTTCTACCAAAAATGTCTTACGCGGAATTCATGGCGATGAAAATACATGGAAACTAATATCATGTCATTACGGCCAGTTTTATCTGGTAGTGGTTAACTGTGATAAACAGTCGAATGATTTTGGTAAGTGGCAATCGTTTACGCTTTCTGACAAAAACAGAATGCAAGTGCTTGTTCCGCCTAAGTACGGCAATGGCCACTTAGTGCTGAGCGATATGACGATCTTTCATTACAAGCAAAATACTTATTATGATCGTCCGGGGCAATTTACGTACAAATGGAATGACAAAAAATTTAATATTTGGTGGCCCGTAAAGAACCCTATACTTTCACAACGTGATGAGAAAGGATAATATGTTTAAAAACGCAAAAGTCTTAATAGCAGGCGGCGCAGGCTTTGTTGGGGTAAATCTAATTAAACGTCTTTTGGATACCGGTGCCGATGTACGAGCAACTTTACATAATAAACCCGCGGTGCTGGAGGACCAAAGGGTCGAATATATTAAGTGCGATCTTAGGAACCAGGACGATTGCGCTAAAGTTGCAGAAGGGGTTGACTATGTCTTTATGTGTGCTGCCAACACATCTGGTGCCGGCGTAATGGCCAAAACGCCCTTGGTGCATGTTACACCCAATGTCATAATGAATACGCTTTTGCTTGACGCTGCCTATACCGCAGGGGTCAAGAAGGTAATGTTCTTAAGCAGCAACACAGTTTATCCGGTAGTCGATTATCCGGTCAAAGAGGATGAAATGGTGTATGGTGATCTTTACGAAAAGTATTATTGCGTGGCATGGATGAAACAGTTTACGGAAGTTCTATGTAAAATGTATGCCGAGAAGATAGAAAGACCGATGAAAACCGTAGTTGTTCGGCCTGCTAATATATATGGCCCCTTTGATGATTTTCAGTGGGAAACCTCGCATGTACTTCCAGCATTGATGCGTAAAGTGGTAGAAAGACAGGATCCCATGGAAGTTTGGGGAGACGGCAAAGACATAAAGGATTTCATATATATTGACGATTTTATTGACGGGATCGTTTTGGCTATGGAGAAAATGGATTCTTACGATCCGATCAATATCGGTTCTGGTGTTGAAAGTAATATTCGAGGGGCACTCGATATCATGCTTGAAGTTGACGGGTACCAGGATGCGAAAGTTGTTTTTAATGCTGATAAACCGACTATGATACCAAAACGCATGCTGGATGTTTCCAAGGCCAAAGAGTTGCTTGGATTTGAGGCGAAGACAAATCTTCGTCAGGGCCTTGCAAAGACGATGCAATGGTACCGTCAGGCTAATAGTATCGCAGCCACAAGTAAAAGGAATGACCAGTCATAGACAGCGATCGTCGCTGTTTCTTTGTTTGACGCAATTTTTATGGCGGTCAAAATTTTACGATGCCCAGATTAGGATATCGACGCACCCGTTGCCATTGATATCGAGGTTGTATGATCGGTGTTCTTTGATAAACTGCGTTAAAACGCAAAATTACCAAACAAAGCCAAATGTCAAGATAGGGAAGCGTGGAAGTGTAGCGACGATGGAAGTCTAGGGATGTTTGCAATTAGTTGTTGCTGATCACAAGGCCCATTTGTCATCGTTTAATAATCATACATGTAATATTTCGCTTTCTGGCTAAGCCTGATAAAACCCTTTTAATGGGTATGAAACACACTTACTTATCTTTGGTATGGCATTTGCACTATATTAACCGGTTAGTTAGCGGAGTTTTTGTGCAGACACTTTTTAGAGGATATTTAAATGATAATAAGCCGTACACCATTTAGAATATCATTTTTTGGGGGTGGTACGGACTACCCGCCTTGGTACAGGGAAAATGGCGGTGCGGTTCTTAATGTGACCATAAATAAGTATTGTTATGTCAGTTGTCGTTATCTGCCGCCGTTTTTTAAACATAAATATCTGATCAGGTATAGGTTGACCGAATCTATTTACGATGTGTCTGAAATACAGCATCCTTCTGTTAGAGAATGTCTTAAGTTTATGGGTGTTGAAAATGGAATAGAAATGGTTCACACAAGTGATATACCTGCCCGTTCCGGAGTGGGTTCAAGCTCAGCGTTTACCGTTGGTTTTCTTAATACGCTTGCCGCCCTTGAAGGGAAGATGTTTACTAAAAGGCAACTGGCTGGTAATGCAATTGAAGTAGAGCAGGACTGGATAAAAGAAAATGTCGGTTCTCAGGACCAGGTCGCAACGGCCTTTGGAGGACTGAACAGAATCGATTTTAACGGCAAACAGAATTTTCTTGTTCAGCCGGTAACCATAGGTGATGAAAAAATTCAGCTATTGCATGATCATCTGATGTTCTTTTTTACAGGAATAAGCAGGACAGCATCTGATGTCGCGGCTAAGCAGATCGAAAGCATTTCTTCCAAAAGCAAGGAATTGCGGGCCATGCATGAGATGGTCGATGAAGCGATCAACATCTTAAACGGTAGTAAAGAGAATATTGCAGATTTCGGAAAACTGCTTCATGAATCATGGAAGATAAAAAGTACTCTTACAGATAGTGTTTCGACACGATGGGTAGATGATATGTACAGCATTGCACTTGATGCAGGTGCAATAGGCGGAAAGTTGTGTGGTGCCGGTGGTGGAGGTTTTTTGTTATTGTTTGTTCCACCGGAGAAACAGAAGAATGTTAAAGAGAAACTGGATAAGGCTTTGCATGTGCCATTTGGTTTTGAAAGTCTTGGGAGCCAGATAATCTTATATGAAGCAAAGGATAAAATCTTAGATGAAGCCATCTGATATAGATGTAATTATACTTTGCGGCGGAAAGGGCAGCCGCTTACAGAAAGTTGTAAGCGATCGTCCAAAGCCAATGGCGAAGATTAACGAAAGTCCCTTTTTGGAAATACTAATAGACTATTTTTCCGGATTTGGCTTTAAACGTTTTATACTTTGTACCGGATATATGTCTGAGACTATTGAACGCTATTATACAGATCAAAGAGATGATCTGCAGATAGTGATCTCAAAGGAAGATAAGCCCCTCGGTACAGGCGGAGCAATAAAAAATGCCGAAAAAAATATCCTAAGTGAACATTTTATAGTCGCCAATGGGGATTCTTTTTGCCAGGTCGATTTATCTGAAATGCTTGATCTTCATTTTCAAAGGCAGGCCTTGATGACCATGGCCCTGGTCGAGTCAGAAGCAGCAAATGACGCAGGAGCTGTCCGGATGGATGAATCAGGACATATTACGGATTTTCAGGAAAAGATTGAAAGCGAAGGGAAATGTTATATCAATGCAGGCATTTATCTGTTCCAAAAGAACGTGCTTTCCGGCATCAAAGGCGGACAAAAGTGTTCGTTGGAATATGAAGTATTTCCAGAGTTAATAACAGCAGATTGTTTTGGCTACATATCAAATCAAAAACTGATAGATATTGGAACGCCACAGAGACTTGAAAAGGCAAGAAAACATTTTAAAAAAAGTCGCAATAATCGTAGGGAATTAATCTATGACAACTAATTCAGGAAATGAATACCCTCTTGTTTCAATACTGTGTGTTGTGAAAAATGGTGTTAAGTCGATCAAGCGTGCGATAGACAGCGTCCTTGCGCAGGATTATCCGAACATAGAAATAATTATTCAGGATGGTGCTTCAACAGATGGAACCCTTGAGATACTTCAGGAATATGGTGATAAAATAAAGCTTGTTTCCGAGCCGGATTCCGATGGAGCAGAAGGCTTATCGCGTACGTTCCCTCGAATCAACGGAGAATTTTTTGGATCGTGTTTATCTGACGAGGAGATGTTACCTCATGCTGTGTCATGGGGTGTAAAGAATCTGCAGGAAAATCCTGGACTGGGGGCTGTATACGGTAATTGTTATAAAACTGATATTGAAGGAAATATTAAGTCAGTGCGTGGTTGTCGTGAATTCGATCTGGCAAAACTTATTTGTGTTGAAATGGTACCACCGTTTTTGTGTGCTTTTTTCAGAACTTCGCATTTTAGGCAAATACAGTTATCAGATCCTTTTGAATATAACGGGGACTATGAAATCTGGGCTAAACTGGGCATGAAGTTCCCAATAAGGCACATAAATAATATTATAATGAAAAGCAGCAACCATGCTGGTTCACAAACATGTCAATCTAAGACCTATCCTTTGCAGGTTCAGTCAAAAAAAAGGATTATGGATGGCATCTTTAACGATCAGTCGACTCCTGATTGGATAAAGTCTTTACGTTTTCGAGCCTATTCCGGTTTATATCTGTGGGCATCAAAGTCGCTTGTTGATATTTTTAATAGTGGATACGAAACAACAGAACAATCACTTGCTTACGCTAAAGAATATTATTTAGAGGCTATTAAGTATGAACCTGATAAAAAAACATTAGAAATGACAGCCAGGAAATTATTTAAAATCGGCGTTATTTTCTATCACAAAGGCGAACTTGAAAAGGCCCTGGAGTATGTAGAACTGCCGCTGAGATATGATTCATGTTTTGATGGAGTTAACCAAGCTTGTGCTGTTGTTCTTGATGCTCTTGGAAGATTTGATCAGGCAAGAGATGCAGCTGAGGCCGAGTTGAAGATAAAGCCGGGCAATCAAGAACTTATTGCTTTTTTGCAGCGGTTGCCGTCTAGACTTCAAGTTGAGAGTATGAATATGAAGGACGAAAGCAGGAGTTATGTAAATCAGAATTTCATTGAAGATATACCCGAACATGCGAAATATTATACGGCCGATATAGAAAATGATGCTTTGGTTATTGTTGTAGACATGCACGACAATATATTAAGCGACAATGCTACAGGCCTTGACGGTTGGAAGGATTATTATGACAAAAATATGGCCAGTCTTTGCTCCATGCTCGAGTATTGTAATGACAACAGTGTTAAGGTGCAGGAGGCATTATATTATGGAACAAGAAACACCGGGCTCAACCATATCAGATTCGATTATACATTAGATGACAAATTGGACTATTCGCAGTTCAGCCATATTTATTTTTGTGGTATATCACTGGATCAGTGCGTTGTTAGCAGACCGCTGGGTTATTTTAATATAGAACATCCCCAAAAAACTTTGCTGAAAAATTGCTCTTTACAGGGATTAAAATATGTCGATCCAATTAATTATGGGATCACGGGGCAGCGGTGTAAAGAAGTTGGACAATTTGAAAATATCAAGCAGCTTCATAGACGTGTTGATGACTTTATAATGATTAACAAGATCAACACAACAAATTGGGATCAAAAGAAAGATGAAAAATATTTAAGCATCATTGTTACTTCGCGAAATGACGATCATGGCGGTAACATGTTGCATAGAACGCAGGTCTTTGTAAGTGGATTTGCCGAGCAGTGCAGAAAGTATAATCTCGATGCAGAGCTTGTCTTCGTAGAGTGGAATCCGCCGGCAGATAGAAAAAGGCTTTATGAAGTTCTCGATTGGCCCGACGATCTTGGGCCTTTGACAGTTCGCTTCATAGAAGTTCCGGAGGAAGTGCACAATAGTATTGGCAATTCGGATAAGTTCCCTTTGTTCCAGATGATCGCAAAAAATGTTGGTATTCGCCGAGCCAAGGGCAAGTTTGTGTTGGCTACGAATATCGATGTTTTATTGAATGATGAACTGATGCAGTTTATCTCGGACAAGCAACTTGATGAAAACTGCTTCTATCGGATTGACAGGTATGATACTTTTAACCAGCAAATTCCGACTGACATGAACATTTCCGAACAGTTGGAATTTTGTAAGAACAGTCTCGTGCGCGTTCAGGGACTCCATGGAACCAAAGACATTTCGGAAATGGAGGACGATCATTTTGTATACGAAGCTGACGATACAAGACCCCATACAAATACCTGCGGCAATTTTACGTTAATGGCAAAAGAAAAATGGTTTGATTTCAAGGCATATCCAGAGTTGCCGCTGTGGTCGATATATGTTGACGGGCTTTTGCTGCACATGGCGCATGCTAACGGTTTAAAGCAGGTGATTCTCCCAGAGCCTATGAGAGTCTATCACATAGAGCATGAAACGGGATGGGAAGTTATCAGTGAAACGATGAAAGAACGCCCCAGCCTAAATTATCATCAGCAATATCTACCATGGTGTCAGCAAATGATCGATCAGGCGACTCCGCTAACGAACAATGATGACAATTGGGGTTATGCAAAAGAGAATTTCCAGGAACATGTTATCGGTAGAAAAAGGTCGGTCCATGCCGACAATAGTTCGATAAAAAAAGATCACATGTTGGGGTCTCAATCGTTGATTGATGCATTTTCCAGCGTGAATAATCGGCTCTACTACCGAGATCAGAGTGCGGAGTCGTTAAACATTCTAAAAAATATCACGACTGAATATAAACCGACAAAAATAGTAGAACTGGGGACACTTTCAGGGATGTCATTGCGTACATGGATCGCTGCTGCAACTGATGCGGATGTCATCGCTGTTGATCTTAGTTTTGGTCATCTTGAAAAGAGCAAGGAAATAGCTCCTCTCGATCTTTCAAGGGTAACACTTGTAGAACAGGATATTTTAAAAACAGATTTTACGAAATTCTGGTCCGCCAGGGACAGGGTTATATTCTATGTCGACGCCCACGATCTTGTCGGCGTCCCGATCATAGATCATGTGTTAAACAATGCCGTCCCATCGCTTCCGGATGGAAGTATTGTTATGGTCGATGACATGTGGTACTGCCCGGATGAAATTACCGCACAAAGCGTGACAAAGTTTTTTGATAAGGTCACTACCTATTATGTGGATTCGCTGCAGTCTTTTGAAGGCTGTTTCGCTCCCTACTGGAAGGGCGGCTTCTTCATAGGTTTCCGTGAAGTCATACCACTGCTCAAATGGGTCAATCGTCATAAAGTCGAACTCGAATTCGTAGATGGTGATAAGGCAGCAATGTTCAGGTATCACAGCCGCGACGCAAAATCTATTAACGAACACTTTGACATCGCGAGCTTCAATTATCAAACTGGCGTTATGAATTATAACCCTGTTGGGGATGTCAAAGTTGTTAATAATGGCAGTCAACAGGCTCAGGAATTGTGTCAGCAGGGCATAGACCTTTATTCGAAGGGACAAACGTTAAAGTCGCTGGAGTGTTTCAGGGCAGCCGTTGGCGTTACACAGAATATATATAGTATTCTTTATGCTCAGGGGCTATGCATGGCCAAGATGGGTGAGTTTGAGCTTGCGATGCAGTTGTTGGAACTTGAGTTAAAACAGAAAATGCCGCACCCGAGAGCAAATATAATGCTTGGCGATATCCAGAGGCATCTTAATAAAGACCAAGTGACCGAACCGATAGAACAAAAGAAAAAAGGCTTGACGATTTTCACTATCCCCAAAGCATTCAAGGATCATACCAATGTTATTCAGAGGAATGCGATAAAAAGCTGGATGAATTTAAATCCCAGACCTGAAATAATTTTGTTCGGTACCGATAAGGGAACCAAAGAAATTGCCGAAGAATTTGGCCTTACACATATACCGGATGTTAACTGCAACGAATTTGGGACGCCCCAGATCGATTACCTTTTCAACAGGGCTCAGCAGTCTGCATCTAATGATATTATCGCTTGTGTAAATGCGGACATAATATTGTTTAACGATTTTATCGATGCAGCCGGCAGTGTTGCAAATAAATCGGATAAGTTTCTGATGGTAGGTCAGCGTTGGGATGTTGGTATTACCGAGCATGTCAACTTTGACGATAACCAGTGGAGCCGACGTCTTTTGGAACGTGTAAAATTGGAAGGGCAGCAGCATGGCCCTACGGGTATCGATTATTTCGTATTTAAAAAAGGTCTTTGGCCGACAATTCCGCCTTTTGCGATCGGACGTACAGCCTGGGACAATTGGTTGGTGGCTGAGGCTTTGAGGCAGGGCGGTACAGTTGTAGATGCAACCGATGATGTTACGGTTATACATCAGGAGCACGACTATGCTCATTTGTCAGGAGGAAAAGACGAAGTATGGAATGGGCCTGAGGCAAAGAAGAATCTTGCTATGGCAGGAGGCCATGAGAGTATAAGATGGATTTCGCATCTAAGCACAGCCTTAGTGGACGGTGAATTTGTAAGCAATGTTGCAAGGCAGAACCAGAAAGGAAATGCTTGTTTTGAAAAAGGCGATATGAAAGGCTCTATTGACGCATTTGATCGCATTACGAAAATAGAACCTGAAAATATTATTGCACATAACAATCTTGGGATTGCGTATCAGCAGGATTCGGAGATGTCGCATGCTCTTAAGAGTTTCGCAAAAGCATACCAACTGGATCCGCGCAATAGGGTGACAGTATTTAATATATATCGTCTTTATATGCAGATGGGATCGCAGTTAGATGCAGACAAGCTGCTTAGTAAATATCTCGGGGCAAGACCCGCCGATACTGCGATACTTCAGGAAATCGCAATGTTAAAAGAAGCCGTGACAGGTAATAAGAAATGTCGTAGAAAGATATCTTCAACATCGCCGGCTGTATCCCTGCCAGTTGTCAAGGTGGAATAAAAAGAAAGGCCGCAGTAATGCCTGTAATAAATATCGCTTTTGAGGGGAACTGAGAACACGTATAAATTATTTACATTTTCACTGATTTTTCAAATCTGAACTGATTACCATTAGGTTTATTGGTCTCAAAACAGCTTTTTAGCCGGAAAAATCAAGCATTGCATATCTGGTATGAATATTGCTCTTATTCTAAGTGCTAAGTGCGTGTGCGCGTTGTGCGGTGGATGTGCGAAGTTAAACAGAAATATAGGTGCGCTAAGGGCCAAATAAATGAAATTTTTGCAGGTGCATACATTTTACCAGGCATACCTTGATAGGTTCTATGCTCTGAATCCGATGTTGAAAACCGCCTCGTTTCAAGAGCAGATCGATGCCCTTGTTAAGGATGGTTTTAGCGGAATACATATGTTTGCGCCGTATATGGCGCAGCACGGATACGAATGCGGCCTTATAATTTCTAACAATGCCCATTCGCAAGCACAGTGGCTTGCGTCGAATAATAGCCCGCTTGCGTTCAATAAGGCCAACGAACTCGAGATCGTAAGAAAACAGATAGAATTATTTGACCCGGACGTACTGTACCTGAGCGATCCGATCGGTTTTGATAGTAAATTTGTCAATACTCTTTCATGCAAACCAAGGCTGATCGTTGGCTGGCGAGCTGCCGATATTCCTGACCGAACCGATTGGTCGAGATTTGATGTGATACTCAGCGGTCTTGCCGGGATAAGAAAAATAGCACTCGATCTCGGTGCCAAGTCCGTAGAAAACTTTGTGCCGGGGTTCCCGCAGTGGACATTATCTCAGATGCCTCAGATAGAACCAGTTTATGATGTAGTTTTCACTGGAAGCTGGACAGCGGGCCAGCATGGCAAAAGAAATCATCTTTTAACTCAGGTTGCAAGAGCTTCGCAAACCGATAGCAATGGTTTTTCCTGTGGTTTCTATCTTAACAATGGCCGAGCGGCGTTACCCGAAGAGGTTATAAGCTGTAACCATGGACCCAGATTCGGAATGGAAATGTATCATACGTTGAGGTCGGGAAAGATAGCCATAGATGCGAGAGGTGATATTCGCCTGAAAAAAAATACGGGACAAACTGCAATTGATGTCGCACAAAATGAAACCATGAATATGCGAATATTCGAGGCTACCGGATGTGGAACATTTTTGCTGACGGAGTATTTCGATAATCTTGCTGATTATTTTGAGATCGGTAAAGAGATCGAGGTTTTCAGAGATGAAAAGGAGTTGGTAGACAAGATACGCTATTATCTTGATCATCCGCAACAGAGAGAGGAAATTGCAAAAAGAGGGCAGCAAAGATGTTTGAGAGACTACTCAATGGCTGCAAGATCCGCTGAGTTTGACAAAATTATAAAAAAACACATCGGCGACAAAGCATGGATAGGATTCAATTCGATCATCCTCAAAGGTGTGACAATTGGAGAAGGTGCGGTAGTTGGCGCAGGCAGTGTTGTTACAAAGGATGTTCCGGTATATACGGTGGTTGGAGGGAATCCTGCAAAGGTTATAAAGAAACTCAATGGTGCAGCAGAACCGAAACCAAAGCAGGCCAATTCTGTATCCGAGGTTCATACGTCGTCCGAGTCGGTTCAGGATCCCTATGATATAGCGTACAGATGGGGATGGGATGACCCTAAGCTTAGAGAATTGATCTATCTGTGCTACAAGACACCGGATTTTGTCGAAAATGCTCGCAGATTTTATGCGTCAGGGGAGTTCGCAGAAGCAGTAGGGATATTGTCCGAGATGGGCCAGGCACCAGATGCAAACGTTAGGGTTCTCGATTTCGGTTGCGGTAACGGTGTTGCAAGTTATTCTCTTGCCAGAGCCGGGTATCAAGTCATTGGTTTTGACAGTTCATCGGGTGAACTTGCAGGGCTTGGGGCCGCCAAAAAGTTATTGGGGCTTGATGGGTTTAATTTTAAACTACAACATGCAGATGCAAATTGCAAAAATATTCCCTTTGGCGATCAAAGCTTCGATGTGGTGTGGATTCGCGAGGTGTTACATCATATACGGGATCTGACCGGATTTTTGAAGGAGGTACGCCGCATATTGCGTCCGGGTGGTGTTGTCTGTTCGATGCGGGACCATGTGATCTGGAACGAGCAGCAGCGGGCGCATTTTTTCCAGACGCATCCATTCAATCATATTACAAAGGACGAGGGGTGTTATTATCTAAACGAATATGTACAGGCCTACGAGAATTCGGGCCTGATGATCGAGCGTACGTACGATCCATACGCTACGATCATAAACACATACCCAAGGCCGTATGACAGCAGCAAAATATTTGATATCGAGGCTGCAAAAGCCAGGCAGACAGGGAACGACCTGTATTCGTTTTTTGCAAAGGAGTATGTTCAATTGTAGCGGAAGGAAAGGATTCTGGTGACTCAGGAGCAGAAAAAAATACTTATAACCGGAATAAATGGATTTATAGGCAGCAACACAGCTGCGTATTTGAAGGATAAGTACGTCGTTATAGGGCTGGACACAGATTCTGTATGTTATCACGATAATGTGGATATGTATGTTCAGATGGTATTGCCCAGTGCGGACTTAGAAGGGGTACTCAGGGTTGTACAGCCTGATTATTGTATTCATTGTGCAGGCGCTGCTTCGGTGCGGAATTCGGTAGAGAATCCCGGATTTGATTTTAACTCAGGACCCGTAGCAGTATTTCATTTGGCGGATTCGATTCGCAAGACAGGTGTCAACTGTAGGATAATTTTTCCTTCAAGTGCGGCTGTCTATGGAAATCCGGAGAAACTTCCGGTCTCTGAGGATAGCAGATTGGGACCGATCTCTCCGTATGGTTATCACAAGGTAAGTTGTGAGAGTATTCTTGAAGAGTTCCGGACAATTTACGGAGTACAGAGTACGGTGTTACGGATTTTTTCATGCTATGGTAACGGATTGCGAAAGCAGCTATTGTGGGATGTATGCAACAAACTCAAC
>SDBV01003339.1_pt1 | contig 23739 bp, 21 predicted proteins | sample 2277081 | NCBI WGS metagenome assembly SDBV01 (sample SAMN10402039, study PRJNA504765) | marine sediment metagenome | isolation source: marine sediment core GS10_PC15, 223 cmbsf | place: Arctic Ocean: Southern Knipovich Ridge | collected 2010 | reverse complement strand
TTTGTGCCTGAGGATGGGCACTTGGGTTAAGTCTTTAAATAGAACCACCTAGCTCAACTGAGTAAGGTGATCGATATAAGCTCCACTTTTAATTGCACCCGTATCTTTGCTTCAGATTTGGTAGAGGAGAGGGTAAAGAAGGAGGTAGGCGGCAAGGCCAGCAAAGTAGCCGATCAGGGCAATCCAAGAGATTTTGCGCATGTACCAGAGGAAATTGACCTTCTCCATCCCCATGAAGACAACTCCTGCGGCAGAGCCGATGATCAAGATGCTCCCTCCAGTCCCAGCAGCGTAGGCAATCATCTGCCAAAGTTGGCTATCAACAGGATAGGTCTGCATATCGTACATCCCCATAGAAGCGGCAACGAGTGGGACATTATCCACGACACTCGATAGCAAACCAATAAGTGCGGCTACCCAATACTGATTGGGGAAAACAACACCCAAGTACTCAGCAAATACCTTCAAAACCCCAGATGCTGCCAAAGCATCGATCGCAAGCAGAATCCCGAGAAAAAAGAGGATGCTCGACATATCGATTTTGGTCAGAATATGTAACACCCCAAGATGCCACCTTTTCTCGCCGTGCCGGAAATGGATCATATCAGTGATCAGCCATAGGAGTCCAAGCCCGATGAGGGCCCCCATGAAGGGGGGAAGGCCGATCGTTCCTTTCCAAATCGGAATCATGATCAAAGAACCGACCCCTGTAAATAACACTCTCCTAGCCCCGGGTTCCATCGGCATATGAAACTCAGAATGAACTGGTTCAGCTTCCCCCTTTATGAGCCAACTGGCAAGCAGCCCCGCTACAAGAGTACACACAACACTTGGGATAAAAAGAAACTTCATTGTCTCTATAGTGGTAATCTTGTTGTTGATCCAAAGAAGTGTTGTCGTCACGTCCCCAATCGGAGTCCAGGCGCCCCCAGCATTGACCGCAATGACCACAATTGACCCGATCATCCACCGATCTTTTGGCTCCCTAACGAGCTTTCTTAAAAGGGAGACCATCACGATCATAGCTGTAAGATTATCAAGAGCCGCCGACATGAAAAAAGAGATTCCAATCAGAAACCAGAGCATGTGCCTCCGAGAGGAGGTATAGAGCATATTAGTAAAAAATTTAAATCCGTTGTGAGAGTCGATCAGTTCGACAATCACCATCGCACCGAGCAAGAAAAAAATGATCTGGGCAACATCGGAAATTTGCTCAGCTAAAGCCCCTCCAGAAATGGGGATATCAGATCCTGCAAAATAGAGGACCCAACAGACGGTCCCCATCACTAAGGATACAGCAGCCTTGTTGATATGAAGAAACTCTTCGAAAATAATTGCTAAATAGCCAATTCCGAAGAAAATCAATAATCCCCAATGTAGTAAAGTCAATTCCATTGTTTCTATGATATGCTTTTTAAATCCCAAAAACAACTAGAACGAAGCCCCAAAAACTCTGTTAAGTGAGTACGTTCTTGACAACTCGTTGGAAAATGGGAAAAAATAGAGGATAAAGATGCCACACACAACCTTTTCCAGTCGCCTTAAAACATTTGTTCCCAAATCGATCCAGTGTTTGAGAGAGGGGTATTCGACCCAAGCTCTTCGGAAGGATCTTTTTGCGGGAATTTCTGTTGGCGTCATCGCGTTTCCCTTAGCTTTAGCGGTTGCAATCGGAGCTGGCATCTCACCTGAAAGGGGCTTATTTACTGCAGTCATAGCTGGGTTTCTCATCTCTTTACTGGGAGGGAGCCGCGTCCTCATCGGAGGTCCTACGAGTACCTTCATCGTGATTCTCTACGGGATTATGGTCCGACATGGATTCGAGGGGATGTTGACCGTCACTTTGATGGCAGGGGCGATCTTGATGTTCTTTGGCTTAGCAGGTCTTGGGACCTACATCAAATATATTCCCTATCCTGTTGTCACAGGGCTTACGACGGGAATTGCCGTTGTAATCTTCTCTTCGCAAATCAAAGACTTTCTGGGACTTCAAATGGGAGAGGTCCCCCTTGACTTCATCGGCAGATGGCAAGCGTATTGGACCCATCTCGATAGTTGGAATCCTCGCTCTTTGCTTATGGGGGTAGGTACTTTAGCAATTATCCTCTATTTCAGACGCTTCAGACCCCGCTATCCAGGGATTTTGATCGCTTTGACAATAACCGGTTTTGTCACCTGGGCTTTTCGCATCGATATCTCTACCATAGGAGGTGAATACGGGACCCTTCCACGCACTCTCCCCTCCCCATCTCTCCCCTATTTCGATTTTAAACAGATTCTTACCCTGGTCCCAGACGCTCTGACGATTGCCCTTCTTGCTGGGATGGAATCTCTTCTTTCAGCAGTAGTTGCAGAAGGGATGACCGGGTGGCGCCACCAGTCTAATTGTGAGCTTTTTGCTCAGGGGATTGCCAATATCGGATCAGCTATTTTCGGAGGGATGCCTGCTGCTGGCTCCCTCTCCCGAACAGCGGCAAATATTAAAGCAGGGGCGAATACCCCCTTCTCTGGGATGATCCACGCCCTTGTCGTCTTTGTCCTCATGTTCTTCTTTGCCCCCTTCACGAGCCAAATCCCCTTGGCAGCTCTTGCTGCTGTTCTGATTATGATCGCGTGGAATATGAGCGAAATCCACCACTTCCTCCATCTCTTCACCGCTCCGACCAAAGATGTGACTGTTCTTCTAACCGTCTTTATCTTAACAGTCTTGATCAATATTACAGCGGCTGTCCAAGTAGGAATGATCCTAGCAGCCTTTCTTTTCATGAAGCAGATGAGCGATCTTTCTGGTGTGATTGCTACAGCGAAGTATTTTGAGGAAAATGGAGCTACTTTAGAGAAAGCAGCGAAAGACCCTGACGCCCTCAAGAAAGACGAAGTCCCTCCTGGCGTCGAAGTGTATGAGATCGATGGTCCCTTCTTTTTCGGAGTGGCAGACAGACTCAAAAACCTCTTAAATGAGCTCGAGCGCCCTCCCCAAATCTTCATCTTACGGATGCGCAAGGTCCCCACCATCGATGCCTCAGGTATGCATGCGCTAGAGGAGTTCTATATCGAGTGTTCTCGCCAAGGGACGCTCTTTCTTTTGGCAGGAGTGAAGAAGGGACCCCTCCAGGACCTCAAACGGTACCACTTAGATGAGATGATCGGAGAGGACCACATTTTCGCCCACATCAATTCCGCCCTCGAATTCTCCCGAGAGCTCCTCCGCGTCGAAAAGTTCAAACGCGCCCTCAAATAGCCCTCAAGCCTTTGGTGACTTCCTAACCGCGAAGCCCAGGGAAGAACGCGAAGGGGTTCTTCTTCGTCCTTCGCGGTTAGGAATCCGCTAACAACTTCTGTTCTTCGGGTACTTTGCTGCTAAAAAGATGGGTAAGGGAATGGGTCTCGAGGGTGGAGTGGAGACCGCGGGACTCATAGCCCCAATGGATGTATTGGAGGACGGCTTGGTTGACAAACATCTCGTAGCCAAACACAAGGGTGCATCCTCGCGACTCTGCCTCTTCGAGAAAGCGGGTCATTTTGGGAAGGGTCTTGATGTCCATCACAAGGGAATTTGGGGGAATTTTCTCAGGAAGGATGGGAAGAGGATCGGGCGTAGTGTTGATCACAATCTCTCCCTCAGAAGGGAAGGCGTCTAGCTCCCTTCCCACAACAGCAAATTCATGGGCTAGCTGTAGAGCTCGCTCTTTTGTCCGGTTGTAGACTTCGACAAGAGCTCCGCGCCTCTTGGCCTCAAACACGATTGCCCGCGCTGCTCCCCCTGCCCCAAGAACCATAAACCGCTTCCCTGCAACCTTTTGCTTCGCTTCGATCGCATCTAAAGCCCCTATCCCATCGGTATTCCACCCGTAGATCTTCCCCTCTTGGAAGAGAAGGGTGTTCACAGCACCGATCTTTTTTGCATCGGGATGGATTTCATCGAGATAGGGAAGGATCGCCTCTTTGAGGGGCATTGTCACGCTGAGTCCCCTCAGGCCGGATCTCCTCGCCCAAGAGAAAAATTCCGAAAGTTCATTAGGGAGGATCTCCATCTTGACGTAGACGCCAGGAATCTGGAGGTCTCTCATTGTCTTGTTGTGGGTGATATGGCTGATGCTCTGCGATATGGGAGAGCCGATCAAACCATAGATATCAGTTTCTGGTGTGAGAGGAGAAAATCTCTTGAGGTCTTGGATCGTCAGCTGGCCAGGAGCACTCTTACGAAAGGAATCGAGAGCGACATAAATCCAAGGAGCTCCCTTAAGCAAACCGAGGATGCGGGTCACCTCCCCCTTCTCTCCCATGCACATCCCTAAAATCGGGCGATGTTTTTCGACAAAATCGAGCATCCGGAGAGAGTCGAGGATGGAATTGGCCTGGCAAGCAATCTTGTAGAGGGAGGCAGACCTTCTTTTCATACCCTGGAAGAGCCCTTCCAAATCAGCAGGAGTCTCGGAGAAGTTGTGGTAGGAGATGATTTGCTTTACCTGAGGGAAATCGCGAGAAAGCTCCTCTAAAAAGTTTTCCGGAAGATCTGATTCGAGATCGAAATAGTCGGGCTCAAGAGAAGCAAACTTCCGAATTTCTTCTTGACTTCCTCCCCTTAGGGTAAAAATTACCCGATGATTCGCTCGGATTTTTTTGATCCTTTCGGTATCGTGATCTGTAAAAAGATCGAGACGAAATTCGAGCAAAGAGGCAATGCTTGCCGCTTCTTCCACCTGAGAAGCAGCCTCCTCCAAACTCGAACCCACAATCGGAACACACCACACGCCCATAAAATGATCCCCAACCGAAACTCTAAGGGCTGAATTCTTTTTAATTTCGATTAAACAATCTTTGACTCACCTGGTCCCGTAGGCCCACTTCCTGGAAGGTGGGGGTGTGGGACCATATCTGCTGGCCAAAACTCACTTTGTTCCCCATTAGAGTCTTGAACATCACATTCTGGCAATGCAAAAAGACTCCCTGACCACGAAAATACCGCGATCAAAATTCCTAAAAGAAACTTTTCCATATTGTTGCTCCTATGAAGGCTAAGATTCCGACTATGTAAATCCATATTCGAATCCGAAGCACAAGTTTTATAAATTTTTCAGTCACAATTCCTCACACCATTCCGAGTGATCTTCAATAGCTAGCAAGAAAAAAATGTATTCTCTTAGAAAAAAAAAGACAAGTCTTTCGAGAAGTTTCATAAAAAAGCTCTTTCTCAGACAGATTTTGTGGTAAAAGTCTCATGAGTTGATTGGAAGAATATGATGCACACAAAAGTTGTTTTTGGAAGGGGTGTGGTAAGGAAGAATAGGGTGCAAGCCAAAAGGGTTGCGATTGTAACCGATACAACTGTTGAAAAGCTTGTTGGAAAGGGTATCGAGAGGGAACTGAAGGAAGAAGGAGTGGAGGTGGCTCTTCTCTCCTTTCCTCCTGGTGAGAGGGAAAAGAGCCGCGCGAGGAAAGAGGCTTTAGAAGATGCTTTGATGGAGCGTGGATGGGGACGTGATGTTTTGGTGCTAGGTATTGGAGGGGGCGTTGTGACCGATCTTGCCGGGTTTTTAGCTGCGACCTATTGTCGAGGAGTCCCTCTAGCGCTGATTCCCACAACTCTTCTTGGGATGGTCGATGCCGCAATTGGGGGGAAAGTGGGGGTGAACACCCCCTTTGGAAAAAACCTGATCGGAGCCTATTATCCTCCTACAAGTATTTTTGTAGATCCTGACCTCCTCTCTACCCTACCTGAAGAGGAGATCCGCAATGGGAAAACCGAGATGTGGAAATATGGGCTGATTGCCTCTAAAGCCCTCCTAGACCGTCTCGAAAAAGGAGCGCTTTATGAAGAGATCGCAACTTGTATCGCAATCAAACAAGAAATTGTCAAAAAAGATGCTCGAGATAGTGGTTTGAGGAGGATTCTCAATTTCGGACACACCCTTGGTCACGCGATTGAAACCGTTTCAGATTACCAAATCTCTCATGGAGAGGCGATTGCGATGGGGATGATCGGAGAGGCCTATTTAAGCTATGAGCTGGGGTATTTAGCAAGAAGTGAGGTCGATTGGATCCATGAGCTCTTCCGAAAAGAAGGGTTTTCACTTAAGCTTCCCCCCTTTGACCCTTCCGCTTTTTTTGCCACACTCCATCGAGACAAGAAGGGGGAGGGGAAAAAAGCCAGGTTTGTCCTATTAGAAGAACTTGGTCATGTAGCTCCATTTGATGGAGAGTATTGTCGATTTATCGAGCAGCCCCTACTACAAAAAACGTTGGATTGGATGTATGACCAGTTGGAAACTCTCTCCTAGCAAGCTTGTTGGGTCGATTGCCATCCCCCCCTCAAAATCCCACACGATGCGTGCTCTTCTTTTTGCGAGTTTAGGGAAGGGGGTAAGTGAGATCAAAAACTACCTCCCCTCCCCCGATATCTTTTCGTGCATCGAAGCGATTCGCTCCTTTGGAATACCCGTGGAGGTGAGTGAGAAAAAGCTTCTCATACGAGGGGCTGAAGGGAGATGGAACCCATGCGCTTCGGTGATCGATGCGGGAAATTCGGGGCAAATCTTACGCTTTGTGGGTGCTTTGGCCTCTCTTCTCCCTACCTACACCGTTCTCACAGGCGATCACTCGATCCGCACCCTGAGACCTGTTACCCCCTTCTTGTCAGCCCTCTCTCAACTGGGAGCCTCTGCCACCTCCACAAAGCTCGATTCTCACGCCCCCATCCTCATCAGAGGGCCGATCAAACCAGGCCATGCCACCCTTTCAGGAGAAGACTCTCAACCCGTTTCCGCTCTTTTGATGGCTACTTCTTTTCTTGAGGGGAAGAGCGTAATCGAGGTGAAAAATCCAGGAGAGACCCCATGGATCGATCTCACCCTCTCCTGGATCCACTCTCTTGGAGGGAAGATCACCCACCAAAACTACACCCACTATGAGATAGAGGGATCACTCAAGTACGAAGGATTCCAAAAAACGATCCCAGGAGACTTCAGCTCAGCTGCCTTCCCTCTTGTGGCGGCTCTTCTTACAAACTCTCAAATCTCCCTTGAAAATCTAGATTGGAAAGACATCCAGGGTGACAAACAATTGATCACGATACTCATGAAAATGGGCGCCCCCTTGCAAATCTATGCAGAAAAAAAATCAATTTCAATCAACAACGAGGGTTCCCTACAAGGGAGAAGAATCGATGTCAATCGCCTCATCGATGCCCTCCCCATTCTGGCGGTTGTGGGCTGTTTTGCTGAGGGAAATACAGAGATCTACAATGCCGGGATCGCCCGCAAAAAGGAGTCTGACCGTATAACCACTATTACTAAGGAGCTGAGGAAAATGGGAGCGAATATCGAGGAGAACCCAGATGGCCTCATCATTTACCCGACAAAACTGAAAGGGGCCTCCCTCTATTCCCACAACGACCATAGGATCGCGATGGCGCTTGCCGTTGCCGCGCTGGCTGCGGAAGGAGAGTCGGTACTAGATGGGGTTGAGTGTGTGGAGAAGAGCTACCCCAACTTCCTCTTCTCGATGCAACACCTAGGAGCCAAGATCAAATGAGAAACATCATCCTCTTCGGCCTTCCGAGATCAGGAAAATCCTACTTTAGTCGTCATCTTGCAAAGAAAATAGGAAAAGAGGCTATCGAAACCGATACCCTTCTAGAACAACTCTACACCCAAAAAAAAGGAAAAACTCTTCCCTGCTCTGCCATCTACCGGAAAATCGGCGAAACACCTTTTCGAGAACTCGAAAAGGAGGTTGTTTCCTCGCTACAATGTAACGGAAAGATTCTCTCCCTTGGAGGAGGGACTATTCTTTGCCCGGAAAACCAGAAAACACTCGCCAAAATCGGCTCTCTTGTCTACCTTGTGGTGGAAAAAGAGATATGGAAACAGCAGATGCATAAAAGCCCTCTCCCCACCTACCTAGATTCCACTCACCTCGATGAGAGCCTCGAAAACCTCTACCAAAAACGTCTCTCCCAATACGAAAAGATCCCAGCCACTCCTCTTCTCCAAACAGGAAAAACAGACGAAGAGATCATCACAACACTAGAGAAGCTCTACTATGGGAAATAACTCTTTTGGGAAGCTCTTTACGATCACGACATGGGGAGAATCCCATGGGAAGGCGGTGGGAGTCGTTATCGATGGGTGTCCAGCAGGCCTTCCTCTCTCCGAAGAAGAAATCCAAAAAGAGGTGGATAAAAGGCGCTCTGGACAAAATCCGTTTACCTCACCACGTCAAGAGGAAGACCGGATTGAAATCCTGTCGGGACTTTTCGATGGGAAAACAACGGGAACTCCCCTCTCAATTCTCATCCACAACCGTGATTGCAATCCCAACGCCTATGCCCCTCTCGAAAATCTCTACCGCCCCGGCCATGCCAACTACACCTACCTCGAAAAATACGGGATTTTTGATTTTCGGGGAGGAGGAAGGGCCTCGGCCAGAGAAACTGTATGCCGGGTTGCTGCAGGTGCTGTCGCAAAAAAACTCCTTCGCCACTATGAGATTGACCTTGTAGCTTACCTAAAAGAGGCAGGTGGGATTGGATTTTCTTCCCATCAAACTGACAATCTCGAAACACTAAGAGAAAAGACTTTGGCAAGCCCCCTCTTCTGTCCAGACGAGCAAACAACAAACCTCCTGATAGAAAAACTCAACCAAGTGAAGCTCGCAGGTGATTCAATCGGCGGAATCGTAGAACTTATCGCAACCGGCCTTCCAGTTGGCCTCGGAGACCCAGTCTTTGAAAAGCTCGAAGCCAAAATCGGGCACGCCCTCCTCTCTCTCCCTGCTACCAAAGGAGTTGAAATTGGCTCAGGTTTTGCTGCAGCTTCTATGAGTGGTTCAGAACACAACGATCAATTCACCAAAACCCAAGAGGGGAAAATCAACCTCAAGACAAACCATGCCGGAGGCACTCTGGGAGGGATTTCGACCGGGATGCCGCTTGTTGTCCGTGTTGCCTTCAAGCCAACCTCAAGCATCAAAAAAGAGCAAGAAACTGTGGATCGAGAGGGGAACCCTACAAGATATTCTCTTCCCGAAGGCTCCCGCCACGACCCATGCGTTGCGCTGCGTGCTCCCCCGATTGTGGAAGCGATGACCGCTCTTGTCCTCGCCGATACTCTCCTCCTCCACCGCTCCTCCCGCCTCTAACCCCCAACATCTGTATGCAACTTTCCATCCTTCATGACACTAGTCTTGGACGACTTCCTAACCCAAGTTCAAAGGACTATTATTTTTTAGAAAGAACGCTGAAAACACGAACTTCAGCTTCACTGAGACCTGTTATGTTTGCGATTTCTTCTACAGGAATGCCGTGGTTAAGCATTCCCTGAGCAGCTTTTCGCATTCCCTGAGCAGCTTTTCGCATTTCCTCCTGTCTGCCTTTTTCCTCACCTTTTTCATAGGCTGCTTCAAGAACAGCTTCATCCGCTGCCTTTTTCATCTCTACAGATTCGTAATAGTTCAGCTCTTTCTCTGTCCAGCTGAAACGATCTAGTGCCTCATAGGCTTTTTTAATAATCCCATCTCCACCTGTAGCTTTCTCTACATCTGCTTCACTCGTCTCGTCCGCATATTTAAAAAAATAAGCCCACTTTTCACGTAGTGTCATCGTTTCTAAATCTTTTTTCGTTTTCTTAAACAGGGGGAGTTGAATAAAAAACAGTTGGATAGCATCAATATCGTGCTCATTGGTGTCCAAGTCTTTTAGTCCTATCCTAGAGAGCCATGATTTTTTCTTAGGAAAAGGGGTAAAATCCGTGATCGCCAAAAAATAGACATCTTTTAGATGGTGAAACTTTTTGTTGCTGGTTCTTTGTGAGCAATAAGCTCTAGCAGCATAGTAAAGAGCTCGACGATCAAATCCTTTCTCATGAGAAATCTGCATCTCAATGATGAACCGATTCTTGTTTTGGTCTTCACACATCACATCGATAATTGAAACGCGTAATGGAGCAATTTCCGGATCTTGTACAGTCGTTAAAAAGGTAACCTCCGTGATAGGAGATGGCCTATCAAGAATATCAGTTAAAAAATGAATCAGGATATCCTTGTTCTTTTCACTACCAAAAATACGCTTGAAAACCAAGTCGTTGCGCGGATTGAGGAATTTGCTTGCAACCATTGTGTCTACCTTTTTCCTCTTCATTTTAGGGTTTTTTTCTGATCTTCGCAAGGTGTGAATTTCTTTATTTCGCAAATTCACATCCTGGACTCAAGTTAGAAGAGGCGGAAGAGGTCCTGGAAGGTGAGGAAGACAAGAAACCCGATCAAAAGAACGACAAAGGGAATGATGAGCCTCTCCATCGTCTTGGCCTTGAGAGGGCGACGGGTGACCATTTCCCAAAGGGCAAGGCAGATGTATCCCCCATCAAGAACAGGGATCGGGAGAAGATTGAGAAACCCGAGATTGACGCTAATCGCCCCAATCCAGAAAAGAGCCTCGCTAACCCCCTCTTTCCAACCATGATGGATCACCTGGACGATTCCGATGGGACCACTGATCCACTTTGGATTGAGGTAGCCGGTCACAAGTGCTTTCAAAGTCTGGTAGGTTTCTGTAAAGACGCTTCCAAAAAGAGCAAAAGGACCCGGATTGAAATTGACCCGTTGGTCCTGAAGAGGAATTCCTAGAAGGAGCCTATGGAAGCTCTGGTCAAGAAACTGCAAGGCCTGCGCACGTCTTGTAGGATCTTTGATTTTCTCCACCTCTTCTTTTTGATGGATGTATTCCTCCTGGATCTTCTCTTTCGCTTCTTCAGTAAATGAGAACTGAGACATCCTCTTTGGTTCGACTGGATTGAGAAGGTAGATTGAGTTCACATAACTAGAGGCACTTGATAGACCTACATGATTGGACAATTTTTCGACTTCACGTGCGGGAAGATTTTCAAAGAAGAGATGATCTTCAAATTTCCAGGAAACTTCATCTTCTGCCGAATACCCTTTTTGGGCCATCATCACAATTTTGCGACTCTGCAGAGCCTCTAAAATATCTACCCCTTGCACAAGAGGAACCCCATCAATAGCTACAATCCGATCTCCCGCCTGCAACGGCTTCTCTAACTCCTTTGAATAGGGATGGAGAGGGAACGCTTCGTAGTAGGTATCTTCATCGAGAAAAGAGAGGAGTCCTTCGATATACCCATCTGTATTGAATATGTAGGGGATCACAAAAAGCTCTTGCCACTTTCCTTCTAATCCAGCCTCATACTGCCAATCGAGCCACTCATTTTGGACATAATCAGGAAGGAGGAGTTCTCCCGCTTCCACTCGGGGTTGACGAGAGAGGAGGATCTGATCTCCTCTCTTGACAGTGAGTAAAGATTTTTGCGCATTGACCAAATAGGTGAGTTGATCCATGGAAAAGAGGAGCTCTCCATCGGCCCAGACAAGGCGTTCTCCAAGGGAAATCCCACTCTCCTCCATAGGAGACCCATCAGAAAGTTGGTTTGTCTCTCCACCGGGCATTTTGTCATAGATCAAATAGCTGCCTGTAGTTGTAATACCGGTTGTGAGAATCCCCTCTAAAGCGTTGGGAGCAGGATAAGTCCCAACTTTGTATTGGAAAGGAGATTTCTCTCCAGTCTCGTAGTCGACGTGATACCCTTTAAGGTCGATCTCTTTTCCTCCTAACATGGCAGCATAGAGAAGATCTTTTGAATTTGTGAATTTCTTCCCATCGTAAGAGGTAAGAAGATCACCAGGCCTCACTCCTCTGGCATAGATCTCTGAGGAAGGTTCAACCCAGCCGATGATTTGGGTGAATTCGGAGAAGGTCTTCTCTCTTCCCCCCAAAGCCCAAATAGAGGCAAAGATCACAAGAGCTAGGATAAAATTCGCAAGAGGTCCTGCAACAGCCACCAAAATCCGGCGCCAAGGAGCTTTCGAGAAAAAACCATTGGGGATTTCATGAGGCTCTTTGTATTTCTCCTGATCCTCTTTCCCAAACTCCATCCCTTTAATTTTTACATACCCTCCGAAAGGGAGCCATCCAAGCTGCCAATCTACATCATTGCAACGCCATTTTAAGATAGGGCGTCCAAAACCGATGCTGAAGGTTTCCACAATCATTCCTACTTTACGGGCGACGTAGTAGTGGCCAAGCTCGTGGATAAAGACTAAAATCCCTAAGGCAAGTGCAGCAAGGAAAAAATAGAAAATCGTCATAAAAGTGCCTCCTGACGCACTTGCACCTCAAATACAACTAAAAATTCCTGGGATAAACTTACATTCAAGGGGATGATATTGAGGGTTTGTACTAATAAAGCAATTATTTTCATGAATTCTAAATGATACTACACTCCAGAGAGGAAGTCAAACCGATCAACTAATACAAACCTTGTTTTTTATCAAAATGTTACGTAAGGAATTGAACCGAGAGAGCACACTGAGAGCACAGAGTAAGAAATTCCTCTCTCTGTGTGCTCTGTGGTGATATAGATAATAAAATTACATTTGTTCTTGTATTTCTTGAGGACTCCTTGTTTTTTGTTGGGGAGATAAACTTGCTTGTGCGAGTTGCAGCCTGAGGCGAGTGAAGAGAAGGGCGAGGATGTAAAACAAAGCGAGGAGGGTGACGACAATGCCCCCTGTAGAGAGGCCAACACCGAAATAGGTGAAGATATGACGTGAGAGAGCAACCCCGATAAAAGAGGCTAAACTCCCAATACCAACCGAGAGCCAAAGGAGAGTCGAGAGGGTATGAGTAAACAAGCGGGCTGTTAAGGGGGGAGCCACGATAAAGGAGAGAACCATGATCACCCCAACAGCTCGGAAAGCCCCAATTGCTGTAAAAGATGTTTGGACCATCAGAAGATACTGGAAAAAGGTGGGAGAGATCCCAAAAGAGCGGGCGAGTTTTGGATCAAAAGTGGTGAGGGTATACCCTGGAAATAGGAGAAGTATCAGAGAGAGATTGATTCCCAAGATCGTAAATACGAGAGACAAGTCACTTTTTTGCAGCGCATCGACATTTCCCATGATGAGTTCGGTTCCCAAGTGGGTATTTCGACAAAATAGGGAGACAAGCAAAATGCCGAGAGCAAAGAGGAGGTTGAAAACAAGGCCAATACTGGCATCTTTTTGGAGTTTGACAACACGAACTAGAAAATCGGTCAAAAACGTTGTCAGAGCTCCTGTCGCAAGTGCTGCAAGTAGAAGAAGAGGGAATGAAAGAGAGGCAAAAAGGAGGTAGACCACCGCTATCCCTAAGAGAATTGTGTGTGAAAGAGCATTGGCCAACATCGTCATCTTTCTAAGTATTAGGAATGTCCCCACAAGAGCCGAAGAGGCGCTCACGCCAACAAGCACGAAAACCTGGAGTTCATCAGAGCTCAAAGAGGAAAAAGAGATTTCCCCCGAGAAAAAACCCCACACCCTTTGGGCAAACACCCAAAAGAACGTGAAAAAATTCTGATCGGTATAGGGATTGAGATACTGGTTCATAAGCTCTCCACTACCTCACCAGATGAGGGAATCGGCTGCTTATGAGGGTCGTGTTTGGGATCTTTGAGAAGCGTTGTGAGTTTTTTTTCAAGATCTGGGGTGAGAATATGCTCCATCTCCTCAGCACTCTTATGGACTCGGTCCATTTTTGCCCCGAGAGAGTAGACAAGATAAGCCTCCCAAAGGCGATGGAGACGGACGATTCTCCCTCCACGACGCATCCCCTCTTGGTTCAGTTGGTACCGGTTGTCTTCTGCCTTGATCCATCCTCGCTTCCCCAATCGATGGAGAAGAAAACGGAGGGAAAATGGGGAAAGTCCCTGCTTCTCGACAAGTGACGGGAGAGAGCACCCCCCCTCGTGATTCTGACCACAATGCCAAAGAGCTTTTAAAAGATTTTCCTCCAAACACTGGGTTCGGAACCTAAAGATGCGGTAGAGACGTACAAAAAGTCCTCCTCCAGGAGCAAACAGGAGGGAAAGAAGGGCAAATCCCCCTGCAACCAACACAATCATCGGCCCTGAAGGAAGAGAATAACTCGCAGAAGAAGAGTAGAGAACAGAAAAATAGATCCCCAAAAAGCCACTCATCATCCCCACACAACCAGCTATGAGAAGCATCAAAGAGAGACGGTGGGTAAAAGGGCGGGCAGCAATTGCTGGAGCCATCAAGAGAGCAGACATCAAGACAACCCCAACAGTGCGAATCCCCACAACAACCGTGAACGTTGACAGAAGAAACAGAATCGTTTCGACAAGGCGGACGCCAAGCCCTATGCTCTTCGCATAAGACGGATCGAAAAGGGAGACAAGAATTTCCTTATAAAAGAGAAGATAGACGACCAAAACAACCAAGAGGAGTGCAGCATAAAAGAGAATATGAGCATCATGCATGGTAGCTGCTTGCCCATAGAGAAATCCCTGGATCTGCCGGTAGAGATGGGGATAAAGGAACTGCACATAACTCCCAATTGTGATCCCTATCCCAAAAAAACAGGCCAGGATGAAGCAAAGAGAAGAGTCGTCAGAAACCCTTTGGGTCGTTTTTAGCCAATTAAGAACCCAATACCCCACAAGAGAAGAGAGAAAGGCTCCTGTCAAAATCAGGAATGGGAGATACCGTTCAAGAGAGAAAAAGCCAGCAAGTACAACGGAAATTGTAACCCCTGGATAGGCTGCATGAGAAAGAGCTTCACCAAGTAGAGAACGTTTCCGAAGGAGCAGAGATACCCCAACAAGTGCTGCTACTACCCCCAGTAACATCGCCCCCCACGTGGGACCTCGAAGAACTGGGTCGGTAAAAAAAAGGAAGGGGTTCATCGCGCCACGCCTGTCATTTTCTCATACGAAAGCTTAAGGGCTTCATCAAAAAGGAGGGTTTCACATCCATAAGTTTGCCGCACTTTTTCTGGAGTAAAGATCTTGCCCACTTCTCCACAATCCACAAGACGTAAATTGAGTAAAACAACCCAATCAAACACTGCTTGAACCGAATTGAGATCGTGATGGACAAGAAAAAGGGATTTTCCTTGGTCGCGTAAGCTTTTTAAAATCTCCACAATTTTTTCAGTAGAAGGGATATCGATCCCGGTAAAAGGTTCATCCATAAAATAAAGCTCGGCCTCCTGCATCAGAGCACGAGCCAAAAAAGCCCTCTGTTGCTGCCCTCCTGAGAGTTGGCTGATCTGCCGGTCCCCATAAGATTCGAGACCGACAAGAGCGAGTTTTTCCTGCGCTTTTGCTTTCTCTGCCTCCCCAGGGCGGCGAAAGAGCCCTTTTTTAGCAAAACTCCCCATCAAAACAAGATCAAATACCGTGATTGGAAAGTTCCAATCAACACTCTCCCGTTGGGGAACGTAGGCGATTTTTTTTCTCATTTTGGCAAGAGGCTCTCCAAAGAACGAGATTTTTCCAGATAACGGTTTGAGAAATCCTAAAGCTGCTTTAAAGAGAGTACTTTTGCCTGCACCGTTGGGGCCAATAAGAGCTACGAGCTTCCCTTCAGGAATAGAAAAAGAGATATCCCACAAGACTGGAGTCTTTTCGTAATTGACACAGAGTTGGTGGACGGAAAAAGCGTTTTCTTTCATCGGCTGAGCTCACGACTGAGGATATCGGCATTGTGACCGATCATTTCTAAATAGGAGACCGCCTCCCCCATTGAATCACCGTAAAGCGGATCGTGGCAAAGACGGACCTCCCTCCCTTTGGCTTGGGATGCATGGAGAATTTTACGCAAGCCGTCTTTACTCACATTCGATTCAGGAAATAAGACAGTCACACCAAAACGCTCGATATGGGCAAGAATCTCCATCACATCCCGGACACTCATCTCTGCTTCAGGAGCAAGGCCTTCGGGAGCTGCACACCGACTCTCCCAATCCTCCTCTCCCCTCTCAGATAGATAATGTCGGGTGAAGTAGTGGAAAGCATCGTGACTTGTCACCATATACCGTTTTTCAGGAGGGATTTTTTGCATGACTTGAAAGACGGTTTGATCAGCCTCCATCATCTCCTGAAGAACCTTTTTTCCTCGCTCCCTGTAAAAGCTAGCGTGCGCTGGATCGGCTTGCACAAGAGCCTCGACGATCGGATCGAGAGTGCGCATCCATAGAGCGATATCCATCCACACGTGGGGATCGATCTGCCCATCCAGTTCGAGGATAAGGGGAGGATCTGCTTCTAAAATAGGAGCTGTTACAGCGATTGCTTTGGAGTTCTTATCTAGTTGCTTGCGCAAACTTGCCCCATGCTCTAGTCCAAGGCCATTGTAAAAAATCAGATCGGCCTGGAGGAATTTCTCCTCATCCCCTTTCACTAACTCATAAGAGTGGGGATCGAGCTCTCCACGAATCAAAGAGAGGGCATCGACATACTCTCCCCCAACTTGCCCTGCTAAATCCTCAATCATGGCGATTGTTGTCAGGACCTTCAATTTCCCATTGGGCTGCCGCCATTGTTTCCCCTGCTCATCAAGACATTCGCATCCACACAGAAAGGCAAGGAACACGACCAAAAGAAGAATAGACTTTCTCATAACTAGGTAATTGTACTCCATTGTCACATTGACTGCAAAGCCCGAGGAAGTGAGGAAGTGAGCGGGTGCAATTAAAAGTGGAGCTTGGCTGAGCCGTCGCAACATCTGTATGTAACCTTACGCTTTTCGTGACAAATTTATCCCTTCTTTATTTATTCAATTGATCAAAAAAACCGGCTTTCCTAAACTACCGTTTCAGTTGCAAATATCCAAAAAATCTAAAATCAAGGTGGTTAAATGACATTGATGGACCAACAAACTAAAAAAAAGAGAGTGGAACTCGAAAAACTAATCGGAAAAGCAATCGAGAAAGTTCACGGGGAAAAAGAGAACGACTTGTGTAAGTATATTCCTGGACCTAGCGGAGGGTATATGCACCACTTCACTATGAGAAAATTGAAAAACACCGACCCAAGCCAACTATTCGATCTTTTGCAAAAATTCATTGTCAACTCTTCTACCCCAAAAGCATTAGAGCCTAAGCCTCGGGCGCCTCGTGGTTCACGCCAAAGATGGGATGTCGTCAGTTTCACTCGTGCTGATATCGAAAAAGTTTTAGAATTTGCCCGTCAGGCTGGGAATACCGAATTACTCGACAGGTTTAGCCCAAAGCGCACCCTTCCCGCCCTCAAAAGAGAGCTGATTCGTTCGATCAAGGCGAATGAAGTCCGTACGGGACTATGGAACGGGTATGTAGAAGCAATCTCTCTTCTCGAAAACCTATAAGGTGTTGCAAGACTCAACTTAATAGGGACTTTTGGACCCCTCTTTAAAGATTCAAACCTTGTCAGAGTGATTTGACAAGGGTTTTTTTATCTTTTTTCCCTTGCTATTTCTTGAATTTCTGGTATACTGTTCCTCCATTTGAAATTGTAACCCAACTATCGTGAGGTAAAAAACCTATGTCGAATGAAACTCCTGAATTTGGGAAGTGGCGCACTTTTTTTTGGCCAATTCATGCCTTTGAATTGAAAAAGGTGCTCCCCATGTTCCTAATGTTTTTCTGTATCTCGTTTAACTATACGATTTTGCGAGACACGAAAGACACATTGATCGTGACAGCTCCAGGCTCTGGAGCCGAGGCGATCCCCTTCATCAAGGTATGGCTGGTCGTCCCTTGTGCGATCGTTTTTATGGTGATCTATGCAAAGTTGAGTAATATTTTAAACAAACAAAAGCTCTTCTTTTCTGTTACGATCCCTTTTCTCCTCTTTTTTGCTTTCTTTGCAGCAGTGCTCTACCCAAATCGGGAGCTATTACACCCTACCGATGCAGCTGATCGTCTCCAAGCCTTCCTTCCTCAAGGGTTGATGGGAGTTGTCGCGATTTTCCGCAATTGGACCTACGCCCTTTTCTATGTGCTCGCTGAGCTCTGGGGAAGTGTGATGATCGGCTTGCTTTTCTGGGGTTTTGCCAATGACATCACCCGAATAACCGAAGCAAAGCGGTTCTATGCTCTTTTTGGAATTGGAGCAAACGTCGCTCTTCTCTGCTCTGGACCTGCTATCATAATGGTCTCAAATATTCGAAAGAAAGTCCCTGAAGGGGTCGATGCCTGGGGAATCTCCCTTAACCTATTGATGAGCATGGTTGTTGTGGCTGGGATTGTCGTTCTTGCTACTTACTGGTGGATCAACAAAAAAGTCTTAACAGATCCTCACTTTGTTGTTGGGGATGGTGATGTGAAAAAGAAAAAGAGCAAACCAAAGCTCAGCCTCAAAGAGAGCTTCCTGTATCTCACCAAGTCACCTTATATGCTCTGCTTAGCTGGACTTGTTATTTGCTATGGAATTGCGATCAACGTCGTAGAGGTTACCTGGAAGAGTCAGCTCAAACTCCAATACCCTGATGCAAATGACTACAGTACCTTCATGGGCTACTTCTCTACAATGACTGGAGCTGTCACCGTCTTGATGATGCTCTTTGTTGGAGGAAATGTCATGCGTAAGTTTGGCTGGGGAGTTGCTGCACAAATCACTCCTATCGTCCTGCTTATTACCGGGGCGATCTTCTTTAGTCTTGTCATCTTCCGTGACAATCTCGGAGGTATGATTGCAGCTCTTGGAACAACCCCTCTTATGTTGGCAGTGGTTGTCGGGATGGTACAGAATATCATGAGTAAATCGTGTAAGTACTCCCTCTTCGATCCAACAAAAGAGATGGCCTACATCCCTCTTGACCAAGAACAAAAAGTCAAAGGGAAAGCTGCGATCGATGTTGTCGGAGCGCGTCTTGGAAAGTCGGGTGGATCTTTCATCCAACAGGGACTACTTGTCGCCTTCGGTTCGATCGGTGCCATCACCCCCTACTTGGCTGGAACTCTTGGTGTCGTTGTCGTCGCCTGGATCATTGCCGCCAAGGCCCTCAACAAGCAGTTCTTGTCCCTCACACAGAAGGGCAAGAAGCAGGAGGCACCTGCCCAAGCCGAAGAAGCAGGAGCTACTTCCTAACCGGAGTCCACTCCTCAATCCAAAAGGAGCTCTTCTTCCGAAGAGCTCCTTTTTTTTTTGTCGCAACAGCAACATTCCTGGATGTTTTCACTCCTCTTACAGCATTCATCTCAGATAGCTTCCTAACCGCAAAGAGCAGCCAAAAGACCCCTTTAACCTCTATTTCCCCTCAGCTTTAAGGACTTGCATGAAGGCCGATTGGGGTATGGCTACTTTGCCGATCTCCTTCATCCGCTTCTTTCCCTTCTTTTGCTTCTCCCAAAGCTTCCGCTTCCGGGTGATGTCCCCGCCGTAACATTTGGCAGTCACATTCTTAGCAAGAGCGCGGATCGTCTCGCGAGCGATGATCTTTCCCCCAATTGCTGCCTGAATGGGAACGCGGAAAAGCTGCCGAGGAATCACCTCGACGAGCTTTTCGCAAATCGCTTTCCCTTTCCCTTGCGCTTTTGATCGATGGACAAGACAAGAGAAGGCATCGACCGGCTCTTCATTAACTCGAATCTCGAGCTTGATGATATCACCCTTCTCATAGTGGTCAAACTCGTAGTCGAAAGAGCCATACCCTTTGGTCCCTGATTTGAGTTTGTCATTAAAGTCGGTCAAAATCTCATTGAGAGGAAAGTGGTAGGTTAAGACGAGTCTTTTTGCATCAAGCGTTTCGGTTTTCTGACAATTTCCTCTCTTCTCCATCCCGAGATTCATGACAGCTCCCACATAGTCGCTCGGGATCATGATATGGGCTAGAACCCACGGCTCTTCAACATGGGAGATGGTGGCCGGATCTGGAAAATAGGAAGGGTTGTCGATATCAAGAACACTTCCATCATTGAGATGGACTTTATAGACAACGCTAGGAGCTGTCGTGATCACATCGACATAAAACTCTCGCATGATCCGTTCAAAGATGATCTCCAAATGGAGAAGCCCTAAAAATCCACACCGGAACCCAAACCCAAGAGCCGTACTACTCTCCTGTTCGACAAAGAGGGCCGCATCATTGAGCTGGAGCTTTACAAGGGCATCCCTAAGGCCCTCAAAATCGGTCGAATCGACAGGGTAGATCCCCGCAAACACAACAGGGCGGATCTCTTTAAAACCGGGAAGAAGAGTCGTGGTCCCCTTCTTTTGATGGGTCAAGGTATCTCCGATTTTGATATCTTTCACATTTTTGATATTACCGACAAGATACCCTACCTCTCCCGGGCGCAGTACCTCGGTTTTGGTAGCTCCAGGCCGGAAAATTCCCACTTCTAAGACCTCGATGGTCTTGTTGGTTGCCAAAAACTTGACAGGGGTTCCCCGACGAATTTCTCCACTGACTACCCGGATGTAGACCATCACTCCCCGATAGGAGTCGTAATGAGAGTCGAAGACAAGAGCACGCAGAATCTCATCTGCAGGCTCCTCCGGGGGTGGGACTTTTATGAGAATCTCATCGAGGATCTCCTGAATACCAATCCCCGACTTTGCCGAACAGGCAACTGCCTCGCTCGCATCGAGCCCGATAAACTCTTCAATCTGTCGTTTGGTCTCGTCCACATCAGCTGCAGGGAGATCGATCTTATTCACAACGGGGAGAATTTCGAGATTCCGGTCGAGAGCTAAATAGACATTGGCCAAACTCTGGGCTTGGACCCCTTGTGCTGCGTCCACTACGAGAAGAGCCCCCTCGCAAGCAGCAAGAGAGCGAGAGACTTCATAGGTGAAATCGACATGCCCAGGAGTATCGATTAGGTTGAGCTGGTAGGTCTCTCCATCAGGAGCCAGGTAGAACATCGTCACAGGATGGGCCTTGATCGTGATCCCCCGCTCCCGCTCAAGGTCCATCGCATCTAGGAGCTGCTCTTGCATTTCCCGCTTGTGCACCGTCTTGGTTAGCTCCAAAAGGCGATCGGCGATTGTCGACTTCCCATGATCGATATGGGCGATGATCGAAAAATTCCGAATGTTTTCACGTTTATAGGGGTACATGCCCCCTCAGTTTACCCTGAGACTGTTGAAAAACTCAAGCTTGGGTAGACTTTTTGGTTGCTTTTGCTCCCATTTGAACAGATTGCCTTCGCTTCCGAATCAAATGGAGTAAGAGGAAGCGCTGACTTTGCCGCCGGTACCTGTCCAATTGGTGTGGAAGAACTCGCCGCGTGGCTTGTCAATCCTCTCGTAAGTATGAGCTCCGAAGTAGTCGCGCAGGGCCTGCAAGAGATTTGCCGGGAGCCGCTCGGAGCGGTAGCCATCGTAGAAAGAGAGGGCCGTGCTAAAGCAAGGGGTCGGAATCCCTTGCATGGCAGCTGTTGCCACGACATTGCGCCACCCGTTTTGCGACTTTTGGATCTCACCATGGAAGAAGTCATCGAGAAGAAGGTTGTAGAGATCGGGATGCTTATCATAAGCCTCTTTGATTTTCCCGAGGAAGATACTTCGAATAATACACCCACCTCGCCACATCAAGGCAATCCCTCCGTAGTTCAGGTGCCAGGTGTAGTCACGAGAGGCTTCTCGCATCAACAGATACCCTTGGGCATAGCTGACCATCTTGGAAGCATAAAGAGCGTGAAAAATATCTTTTAAAAAGGCCTTTTTATCCCCAGTGAAGTTGATTTGCGGACCAGAGAGAATTTTGCTAGCTGCCACCCGCTCCTCTTTCAAAGCAGAAAGACACCGGGCAAAAACGGCTTCTCCGATAAGGGTCACGGGGATTCCCATCTCAACAGAGTTGATCGCGGTCCATTTCCCAGTCCCTTTTTGGCCAGCCACATCGAGAATCTTATCAAGAAGGAGGATTCCATCTTCATCTTCAGTACGGAAAATGTGGCTTGCGATCTCGATCAAATAACTATCGAGCTCTCGGGTATTCCACTCAGTGAAAGTATCAGCAATCTCCTCGGAGGAGAGGCCAAGTACGTTTTTCATGAGGGAGTAGGCTTCGCAGATCAGCTGGATATCCCCGTACTCAATCCCATTATGGACCATCTTGACGTAGTGCCCAGCCCCCTCATCACCGACCCAGTCACAACACGGTTCGCCCGTCTCGACTTTAGCGGCGATATCTTGGAAGATCTTTTTCACATGAGGCCAAGCCTCTGGATGTCCCCCTGGCATGATCGAAGGGCCGTGACGAGCTCCCTCCTCTCCTCCGGAGATCCCTGTCCCGATGAAGTAGATCCCCTTGCTCTTAAGGGCTTGACAGCGACGGTTGGTATCGGGAAAGTGGCTATTTCCCCCATCGATGATGATATCCCCCTTCTCAAGAAGAGGCTCGAGATGTTGGATGAACTCATCAACTGGATCACCCGCTTTGACCATGAGCATCACTCGACGGGGATGCTTCAGCTTCTGGACAAATTCATTGAGAGTGTGACACCCAATGACTTTCGTCCCCTTGGCAGGTCCTTCCAGAAAGTCATCGACCTTAGAAACGGTTCGATTGAACACCGCCACCGTGTATCCGTGGTCGTCCATATTCAAGACCAAATTCTGCCCCATTACCGCTAGGCCAATCAGCCCGATATCTGCCTGTGTCATCTTCCTCTCCTAAGTAGAATGTGATTTACCTTTCACTATACCACGACACACACGAGAGAGTCCACTAAATCTTTAAAAAAATATTACATCAAACAAAAGAACCTGGAGATTTCCCTTATACCCCCTTTTCTGCTACCCTCACCCTTCACCTGTCCTCGTAGCTCAGATGGATAGAGCGGTTGCCTCCTAAGCAACAGGCCGCGCGTTCGAATCGCGCCGAGGACGTTGTTTCTCTTTCCAACAACATTTTTTTGAGTATACTCTTCGATTTTCAATGGAAATGCAAGATGGCAATTGCTTTAATCCTCTATTCAGCAAAATGCTCTCCTGAAAACACCACATGGTGGGGGCTGCTTACCAAAAACCCTGGCGAACCAGAAGGAACCATCGGACATAAAAAATCCATTTGGATAGGCGTCAGCACTGTAGCTATCGGGGTAGTCGCTACCTTGACTCTCCTAGTTGTGGGCATCTTAGGTGCGCTCTCTGCCCTCCCCCTCTCCCCAGCTGCGAACTTCAGCATGATCGGCCTCGGCAGTGCCTTCTTCCTCCTCGACCTCTCCTCCGTTCTCTATAAATAGCTAAATTAAATTTACACACTTATTGACAACGGGGGACATTTCTACTTTGCCCAAACCCGGGGACATTTTAAACTTGCTGCCACAGATCCAAGAATTCACTTTATCTTAATATTGAGGCATGCGATAATGGTTGTGTTAACTCAATAACTCTTCTAAAAAAGGAGAAAAAAATGACTTTTGCTGCCATCGTATATTCTATGAGCTGCTCGCCTCAAGACACTGCTTGTTATGGACTATTTTCAACTGGTGATGAGTCGAACAGTCAAAATAAAGGAGTAATTAATTCAAATATATCTGAGAAGGTCCCTTTTGGGTCCTTGGGATTTGATGCGCTTGTTGCGATCTCCCTCTTGGTTGTAGGGCTTTTAGGGGCCACCTCTGTTATCGCCATGTCCCCAGCGGCTGCCTACTCGATGATTGGAATCTCAGGAGCGTTTATCCTCGCAGATGTCTCTCCATTCATCATAGAGAGGATAGAGAACGCCTGCAAAAAATCCCAACCAAGAGAAATCAACGAATAATTGAGGTAGGTATCGACCCCTTGGGCGATGGCCCAGGCGAGACGGGTCCTGTATTGGGGACGCCGGAGTCTCCCTGTCTTACCCCACGTTCCGCTCGCCCCTGATGGGACGTGGCTTCCGCGCGGGATTAACAATCTGCAGCGTTCCCGCGATGCTCATGCGAAAATCCTTTTTGTCACCTAGTAGAGGGAG
>SDBV01003338.1_pt1 | contig 23739 bp, 17 predicted proteins | sample 2277081 | NCBI WGS metagenome assembly SDBV01 (sample SAMN10402039, study PRJNA504765) | marine sediment metagenome | isolation source: marine sediment core GS10_PC15, 223 cmbsf | place: Arctic Ocean: Southern Knipovich Ridge | collected 2010 | reverse complement strand
CGATATTTTTCCTTCTATATATAAGCTGTATATCCGACAGTAAATTTCGTGCATACCTGTAGGCATAAAGGCATGGATACCTCTTTCCAGCCCTTCTATCATCTGTGAGACAGCCCATCCGCCGGAAAGATGAAGAGCGCCCCCGGTTTTCTCATAGACCTCTGAGTATTTAGTTCCTGCTGGAATCACTTCAATTTTCAGGCATTTAAATGTATTCAGCTCAGAGAAAAGATCGCTGATCAGATCGATTGGAATTCCATAACCACTTGCATCCCAGTCCTGAAGCATCAGAAAGTCCGGCTCCAGTGCATCCAGAGCTCTCGCGGATGCCCGGTATTTTTTGGGTGATTGATAAGGAATATTGGCAAGAATCCCCTGGCATCCCTCTTTCAGGCAGGTTTCTCCAAGTCTGAGCATTTCATCCTGGGAAGAAGCGGATGTGCCTCCTATAACGGTACATTCTCCGTTACAGGCTTCTACGGTTGAGTGGATAAGGATTCGTTTCTCTTCTTCGGATAGGTTCTTAACTTCCGAGGCCATTGCCGGAATAAGAAAACCTGTCACTCCCGCTTTTATCGCTAAACGAATATTTTTCTGTAAAGAAGGTATGTCCAGGTTGTCATTCTCTGTAAAAGGGGTGTTTAACACGGTAATAATGCCCCTGAGATCTTTTACAGGCTCAAATTTATCACTCATCCTTTTCCCCTTTATTATTACCTCTTAAAGGATTATAATATCACATACAATCACCAGTAAAGCACGTTATCGGAGCAAAAATGAGAAAAACCCTGCCTGAAAGGAAAGCAGTTCTTCTTAAGCAGGCTGATATTTTTTCTTCCCTCCCTGGTCCTGAAATAGAAGTTATTGCCGGGAGTAGTGATTTTCATGATTATAAGACTGATGCCCCTGTTTTTTTGCAAGGTGAATCCGGGAATGCTCTCTATATTGTTGAATCCGGTGAAATTGTAGTTCAGAAAGTGGATGAATCCAACCGAAAAACCGATATAGCCCGTTTTGTCCAGGGTAACTGTTTCGGGGAACTCGACCTGTTCACTGAAACATCAAGAATTGCTTCCGCATTTGCATCTATGCAGACAAGGCTTTTAGTATTTCCCAAATCCGGTACAGGATTTACGGGGTTTCTGGAAGAACATCCCGATTTGTCTGCCCGGATCCTGCATAAAATATTAGTAGTAATTGCCGGTCGTATCCGTAGAGCTAACACACTTATCAAAGAAAATTCACCTCTTATGCAGGAACTTAGAAAGCAGGTGTACAGGGATAAACTTACAGGATTATTTAATCAAACCTGGCTCACAGAAAAAATCAGGGAGCTCATCAGTAAAAACAGTTCCGGTTTTTCTCTTCTTATAACTAAGCCAGACAATTTTAAGGTTCTGAACGACAGCTACGGCCATGAAGCCGGGGACACAGCTATCAGGATTATGGCAAGAAGATTGCGTGATTTTATTGGAGATGATAAAAAGACAGCAAGGTATAAAGGTAATGCAATGGCAGTGTTTCTAACCGGGAGTACCAAAGAGGAAGCATACGATCAGGCTGTACGCATACGGGAGTTTATGAACAATCTCGATGTAAGTAAGGCAACAGGAGGAAAAGAGTTCCACGTTACCGCCAGTATTGGTATTACCCTTTTCCCTGACCACGGAATGAACGCTGAAGAGCTAATATTCAAAACCCATGAGCTTCCGCTTGTAGGTAGAAGAAGGGGTGGAAACCTTATCCTGTTTCCGGAAGATGCCGGGGCAAATGAATGAAAAATACTCCCGGCGGTATACTTAAATCAATCGGAATTCTCTCTTCTCTTCCCCCTAAGGAGCTGGAATTACTCTATTCTTATATGAATACTGAAGTATACCGCAAAGGACAAACACTTTTCAACGAAGGTGATGCCGGTGAAATAATGTATATCGTACTTTCCGGTTCTGTCTCCATATCTGTCAATACACCGGATGGGAAAGTACTGGAGATAGCGGAGATTACCGCAGGTAATTTCTTCGGGGAAATGTCCATATTTGACAGTACGGCAAGGTCAGCTACATGCTCTCCCAAATGTGATACGAAAGTACTCAGTCTGAAAGCAGGTGATTTTTACGAATTCATTAAAAATAACCCCATGGCAGGTAGCAATATCATGCACCGGATGCTGAATATTACTACCCTGCGTTTGCTTACAACCGGTGCATTGTTGTCTGACATGGTCACCTGGGGAGAACAGGCAAGGGCCCGGGCGATTACTGATGATTTTACAGGACTATATAACCGGAGATTTCTTGATGAGGCATTAGAAGACCGTTTTGCAGAGGCAAAAGGTGATGGCCATTCTCTTTCCGTTATCATGATTGATCTGGATAATTTCGGAACATTGAATAATGAATACGGCCAGGAGATGGGAGATAAGGTTATCCTGGCAGTTGTTTCGATTTTTAAAAAACTGTTTAGAAAGGAAGATATTCTTGCCAGGTATGGCGGTGATGAGTTTATATTTCTTTTACCTGTAATGACCGGGGAGGAAGCCCTGTCCATCTGTTCGGAACTGGTAAGAGAAGTCCGGAAAATCAACTTACTAAAAAATCTCGGGGGATCATTAAAAGATGTTACCACCAGCATCGGTATCGCATGTTTTCCGGATCATGCTGATTCGGCTTCCGAACTTAGTGAGAGGGCAGATCAGGCACTCTACAAAGCAAAAGAAGCTGGACGGGATAGAGCAGTTCTCTGGACTGATAAATAAGGAGGAGGTCATGGCAAAAACCAGGATATCCAGCATCAAAAAAAGAAACCGGATTATTCAAAACATCCTGAACGCTATTGCCAGCCGGGACTGTTTCCTTGTTATGGGGCATAAAAATCCTGATGAGGACTGTATTTCTTCCATGATTGCTATGAGCCTGCTTCTTAATAAATTTTCCAGGACAGTATATCTGCTCGTTCCCGGAAAAATAAATAAAAACTATCAGTATCTTCTTAATATTTGCAGATACAATGCAATCGAGCTTCTCCATAATGAAGAGGAACTGCCATGCGAAATCTCTACTGTGTTTTTTCTGGACACACCTAAACCGGAGATGAGAGAAACTTTTCCCGGTTCTAAAGATGTCTATAGTAATAAAGATATCCTGAAAATTGAAATTGATCATCATCTTGAAGCAGACAGCGATTACATTGGTGACAGGGGTTATTGTTTCGTGGATGAAGCCTCTTCCGCAAGCGAGCTGGTAGGCCTGATTGCGTTTAAGCTTAAAAATAGTGAAGAGATCACCAATTCCTTCAATATCCAGGACCTGTTTTCCCGTAATTTTGTTCTTGCTGTACTAACAGGTATCATTGGTGATTCGAAAATGGGAAAATACCTTAAAACCAGAAGGGAAAAATGGTTCTATCGTTTATTCAGTAGTATGTTTAACGAAATGCTTACTAATAAAACCCACAAGAACTCCGGCAATTTTTCCACTATGGATGAGGTATTCACTGAACTCCAGCAGATGTCAATGCAGGAGGATGAATGTTTTACCCTGATGATGAAACAGAAGGTGGATATCTCTCCCAAAATAGGATCGGTGATTGTAACTCAGGAAGTGATTAAACAGATGAGGGTTAATTTTGATCATGATACTATTGTCACTGTTGCCAGGTATGCTGCTGATTCCCTGGCAGAGTACAGCCGGATATTAAGCCTTGTTGCTTATTATGATGATAAGAAGGATTCCGATCTTATACAGTTCCGTATACGAAGAAGCCATTCATATAGAGCTCTGGATCTTCGTAGTATACTTAAAGCCTTCGATATAAAAAACGGAGGAGGTCACCCCGGTGCGATTGGTTTTCGTATACCTGCAGCAGATGTCCCTGACCTTTATGAGTATGTGGAATCCCTTGTAAAAGGGACAGAAAAACTGATTTTCGACGCAGATACGGTATTTAAATAAAACTTCAATACAATTCTGGAAGGGGGAAAGTGCTATTGTCATTATGGTAGTTTTTACTCCAAACACTGTACCCCCTCTTAAATTCTCCCCCTGCCTTCAGCCGCGCTTTTTCCACTGCCCTAATCCGGCTCCGTCCCTCCGCCGGGGTCAGCGGGCGCGTCTTACGTCACCCCTTGTAAGAGATTACTTTCAGCTCCACCGGAGTTATCATACCAGGCTTTTTCTTTTTTTGTGATATGGGTATAAATCATCGTTGCTTACATTTGAGATCCAGATTAAATTGTATTTAATCTATTTTCCTGATGAGAGCAAAAAATCATTAAAATCCACATTTTTCTTCCTCTTCATTGCCCAAAATGCATTCCTGCTTCAATATCCAAAAAAAATAATTGCGCTTTTCTGTAATTATTATAAGATGAAGCTAAAACTATTGAATATGATATGTTATACGGCAGGAATTAGAACAGTTCAAAGGGGTAACAACTTGAAAGCAAGTATATTGACTTTTAGTCAAACAGGAAACACGCTTAAAGCCGGGGTATCTATTGCTAAAGGTCTGCGGAGTGGTGGTTTTGAGGTTGATCAGGTAGGTTTTTTACGCCGCAATAGATGGAAGCCGGATAATGCCGATATTATAGGAATCGGATGTCCCGTCTTTGAAAACCGGCCGGCAGAGGTTGTTCCTAAATATTTTACTGATAGCGGATTTGATTTTACAGGGAAACACGCCTTTGTTTTTATAACTTCGGGCGGCTCACCTGCAAAATCGTTATGGCATCTATCACAAGTTGTAGCCCAGACCGGGGCGTCAGTCATAGGAGGTATTCAGTTAAGGGGGACCATCTCTTTTCCCACCTTTTTTGGACTTTACCCAGGTCGACCCAATAAAACGGATTTGGAACAGGCTGAAAATTTTGGGCGAGCTATTGCAGACAACCTGATCAATGGAGAGTCGCTGCCATCTTGTTATGAAGTTGACCATGGTCGCGGGGGAATATTTTACGATAAAGTCGGACCTTGCCTAAATTATATCATGAAAAAAACGACTCCGTTGCCTATTTGTGATTCTGAGAAATGCGATCTTTGTGGCAACTGCGTTTATGAATGTCCGACAGGTAGTATCACAATCGAGAATAAGACTGTTAAGTTTCATAACACATGCGTTGTGTGTTTTCGATGTTGGCACGTTTGCCCCCAGTCAGTGATTTCAATTAAATTTTCTCCGGGTAATGGATTAGTAGAACGATTGATTTATACGGGAAAAATGGGCCGTTTCTTTGGTGACATAAGGCCGGATGAATTTGTTGGTTCAAACCTATATAAGGATGTCCTGGCACGAAAGATCAAGCTTAAGTATGATCGAAAAAATCCTACTGCTGAATACGATGTCCTATAGAGTACAAGAGTAAATAGATAAATTAAAAATTTCCTGCTTCCTGACATAAGAGAAGGTAAAAAATTAAACCTCAAAATTAAACCTCCGTCCCCGTTTTACCGTCCCTGTTTTGCCTTCGAAACATCAATACCTTCATGTTTCCGGCTTGGATCCCATCACTCATCTATACTTTAGTTTTTTTCTTCCAATGTTAATACAATTTAGTGTACTATAAGATATGTGGAATTATTTTTTCAAGTTTATACTATTCATAATCATTATTTTGACATCAGTGTCAGAATCTTTGTTTGCAATTGATCCAACTAAAACACTATCACAACACATGGTTACAACCTGGACCGAAAAAGAAGGACTTCCAACCAATACAATTATCGATCTTATTCAAGATAAACAGGGCTATATCTGGATGGCAAGTTACTCAGGATTAATTCGTTTTGATGGATATAAATTCACACTTTTCAATAAAAAGACTAACGAAACAATAAATTCAAATACTGCACGTACACTTCTTGAAGATGGAGAGGGAAATTTATGGATTGGAACCAATTCTTCCGGATTAGTTAAAGAAGAAAACGGTACCTTTTCATTATTATCTACAGACCATGGGCTTCCGGATAATTCCATTAGAGCAATGACTTTTGATAAAGAGGGAGTTTTATGGATAGGGACTGCTGGCGGTATTGCTAAAATGGAAGACGGTATTATTTCAAAATACCCCGTACAAAACGAACAATACGGTATAACTACATTTCTCCTGCTTCTACAAAATGGAGACCTGATAACCGGTTCGAACAAACCGGGATTATATAAAATTACAGATGAAGGGCTTGTTCCTTATAGTGATGCCCCCCGATTGTCTTCATTTCAGTTTTCAAGTGCAGAAAATGGAAAAGACGGAACATTATGGCTTGGAACAAGCACAGGAGAGGTTTTATCGCTGAAAAATGAAACAATAAATATCTATGAAAATTTTTCAATCTCCGGAAATTCAATAAACAAGATTTTTCGCGATTCACACGGAATTATCTGGTTTGGAACCGATCGGGGCATTCTATATTACAAGGATAATCAGTTATTCTCATTTTCTGAAAATGAAGGACTCAGCAGCAATATGGTTGCATCGATTCTTGAAGATTATGAGGGAAATCTTTGGGTAGCCACAGAGAGAGGAGGGGTATCAAAATTCAGTAATGGTAAGTTTAGAAATTTCACCACTACAGAGGGATTAGTAAATAGTTCAGTAAATGCAGTTTTCACAGATAAACAGGGAGGAGTATGGATTGGGACTGATTCAGGACTGGATTACATGTACAATAATACCTTTATTCGTAATGCAGTAACTGAAGAACTTTCAAATTTTAGAATCCGTCATATTTTTCAGGATCGGAAAGGTTCATTATGGTTCAGTACTTATTCCGCAAAAGGTTTGATAAAATATGATGGCAATAAATTTACTAATTATTCAAATGAAAACGGACTCCCAACAAACCGTATTCGAATGTCTTATGAAGACAGCAGTGGTAAAATATGGATTGCAACAACGGCAGGTTTGGGATTATTGGATAATAATGAAATAAAAGTATTTACTATACAAGATGGATTATCAAACGATTATATAATGGATATAAAAGAAGATAAAAATGGGATCATTTGGCTCTCAACCGATGGCGGTGGAATTAATACTTTCGACGGTGTAGAATTTACCTCAATAACACAAGAACAGGGCTTACCCTCCGGTGTCATATTTAAAACCTATGAAGATAAAGAGGGATTAATCTGGATCTGCTCAAATGACGGTCTTAGTCTGTATGACAATGGAAAAATTTCTGTTTTCACTTCCAAAGATGGATTATTCACCGATACTGTGTTTCAGCTAATGGAAGATGAACTAAATCAATTCTGGATTATCTCAGATAAAGGAGTTATGAGAATCCCCAGATTATCTTTTTTGGAGTACCTAAATGGTGAAATACCCAGGCTGGAGCCTGTTTTATATGATGAATCCGATGGTCTTTCAGGAACTCTGACAGGAACCGGTTGGGCTGCGATAAATGAAGAACAGAAAATTTTGCTTCCCACTTTTAACGGGATCTCAATTTTTGATTCCAAGAATATTCAAATTAATCAACATCCTCCACCAGTATTTATTGAAGAGATAAAAGTTGACGAAAATACAATTGATTTTGATAAACCCATTACACTTTCAGCAGGTACTTTAAGAACAACATTTTCATTTACAGCTTTAAGCTATCTGATACCCGAAAAAGTATTATTTAAATATAAATTAGACGGTTATGACAGGGAATGGTCTGATTTCTCTACAGAAAGAACAGCTACCTATACAAATCTCTCTCCTGGAAACTACACATTTTATGTTACTGCCCAAAATAATGATGGAATTATAAACGATAAGGAAGTAGCTGTGAAGATATTCCAAAAACCATATTTTTATCAGAACAAATATTTTTATATTCCCGTTGCTATTCTGTTTGTTATCGGCACATATGTTATCTACTCCCTTAGGGTCCGACAAATTATAAAGCATAAGGAGATATTGGAAAATAAAGTTACAGAAAGGACTGAAAAACTTGCTTTTGCCAATGCGGAACTTGAACGGCTTTCAACGATTGACAAACTTACACAGGTGTACAATCGTTTAAAGCTTGATTTGGTATTTGAGCAGGAGATGAAAAGAATGAAAAGGTATCCTGAAAATCCGCTATCTGTAATTCTTTTGGATCTGGATAAGTTTAAGACAATAAATGATACATATGGACATTATGCAGGTGATCAGGTACTCATTAATGCTGCAGAAATTTTGAAGAAATCGATTCGTGATACAGATACCCTGGGACGATGGGGAGGAGAAGAGTTTTTAATTATCTGTACTAATACAGATGGGAGGGGTGCAGCAATTTTAGCTGAAAATTTACGAAACCAACTGGAATTGTATGAGTTTCCTGAAATTGAGAATAATCAGGGAACAGCCAGTTTTGGTATATCGGAATATAAAAAGGATGACCGAATTGAGGATATGCTTATTAGAGCAGATAAAGCGCTTTACAAAGCAAAAAATGAAGGTAGAAACAGAGTGGAAATTAAATAAGCAATTTGCATCTACAATGTGGCAGCATTCATCTGCGGAGTGGTTAAGAAAGGGTCACTGATAGGAATATATTGGAAATGGCTCATAACACAATCAAATCAAGTTATTCTAGGTTATCCGACAGACTAAATCGATTTCCACAGGGTGCGCCTCCATCTGAACTATTATTTAAAATCCTATCAATGCTTTTTAGTGAGAAAGAGGCCAATCTGGTTTCACTCCTTCCTATCAGACCATTTACAACTAAAAAAGCAAGTCGAATCTGGAAAATGGATATAAACAGCAGTCAAAAGGTGTTGGATGAATTGGCAGGACGGAGCATTTTGATTGATATTGAGCAGAATGGGGAGTCTGTTTATGCTTTGCCGCCCCCTATGGCAGGATTTTTCGAGTTTTCCTTAATGCGTGTGCGGAATGATATTGACCAGAAGGTCTTAAGTGAACTGTTTTATGAATACATGAACGTGGAAGAAGATTTTATAAGGGAGTTATTCACTCTGGGGGAAACTCAGTTAGGACGCACTTTTGTAAATGAACCTGCCTTGTCCCGGGAAAATGCCTTGTATGTTCTGGATTATGAACGAGCGTCAGAAGTTATAAATAATGCAGCTCACATCGGTGTCGGAATCTGTTATTGCCGTCACAAGATGTCCCATTTAGATCAGGCATGCGATGCCCCTCAGGAAATTTGCATGACATTTAATACTGTAGCAGCGTCCCTTACAAAATATGACTGTGCCCGTTCTATAGATAAGGATGAGTGTCATGATTTACTGCAGGAAGCTTATGACAACAATCTGGTTCAATTCGGTGAGAATGTAAGAGAGAAAGTAAGTTTTATCTGCAATTGCTGCGGCTGCTGCTGCGAAGCGATGATAGCAGCCCGGCGTTTTGCTATTCTCAACCCCGTCCATACAACAAACTTTATCCCCGTCGTTTCCGAATCTGATTGTAGCGGATGCGGCAAGTGTGTAACCGCTTGTCCGGTAGAAGCCATGACATTGGTTTCAGCGAATAACCCATCCAGACCAAATATGAAAATGGCGAAGCTAAATGAGGATATCTGTCTTGGGTGCGGTGTATGTGTAAGGGCTTGTACAAATAACAGTATTCTCCTGAAATCCCGGTCAGCCAGAGTTATTACTCCCCTGAACGGAACACACAGAGCTGTTTTGATGGCCATTGAACGTGGCAAATTGCAGAACCTTCTTTTTGATAATCAGGTTTTATGGAGTCATCGCGCTTTGGCAGGAGTTTTAGGAGTCATTCTGAAACTTCCACCTATAAAACAGACTCTTGCGAGTAAACAGGTAAAGTCGCGTTATCTGGAAGCTCTAATTAATCGAAAGGGGTACTATTAGGATCTGAAGAATTCTAAATTTTCTGGCCATCTTATAAATTGTACTGAAGCAGTAATGTTATTATCCCCGTATATGAATATAGAAGAACATAATTTGCACAGAAACTACTGTGAAAATTAGTAAATGGCTGTTATTCTCCCTTTAACCGGGAATGGAAGGGTAAATCAGCCGAAGGATATAAATTGGAAAAACAGTTACAAAAATATTTTGGATTCACTTCTTTCAAAAAAGGGCAGAAAGAAGTAGTTAATAAAATAATGAACGGGGAATCGGCTGCTGCCATTTTCCCAACCGGTGCAGGGAAGTCTCTATGTTATCAGTTGCCCGGTATATTGTTTCCAAACCTGACTCTTGTTGTTTCCCCCTTACTGTCTTTAATGAAAGATCAACTCGATTTTCTGGCAAAACACAATATCCCCGCTGCCAGAATAGATTCAACCCTCGGGCGAGATGAGTACAATGAAATCATTAGGAAAGCAAAGAATGATGAAATTAAAATACTAATGATTTCAGTGGAGCGTTTCAAAAATGAACGGTTTCGCTATCATTTGGAAAAAATGAAAATTTCTCTGTTAGTGATAGATGAAGCTCATTGTATTTCAGAGTGGGGACACAACTTTCGTCCAGAATACCTGAAGCTGCCTGTTTATCAGAAAGATTTCGGAATAAAGCAAGTGCTTTTGTTAACTGCCACTGCGACAGAGCAGGTTGTAGGTGATATGTGTTCGAAACTGAAGGTTCCCCGTGAAAATGTTACAATTACAGGATCCTATCGGGAAAACCTTTTTTTACAGATTAGTCCCGTAAATGAATCTGAAAAAAATAATTTTATTCTTCAAAAAATTAATAAATCACCAAAAGAACCCACTATCGTCTATGTTACATTGCAAAAAACTGCAGAAACAGTTTCAGAATTTCTCCGTAACAATAATATAAATGCACACCATTATCACGCTGGAATGAAAAATGAGGAACGTGATCTTATCCAGAACAGATTTATGAACGGGAGCCTGGATTGTGTTGCTGCAACCATTGCTTTTGGTATGGGAATAGATAAAAAGAATATACGTCGAGTAATTCATTATGATCTCCCAAAATCCATAGAAAGTTACAGTCAGGAAATTGGACGTTCAGGAAGAGATGGAGAGAGAGCTTTATGTGAAATTTTGGCAAACAGGGATAATATAAATATCCTGGAAAATTTTATTTATGGTGATACACCGGAAAAAAAATCTATTCATAACTTGCTCTATAGTATAAAGCAAAGCAATAATTTTACATGGGAGGTTAAAGTAATATCTCTTTCGAATGAACTGAATATAAGAATTCTGCCATTTAAAACATTGCTTGTTTATTTGGATTTGGAAGGTCTTATTTCACCAAAGTATACATATTTTGATGAATATTCCTTTAAATATAAATACAATCCGGACAGTATCATCAATAGTTTTCAGGGGGAAAGAGGAGGTTTTGTAAAAGCAATAATTGATCATTGCAGCACAAAGAAAACATGGACTTATGTAGATATTTCCGGAATTCAACGCAAATATAATACAGATAGAAAACGTATTATTAAAGCTTTGGAATATTTTGATGAAAAGGGATGGATAGAACTGCAGTCCAGACAGCCAATTGAAGTTTACGATATAAAGAGACTCGATTTTGATATCGAAAGTGTTTCAGAGAAAGTGTATAAACTATTTGAAAACAGGGAAAAGCAGGGTATCCAAAGGATACATGACATGATAGATTTTTTTGAAAGTGATTCATGTATCGCTAAGAAACTTGCTGAGTACTTCGGTGAGACCCTGGAAAAAGAATATTGCGGTCATTGTTCCTGGTGTAAAAACGGGAAGGTAATATTTCAAAATTCTGTAGAACTAAAGTCCATTTTCAGTTTTGATTTTAAAGAGATAGCAAGCGAATTTATTAAAGCTATGGGGCAACATTTTTCTACACTAAACCTGACAAAGTTTCTTTGCGGCATTAATACACCTGTTTTTACGAAACTGCGAATAAAGAAACTTCCCTCTTTTGGTGTATTTGAACGTTATCCTTTTAGGGATGTTATAAACTGGATTAATAAACATGAAATCTGATATTTTGAGTACACTTGAAACTACATTTGGATACTCCAGCTTCAAACCCAACCAGGAAGAGATTATAACATCAATTCTGAATGGACGGGATGTTTTTGCAGCTATGCCGACAGGAGGTGGTAAGTCCCTCTGCTATCAATTGCCGGCTATGCTTCTCCCTGGTCTCACAGTGGTTATCAGTCCGCTTATTGCTCTTATGAAGGATCAGGTTGATGCTGCAACTGAAAATGGTATTGCCGCAGGATATATCAATAGTTCGTTATCTTTTGAAGATGCTGATATTGTCTTTTCCATGTTGAAAAATGAAAAACTAAAACTGCTCTACATTGCTCCTGAACGATTTGCGGTAAAGGGATTTATCAACAGACTTCAGAATGTCAGTTTAAGTCACATTTCTGTTGATGAAGCTCATTGTGTTTCGGAATGGGGGCACGACTTCCGTCCCGACTATCTGTCTCTTTCCAGATTGCGTGAGCATTTTCCAGATATAGTTATTTCTGCTTTTACTGCAACAGCAACTAAAAAGGTACAGAAAGATATTATCATTCATCTTAAACTGAAAACCCCTTTGTGTATTCGTGCTTCATTTAACCGGAAAGAATTGTACTACAATATTACCCGAAAATCCAATGCTAATCAGCAGATATTGGAATTTGCCCGTGAGCATTCCGGTGAATCCGGAATTATATATCGTACAACCAGAAAAGATGTGGAGAGTACCTCTGCCTACCTGAAACAACATGGAATAGCTTCTCTTCCTTATCATGCCGGTCTTCCTGATACTGATAGAAAGAAGAATCAGAATCTATTTAAAAAAGATGAGGTTGATATTGTTGTCGCTACTATAGCTTTTGGTATGGGGATAGATAAATCAAATGTACGCTTTGTTATTCACGGAGATCTCCCAAAGAGTATTGAGAGTTATTATCAGGAGACCGGGAGGGCAGGGCGGGATGGTGAATTATCTCATTGTCTGCTGCTTTACAGCAGAGGAGATACCGGGAAAATTCAATACCATATCCGGAACATCGAAAATGAAGAAGAACAGATCCGGGCCAGAAAGAACCTGTCGAGAATGATCTCCTATGCCGAGACAAGTGTATGCAGACGAAAGCAGCTTTTATCCTGTTTCGATGAAGCATTTCCGGGTGACTGTGGAATGTGTGATTCCTGTAATGATGAGATCGAGCGTGTAGATGGTACTGTGGAAGCTCAGAAGGTACTGTCAGCTATAAAAATGATAGATGAACGATTCGGTATAAATTATATAATCGATATTGTAAGAGGAGCAAATACTGCGAGGATCAGACAAAATGGTCATGACCAGCTTTCTACTTATGGAGTTGGAAAAGACGAGAGCAAGGATCACTGGCATGCAATAATTGATGAACTTCTGGGACAGGACTGTATTTTTAGGGACGAAGATCAGTATGGTATTCTTAGAATTAAAGAGAGAGGAAAACAGATTTTATTCGGAAAGGAAACACTGTCTGTAGCAATGAGGCAGCATGTAAAAAAATCGAAGGTTGAGGTAGAATATGAGAAAGGGGATGAAGCCCTCTTTGCTATCCTCAAGAATCTGAGGTTGAAAATTGCCAGGGAGAAAGGTCTTCCTCCGTATATGATCTTCTCCGATAAGACCCTAAGAGAGATGTGTATTAAGCTGCCCAGGACGAAGAATTCTTTTTTGGATATAAATGGTGTTGGACAGGTTAAATTGGATTCTTATGGTGATGATTTCCTGGGATGTATTGAGAGGTATGTTAAGGATGATTGAATGTCTTCTGGAAATATTAAACCTTTAAGCTAATTCCCGGTAGAAAATAGAGATTGATGGTTGAAACTGTCACTCTTTTTTATTCTTTTGATATCCTCTTACTTTACCTGAATATACAATTAGTCAAAAAATCATGTGAACTTTGCTTATTAATATGCCTTAATTTTTTCCGGTGTGAATCAGAAATTGTATTTGTAAAATTAGGGATGATTATTGTTTTCAATATTTGAATTAAAAGCTTGACAAACATCTTAATCGTTGTATACTGTATTGGATACATGATATTGGATCCAATATATAAAAGGAAAACTTAGTATGGCTTTTTTTTCATGGAAAACACTTAGGAAAGATGTCGATAAAAGTGAGAGTCTACCCGCAGGCATGAGCAGGCAGGCAATTACTTTAGGAAATGTAATGATTGCATTGCATGAAACATTCCCAAATCTTAAGTGTAAACATCATTCTCATAAAAGTGCGCAAATCACGTTCATGTTAAAGGGGAAATTGAGAATGCGTATAGGAAAAGAGGAAAGAATTATAGGTCCGGGTGAGTTTGCCTATGTTCCTCCTGATACGGAACATAGCATCGAATCTGAAGATGAATATGTATTAGCTCTGGATATTTTCTCTCCGGCGAGGCCTGATATTGTACGCCGATTGCATGAGTTGGAAGAACAACCTTCATGAAGAGAAAAAAATGAGAAACCAGAAAGGAGGTGCGAAGATAATAAGAAGAGATTCGAAAATTGTTAATAAATTTAGGAGGAATACATGAGTAAATTTTCAAGGAAATGGTTTGTTTTTTCTGTGATAATAGCGATAGCACTTATTATGGTTGTGCCGGTATTTAGCGCTGGAAAACAAGAACAGGAAGCGGAGGATACCGGTATATTACTAGACCCTATGGAAGGAATTGAAGGTCCTTTTGCAGGTGGAGGCTGGGATTTCCCGACTAAGCCAATGACAATTTCGATTTGGTGGCATGAATATGCACCATTTACGGCTTATATGAATATACTTATTGAAAGATATGAAAAATTGCATCCTAATATTACCATAGAAACTGTTGTTGCGAGTCAGACGGATGTGAATCAAAAACTTACTGTAGCTCTCGCTTCTGAAACCGGTCCGCATATCTTGGATCAGGATATCGCTTTCTTCGCAAAGTACTATGATAAAGGGGTACTCGAGCCAATTGATTTAGAGGTATTTGGTGGAGCTTCTCTGGATGATATTAGGAGACAGTATATAGGTAATGTAATCGGTGGTGTCTCATTTGATGGAAACATTTATGGTCTTCCATATCAGACTAACTCCATGAGTTTCGTTCACAACCTGAATCTTTATCGTGAAGCGGGACTTGATTTTGAGAAGGATTATCCGAGAACATGGGAGGAGATGAAGAGGATTGGTGAGATTCTGAAAAAAGTTGAGGGTGGCAGAACAGTTAGAAAAGGATATGAGTTTCCATATCAATCCAAACGTTGGCAGCTGCAGGCTTTCCAGCCAATTGTTGAACAATTTGGCGGTACGATACTGAGTGAAGATAAGAAAGATGCCAACCTGGATAGTGAAGCTGCAATCAAGGCACTCACATTATGGAAAGAAGTCACAGAACTTACCGGAGACCCGGATTTCACTCTGACAACCCCCAGTGATCCCAATGTAGATTTCATTGACGGTAGAACAGCGATCTGGTACACAGGTCCCTGGGCAACAAATCAGTTAAAAGATCGTTATGGTGAACCTTACAAGGACTGGGCCTTTACTTCAATGCCACAAGTAGATCCGAAAAATCCCAAAACAATGATGTATGGATTTACCTGGGGAGTGAATGAGAATAAAGATAAAATTGAGAAGAAGGTGGCCTGGGACTTTGTCAGATTTTTATTGGCCAAACCTCAGGAATGGCTTGGGGAAGCTTCGTTTATTCAGCCCAGAGCTGGTTTACTTGAAACTGCTGCAGCAAAAAATTTCCCCTACATCGATGTGCATATGAGAGATATTGAAACAGCTTCCTGGTATGTGCGTTCAGTTCACACTAATGAATTAGTTGATATTGTCGGTCGTGCGGTAGAAAGAATGATTTTTAATGGTATCGATCCGCAAGTGTCGCTAAATCAAGCTGATGAAGAAGCGGAAAAAATCCTGACTGGGAAATAAAGAAATCTTAGGCTTCTTTCATAAATCTTTGAGAGGAGCCTATCATTTGCTAATCAGTTAATAATAAAGGGAAGTTTATGTCATATGAAATCCAAGCTATAGGGAAAACTAGAATAAGAAAATCAACGGGTTTGGTAAAAAAGATTAATAGATGGGGATATGTTTTTATATTTCCAACACTTATTATATTGTTAGTTTTCCGCTTTATACCAATGATTGCCGCAGCATATCTGAGTTTTACCCAATATGATCTCTTTTCCTCACCTCAATTTATTGGTTTGGTAAATTATATAGATATATTTTCCGATAATGTTTTCCTGCAGTCTGTAAAAGCATCATCACTCTATGTCGCAGGCTCAGTAATCCCTGTCTGGATCCTATCACTCATATTGGCAATGTTAACTGTCAAAGCCATTCGATTAGGAAACATTTTTAGAACAGTTATTTTTATCCCTGTAGTACTTGCTCCTGTTGTCGTAGCTGTATTATGGCGTTTTCTTTATTTTGAAGCGGGAATGGCCAACACTTTATTAAGTTATGTAGGGCTGCAGTCTATACCGTGGTTGACAACCCCTGGGACGGCAATGATTTCCATTATTCATATTGGGATATGGCGTGCTTCACCATATTTCATGATTATGTTCACTGCCGGCCTGCAAGCTATTCCGGAGACATATTATGAAGCTGGAAGAATAGACGGTACCAATGCATGGTCTGAGTTTTGGTATATAACCCTGCCGATTTTGAAACCAATTATTTTATTAGTAATTGTCATATCTGTAATAACAGCCTTAAAAGTATTTGCGGTTCCGCAACTTATGACTGGGGGAGGTCCTGCCGGTTCTACAGAGGTGATTCCCCTGCACATTTATAAAACAGGTTTTGAATATTTCAAGATGGGAAGGGCGTCGGCTATGTCTATTGTCCTTTTTGTTATAGTGATGGTGTTCTCGATTGTTCAGATACGACTTTTTTCAGAGAAAAACTGATGAATACATCAATTGTGTTTACTATAAAAATGCGAAAAATGTTTATTAGTCAGACTATTATTTACCTTCTGCTGATAGCGGCAACAGCATGGACGATTGTTCCGATTATCTGGATGATTTTATCTTCCCTAAAGACGATGGACGATATGTTCACTTATCCAATGAAGTGGCTGCCGCATCCATTCTATTTCAAAGCATATCCGGAAGCATGGGCACAGAGGAATTTTACCACGTACTTCCTTAACAGCCTGTTTATTTCTAGCATAATAACAGTTGGCAATCTAGCAATATGTTCATTAGCCGGATTTGCTCTTGCGAAGTATAAATTCCGGGGCCGTCAATTCTTTTTTCTGGCTGTCTTAAGTACTTTAATGCTTCCACTGGAGGTTACTATGATCCAGCTTTTCCTCGTAATAAAAGAGTTTCACTGGCAGAATACTTATCTTGGGATCATAGTACCATTTCTGGCAAACCCTTTCGGTGTCTTCTTAATGCGGCAATACATATTAGATGTTCCGAATGATCTTATCGAAGCTGCCAGGATAGACGGAATGCATGAATTAGGAATATTTACCAAAATAATAATTCCTTTGGTAAAACCTGCTTTAATGGCTTTGGCAATATTTATTTTTCGTGAAGCCTGGAACCTATATATATGGCCACTAATAATTATTACCAGTGAAAATTTAAGACCGCTAACAGTGGGAATCGCTCTGTTCATGAGTAATTACGGAACGGATTGGAATCAGCTGCTGGCAATCGCTACATTAGCTATGCTGCCTATGGTTTTTATTTTCCTTGTTTTGCAAAGATACTTTGTACGTGGAATAGCTCTAAGTGGTATGAAGGGATAATGATATGAAGGGAAATAAAATGATGAACGCTGTTGTCATCGCGAAATATGGGTCACCATTTCAATACATTGAGCATCCTGTACCGGAACCGGGATACAACGAAGTTTTAGTAAAAGTGGTTGCCAGCGGCCTTTGCAGTACCGATCTCCATATTCGGAATGGCAGGATGGATTTAAAGAAACTCCCAAGGATACCGGGACATGAGATTGCAGGATATATACAGGAAATTGGTCCCGGCGTATTAAAATGGGATGTTGGTCAGCGGGTGACCGTTGCCATTGATGTTTTCTGTGGTGAATGCCGTCACTGCCTAAGCGGTCATACAAACCGTTGTCAATATCTTGTACGTATTGGATTTGAACGGGATGGTGGACATGCAGATTTTGTGGTAGTTCCTCAGACAAATCTGGTGGCTCTCCCTGAAAATGTAAGTTTCATTCAAGCTGCTATACTTCCCGATGCGGTAGCCTGCATCTATCACAGTCTGATGGAGCAGGGTAATCTACGGGCAAACGATAAGATTTTGATATTGGGTGCCGGGGGCCTCGGGATTCATGGTATTCAGATCGCAAAACTGGCGGGAGCTGAAGTGATCGCTACCAGCCGAAATAAACAGAGACTGGAAATAGCAGAAAAGTATGGAGCTGTCAGTGTCAATCCACTCAAAGATTCTTTGAAAGATGTTGTTAATGAAATTTCTTCTCACGAAGGTTTGGATATCGTTGCTGACTGTGTAGGCACAGTAGAAAGCATTAAACAGTCATTGGAGCTTGTGCGGCCGGGAGGTAAAGTCCTGGTCATTGCGTATCTTACCGATGAGTTTAAGATTCCCAGCATTGATTTCTTTATGAGAGAGAAAGAGGTAATAGGCTGTCGGGGAAGTACCAAAAAAAATTTAATTGATGTAACAGAACTTGTAAGTAAAGGAAAGATTGTTCCTGTAATCGGAGAACATTTTCCCTTATCTCAAATAAATGAAGCTGTAGAGAGATTGGCCAATGGTAGTGTTATTGGGAGAATTATTCTCGAACGGGAAAATAAGTTAACAAAGGTGTAGAATAATGAACAACAAAAATTCTGAAATGATGAACGCTTTGGTACTGACGGAACCTGGGAAATTTGAAGTACAAGAGGTTACTGTTCCCAAGATTGATCGGGATGAGCTTCTCTGTAAAATCAGGGCAGTAGCAATCTGCGGCAGTGATCCTGAGATTATTCGCGGAGACCTGGCTGGTTATTGGCCGCCATCCTTTCCTTTTATTCCGGGACATGAATGGGCTGGAGAGGTGGTAGCAGTTGGAGAAGAGGTGTTTAATTTTGCACCTGGAGATCGTGTGGCTGGACAGGCCCATAAAGGATGCGGGGTGTGCTCAAAATGCCTGGATGGGAAATATAATTTATGCGAAAACTATGGGAAAACTGAAACAGGACATCGGCACTACGGATTTATCAATCAGGGTGCATATGCTCAGTATAATGCCTATTCAGCTAAAAGTGTGAATAAACTTCCCGATAACATCCCCTATAAAGAAGGAGCCCTTGTGGATACTGCCGGGGTTGTGGTCCACGGCATGAATTTAACCGGCATCACAGTTGGAGGTACAGTTGCGGTGATAGGACCAGGTCCGATAGGTCTTATTGCTATGAGGATGGCAAAAGTTCTTGGTGCTGCAAAAGTTATAATTGTAGGTAGAAGAAAACGGCTTGAAAGAGCGAAAGAGCTGGGAGCCGATTTTATCATTGATTTTGAGAATGAAGATCCGGTTGGGGCTATCCGAAGAGTTACTTCAGGAATGGGGGTAGATGAAGCATTTGAGTGTTCCGGTGCTTCCGGAACATTCCGTCAGGCAGTACAAAGTGTAAAACGAGGCGGTCGTGTAGGATTACTCGGTGTCCCTGCAGGAAATGTAGAAGAATCGCTTCCCTTTGGATACATTGTCTCAAATGAAATTGCAATTTTTGGTTCAAAAGCCAATCCCAATGTTTCTGATAAGGTCATTCCCTTGATTGCGTCCGGTCAATTAAAATTGGACGATCTGATTTCTCATATATATCCACTGGAAAAATTTGCTGATGCACTCGAAACATTTATTCAACGTCGGGATGGAGCTATGAAAGTTGTAATAGAGCCCAATGGTGCTGAGGATTGAATCTAATACCCGGTTTAAGGTGAGATCATGAAAAATAAAGTTACAATTATCGGATCAGGATTGATGGGTGCTGGAATCAGTACCTGTGCTGTTCTTGCCGGACATGAAACTGTTCTTGTAGATGTCGATTCGGAAAGACTAGAGACTGGTCGCAGAAAATGTTATGTGAATATGGATCAACTGGTTTCAGGCGGGTTGATAGATTTGTATGACGCAAAGCAGGCTAAAAGGCTGATATCAACCAGTACACAATTAGCAGCATCAGTAAAGGGGAGTGGCTTGATAATAGAAGCTGTAACAGAAAATCTACAGCTGAAACAGAAAATTTTTAAGGAACTTGATGCTATAACTCCAGTTGAGGTGTTATTGGTCAGTAATACTTCCGGACTACGTATTTCCGATATTGCGCAAGAGACAAGATATCCTGAGCGTATTGCTACTACTCATTTTTGGTTTCCAGCTCATTTGGTGCTGTTGGTAGAAATTGTTTTAGGTGAGCAGACCAACCCGGAAGTTGGAGAAGAATTACGCCTTTTATTGAAAGGTTGGGGAAAATCGCCAGTCGTAGTTAAAAAGGATCTGCCTGGGCAGCTGGCCAATCGGATTCTGCAGGCGGTTATTCGAGAAGCTGTCTATATAGTGGAAACAGGTTTAGCTTCTCCCGAAGATGTAGATACGGCAATTAAAGCCGGTATGGCACTCAGATTTCCAGTATGGGGACCATTGGAGCACATTGATGGTGTCGGTTTGGACCTCGCACTTTCAGTTCAAAAATGTGTTCTTCCAAACCTGGACAGTAGTATGACTCCCAGTACATATCTGTCAGAATTATGCTCTAATGGTAAACTAGGATATAAAACAGGTGAAGGTTTCTATGATTGGTCACAAAAAAGTATGGATAAACTTGCTGCCTGCCGCGATAAATTCATTATCGAAACTGTAAAACTTCTAAATGAGCTGAAAGAGAATAATATTTGTCAGTAGAAAAGGAGGAGCATATTTAATGAGTGAAACTGTTTTGTTGTATATTGGCACCTATACAGAGAGTATCAAATTTGGAACAGGTAGTATTCTTAATGGAAAAGGGAAAGGAATATATCGGTTTAAACTGGATTGCTCTAATGGAAAAATTGAATTTTACGATGTAACACAACACATTACTAACCCCTCTTATCTTGCATTTTCCCCTTCAAAACGTTATCTGTATGCGGTTAATGAGCTTAAAACCTATAACGGATCAGCTACCGGTACTGTAAGTGCATTTTCTCTTAATGCAAATAACGGTGACATTATTTTCTTAAATAAACTCCCCACTCAGGGTACAGATCCCTGCCATATTTCAACCGATGACACAGGTCTTTTTGTGTTTGTGGCCAATTTTATGAGCGGAAGTGTAGCAGTCTATAAAGTATCGGAAGATGGCCGATTGGAGGGACTCTGTGATTTTGTACAGCATCATGGTTCCAGTGTAAACCGGAAACGACAGAGCGGTCCGCATGCACATTCCGTCACCTATGATCCTGCAACAGAATTGCTGTTTGTTCCGGATTTGGGGTTGGATAAGCTGATCGTATACCAATTTGATAAACATCATGGAACTTTGAAGAGTAGAGATGATCTTATCCTGCAGGTCACACCGGGAGCTGGACCCCGACATCTCGAAATCCATCCCAATCGGAGAAATGCGTACCTTATCAATGAACTTGATTCAACCATTATTGTTTTAACTTTTGGTAAAAGTGTGGATAAACTGAAAGTGATTCAAACAGTATCTCTATTACCTGATGGATTCACGGGAGAAAGTACCTCTGCGGACATCCATATATCACCTTCAGGAGATTTTCTTTTTGGTACAAATAGAGGCCATGATAGTATAGCAGGTTTTAAAATCGATCATAACACCGGGCTGCTGACATATATTGCACATACATCAACTGGCGGTAAAACTCCGAGAAACTTTGTGATTGATCCAACCGAAACTTTTCTGATAGCTGCAAATCAGGATTCAGATTCTATAGTTTCTTTTTGGATAGATAAAACCTCTGGAACTCTTATTCCAACCGGATATTCAGCTTATGTGCCTACACCTGTTTGCATAAAGGTATTAAAATGATGCCGGAATTATGAGTAGGTGATCAGTTAATTGTTTGTACCCTAGTAAATCATCTTGACAAAAGTGATCAGTTAGCCCGATAATTGATATTGGATAAAGTATTTATTGTAGTTGCATCGGGTCAAAAAAAAATAAGGATTTGTTTATGGTTACGTCTTATCGGACGATGCAGGAAATTGTGACAGACACCCTTCGCGACTCGATCTTGAGTGGTCGTTATGCTCCCGGGCAACGGTTAGTGGCTGGTGAATTAGCCAAAGAACTGGGTGTAAGTCGGATGCCGATCCGCGAAGCTTTGCATCGATTGGAAGTCGCAGGCTTAGTGGTTATGGTTCCGCACAAAGGCGCGGTAGTCACTCAATTGTCAGAAGAAGAGATCATTGAGATCTATCACATCCGCGCAGTGTTAGATGGACTTGCCGCCCGGCTTGCCACACCAAATATCACTCCTGTCGATTACAAACAGATGAATCTTCTTCTGGATGATATGGAAGCTGCTGTGCAAGCAAAAGATATGGAAGGCCTTCTTCAGGTAAACCGTGATTTCCACCAAGTTATCTGGAAAGCTGCAAAGGCCGAGCGTTTATATGCCCTCTTGGAGAACCTGTACAATTCGAGCCAACGTTTCCGTAATATCAGCTTAAGTCTGCCGGGCCGCACTGATCAGATTACTTTGGAGCATCGTCTTATTGCCGAGGCGTTGGCGCACGGCGATGCCGCAGCCGCCGAAAAATACGCCAACGAACATCACGAGGGTACAGCCCGGCTCTTGCTCGTTTCGATTGAAACAAAGAACGCAAGTGTACAATCCAACAGAAGCAAGTGATCATACCCCTATATTAAAGGTGAGAGATTCCAAAAGAACTGATGTTCTGACCAATTTAAATTTTTAAAAAAATGATCCCGGACTAAAGGATCACTGGCATGCAATAATTGATGAACTTCTGGGACAGGTTAAGTTAGATTCTTATAGTGATGATTTTTTAGGATGTATAAGAGAGTATAGTATCTAAAAGTTAATATTTTAACATTTTTCCTTTGCAACTACACATAAGCATGTTAAACTGAATGGACAATTAAAAGGAGAGGAATATGAAAAAAAGATTACTATTTACATTGCTGGTACTGTTTGTAACAGTGTTCACTTTCTTCAGCGCATGTCAGACCGGACCTACAGCAGAACCACCGAAAAGTTTTGAACTGAAACTTGTAGAGACCTCTGATCTACATGGAGCCATTTTCCCGTATGATTTTATTAATGACAGGGAGTCAAAAACATCTTTGGCTCAGGTAATGACCTATGTAAATGAACTGAGAGCTGTACCGGATCAGGAAGTTGTACTTCTTGATAATGGCGACATTCTTCAGGGACAGCCGGTTGTATACTACTACAATTTTGAAGATACTGGTGAGGCGCATATTCAGGCTCAGGTAATGAACTATATGGGTTATGAGGCTGCCAGTGTAGGCAACCATGACATCGAAGCAGGTCACCCCGTTTACGATCAGATTGTAAAAGAGTTTGATTTCCCGTGGCTTGCAGCAAATGCAGTTCATGCAGATACAGCTGAGCAGTATTTTGAACCTTACAAAGTTATTCATAGAAATGGAGCAAAGATTGTAATATTAGGAATGATCACTCCTGGAATCCCCACCTGGCTTCCTGAAGATATCTGGACCGGAATGAGATTTGAAGGTATGGTTGAAACAGCAAAAAAATGGGTCCCCATTATCCAGGAAAAAGAGAATCCCGATCTGCTGGTTGGACTTTTTCACTCTGG
>SDBV01003337.1_pt1 | contig 23746 bp, 27 predicted proteins | sample 2277081 | NCBI WGS metagenome assembly SDBV01 (sample SAMN10402039, study PRJNA504765) | marine sediment metagenome | isolation source: marine sediment core GS10_PC15, 223 cmbsf | place: Arctic Ocean: Southern Knipovich Ridge | collected 2010 | reverse complement strand
AGCTGACCGTGATCTCGACGATGCCGGCCGCGTCCCACTGGACCGTGAAGTCGCCGGCGTCGCTGCTCTTGTCCGCAATGAAATCCTGATAGCCAATCAGCGGCCGCGTGGCGTCCGTCGCCGGCGTGTTGTCATAGAGGGCACCGATGCGAGCCGTGATGGTGCTCCCCGTCCACGTCACGTCGTCTGCATCCAAGACGTGCTTGTTTGTGCCGGCCGTATAGGTGACGGTCTTGCCGGTCAATGCCTTTCCGCCGGCCGTATAGCCGGTGCCCGTCACCTCGTTCGTCACATCGTTCTTGTAATCGTGGGTGTCCTGGTTCGGCACGTAGGTGCTCGTCGTCAGCATCAACTTTATGTCGTCGGCCAGGTAGTCGACCTCCTTGTTCCAGAGCGCCGTGAACACCAACCCGAACAGCTTGCCCGTCACCAGCACCGTTGATGCCACGTATACTACTGCGGCCACGACCCATGCGATGTACTTCTTCATGTCCTTACCTCCCTGCCCATCTAGACTTGCCCCTATGCGCCCTTCTCACTGCGCATCTCCCGCGTTGCAACGGCAGCGTGCTACCTTCCCGAACGCTTCCGCCTCCAACTACCGCCCCGTCTCTCATAGCGCGCCCCAATGCGCCTCCAAGCGCGGCCCTTCATCCAAAAACAGCAGGTTCATACTGAAGCCGCTATCCTGAAATACCTTCACCTCAATCGTGTCTCCGGGCACGAAGACCCCGGCGAACGGCACCATCAAGGGCGTCCCATCCGCAGCCGGCCCGACGAACCCGCCGCCGCGACCGATCACCGTCGCCCCGTTCTTGAAGACTCGCATCTGGCGCCTCGTTCCAGCTAACCCGCCAGTCAGCACCCCAAACGCGTGCCCGGTGTAATACCCCACGAAACGAATGACGAGCTTAAAATTCGTCAGGTCCACCATCTCGGCGCCGCTCTGCTGTTGGCCATCTTCGTAAGGCGAATCGTAGACCCGCGTATCGAACTCCACCTGCGTCTCGACGCTGGTAGGGATCGCTTGGTCTGTACTCCGCGACATCAGCGCGGCCGGGAAGATGCCCTGTGGCAGCGTCCGAAACCCTCGTATCCATCCCGCCGATCGGCGCGTCTTCCCTTCGCCCACTGGCGGCGGCGGTTGATCGAGCGGATCGGGGCGCACCATCTACGTTCCTTCCTCAAGCGTTAGCGTCAGCCGAGGAGCATCCCCGGCCCGGTAGTCTTCTCTAATCCCCTCGACGTAAAAGAGGGCGTCGACACCAAGGGAGCCTTGACCCTGTACGTGCCGCACCCACACGGGTAGCCCCACATCCCTACCGAAGATTTCCAGCAGATGCTCCGTGTCTAGCCCGGAGAGCTCTATCTTCATCGTCGCCGGACCCACGCTGTATTTGGTCTGCGCCCACGTCGCATAGGCCGTCATCGCCGCTGTTTTCAACCCCTGCGCCGGCATCTCCAGCTCCATGATGGGCTGCCCTGCGCCGACGGTGATGAACGCCCGTTCCGTCGTCTGCCGGTTCTGGACACGGGCGCCGATCAGCAGCCGGTAGACAGTTAGCCCACCTCCCGGTGCCTTCAGCACGACCTCGCCGGATCTGCCGTAGTTCACCACGTAGGGTGTGTTGACACCGTCGTCCGCCGCCCACCCGCCTATCGATGGCAATACACCCATAGATGCCCGTCGCGCGATAAGCCCGCCCAGCGCCTCATCCTCCGACACGTAGTCAGCGAAGAATATCCGCTTTTCGTCCGCCGCCAGCGCTATCACCGCCGGCTCCAGCGACCATGCGGTCTTCGCACTGCTGTCTGATGGGCCCGGCAGGGCGTGGACGTCGCCGAAGCTGCCCACTTTGACCATATTCGCCAGCGAGGTGGCCGGCTCGTCGAAATCCTTTAGGACGTAGGGAAAGCCGTCCTCCGGCACGTCCGAGAGCCGCAGCTTGGGGATGCTCACTACCGCCGGATCGCGCTGGCTGTAGTCCTCGAACACCAGCAGACCGGCTCCGTTTTCGTAGAACCATCCGCCTACTGAGGCCGCCAGCTCGCGCAGCAGGGCGCCGGCACTTCGCTTGAAGGCGTCCAGGTATTCGAGTACGCCATCCCATTTCGTTCCCAGCACGGTATGCACTAGGCCCGCCGTTTGGCTACCTTGTAACGCGTCAGCGGCATGAAGACAGTCGCTCCAGAACCGCTCACCAGAGGCCCAGCCCGCGCCAGTGGTGAGAAGCCGCACGAAAACGAGAGTGTCACTGGGGTCAGGCTGCGCGATCAAGTCCACGTACACCCACTCTTTCAATGTGGCTGACAATGTGACTGTGGTAGTGCCGATTAACCCGCTAACATTCCCGATCATTTCTAACACTAGGTCTTGGCTAACCGCGCCCGCGCTATCAGTAGTGACGAAGACACCGAGCCGAATATACTTCGTGATGTCTACCAGGCTTGTAATCTCAGTCTGCCAGCCACCGTCTCCCGTAGCCCGCAACACTTGAACGATGGTGTCGCCCTCAAGCGCGTCATAGATCACAGGGTCATCGCCCGCCGCCCCAGTGTCCTTTGAGGCCGTCACAGTCGAGCCGCCCGAAACACTGTAGGTTGTCCCTCCGAAACGGCCCGCCCCGTCACGTATCAGTTCAGGCCCTTCCATCAGATCAATCAGCCTTCGCAAGATATCGCTGGCAGGCTTCCGCGTGAACGGCCCCGCCGAGACCAATGTTCGCAGCAGCGACTCCGTTTGCCCCGTCGCCTTGAACTCCGCTCGCCCCACCATCGCGTTACGCTCCACATTGAATTGCACCAACTCGCCGGTGAAGCGATCGAAGGTCGGGTTAGCTGGACGATCAGACGAACTCGCGTGCGCCGTGCCCGACCACGTACAGGCAGGCTGGTCTCCGTCAACATAGATAGACGCGACGGACCCAAGCTCCATCATTGCCGCGTCGATGTAGATAAACTTGCCGTTGCTCGGGTTAGAGGCGACCTTGATGTCGAAGCTCCCCAGGAGGTCTCCCGCGTCCGGTGTGACCTGAGCCTCGACCCGTTGCCATCGGTCTGTGATGGTCGAGTCCGCCGTCCCCGTCACGAGGCCCGTCGCAGAGCCGTAGCCCTGGAAGATGAGCTGGATGTCGCCCCCGTCCCAGTCGCTAGGTATCCAGACGTAGACCGAGCCGACATAGGCCGCGGCGGTGGCGGTGGTTGCTTCTTTCGCAAGCTCCGGATCCCCGCCCGTCTGCCAGGTACACTTGAGACTCTGCTTGCCGAATCGCGCCTCCACAGCGGAGACGGCGATCGCGTTTCCCGTGCCGGCCGCCCATCCCGTCGTGTTCGTCTCAAGGCTCGGGTTCGGCAGAATGTTCTCTACCGCAGCCACCGTCACCTGCGCCGTGAGCTGGACGCGCTTTCCACCTACGAGGTTCGGCGAGTAAGGCCCAGCCGTGTTGCGCGGGCTGAAGCGTGAGTCGTCGTTGTCCAGCAGGAACGTTGCCTTGCGCGGGCTGAAGCGGTCGACAGCGGCGCCTCGACCTAGCTCGACCGAATACCCCAGCAGGTATGACGACCAGTCCTCCTCGAAGACGCCGTCGTCGTTGAGGTCAGCTTTCAGGACAATCGTCGGCGTTGTCAATATGGTATAATAGAAGCGCCATGAAACCGTTGGATCAGCAACGATCTCACGACGCTTCTCCTCCATCTTATAAGGTCTGCCCCAAGTGCCATAGTTCGAAGCCGCCGAATGATTTTCGCCGGCGCCGACTCGACAAACAGCGCCTGCAATCCTATTGCATTCCATGCGATCGCGCCTATCATCGCGTCTATGCCGCCAAACAACTTGCTGAAATACGAGCTCGGCGAGATCCGAAGCAAAGAGCGTTGCAAGAAGCCCGACGCTTGGCGGCCATTCGCGCCGCCCTCAAATCCCCGGAGACTAGAGCGAAACTCAGCGCCGCTATGCGTAGGCGCGATCAGCGCGGCGCGCTGAATGCTAATTGGCACGGAGGCCGCTCCTTGGACAGCAAGGGTTACGTTCTCATTCGAATGCCTGAGTATCCGCGATCTGATCTGCGTGGCTACATCCTGGAACATCGCCTGGTCATAGAACGCACCCTTGGTCGAGCGCTCGTTTTGGGTGAGATAGTGCATCATCGCAACGGAAATCGTCAGGATAATGACCCCGCCAATTTGGAGGTCATGATGAGAGGCCAGCACGTTAATCACCATCGTCGTCAATAAATGACCCCACGGCGTTGCCATTTACGCGGCCTCCATGCTAGGATGATGACCCCAGAGAGGAGGCGGACGATGGTACGAACGATGCTGCTGGTGGCGGGACTGTTCTTGGTTGCGTGTGGCGGGAGTAGCGATGTGGATGCGCCTGCTGCCGGAGATGCCGTGCCGGATCTCTCGGCGACAGCGACTCAGACCATTGCCGACAACGAGGCGCCGATTGAAAATGCGGGCCTCCTCCGCTTGCCTGATGGCGACTTCACAGAAGAAGATGTTAGGCAATTCACCAGCATCTACGTCGGATTGTTGGGCTATTGCAGCGGTTACGTAGGAGCTGAGACCGATGCAGAACTGTTGGTATATGTCAAGCGTGGCTATATCCAAGCCGAAGAGTCCAAGAGCAGCGACCATATCCGTCTCGTCACCGATGTCGACGATGCTGACTTTCTTCGCCTGGGCAAACTCACGCAGGAGGTGTGCCGGGCAGAAGCCGAATAACGTCTGCAGCGCGTTGCCCATCAGCTCCCCCGCCTCAATCGTGAGCGTAGCCCCTCTTGGACCATGTCGATCAGTGCATCCGCGTCCTCGCGGGTAGCGGAACCGGAGAGCTGGATACCGCCGTAGAAGTTCACTGTGGCGCCACCTATCCCTGCAAAGGCACCAGCGCGGTTGAGTGGGATGATCGCCTCATCGCCAGCCTCGCCGAGCAGGGCGAGGGTCGGGTGGCGGACGATGGCGCCGTGGGCCAAGCGCGGGATGCTGATTGTTCCCATCGCGTCGGCGAAGTCGATCACCGGCTGGCCGGGGTTGCCAGGTAGGAAGTTCATGCCCTTGCCCACCTTGCGGATGATTTTGGCGATGCCCCGAATGACGCGGTTCAGGCCGCTCTCGACAACGCCGATGGCAATATTCAGCCCCGCCCTTATGCCATCGCCCAGCGCATCGAAGGCACTCTTGCCCGCGTCAAAGAGGCGCGAGCCCAGTCCCGTCACGAAGCCCACGACCTCGTTGAACTTGCCGACGATACCGTCTTTGATGCCCGTGATGATCTCCATCACCTTTGTCTTCATCGTTCCCCATTTAGCAACGATCTGATCCTTGACCCACGTCGCCTTTTCGACAATGAAGGAGACAGTCGCAGTCCAGGCGCTTATAACGAAATCCTTGATCCGAGCGAAGTTGCCCACAAAGAAATCGCGTAACTGTCCAACGGAGGCGAGGAGAAATGCCATCGTTGCGGACCATGCCGCCTTCAGAAACGCCGTCACCTCGTCCCAGTGCTTCACCAGCAGGATGATGCCAAGCGCTAGAAGAGCGATGGCCGCAATCAGCAGAATGATCGGCGCGTAGGCCAGAAGCGTCGCTGCCGCGAGCGCGATGTGCGCGACAGTGTTCGCTATCGTGGCGACGGTCCAGGCGATGATGCTGGGTACCAGCACGACCCCGATGGCGATAGCCACGGCGGCCAAGATTTCCCGGTTGCTGTTGAGGAATTCAAAGATGCGGATCATTACCCGCCCCGCAGCTTCTACCTTCGGCTTGAGCTTATTAAAGGCCTCGCGGAGAAACTCGACCGCTGGGCCAAACTTTTCCTGTAGAGTCTTGCCAAACTCCTCCGCCAATGGGATGCCCTCCCGCGATAGCCAGTCGGTAAACTCAGTCAGCTTGTCGATCAGCTTCGTTAGGACGGGTTCGAGCTTTACCAGGACGCGGTTCTTAAGGATGGATAGATTCTCCTGCCACGTCCGGGCGTCCTTCGCTGCTCCCTGGATGGTCTCGCCAGATGCAGCTACGACCTTCGACAAGTCCTCAATAGCGAACCGTCCCTCAAGCACGGCTGCGACCATGTCGGGGCCGGCTCGGGAACCGAACGTCTCAATGGCTAGGTTCGTGGCATCGAAGCCAGGCCCCATGTCCTGAACCTGCTTGATGAAGTTTTGCAGCCCTGTACTCGCGTCGACCCCTTCCTTGGCGAAGTTGGCGACCCCGATCTTGAGCGCCCCCAGAATCGCCTCGCTGTTGACGCCCTCTTTCTCCCACTTGCCCATCAGGACCGTCGCTTCCTCGAAGTTGAAGCCCATCTGGCGCAGGGGAGCGCCGAACTGAACGACCTTCTGCTGGAGCGCGTTCACGCCGATCCCGGTGTTCTGGGAAACCTTAAACATGTGATCGAGCGCGTCCGCCTGGTCTTCGGTAGCGATGCTCCAGTCCCCAAAGACGCGGGTCGACGCCGCGATGGTTTCGCCCACATCGGACTCGGTAATGCGGGCAAGGTCGAGCATCTTGACCGTCATGTCCGTGAGCGGCTTGCCGGTCAGGCCCAGGCGGGTATTGAGATCAGCGGTGGCCGTAGCAACCTTGTCCATCGATTCGGGCACCTGGCCGAGGGCGTTCTTAAAGTCCTGCTCGAGAGCGTTCAATGCTTCCCCGGTAGCACCCGTCCCTATTCTGATGGTGCTAAACGCCGACTGGAAGTCGGAGCCGAACTTGAGGGCGGCCACGCCGAGGGCAACTAGGCCGGCAGCCGCGCCAAGCACAGCGATCTTCCCCAGCTTGGCCAGCGCACCGCCGAGGCGGCCCGTCGCGCCCCGGATGTTGCGGAGAGCGCGAGACGCCTGGTCTCTGGCGCGAATGATGATGTCGAGCTGCGCGTCTGCCATGCTAGAGCGGTGTCCTCGTCACGGTGCGTCCAGTCTTGCCGCCGGCGTGGCTACGCTTGCGCTCACGTTCTGCCTTGTCGTGCTCTTCTTTCATCTTCTGGGCCTCCCAGCCCTTGATGAGCATCCAGCATTCGCGTACGGTGGCCGGTAGCGCCGACCATTCCGCCAGCGTAGGTTCTAGCCCCGAGCCGAGGAGCCGGCCGATGTCAATGAAGGCGAAGAGCTTTCCGGCTCCGAGCCGTTCTGGGTCCGGCCGCCCTCGCTCTTGCCAGACGGTTCGGAGCTCGATCCTTCCCCCGCCGTTAGATGGCTCAGATCGAATACCTGCCGCGCCGCCCACTTACGGGCCCTCGCCTTGAGCCGCTTCCGGTTGGCGCTGTCACACGGGACGCCTTCGTATATGCCGCCCTTCCACGCCACCAGGCCATACTCAACCAGAGTGGCGTCGTCACAGTCGCGGAACTCGATCGGCTTCTCTTCTTCCTCTGAGCGCTCCGGTGCTTTGACGAGAGCCTTGGCCATCCCGTCAGAGATGTCCATCTTGAGCGTCCGTTCAACGTTGCGGACTTGCGCTTCGTCCATCTCATCGCCGGAGACAGCAGCGAAGCCAAACTCGCAGCCATCCTCGCCCGGCACCTTCTTCCACACCGGATTCTGCTTGTCTACGAAACCCATGCAATCTCTCCTTCTCGTATTGCGGCGCTTGACTCTGCGCCTTAGCTGCCCTACTACTCGACGGTCCGACCGATTGCCTAACGTGTTCATGAATAGAAAAAGCGGCCCAGCCCCGATTGTCGGGGTTGAACCGCTTTCGCAGCTTGGCCTCCTGTATGTAGGCCCCTACACCGGGGCCGTTGTCGCTGCTTCTACGATAGCCGCTCGCTCCTCATTCGTCAACACCCTGGCGATGCCGTTCTTGATCCGGAAGAGCAAGGCGGCACGCTTGGCCTTCCGGCACTGTCGGGACCCGCACCGCCGCGAATGCAGCACCGTCACGCCGGGCCGCACGGCGATGGTATCGAGCACCTTCCGGCAGTATGGGCATCTCTCCTCAACCGCGAAGCCAATCATGTTACGCCGCAGCCGCGGCCTTGGCATCGCTCGTGATGATCATCTGGAAATGATTCGGATCGCCAGTCTCAGGCGAGGAGTCGTAGGCGCTAACGAACTCGAGATCGGTCACGTCGTTGCCGTCCGCATCAGAGACGCTCAGGAAATCGGCCTTCGCGTGGCGCATCACGCAATCCAGTTGCAGAATCTCCGTCCCCTTCGTCGCCTTGAGCTGAATGTTTCGGAGCGCTTGAGCAGCGGCGGCGGTCCGCTCGGTTCCAGCTTGGCCATTCCATTCGATCTGCATCCGAAGCGATTCGATACCGCGCAGGCCAGTCCCGGCGCTTGAGAAGTCGAGGTCGGAGCGGTTATCGAGGAAGTACTTCGGGAAAAGGCCCGACTTGTAAACGAGCTCGAATGACCGGACCTGGCCGGTTACCGGCGTCGTCCCCATAGCGGTTCCTTCGGGGTCGATCGAGACGACCCAGTGCCCCGATGTGAAGAACGTCTGGGCCAGAACGGACAGGGCCGGCGTAAGCGTGGAGGACTGCACCCGACGCCCGAATATATCGACCGTCAGCCCCGCCTGCTCGTTTAGGTTCTGCGTGATCGTCCAACCCCGCGCCATGCAGAAGCCCGCCTCGATGTCCGAAGGCGATACGCCATCGGTCAACCGTCGCTCGAACGTAAACGTTCTCGGGTCGTTACCGGCGGACTCTGAGGGATCGAACGTCCAGACATAGGGTCCGATGCCTGTCGGCGTGATCTCCTTCATGGACATGAGGCCGAAGTCGACCAGCTCATCGAGCGATAGATCGCCATCGAAGGAGAGGTCAATGCCCCGCACCACGGTTACCGGCGGAGTCGGATTGATCGTGTAGAGACCAACGGGGTGTTGCGGTCGGTAGACCTCATCGATAGCCTCCCAGTTAACCGTGCCGCCGGCGAGCCGCCGGGTAGCGGCAACAAGTGTCCCCGGAGTAGCATCACCTTCAATGCCGTACTGAATGACCTGCAGTGGTGTATCAGTCATCGCCGTTATCCTCCTTAGCCTTGGTCTTCACGCTCTCGCGCTCATAGAGCGGCGACGCCTTACAAGCCGTTTCCCATCCTTCATGCTTGGCCCTATCGGTAGCCAAGTCGTCTTCTGTGATGTCTCTTGCTGGCGGGCCGCCCGGCAAGAATGGGCGCTTATCGTGTGACATGCCAGCGCCGGGTCCGGTGTAGCGATACGCGGTCATGCGGGAACCTCCATCTTCTTCAAGCGCAAGCTGACGATGCTGTCCAGCGCGAACTCACTACCAGGTGCGGTCCGTGATGAGAGCAACGAGCGCACTTCAACGAGCGGGTTGCCCCAGAGAACGTTGAAGCCATCGAGTGGCCTGTTGTCACGCACGATCTCGAGCACGCCTAAGGCGTAGCGTTCTACGCGCCGCGTCAGATCATCAGCTCCGACCTGACCAAGGGCGAAGCAGATTACGTCCACGCTGTGCGTCAACTCAATCGCCTCGCCGCCGCCCAGCTTGCCGGGGTCGGCGCTCGTGCCGGGCGCGACGATTAGAGCAGGTGGAGCCTGGATGGTAGTCGGCTCGCCATGATAGATGCTGCTTGCGACAATAGCTGCCAGTTCTACGTTGTCGCCGTAGCGATCGTTGAGCTCCGTGACTTTCGCCGCCATGAAACTCGTTAGAACGGCAGTCACGGCATCGACGGCGGCCTCCATCAATCCCCAGGTCATGCTCGCCTCAATACGCTAACCAGGTAGCGCTGGATCACCCGGGTAATGTCCCGCTTGTCCGCCTCAGTGAGATCGATCAGCTTGCGCCGCGGCATACGACTCGTACCGGACTGGTGAAAGCCGGCGTAAGGAACCCGCGTTCCATATTGGAACTCCAACGGGCGCATCTCGCGCACAGACTTACCGCTGTCCCCAGTCAGCGACGCCTTGAGCTCGCCGGTCCGCTGCAGGATGGGCTTGACGCCATAGCGAGCGGCTTTGTAGGCGGCGTACCGGGGATTGAGCGCCGCCCAGCCGCCGGAGCCATGCGCGCCCTGAGTGGAGAACTGAGCTTCCTCGATCTGCTCCATGACGGTTTGCACGTCCGGCCACGCCGGCCGATAGTCCTCCGCGGCATCAGCAAACCGGCTGAATGTGCGAGCGAGTTGTCGCTCTCCGAGAACGTTAATGCTGAATTGCTTGGCCAATGGCGTACCTTAGTCTCTGTCCTCTCTCGATACCTGATGAGAAGGCGTGTCGGGTATTAGAGCACCAGATTCGCTCCGATGGAATACGTGATGCTGTCCCCGTCGGCGTGCACCATTCGCACCCGCCAGGTCTTCGGCAGAATGTCACTCGCCGAAACATTCGCGGCAACGGTGATTCCCGGGTAGACCTTGAGCACAGTCATGCCAGTAGCGGCGATGGCAACGCCGACCAGCAGATCGTAGTATTCCCCCGAGACAAGGTCCTTGCCTTGAATGTGGGGCGTGATGCTCGCTAGAGCGGGGTCTAGGGTCACATCGATGATGACGTGCAGGCCGCGCGCCTCAATGTTTTGTTGGTCCGGGCTGTCCGCCGTCGCTGTCCGGGCGGCAGACGCGAAGAGGGTGGCTTCGTAATTCTGTTCTGCCAAGGTGGGCGCAAGCAGGCCGTCAATATATGTCGTCATTAGAGCGGCTCCGTATAAATCGCCAGCGCTGATGTGATCCCAGCTCCACCAGCAGGCGCGAGCACATCAATCATCTCATCGCCGTACAGGACTAATTCGGCATCTGGAATCCAGAGGCCGTTCGCGGCCGCGATCAGTTCCATCGTCGGCAGAAGGGTGTCGTAAGCAGGGCCCACGCCTGAGTTGAGCGTGCAAGTGACATTGACGGTCACGGGGGCCGAATACTTCACAGTGGCGTAAAGGACGCGCCGTGGTTGTCCGCTAGGGGTGCTAAGCGTGAGGGCCGTGTCGGCCGCGCTGGCGTCGCTGTGGCGCTCCAGGGAGCGGTTCGGTAGGTCCTTCCGCACAGTTGTAATTGCCATCAGAACACCTTACTTACCTTGAAGCGGGGCTCAGCGATGTCGCCGAGATCCTCCTCCGCGTCGGGGTTGCGGGTGAAATAGGTGCTGGGATTCACGGTCCCGGAGCCGGTCGGCGCATCCGGCGGGATGGCCGTGCCGTCCACGATCGCCTTGATCCCCGCGAGGTAGCGTTTCTCCCAGAAGGCGTAGGCCGGCGTCTCCGCCGCTCCTGTCGCTCCTGGAAACATCGATTTGAGGATGGCCGCCGTCGCGCCGTAGGCGTTCAGGCGCCCGAGAAAACTGAGGAAGCCGGCGGGTGCCGTCGCTGGTATAGCGACACCCGCCGCGCTTAGCCTCATATCGATCTCATCCGACGTCTCGTCGACGATAGCCTGTGCCTGAGTGACCGAGGGCGTGCTCGTAGCACCGATGGTGAACTGAGCCATCAAGGCACGTACTTCGTCTAACGTCGCGTAGGCCATGACCTAGGTATTGGTCGTCCTAATGGCCAACCTCGGATCGCCGTAGCCGACGTTGTAGCGAGCACGCACCGAGTAGATGAACGTGTCGCGGATTACGCCGGATTCGGTGTTCGGGTTGGTGACCCCTTCGAGCGCTGGCGAGATGCGCGTCTGGTAGATGAACGGCTTGAACTCGCCGCTGGAATGCAGCGCGTACCAGTCGTTCGCATCCACCAGATATGGGTTCACCAGGATGAGGTAGCCAGCGGCGCGAATTGCGCCATCTATCGTCGCAGGCGTGACAGGATCGCGGATATCGCCCTGGTTGGCATTGACTGCCTGGTAGGCGACCTGCTCAAGGCCCGCCGGCACCATCAGAATGTTCGGCACCAAGTTCATGGGACGCCCCATGTCGTCCTGGAAGAGCCTCATCGCGGCTCGTGCCGCTGCGAGGTCGGCCTGGAACTGCGCGACTGTCGTCCCCGTCCCAACAAGGATGTTGTCGATGTTGGCCGAGCGCCCAATGACACGAGTATCGGCGAAGAACGCCGTCGCGTCGAAGGCGAGGCCGTTATCGACAGGAAGGTTGAAGATGAGCTGGCCCGGGTGCCTCGCGGCCTCCTGGGCCAGCTGCCGGAGCTTCGGCGTGATCAGCCCCAGCTTGTCGTCTTCGAACGTCGCGCGGTTGACGGGGATGCCCGCCTTGTAGGTGAGGTTGGCGATCGAGTAGTTGAACGCGAACAGGTTCTCAAGTTCGAGTTCCTTCCCCGTCACGTCTTGCATAACTGGCACGGTGCCGAGCCAGTTATGCGTCTCCGTGTCCGTGTTCGACTTGACCTCCATCGCCATGTCCTTCCACGGGAGCTGGTTGGCAAACGCATGGAAAGCCTCGTTAAAGGTCGAACGGAAGTTGGTGAGGACTCCTGCTAGGAAGTCCGAGTTAACTATAGCCATCTCAAACCTCCTAGATCGCCAGGCCGGGCACGTAGACCCAAACGCTCGTGGCGGAAATGAATTCTGTGATGCGGCCAACAGTAGCCGAAGCAGCGCTCACGTCATCAACGGTGTTATCATCGACGACTAGCATAAGAGTGTCACCGAGCATCGCCTGAGTGACGGCTGTCGCCGTAAAGAGCCACTGGGCGTTGTACTCTACTGTCACCCACTCATCGCCATCGGCGGCCCCGCCGAGTACGTTCTCACGGGCGATGCCAGCGACAAATGAGTCGGCCCCAGATACGGCAGCGATGGCAAAACCGGTCGCGTTGATCCCGACGATGGCTCCCTTGTAGATTTGCTCTGTGGCGGCTACCGGCACCCTGAAGAGGCGCGATTCGCCTCGCTGTTGCCTATTAGCATCCGCAGCTAGTGCGGTCATGATTCAGCGTCTCCTTCCTTGGTTGGTTGTTCGTCTACCGTTTCCTCGGCGGGCGCTGGGGTCTCAGGTTCGGGCTCAGGCTCGACAACCGCCGCTCGGGCGCGTCGCACCTTCGACACCTTCACCTCGTAGACCGCCGCCATGAGTTCGCGGCAGGATTCACACAGCAGGCGGGTCACTGTGGACCCGGGCTGCTTGGTTACGTCGTAGATTTTCTCGGCTGGCTGGAGGCAGCGTTCGCACTTCATCGCTTACGCCTTTTGCTCTGCGGGCTGGGCGTCTACCGGAATGGCCACGCCGCGGGCGGTTGCCTTGTCGCGGATAAGCTGCTTGCGGTATTCCTCACTCCAGACGCCCATTTCCTTGGCCAGCGTGATCTCCTGTGCGGTCGGCTCCAGCTCGGCGAGGTTCAGGTCGCCGGCGCTTGTGCCTCTCTCGCTCAGATCCACGCCGGGCAGGTTGCCGACGAACTTGTCGAACTGCTCACTACCCTTGAGCGCGAAGCTCATAGCCAACTCGCGGTTGCGCGGGGCGATTCGACCTTCCGCAATGGAGAGATCAACCACCTGCTTGGCCTGAGTGTGGTGCAGCTCTTCGCGTGTCTCCAGTAGGGCACGTTCGTGATCGTTCTCCATCGTCAGGATGCGTCCCTGGGCCTCCAGGAGTTCGCGGCTGAGCTTGGCCACTTCAGCTCGATCGGGATCGGCCTCATCACGGTCCTTGAGCTGTGTTTGCAGCGCCGCGATCGCCTCAGCGATGTCTGCGTCGTCATCGATGCTCAGCAGCTTTCGGATTGCTTGTTCGTCCACGTCGTCCTCCTTGTCATCTTTCTTTAATGCCTTGGCTGTTCTCTTCAGGCCCTCGCGGAGGGCTCGGTGGAGTGATTGCAGCGTCGGGCTGCCGGGCTTGCCCCGGAAACGCGGCTTCGCCTTTCGCAACCATTCGTCCAATTCGGCTACGAGCGTGTCGACGTCGGGCGGATCGTCCTCGTCTTCCTCGAACATCACGACGTGCGCATCGTCATCGAGGGCAAGCGCGAGCGACTGATAGAGCTTCGTGATGTCCTTGAGCCCCCCGACGGCCGGCAGGTCGGCCCCCAGCAGCGCGAGGCCCGTGAGCACGAGCGGGTATGTCTTGCCGTCGACCTTGTAGTCCTCTTTGAGTTCGACGCTGCGCTTCCGGTAGGCGCCGGCCTCCATCAGCGCGGCCACCTTCTCCGGCACCTTGATCAGGTCGCCGATGAGCTTCTGGCCGCTGCGCCGTAGGTTCTTCACCCAGCCGGCCGCCGGGTAGCCGTCGCTTTGGAGGAGCTTCTGATCGTCGTCGTGCCCCAGCTTCACCGGGGCGTCGAATGTACCCGCCAACTCCTTGCCGGCCGCGACTGCTTGGTCGATGTGTTGCTGAGTGAACTCGCAGCCACCCTCCGGGCAGCCCTGGCCGTTCCATGTCCCGACGGCCAAGAGCTCCACGCCCTTGAGATCGCGTGTCTTTAGATCAGCCATGCGCACCGCTCCATTCGCTTGTCGAAATGCTGATGTTTCGCAGGATGCTTCGGAGCCGCCGCCCGAGATGCAGCGCCCGAAGACGCTGTTGAAGATTTCGACCCACTGCGCCCGCTGGGCGGTAGGCATCGCCTTGACATTGGAGGGGAGGGAGTCGTCGTTGGGACCGGTGAAAGGCAAACAAAAAACCCACCGTTGGCTTCAACAGTGGGCGATGCGGCCTCGGTTAGTAGGCCATGGCCCGAGGTCAGTGGGCCGGACAACCCGAAACGTATTGCTCTTGGCGCTTAGACTATCAGAGCCTCCGCAACTTTGTCAAGCGTGTTGGCCGTCCCGCAGTTCTCGCAAGTGACGATTCCCGCAGAGAATTCGACTATTCGGCGCTTCCATCGGATGACGAGATGGCCGTCCTGGCGACGGATGCCGATCTTATTTCCACAGCCTCGGCAGTAGATCGGGGAAGGGTTGGGGACATGAAGGTCGGCAATCATTTTCCTCTTTCCCACGATGGGCGCCAATCCGGCGCAGCATCTTGGCGAGCAAAATACTCCCGCAAAAGCTGGCACGTCTTGCAATATTTGGGATGGGGCGGCCTCTGGCTGGAAATGTACTCCCAATGTTCATCAAGCAATTCTAGTGCTAATCTGTCTATGAGATTGCCGTCAGTCACCTTACGCCGCCTCCTCCATCAGGACAAACACCAAGACGCACCGGCAACGTCCCCCGCCCTCGCACTCTTTGTAAGGCGGCCGGTGTTCCTCCATCGCAGTGGAGCCGTAGGTAAACTCGCGCCCGTCCGCCGCCGAGCAGGGAGCGCAGGTGCCCTTATCCAACACCGATGAGAAGATCGAGGTGCGGATGTCCTTCTGGTGTTGATCGGCGACGCTCTGGCGCCCCAGGTTAAGCGCTTCGGTCACCGAAAACGCCGCCGTCTTGCGGATCTCGCGGTCGGAGAGCCCGGTGAGGCGCGACCTGAGCTCCGGGATATCCAAGGTGTCGCGCCGCAGGTGCTCAAGCATGGTCCAGACGAAACTCGACTTGAGGCGGTCGGCCATGAGGTTCGCCAGCGCCCGGGCCCGCACCGAGAGGAAGGCCAAGATGCTCGTCTGGTCTCCTGCGTCCTCAATGCCGATCATGTTGATCGACATGCCCTGCGAAAGAAACTCCTTGCCCGCCTCGCGCCGGCCGGTGCGATAGAGATCTACCAGCACGCTCTTGACGTCGGCTGCGATATCGGCCTTGAATGGAATGCTCACGTCCTCAATGTCCGAGGTCTGGCCGCGACGGAAGACGTTCTCAGCCACGGTGAGCAGCTTGGCGATCTGGCGTTTCTGCACCGCCTGGACCGCCTTCACCACCTCTGCCTCGGCGTCATCGAGGCCCTTGTCGATAGCTGCGAAGTCAACGTGCCGCTCGTAGTTCTTAGGCTTACGTGACATCCGGCGGCGAGCCGCCAACGGTAGCGCGTCGCTCTCGGGCTCCTCTTCCTCTTCACGTTCCGGCAACTGCAAGGCCACGCGCAATTCGTTCTCTGTCTCCAAGTCCGGCGTCATTGCGCCGACCTGCACAAGGTCGTGTACTGCCTTCGCCAACGACTCGGTGTTGCGCGTGTCGAGGCGGGAAAACTTCATGCGTGGATACTCGCGTACCGTCCAGTTGTAGTCGACCCAGCGCCGAAGTAGGTGGCTGCTCATCGTGTCAGCGACGTTATCGGCGACGGCCTCCAGCGCCATCAAATACAGCTCGGTTTCGCTGATGTGGCGCGCAAGGCTGCCGGTGTTGGCCGATCCCATGTTGAGGAACTCCGCCAGCACGGACCGAGCGATGAGCGCGGCATGGTACTTGATGCTCTCCAGGGCGTCTGCAATGCCGCCGGAGCCACCAATCCCTTCGACCCGATACGTGTATTCATCTTCGACCTCGGTGAAGAACTGCTTTTCGTGCGCGTGGAGCCCCATCAGAGCGCGTTCCAGCTTGCGCTGTCGGTCAATATCGATGTTCGGCCCCTTGAGAGTACCCACGTCAACACCCATGCCCCGGCGTTCTTTGGCCATGGCGTCTACGCGCTCCAAGCCGTCTTTGAGATACCAGTGCTTGTACGCCGCCCGCAGGACGGACGTGCCGCGGAAGTTGCTGCCTTCCTGATCGTTAACGAAGAGCAGCAGCTTCTCGACAGGAATCGTGACAACCTCGTAGCCAGTTCCGGCGCTGGCGTTCTGCTCGATGCCTGAGAGGCCACCGTGATTATCTATGAGCCAGTTGGTGATCGTCTTCGGCATCCTGGGCGCCAGCTTGCGGAGATGCACCTTGCCTTCGCGCAGCTCCCAGACAGTCTCGAACGGCATGGAGCCATAATCGAGATGAAGCAGCGCCTCCCTAAGCCAGGTCTGCCAGGACAGCGACATACCCATCAGATCGGCCTCCAAGAACTCGGCGATCATGCGATCTTCGGGACCATCCGATGCCGGCTCAACCGTCCAGGTAGCGCGGAGGATCGGCAGCTTCATCACGGTGAGCGCGGCCTTCACCTGGCCGTCGCCCAGGCGCATCTTGTCGTAGATGTCGTAGACAGCCGGCGCTTGCAGGTCAGGGTTGTAGTCTTGCTGCGTGAGCAAGCCACCGAAGAAGTTCGTACCGCTGGCCCCGATCTCGCCGGTAGGCGCAGGACCGGGGTTGGGCTTCGTTGCTAGATCGCTTCGTGAGAGGGTGATGGTGACGGGACCGAGTTTCATGATTCTAAGGCAGTCTGCACTGCCTGCCTTCCCTGCAGTTCGAAAAGCTCGTGCAGCTGATGATTCCAGGTCTCCTTACCCAACTCGCCGTTAATAATCGCGAGCATCAAGAAGACCATTCGCTCAAGCATCTGAATGCGTTCCAGATCAGTCAGCCCTGCAGGCTCTGTATCATCGCTCAAAATTCTTTCCCCCTTACTCCTGCCATCTCTGGTGTGTGGCCGCCCGCTCCGTTGCTGTTGGGGTCGATGCTGGTTAGGCTCAGTCCCGCCAGCTCCTCAAACGCCCCAGATGCAGCGTCGACCTGATCGTCGTGCGCCACCTCAGGGAAGCCAGACGACTCATCCAGCCACGGGATGTTCCAGCCGCCACGGATGAGCTTTGCGTTGCCCGCTTCGGCCTGGGAGGAGAGCGGGTTGGCGCGGATCTCCTTCGAACCCGTCACCCTTCTGCCGTAGAACGCGAAGCCTGAAAGCACCTTGCGAGTGTAGTGGTCGATGAGAGCCTTGCCCGACGCACCCGGCTCCTGCTCCATGTAGATCGTCGTCGCCTTGCCATCCAGCTCGGCAGTCTGCCTCACCAGTGCCTCCACGCCGCCGGGATTGAGCCTGGCCCGCTGGATATCCTCGATGTAGTAGATGCCTACGCCGTTCTTGCCCATCTTGCAGCCGACGGTGTAGTCGGGGTCCTTGCCCGGCGCCGGCTCGGTCGAGGCCAGGTCCCAGTAGCGCACCGTGAGGATTCCGGCCGGCATCGCATCGACGATCTCGAACCACTCACGCTGAAACTTGTTGCCGCCAGCGCGCGCCGACCAGTTGCCGTCAAGAAGGCGGCTGCGCGTCACCGGGTCGAGCCCTTCGAGGCTGCGGATATACGCTTCCTGGTCAATATGCGGGTTGTCCTTCAGGTGCGCCTCGACAAACGGCCTCTCGGGATCACCCGGATCGACAAAGCGCGTTCTCACCCATTCGAAACCCGTGCCGTCGGGGTTACTTGCAGCCCGCGTCCTGAGCGGCACCGGCATCCCTTCGAGCTTGCGCCGACGGGAGAATCCAACATAGCGGTACTGCGACTCGGAGAACTGCGTTACCTCATCGAAGCCGATGAACTGGAACGCCGACGACTGGTACTGGTACTTGTCGTTCTCATGTTCGAGGTAGCCGAAGGTGAGCGTGGCATCGAGCCCTGCCGTCGGAAAGTGCCATGTCTTCTCTTTCTCTGACCATCTGGCAGTGGTCGGCCCCAGCCATTCATGCGCCTTGGGAATGAGCGCGTCCGGCTTGCTCAGGTCGCTGTAGGTCCGGCGGACGATCAACGCCGCGTACCTGGGAACGTGGGCGTACTGCAGCGCCGCCATGAGGAGCGCGTCGGACTTCCCGCCGCCGGCGGCGCCGCCATAGAACGCCTCCTCGCAGTCCAGCGCCAGGAACTCTTCCTGCTTGGGCGATGGGTCATGAGGGCAGTAGCGTTCGAGGCCGGGCTTCCGCACCAGCTCGTCGCGCAGGCGTTCTTCCTGCTCGACCCTGACTTTGTACTCGTAGGCGGCGAGGGCGAGGCGCTCGCGGGTGAGGGTTGTCATGTAACTCGACTCCGCAAGATGGTGAATGGAGGCCGGACATATTCGCTGAGATGCGCCGCAACCTCTAATGCTCGTCGTATTCGCTTTTGTGGTTGGCCCGCGAGAGCGTGAAGAACGCCAAGTGCTGGCTTCGCCCCAGCACCCACAGCAGCAATACCATCAACGGGTTCTAACACCTGGAGGTCGCTATGGATGATAAAAAGCCGCCCCCGCGTAGCAACCAACATTGCAAAGCCAGCTTCGATCGACTCGACTTCATTGCTTTTTTGAAGTACCCCACCTGCCCTCATCTGATCTCGTACGCTGTCCACAAACTCTGTCCGCATGAACCGGTCCAGACCGCGATTTGGAGCCTTTGGCGGCTGGGACCGATACAGCAAATCTGAGGCTCGGCTAATACCACTGATGCCAATGAGATAGTCGCCATTCTGTGCCACCTTCGGTTGTTTGCTTATTACGACCGGCCAGCCATTGGAGCCATAGAAACTATCCCCGCCGATCCATACATCCTTGCCATCGGTGATGCCTGCAATGACAGTCACCCTAGTCCATCCTTTGGCACCGCGCCGCTCAACCTACTCATTCCTTCTCGCCAGCCTGGGCGGTTCTCATCAAGCCAAGCGACCATCGCGAACTCTTCCTTCATGTAGACCAGGAGGTTCTGTAATGCAGTTATCGCGACAATAGTTGCACAGATCAGTGAACCTTTTGTTGGGATGACAGCATCGGCAGAACGGCTTCATTTAGGCGACCCCAGAGCATCCATCACCCCGTCCGCCTCTCCCGCTCCTTGGCAAGGTCGATCACCTGTCCGACCGCCTCGGGCGTCGGGTCCATGCCCAGATCGCGCAGCAGGCGCTCGGCTTCGTTATGGACGTCGATCCTTAGCCGGTCATGGTAGAGCGCCGGCCGATGCGCCTTGAGCAAGAAGATAATCAGGGTGTCGGAGGACTCCATCGCCCGCTTCCGAGCCACGAACTCCAACAGGTCACACGCCTCATCGATGGCGCTGTTCCACTCATCCTTGAAGCGCTCGTTGCCGTCTCGCCTCTTGTACGCTGCCTGGCGCGAGATGCCGGCGGCCTCACACGCCGCCCGGACGTTGGCGCTGTTGCGAAGCGCCGCCAGGAACGCTTCTTCCCAAGCGAGCGGTTCATTCCTTTTTCGCGGTGGCACCCGTGTACTCCTCCCAACGCCGCACGGCGACGTCGACGTAGATGGGTTCGATCTCCATGCCGTAGCAGCGGCGCCCTAGTTTCTCGCAGGCGATCATGGTCGTGCCGGAGCCGAGGAAGGGGTCGTAGACGGCATCAGCTTCCTTTGTGAAATCGTCAAGGATGGCGGCAAACAATCCAACCGGTTTCTGCGTCGGATGAACCCTGTCCATCAATTCCTCGTCTCGCGAACCCTGTCGCACCATACCGCTCCACGTGTGTCGGTACATTCGATGACGCCCCTTGAAAGACGTCCAGGCCATCTCGAACCCCGAGAACGTGGCGGACGGGCTGACGCCCTTATCCCAACAGAGCCAAGCTGTTCCTTCGGTCAACTTATGACTGAAATAGACACCACCAAAGACGATTTGGTCGTCGCCCAGGCTCAGGAGCGGCATCGGGTCAAACGGCTCATCGTCACCATGCACTGGCATATACGTGCGGGGCTAAACGACGCCGGGCCTGCCAACCTTTCCTTTGAGTACGCCACTGGGCCGACCGCCGGGTTCGTCAACCCGGCCAAAAGGCTTAGCTCCACCGATGGAGCTAAGCCCACGAACTATGTTTATGCCGTACGGCGGATCGGCGAGCACAAGATTGACGCTCCCCCCATCCATCAACCGCGCCACATCCTCAGCCTTCGTCGCATCGCCGCACAGCAACCGGTGGCCGCCCAGGACGTAGAGGTCGCCGGGCTTCGTCTTCGGCTTCTTGGGCGCGTCAGGTACGGCGTCATCATCTGTCAGGCCGCCGGCAGCACTCCGGTACTCCGTGATGGCCGCGTTCATCTCCGGCACGTCGAAGCCGCTCATCGACAGGTCGACATCGGGCAGCTTGCCCATGTCTGCCAGCAGCTCGCCCAGCTTGGGCATATCCCACTCGCCGCTGATTCGGTTAAGCGCGAGGTTGAGAAGGCGCGTCTGTTCGTCGCTGAGGTTGTCGATGTAGACGACCGGCACCTCGCCCAAACCGCTCCGCCGAGCAGCCTCTAGGCGCTGATGCCCGCCGATCACTTCGCCGTCCTCGCGCCGGGCGAGGACGGGGTCCACCACGCCGAACTCTGAGAGCGAGCGTTCCAGCTTCGCCATCTCGGTATCGCTTATCTGCCGAGGGTTGTAGGATGCGGGGTTAAGAACATCGAGCGCAACGTACTCAACCCGAATGCGCTCTTTTTTAGGTGTCAACGTAACAGCCGGTGGCTTTCGTCCCATCGATACCTCTTCTAACTATTATCCGCGAAGCCTATATCTGTCAAGGGGCATACTGTCAGAGACCTCAAAGTCGCCAGATACGCAAACTGTCATAACTGTCATACCGTTGTTTGATCCCCCCAGATACAGTACGTACGTTATTATTGTATATACTAATGATCACTTCGTATCTATACTTTACAGAATACTGTCATAACTGTCATTGGACTCTCAGACACAAGCGCCTGACAGTATGACAGTTGACATTTAGCCCTTCCACGTGTACCAAATCGTCGCTGGACCCGACTCATTTGTCTCCCTGCTCGCCGCAATGCGGCTTCCCTCGATGAGCGTATCGAGGTATTCATCCAACGCCCTCACCTTCATGTTGAGCGCGCGACACAAGTCTCGCCGCTTGATCTTCCCCGCTCCTCGTATCACCTGCTCGATCTTCTCAATGGCCTCGGAGTCAGGGCTATGCCCGAGCACTAACTGCATGAGTGCCCGCCCTGAGTCAAAGGCGTACGACCATAGCTTGATCGCCTGCTCTACCGCACGCACATCGAGCTCCCGCAGAAAATGCGTACCCTGGCTCGCCTGGATGCCCATCGCCAGCTTCACCACATTGGCGCCCGCCCGCTGCGCGAACTCGGCCGGGTCGTCATCCTCGCTCCAGCGCCCTTCGTTCTTTTCCAACCAAGCATCCAGCACCGGCAAGCCTTCCCCCAATGCCATCTCGCCGCCCTCGAACTCCGCCAATCGCGCAAGCTGCTCGACGAGCGAGCCGCGCTGTATGCGATCCGCGTCACCATGATTTCGTCCTCCGATCGACAGATACGCACCGTTGCTGTGCTCCATGACAAACAGCCAGCGGCCCAGGAACCCGCCGCCCACCTGTCGGGGCCTCACGTATTCCTTGAGCCAGCGCACCTTGCCTGCTGCGATGATGGAGAGTGCTGGATAGTTGATCTCTATCAGGCCGGCGCCTTTCGTCAGCCGCGTGATCTTGGCGCGTGAGTCCCAAATATCAGTCAGCGTCGAGAGCACTCCGGCGTTGTATTCCTTGGAGAACGATTCCAACGCAACGCCGAACTCCGGCCAGGCGAGCTGACCGAACGGCTGACGCTGCAGGTGTTCGAGCAATGCTTCGCGGCTGAAGTCTTGAGGCAGCATCAGATCCGGGTTGGCCTGGGTGAGCAGCCCGGTCGCCAAATTCACTGCGGACGACTTATGGACCCCGGACGGCCCGATAAAGCACGTCCACAACGACGGATAGATGCGACCGAACCCCGCCTCCACCCAAACCCTATTGCCGAGCGCGGCAGCGCAGACGGATATGGCTGCGAACTGGTGAAACGTCTCTGGCGAACTGGTGTGGTCGCTTGCGTACGCTACGTACGCTTCAACGAAGCTGTTTGACAATCCCTGTCTCCTACCATCCGATGTGAAAGCCCTTCCCTGACGTTTGCCTCAATTCTGCTCCACTTCTAGTCGCACTTCCGCCCATCGGCGCTCGTCGTACCGCCGCTCTCACCTCGCGCAGCAGCCCGGCGAGAATGCTCCGCACATCCTGGGGGGGCGGAGCACCGCCGAGCATCGCGCTCTCGTCCTCCTCTAGCCTGCGCATATAGCGCATCGCAGTCTCGTAGGCCCGCACCTGGGGAGCGCCTACGTAGTTCAGCCAGCGCATGACCGGCGCGCCATCAACGACCAAAGGTGTTACTGCCGCGTACCAGCCGGCCAGCAAGTGCTGTACACGCCTCACGGCACCCCGTGCTGCCAACTCGTCGACGTAGCAGCGAAACGCCGTCTCGCCCAGATCCCAGCCCTCAAGCTCCTCCAGCCAACAGGCGGCGACCGCAGCCGGCACATCGAACTCCTGCGCGTACATCGCACCTACGAGAGAGCGATACCGCGACCCCGGCGCAAACGTCCCGGAACTCCGATGCCACGCCTCGACCAGCAGCTCGAATAGCCAGCGGTGCACCGGATCTTCGAAGTCGTCGGGGCGGAGAGATGCCCAGGCGTAGGCGATGTTGCGAGGATCGCCCACCATCCCGCCGGCGACGGCGCGCTCAGCGTCGGTCATTGTTGCCTCTTCCGGTTCCACGCATGGATGAGCCCACAGTGAGGGCAGCGATGCTCCAGGCCGCGCCGACAATCCTTGCGCCAACCGCGTAACCGGCAGGTCGGGCTACAATAGCGCTGCTTGCGTCGTTTAGGCTGAAAGGTGGTACCGCACTGCCGCCAAGCACAGCGACGTGGTAAAAGCGTTATAACGCTTCTCCGACGCTTCTGGCGGGGTGGCGAGGCGGTCATGGGGCGCCCTCTAGCGAGTAGAGGTATTCCGCGACGCCCGAGGCTAGGCTGTTCAGGCACTCTTCAATCGTCGGCCCCGTCGCAGTGAGGCGCTTGCGCCGTTTGTTGCTAGGCCGCAGCACGTGACATTCGGCCATGAAATCGATGCCTGCGTAGCGAAGCCAAATCTTGGGGCAGGCATCAGCGCCGCCGAGGTTCATCACCTGCACGAACAACTGTGGCTCGTCTTGCACCATGAAGGTGTTCCATTGCTCCACGAATTCGTTGACCTTGGTTTCGTCCGGCCTCTCTGACTTCGCTGCATCGACCATGATCTCATGCATCCTTTCCTCTCCGACGACCTGCTGTAACTCATCTCGGCAAAACACGCAGTTGCTCATGATCTGGCCTGTGAGCTCGTGTCGCCTATGGCTCACGCAACACC
>SDBV01003336.1_pt1 | contig 23746 bp, 18 predicted proteins | sample 2277081 | NCBI WGS metagenome assembly SDBV01 (sample SAMN10402039, study PRJNA504765) | marine sediment metagenome | isolation source: marine sediment core GS10_PC15, 223 cmbsf | place: Arctic Ocean: Southern Knipovich Ridge | collected 2010 | reverse complement strand
TAGTGCCACAAATCACAATTGATGGCCCACCAGGAACCAACACTACCCAGACTTGTTAATCTGAGGATTACCCAATTCACCCTGTTCGTCTTGACTTGAATGGACGTTCCTGCAGGTTAGCTAACACGAGTCAATGATGCTGACGTTTTCGCCGTGTCAAGATCAGTAATTTGGTAGTTTGGGCAAACTTTGGCCTTCATGGGCCGTCAATTGTGATTTGCGGCACTAGCAACCGTAGGGTGGGCACTGCCCACCAAAAAACCGCTTGACGTCTTCCACCCGGGATTTGGTGGCCAGCGCCCACGCTACCTCTTCAGCCGGCTGCCGGGGCTTGTCGAAGAGCAAGTCCACATTCTTCTGTTGGCTGTTGGTCCTGATCGGGAAGGCGGGGCTCTTCGACTGTCAGCCCGTGAGACCCCGTCCTCCCGGGTGGGGCTGTTCTGCCAAGGTGCGACGAGTTTCCTTGGCAGCCGCTCAGTTGGCAACTGGCCATCAGGCCGAACATCCTCGGGACTGCGTCGCTATCCGCCCGAACATCCGGACTAACCGGCCCCCGGGGACATGATTCTCGGCGGGCGGCTGAAAGCTCCCGCGCCCCCTGCAACCGGCGCCTTGTGAAACTCCCTCACAATTCCCGGTCCGTGACCGCCGGCGACTGGAAAAAACGTAAGATTCGATAGCCGCTGTGCAAGCGTGTGGGCGTGCTTATGGACGGTCCCTTGGCCGGGCTGTTCGTCGGCGACTCACGTCGTACGGGCATCTTGCCCGGTTCGTCCGGTCACGGGTTCCCGCCCGGGACTCTACGCCCCTGTTCCGCCTGCTGTGAACAATTTGGGTTGGATGCTCGCACAAGGCGCCACCGATAGATGGAGAACACCGTGTCGACCACTCAGGAGGCGAGCACGCAGAACGTAAGGCTGCTGGGAAAGTGTGCCGGATGTTCGTTGCCCTTGCCGTTGCGTCTACCGGAACCTCACGAGCAGGCACCTCAATGGGAGTGTGTCGGTTGCGGCAAGAGCTACCGGGCAATCCGGCTGGAGGAATGGCCGGCCGAGTTCCAGCGGAACGTTCGCCCCGCCGCGTCTGGATCCGAGCGCGAAGAGGCGCCCGTTTCGCCGGAGGCGCCGGCGGATTCCGCAGCCGGGCATGATCAGCGACAGCGGGATGCCGACGCCTTGCCGAGTCGCCGGCCTGGTCGCAGCGAACTCGAGACACCCCTGAGCCGTCAGTTCGATATGGAAATCGCGCTAGGAGTGAACCTCAAGGCACAGCCGCAAGGCATACCGTTTGCCAAGCGAATCCGGTGGCACGGACTCCGGCCCTACGAGGAGCACAGCATCCAGCGGTTTCGTGAGGTCATTCACCACTCTTCCGAGAAGCTGACCGATCTGTTTACCGCCCTGAAAGTCGGCAAGTCCGCCGAACTGCGCGTCACCGAATCGATTTCCCAGGACGGGCTCTCCCGTGTGGCCGAGGATCGGGACCTGTTCGTGAGCCTGGGCATCACTTTGCCTTCGAGAAACTACGTCAGCCGGCACGCCCTACGCATGAGCATGTTGGCCATGTCGGTCGGGGCGACCCTGGGCTGGGACGAGAGAACGCTGCTGGACCTCGGTATCGGATGTCTGATCCATGACCTTGGAATGTTGGGCCTCGACCGGGCGACGCACGGGGGAAAGCGGAGCCTTGCAGCCCCCACGCTCGCGGAAATCTCCAAGCACCCCCTGCTGACCTTCGAATTGCTGCACAAACATCTGGACCGCATTCCCACTGCTTCCCGAATGGTCGCCTACCAAGTCCACGAACGCTGTGACGGGACCGGCTACCCTCGCGGTTATCCCAGAGATCGGATTCACAGCCTGGCCAGAATCGCCGCCGTGGCCGACACCTTCATTGAGCTGATCTCCCCACGTCCCCATGGAGGGGGAATGATGCCTTACGAAGCCGTGAAGAAGATCCTCTACGATACCAGGAGCGGGTTGTTCGATGCGGACGCCGTGCGCGGACTGCTGAACACGATTTCACTGTTTCCGATCGGTTCCTACGTCAAGTTGAATGACGGCCGGCTGGGAAAGGTCATCCGTTCCACCGGCGAGTTTTACATTCGGCCAATTATTGAAGTCGCGGGAGGCGACAATCCGCCTGGGAAGCCAGACGTGATCGATCTCTCCGTCCAGCAGGAGTTGCACGTGGCTGCCGCGCTTGCCCAGCAGCAGTAGCAGCCCGTTGAAGAAGTACTGATTCTTGGTGGACTTGATTGGAGGAGGCGACTCCAGTCGCCGATCTACCTGGTTCTCGTCGTTCGATCGGCGACTGGAGTCGCCTCCTACAGCGATATCTGTGTTTTTCAACGGGCCGCCGGCAGTGCCCAGCGGCACGTTTCTACACCACCGAGCCCTGCAATCTGGCACGCAGGCAACTGCTATCCACGCCGATCGTCGTGCCACTCGTGCCCGCTGATCAACCAGTGGCCGGACTGAAGGCTGAGTTCCAGGGTCAGATCTATCAGGTACTTGTCGTAGGGATACTCACCGCGGCGGACTTTGAAGTAGACTATGCCTTTCAAATGAACTCTGGCCGTGTGGGGGCTGGTCAGGTGGTTGATGTTCAGGACTTCCAGCGCGGTGATCTTCGCACCGCTAAACTCTGCCATCCGGAACCCCCAATCGATCAGTCGGCGCGTGTCGCCGGCCGAGGGATCGACGTGACTGAGCACCTCCTCCCGATCGTTCGCCGCCACGGCCGCCGCCACGGCGTCCAGCGTGGCCTCCACCTGCTCCCGGTCGGTCACCACCAGCCGCTCCAAGCCCACGCCGGCCAAGACCAAAACCAGCACGCCGCCCATCGCCCACAGCAGCACGGCGCGTCCGGTCCGCAACAGAACGATCCCCAGCACGGCTTCGGCAACGATGCCGAAGAGAATGATTGGCATGGGGTTTTCAACGAGTGCGGTCATTCGGGGATCCCAAACCTCCGGTCACCGACGGCCGGCATAAAGCCGCCACCGCCGACATAAAGCCGCCACCGCCGGTCGCGCCGGAAAAACCTCCAGGCAATTCGCGAGCTCCGCTACCGCGACCACCGGTCGCGGCTCTAGGAATCCAGCATCGCCACTGTATAAGGCGTCAATACTCGCCGCCAATTCAACGCTATTGGCCTAACCCGGACGAGCCGGAACCATACAGGTTTTTCGATACGCGTTTTTGGTGGTTTGTGGGGGTCTATGCTGTTACCTTTTCAAAACTTCGCGCGATTCCAGACGTCCGTTTCAGCCTAGAAATCACGGGGTAAATCGACTTGCCGCAAAAAGTTCTTGCCATTTTGCGCAGGATTTGATCGGTAACTGTCTAATTCTACTGTCTGACATTCACAATCAACAGAGAGCATTGCAAACGAAGAGCTTACATCAATTCCCACAAGACACCACGAAGAACGCGAAGAGCACGAAGCAATGGGGAAATGCCGGTGATGCCTCGTGTCTTCTCGATACTTCGTCCTTCTTTCTCTCCGTGTACTTCGTGTTCTTCGTGGTAGATCAAGACTTCGTAACCACTGTATTACCAAGGGCTTCGATCGATTCCAAAACTCAGACAGTAGAACTAACTCCTCATCGGAAACACCGATCCTCCGTAGAGGGCCGCGTCGCCGAGGGTCTCTTCAATCCGCAGCAACTGGTTGTATTTGGCCATCCGGTCGGTCCGCGAGGCCGAGCCGGTCTTGATCTGGCCGGTCCCCAGCGCCACGGCCAGGTCGGCAATGGTGGTGTCCTCGGTCTCGCCGCTGCGATGGCTGGTCACGCTGGTGTAACCGTGCAGCCGGGCCAACTCGATGGCCTCGATGGTTTCGGTCAGGGTGCCGATCTGATTGACCTTGATCAGGATGCTGTTGGCAATGCCTTCATCGATCCCGCGTTTCAGCCGAGTGGTGTTGGTTACGAACAGGTCGTCGCCGACAAGCTGGACCTTCCCGCCCAACTTCTCGCTCATCAGTTTCCAGCCGTCCCAGTCGTCTTCGGAGCAGCCGTCTTCGATCGAACAGATCGGATACTGATCGAACCACTGCTCTAGCAGTCCGACCATGGCGGCCGCGTCGATCTGCTTGCCGTCGACCGAGTAGAGCTTTTTGTCGGCGTCGTAAAGTCCGGTGGCGGCCACGTCCATGGCGATAAATACCTGCTTGCCCATCTCGTAACCGGCCTTCTCGACGGCCGCCATGATCAGGTCCAGGGCCTCCTTGTTGCTCTTCAAGTCGGGGGCGAAGCCGCCCTCGTCGCCCACGTTGGTGCCCAGCTTCTTCGACTGTAGCACCTTCTTGAGGTTGTGGAAGATCTCGCAGCCGCAGCGGATGGCGTCGCTGAAGGATTCGACCCCCAGGGGCATCACCATGAACTCCTGGACGTCCACGTCGTTGTCGGCGTGCTCGCCACCGTTGACGATGTTCATCATCGGCGCCGGCAACAGCCGGGCACCCACCCCGCCCAGGTACCGGAACAGCGGCAGCCCACAGTGGGCGGCAGCCGCGTGGGCCGCCGCCAGCGAGACCCCCAGGATGGCGTTGGCCCCCAGCTCCCTCTTGTTCTCCGTCCCGTCGATGGCGATCATCCGCTGGTCCAGGGCAACCTGGTCCAGAGCGTCCATGCCGCAGAGCTCGTCGGCCAGCGTCTCGTTGACGTTCGCGACGGCCTGACTTACCCCCTTGCCGAGGTATTTATCCTTGTCCCCGTCGCGTAGTTCCCAGGCCTCGTGCACACCGGTGCTGGCCCCGCTGGGCACAGCCGCGCGGCCGAAGGAGCCGTCGGCCGTTTCCAGGTCGACCTCGATCGTCGGGTTGCCGCGGCTGTCGAGGATCGCTCGGGCGCGGATGTCTACAATGGTCGAACTCATATCTCGTCTTTCCGTAAAAAGGACCCGCTGGCAGGATAGAGTATCCCGTAGCGGTGCAGTCGCGCAGTCGCCGCGCCGCGGGGAATCTCCGGAGCAGGCCATTGTGCGCCATCCGGCCGGAGTTGACCAGCGGGGGTCCTGCGCCGAACAGGGGACAGGTCCAATTTGCCCCCAACGGCCCGCAGCGTGCTTCGCACAAATTGGACCTGTCCCCTTTTCGGCGCACCCGGTATCATGTACCTGGTCATACACACCGGCCGCGGGAGAGAGCACCATGCCCGAGCCCAGGGAGCACACCATCAACCGTAACCTCGTCGAGAGCGTCTTGCGGTACATCCCGGGCTTCCGGGGATACCTGGAAAAGGAATACCGCCGGGCGAGCGACGATCTGCAAAGGGTCTGGCTGGCGGACCGCCTGCAGAGGTCGAAACGGGCGATCGACGAGTTGACCCGACCCCTGGTCGACGCCGGACAGATCGATCTGTTGCCCCAGGTCGATCGCCTGCGGGGGCGGCTCGACAAGCTCATCGGGCGGATCCGAGGTGGTCGTGATCCAGGCCAACCAGCTCGCCGAGACCCTCGACCCGCTGGAGGTCAGCCGAGTCCTCTCGGCCGTGGCCTGGCAGGCCGACCAGGTGGAGCAGAAGCTACTCGGTGGTGATGAGTATTGAGACGCGGGGACTGCACTCCCTAATTCCCAACCCCTAGCCCCTTCTGGTCCCGGTGGATCCCCGCACCTGGTCACTCGCCCTGAACACCCTACTGTTGACCGGTGCCACCTGCGCGATCAGTCTGCCGCTGGGCAGCGTCCTGGCCGGGCTGCTGGTGCGGACCGATCTGCCGGGCCGGCGGGCCGGGATGGTGTTGCTGGGGCTGATGCTCTTCGTGCCGCTCTATCTACAGGCCGCCGCCTGGCACGCCGGATTCGGCGTGCAGGGCTGGTGCAGGACGGCAGTCGGCACGCCACAATGGCTGCAACAGTGGACGCTGCTGGAAGGCTGGCGGGCCGCGATCTGGATCCACGCCATGGCGGCCGTGCCCTGGGTGGCCCTGATCGTGGGCCTGGGGCTGGCCCTGGTTGAGCCCGAGCTGGAGCAGCAGGCACTGTTGGACGGCTCACCGCGCCAGGTCTTCTTCCACGTCACGCTCCGCAGCGCCCTGCCGGCCGTGGGCGTGGCCGTGCTCTGGGTGGCCGTGGCCACAGCGGGCGAGGCGACCGTTGCCGAGCTGTTTCAAGTGCGAACCTACGCCGAAGAACTCTTTACCCGGCTGGGGCCGATGCGAATGTCGCCCCAAGAGGCCGTGCTGGGGATGGCCCCCGGCCTGACGATCACCGCCGCGGTGGTGGTGGCCGTGCTGCTGGTGTGTGCCAGGCTGTTGCCGGGCCGCCGGCCGATCAGTCTGAGCCGCCGCTGGGTCTTCCGCCTGGGGCTCTGGCGGGCGCCCCTGGGGGTTGCGGTCGCACTGGTGCTGCTGCTGCTGGTCGGCGTGCCGCTGGTGAACCTCTGCTACAAGGCCGGCATCGTGATTACGCAAACCGACGCCGGAGTGCAGTGGAACTGGTCCCTTCGCAACTGCGGCCAGATGGTGGCCGGGTGCCTAGTGGACTATCGGCGCGAGCTCGGCTGGTCGCTGGGCATCGGCGCGCTGGCGGCCACCGCAGCAGTGATCGCGGCGATCGCCCTGGCATGGCCGGCGCGGCGCGGCGGACTGCGGGCACTGCCTGCGCTGGGGGTCACGGCCGTCGGCCTGGCGCTACCGGCCCCGTTGGTAGGCCTGGGGATCATCTGGCTGTTTAACTTCCCGGGCTCTGGGCTGCTGTTGATGCTCTACGATCAGCCGATCCCGGCCCCCTGGATGGCGCTGACGCTCCGCGCACTGCCGCTGGCGACGCTTATCATCTGGCAGGCCCTGCGCAGCGTCCCGGCAGAGTTGCTCGAGAGCGCGGCGGTCGACGGGGCCGGTCCGCTGCGGCGCCTCTGCTGTGTTGCCCTGCGCTGCCGGCTCTCGGCGGTGGCCCTGGCCTGGGTGGTGGCGCTGGCGGTGGCCCTGGGTGATCTGGGGGCAAGTTTCCTGGTGGTACCACCGGGGGTGGAGACACTTTCCATCCGGATTCGTGGCCTGCTGCACGCCGGCCAGGAGTTCGAGATGGCCGGGATTTGCCTGGCGGTGGTCCTCCTGTTTGCCGCCGTGGCCGGGCTGTCTATCTGGCTGGCCGGTCGTTGGGGCCGAGGTGGCGCCGCCGAATAGCCCACGCCCCCCCCGACAGGCAGACCGATCTCGTGTATAATGGAATTGAGGGCGTCGGCAAGAATCTCATAGAAGCCGCGACCAGTGGTTGCACGGGGACAAGACGGCCGAAACGGCGCGACCACCGGTCGCGGCTTTATGAATCATGAAAACAACAGCGCGAGCAACGTGAAGCGACTCGCCTTCTTGATCTTGTTGTGCCTCGGCTGGGCCGACTCTGCGGCCGCCCTGGATCATGTCGTGCTGCGGCGTGACGGGAAGCAGATCCACGTCGACGGCCGGCTGGTGTTGACCGCCCAGGACGGCGGCCTGTTGGTTATGGCCCGAGACGGCGTGCTCTGGGCGGTTCCTCCCGAAGAACAGGTCGAGCACACCAGCGACGAGCTGCCCTTCAAACCTCTCTCCCGCGAGGAGATGTCGCGGCGACTGCTGGACGAGCTGCCCCGCAGATTCGCCGTTCACGAGACGGCACACTATCTGATCTGCTACAACACGTCGCGGGCCTACGCTCAGTGGTGCGGGTCGTTGTTCGAGCGGCTCTACATGGCGTTCACCAACTACTGGAGCCGCAAGGGGTTCAAGCTGTCCGAGCCGGAGTTTCCTTTGGTGGCAATCATATTTGCCGGCCAGCGGTCCTACATCAGGTTCTCGAAGGCGGAGTTGGGCGACGCGGCGCCTTCGATCATCGGCTACTTCAGCCTGCGGACGAACCGGATGATGATGTACGACCTGACGGGAATGGAAGCCCTCCGCAGGTTCGGCAACCGGCGTGGATCGGCCGCGCAAATCAACCGGATTCTGGTCCGGCCCGAGGCCGTAAGGACCGTCTCCACGATCGTCCACGAGGCCACGCACCAGATCGCCTTCAACTGCGGCCTGCACAACCGCTACAGCGACTGCCCCGTCTGGTTCAGCGAGGGGGTTGCCCTGTACTTCGAGACCCCCGACCTGCGCAGTTCCAAGGGCTGGAGAGGGATCGGATTGGTCAACCGGCCGCGGCTGGTGCAGTTTCACCAGTATCTCGCGCACCGGCCGGCTGATTCGCTCAGGACCCTGATCGCCGACGATCAGCGCTTCCACGACACCCAGCGGAGCCTGGACGCCTACGCCGAGGCCTGGTCGCTGACCTACTACCTTGTGCAGCGGTACCCCAAACAGTACATCGCTTACCTCAAGATGCTCTCCGAGAAGCAGCCGCTGGAAGAGAGTTCCAAGACCCGGCTGGAAGAGTTCCAGGCGGCCTTCGGCGACGTGAAGCAGTTGGACGCCGGCTTCTTGCGATACATACGCGGAATTCGTTGACTGTTGCCCGGGGGTTGCTTGCTCCCGGCCGGGTGATCGGTTATCTTGTGGGGCAGTGACTCCGGTGGTCGATTCGCGTGGGAAGCAACGCCGATCGTCCCCCGGAGCAGCCTCCCACTGCTGTCGTCACCTTGCCCTTCCGGTCACAAGGAGCCAACCATGCCCAAACAGAATAACTCACAAACATCTCGCCGCCGCACCCGACGAGACTTCCTGAAGACCTCCAGTGCGGCGGCCGCCGGGGCCATGGCCGGCAGCCTGGCCATACAACGCGGCGCCCACGCCGCCGGCGACGACACTCTCAAGGTTGGCCTGGTCGGGTGCGGCGGCCGGGGAACCGGCGCGGCCGGCGACGCGCTTAGCGCCGATGCGAACTGCATCCTGACCGCCATGGCCGACCCCTTCGAGGACCGCCTGCAAGCGAGCTTGAAGCGTTTGAAGACGAGAATGAAGGATCGGATTGCCGTCGACGCCGATCATTGCTTTGCGGGGTTCGACGGATACCAGAAGGTGATCGACAGCGGTGTGGACCTGGTGCTCCTGGCCACGCCGCCCCATTTTCGCCCCATGCATCTGAAGGCCTGCATCGACGCCGGCAAACACGTCTTCTGCGAGAAGCCGGTGGCCGTCGACGGACCCGGAATCCGCAGCGTACTGGCCACGGTCGAGGAGGCCAGGAAAAAGGACCTCAACCTCGTCTCCGGGCTCTGCTGGCGATACTATCCGGCCACGCAAGAGATTATGAAGCGCGTGCTCGACGGGGCCATCGGTGAGGTAATGACCATCGAGGAGACCTACAACACCGGCACGCTCTGGCACCGCGGCCGCGAACCCGACGATACCGAAATGGCCTTCCAGATGCTCAACTGGTACTACTTCACCTGGCTCTCGGGCGACTACAACGTCGAGCAGCACGTGCATAGCTTGGACAAGGGCTCCTGGGCCATGGGCGACAAGCCGCCGCTGAAGGCCTGGGGACTGGGCGGCCGCCAGGTCCGTACCGATCCGAAGTACGGCAACATCTACGACCACCATGCCGTGGTATACGAATACGAAGGCGGCGCCCGGATGTATTCCTTCTGCCGCCAACAGGCCGGGTGCAGCGGGGGAGGCGTAACCGACAACTTCTTCGGCACAAAGGGACACTGCAACGTGCTGAAGAACTACCAGATCCAGGGCGAGAATCCCTGGAGTGCCGACCGTTCGCTCACGCGGGGGCAGAATATGTACCTCCTCGAACATCAGGCGTTGTTCAATGCCATCCGCTCCGGCAACACGATCAACAACGGCCAATACATGGCCACGAGCACCATGCTGGCCATTCTGGGCCGCATGGTCACCTACACCGGCAGAGAGATCACTTGGGATGCGGCGATCAACTCCCAACAGGACCTCTCGCCGTCGAGCTACGCCTGGGACGCCGATCCGCCCACCCCGCTCGACGAAAACGGCCACTACAAGATCGCCATGCCCGGGGTGACGAAGTTCTCTTGATAAGTCCCTTGTCTGGCAAGGATCTACGTCAACACAACTCTGGCCCTCTACCCCATAGATACTGTGGGAGTTAGGGGGCCAGCCTCATTCTGGTCTCCATAGTCGCCTTGAAAGTGGGCGGCGTACGCGGGCAGGAGTCTCGCCCCCGGGGACCGTTGGCCTGTCGGTAACCGGCACACCCTGACCCACGGAGAAGACTTCACCTGCACCCTTGAGAGCATCACGATGCAGGTTGTCCCCAAGGCCGCACGCAAGGGCTTGGGGGTCACTCTCGATATGCACCCGGAGGGGGCGCTTGAGTTCCGGGTGTACTCTGATTCTTAATAAACGCCAAGCTTTTGGGGTGGGTTTTGCTCCCTTGGAACCCTCAGAATCTCTTGATCCTGGAGGTGTCCTCTTGGGAAGTCACCGGTTCCTGAGGCACCCCCAAGATCGGGAGACATAAGAGGTAGGAGGAGGATTCTCGCGTCCCTCTGGCTACTGAACTGCGGTGCTGCCCACTACTTTCTCTCCGCGTATCCCGCCTAAGGAAGGTCCCCAGGTGGTGTTCCTCGCTCCGCTTGTTAGAATGGAGGGACATAGAATACGACATTTATCTTGTGTAACCTCTTGAAAATGTCCGATCTTGGGGTATACTCAATTATGGCCAAGGTGCAGGCTTTCCATATTCCGGGAATCACCTGCTGGTTCCCCTCAAACGACCATGAGCCACCTCATTTTCACGCCAAGAGAGACGGTGAATGGGAGGTAAGGGTTTGGTTCTTAAACCCGGTGTCTTCGATGCTTGAATACAAATGGTCTAAGAGTCATCTGTCAAGGAAGGAACGTGTGAGTCTTTGCCAGCAAGCTCAAGAACATCGAGGACAGCTTCTTCAAGAGTGGGAGAATATTCGGGAGTAGGATTATGGCAAGAGGATTGGATATACTAACCACTAGCACTGTCTGCAAAAGTATTTGTGTTCAGTGTTTGGAGAAACTTCAACGCACCAATATCGAACTTTTTGATTATTCGAGTTGGGAGGATATCGAGTGGCCCCGGCTTAATCGTCGGAAGAAAACACGGTTGTTGGTAGTCTCTGAAATAGCGGACCTTCCTGTTCATCAAGCAACTGTATCTCAAAAGATTATACGAAGGGATAGCAGATACCTTCTGTTTACAGGTGGAATGCGTCCAGAGGCATGGTCTTCTCGTGTTCCTCAATTGAACATTAGGGACACACAGAGATTGCATGTTGCTTCTGTTAATACGCAACCGGAAATCAAGGGATTGATTAGCAGGGTAATTCGTGGTCTCGTTAGTGCAGAGAGTGATCGGATCGTTCATGGATGGTGGGAAGGGACTGACTTTGTGGTTATGTCTCCTCAATTCAAGCGTCTACGGATTCCTCTAAGCAAGTTGGAGAAGTTCATTGGCAAAAATCGAAGGCGTATCACAAGCTGCACAATTGATGTAGATGGATCTTACATCTATTGGCGTCATGCTGACGTTCATCTTGGGTGGACACAATTCTTGCACCTATACAATCCCGTAGAGGCAATGGCCGCAAAGGCAAGACACAAGAGCTTCAATCAAGAATACGGGGCAGCAATCAAAGAGGTAAGAGAAGAGAGTGACTTACGGCAATCCGATATTGACGGACTTACTGCACGGCAAGTTGGGAGAATTGAGAAGGGTGAGTGCCGTGCCATGCACTCAGCACTCTCAAAGCTGGCGAAGGCTCATGGTGTGCGTATGTCGGAGTACCTTGACCTGCTTGCTGCAAAACTCCGATAGGTGCTCCCTTCGGTGATTCCTGCTTGACAAACGCCAGGGTCTCACGCTCCGGGTCACTCTGGCGCAACCACCGGTCGCGGCTTAATGAAACTCCGACGTCGTCGCAAACCCCCACTCAGCCCGCTCGGAGCTTCTGCTCGACCTGCCGGATGGCCTCGTCGACGTCCCAGCTTCGCTCGGCCAGAACTATCGGCTCTCCGGCGGCCATCCAGCCGTCGACGCGTTTCTGGGCGGAAATCACCGTGCTGTGGCTGCGGCGGCCGAAGAACTCGCCGATCTCGCTCAGCGCCGCCCGGGTATGTTTGCGGGCAAGCCACATCGCCAGCATCCGCGGGTGGCTGACTCGCTTGGCTTTGCCACTGGAGTGCAGGCCGGCCGGTTCCACGCCGAACACGTCGCAGACGGCCCGCTCGATGTCGGGCAGCCGCACCACCCGCCCGCTGTCACGAATCATCTCGGCCAGCGCCTCCTCCGCCAGCGGAAGCGTGATCGGCTGCCGCAGCACCTCCCCGGTGGCCTGCAAACGGCAGAGTGCGCCGGCGAGTTCCCGGGCATGGTTGGTCAGCCGCGAGGCGACAAACTGCTGCACCTCCGGCGGGACGTCCATCTGCCGCCGGGCGGTCATCTGGACCAGGATTCCCAGACGCGTTTCGTAGTCGGGCGGATCGATGCGACAGACCATTCCGCTTTCCAGGCGCGTGATCAGCTCGGGGAGCAGCTCGGTCAGCTCCGCCGGCGATCGGTCGGCCGCGAATACCAGTTGCCGGCCCTGCCGCAACAGCGTGTCGGCCGTGTGCAACAACTCGACCTGCGTGGCCCGTTTTCCGGCAAAGAACTGCAGGTCATCCACGATCAGTATCCCCAGATCGCGATACTTGCGGCGAAAACTGGGGAGCCCGCTCCCCCGCAACGCCTCGAGAAAGTAGGTGGTGAACTGTTCGGCCGAGAGGTAAACGGTGGCAATATCGCGGCGCGACTTCCGGGCGGCCGTCCAGATGCCCTCCAACAGATGCGTCTTGCCCACGCTGGTCGGCCCGTAAATCAGCAGGGGTGTCATCTCGCCGGGCCGCCGCACAACCGACTCGGCGGAGGCCGCGGCCAAACCGTTGGTCCGCCCGGAGACGAACGAGCTTAGGGAAGCAAACTTGCGGCGGGTAGCACGGGCGTGGCCGCCGGCCGGCGCCGGCTTCGGATGCGAGGCTTCGCACGACGCGTCGCCGGCCAGACTGGGATGCTTGATAACGGCGCAGTTGCCGTCCGGCTGGGGTGGCCCGGCCTGGGGGTCAGGCAGGCTGGCGTCCACCCGGAACCTCAGGGCTACCGCCCGGCCCAAGGTTTCAAGAGACGCGGCTTCTATCGCCCGGCGGAAGTTCGACCGAATCCACTCCCGAAAGAAGGCATTGGGCACGCCGACGGTCAGGGTGCGGCCGCTCAACTCGAGCCGGGTGCTTGCGCCGAACCACAGCTCAAAACGTTCTTGGCCGACCTTCTCGGCCAGAGCGGCACGTAGGGTCGACACGATCTCCATATCGTCCGTGCTCACTTCCGATCCATCCCCGGCGCGCACCTTTCTCCGCAGAATCTCGCCCGCTGGGTACGCTCTCGGCGACCCCGCCCTCCCATCGGCAAGACATCCAAGATGGCCTATCGAATGGGCGGAAGCGATATGGGAAAAAGGGCACTCACTTCGACGGCAAACGCCGTCTTGGTTCCTCGATTGGCTCTTACGACCGAGGTTGATTTTAGCGTTGCTGGCTGTGCTGTCAAACCCGTCGGACAATCCGGCCGGAGAATTCCCGATTCGTTCTTCGCCGGGACCGGAATCTTCGGAAAATGTCGCGGAGTCGGTCCGGTGCGGACGGCGGGAGATTCTCTTCCGCCCCGCGCAACTGACGTGGAAAAACTGTTCAGGGCCGCCCGTGCCGATAGCGCTGACGCAGCCTGATTCGGTGCCACAATACCGATAATCTCCGCAGAAACCTGCGTCTCGGCGGCGAGATCCGGGAACCTCCAGCACCGAGTCCCGGGCGCCGAGCGGCCCGGCGGTCCGTCCATGGCCGAAACATGGGTGCCCGCCGAGACGTCCCCCGGGGGACGTTGTCCCCCGGCTAGTGGCACCTCGATGTGCCGCTGGAGAATTTCGCCGTGAGAGGAAAACTGACTTACGGCCGGCCACTCGGCCGAAAGACTTTCACATACGCGCTGCGCCGCTCGCAGGCCCGAAATCCCGCCGCCGCGTAGATCTTCAGAGCGGGGCCGTTGTCCGCGTCGACGGCCAGGACCAACCGAGCGCGGCCCGCCTCACGTGTCCGCCACTGGGCCTGCCGGGCGATCTCTATCCCCCAGTTTTGTCCCCGCGCCGAATCTACCACGCCCATGTAAACCAACTCATAGTTCCCATCTTCCGAATGATCGGCCAGCAGCAGGCAGCCCACGTCCCGGCCGTCGTGCCGCACGATCAACCATCGGCTGGGGTCGAACACGCCCGTGGCGCGATAGCCGTCCAGCACGTCCTCGATCTGGCGGATACCGTTCAGCCGCGGGCAATCCAGCGTCTGGCCGTACGTGGCCTCGACCACCCGGGCCAGACGCCGATGGTTGGCCGGAGTGTAGGGCTCAAAATCCAGCAGCCCGGGCGGCGGACCCTCGGGGAATTCGACCTCCGGGCTGACCAGGTAGAGCAGTCCGGCCAGGCACTCGAACCCCCCTTGTTGCAGAATTGCCACGTCCGACGCAGTGCCGGCCGCCAGCAGGACCTGTGCCATGCAGACGTTCTGGCGTGCAAGCCGGTCGCACACGCACTGCAGCAGTATCGCGGCGGTGGCCGGCGGTTCTCCGGCGACGATGCGAGGCGGCCAGACAGCGGCGGTTTTGCCCGGTTGAATTTGCCAAAACACCACGCCCGTCAGCCGGCCGTGGCGATAGGCTCCCAGCAGTTCAGAGGACGAAAGTCCGGGCCCGGAGGTGGCCGCCAAGAGCCTCTCAAATTGCCGCTGGCGATCCTGCTCTTCCACGCGGCTGACCACCAGCCGCAGTGCCTGGGTGCGATTCTCGGGCGCAACGGGGCCAATCTGCGGATCCTTGACGGTGCCTGCGGTCATGGGCTGGCAGCCCGCTGAAAAAAGGTATGGTGGGCACTGCCCATCAAATCCAAATCCAAAGTCGAAGACGTCAAGCGGCTTCTGGTGGGCTTCTGGTGGGCGGTGCTCACCTTACGAGTGATTCTTCGTGTGTTTCTGCTAAAAGGATACATCAATTCCACAAAACCCGTTAGGGGACTCTTGGCGTCGTCAACTCTCGCCCAGAACTTCGTCTATCAGCTTTCGCGGGGCCCCGATGTCGAGCACGTGGACCTGCCCCGTGTACGCCGCGGCGCCGGGGACCAAGAGGCCCGGCTTGGCCGCCACGAACGTGCAGGTCGCCGCCGCCCGGATCGTCTGCCGGGCCGCCCGGCCCGTGTCGCAGTCCAACCCGCTGGGCAGGTCGACGGCCAGCTTCGCGGCGGCCGCCGCGTTGAGCTGCTCGATCACCGCGTCCAGCGGGGGACGGGGCTCGCCCCGGGCGCCCGTGCCCAACAGTGCGTCCACAATCCACGCGGTGCCGGCCAGTTGCCGCTGCGACCGAGCCGCATCGTGCCCGCCGGCAAAGACCTCGATCGGCACGTCGGTCTTCTTGAGGATCTGAAAATTGGCAGCGGCGTCGCCGGTCAGCTCCGACGGCTCGGTCCACAGCAGCACCCGCGCCGCAAAGCCCCGCAGGTCCAGGTGCCGGGCAATCACGAACCCGTCTCCGGCGTTGTTTCCCTTGCCGCAACAGATGGCCACCGCGCCGTCGATCCCCAGCTTGCACAGCCGGTCGGCGACCCCCCGGCCGGCGTTCTCCATCAGCACCAGCCCCGAAATGCCGTATTCTTCCATGGCCCGCCGGTCAACCTCACGCGACTGGGCCCGAGTAAGCGTCTTGGCGGTCGTCATCCCGGTTCTCCCCCCAAAACGGGACAGGTCTAATTTCCGCGAAGCACCCCCCGGTCCTCTTTTCGGCTGCATCCGGAGTATCGTATAATATGTGAGGTTGTCTGTCACCCTGCGTTGCGAACGATGTCTGGAGTTGCCCTCGATGCCGATCTATGAATACGCCTGCCAGGCCTGTGGCCACGAATTCGAACATCTTGTGCGTGGCAGCGAGAAGCCCGCCTGTCCCTCGTGCGGCAAGGCCAAGCTGAACCAGAAGTTCAGCGTGCCGTCGGCCCACACCGCCGGATCGAGCCAGCCGGCCTGCCCGGCCAGGGAAGCCGGTGCGTGTGGCATCTCCGACTGCGGCGGCCCGGGCGGGCCCTGCGGAATGTAGCCCTGCCACGTGTCTCTCTCGGCGTGTTGCCGGAACCGGGGCCGGCCTGATTCTAGCCAGCCCGTTCGTAGTGCCCCGATTCATCGGGGCCATGCGGCTGAGTCCCGGAAAAGACCGCATGAATGCGGTCACTACAAACGGGCGCGACGGGTTGGGCGAATGTTTACCCTCCGCCGCGGGCAATGTTAGCTCCACGGAGGGACCGGCGTCAACCTCTGCGGAAGCCGACCCTGGCGGTGGCTTGGGATTCGCCGGCTCGGTGTTTCGTGTTATCATCAAGGTTGTGTGGAGTGCCACGAGCGGCTGGGAAAACGTCAACTGAAACTCCGGTCAAAGGAGACGGTTCCATGGCCACTGCAAGTGCTAAGAGGGGATTCACCCTCGTCGAGTTGATAGTGGTAATTGTGATCATCGTCATCATGCTCATCGTGTTGATACCGGCGATCCAGTCCGGCCGCGAGGCGGCACGGCGGGCCACCTGCATCAATAACCTGAAGCAGATCGGCCTGGGGCTGCACAATCATCACGATTCCAGAAAGCGGTTCCCGGCCTCCTGTACGCTCACGGGGCTCCCGGACAATCGGGTCCAGAACGGCTGGAGCTGGCTGGCCTACGTGCTCCCGTATCTCGAATGCCAGGTCCTCTATCCTGAACTTGGGGTCAAGAAGAACCCCGTGCCCGGCGAGAAGACCACGCCGCTGGCCTTCGTCACGCAAATCAACGCTCTGGAGTGTCCGAGTTACTCGGGTCCGAGGTTCGCCTTTCCGAAGAAGAATCCGCCCAGTGGGGCACTCACGAATTACAAAGCCATCGGCGCCACGCACCACGGCAGCCTGGCACAAGCCGAGGGTGGCAGTGGTACACCGTCGGCAAAGTACGGCCGGTACGAGGGAATTCACCCCGACGGCGCACTATACCCCGGAACCGGGGCAAAGATATCTTCACTAGCCGATGGAACCGCCAACACGGTGATGGTCTGCGAGACGATCGAGCGGAAGAACGCCATCTGGTGCCTGGGATCGACCGCCACGCTGGTCGGTCTGCCGCCGAGCGTCTCCTACGCGAAGGACGAGAGTCTCGGCGATTCCTGGGCGCCGGCCGGCTTTAACGGCAAGTATGACGGGGAAGGTGAGACCTCGCGGTTGCCGACGTACCTCCGCTGGGATTATGACAAGCACGGTCCCTACATCAGCAAGCAGTATCGCCAAGGTCCCGGCAGCGAGCATCCCGGCGTGGTGAACCACCTTTTCGCCGACGCGAGCGTGCATAGCATCAGCAAAGACATTGACGCCGCGCTCTACTTCTTCATCATCACCCGAGCCAACGCCGATCCCGGGAGCGAGTATTTTTCCCACGAGTGGTGATGCTGCTCTTGCGACGGGTGGCCGCAGCACATAAAGCCGCGACCGGCGGTCGCGCCGAAGGACGGTGGAGATTACCGGTTGCCGCCCCGGGCGCGACCGCCGGTCGCGGCTTTATGACACCATCACTCAACCGGCATGGCCTCCAGCACCCGGGTCTCGAAGGGGGCCAGCTTGAACTTGTGTGGCACGCCGGCCCGCAGCGTGGGCAGCGGAGGCGGGACCGCCTCCGGCCGGGCAGGCTCCCTCCACGGGCTGCTCAGCGTGTAGCGCTGCGGCGCACCATCGGGCAGCTCGAACGCCGTTTTCACGTCAACTACCATCTCGGCCGGCTTATCGGCCGGGTTGCGAAGCGCCAAAATCCCCTTGCGCGGCGACCAGGAGGCGTAGCCGTACGGCTCGGCCTTGCCCGGGTCGCCGCCGATCCAGTGTACGTCGACCAGCACGTCGGCGTTGCGGCGCGACCAGCGGGCAGCCTCGGCCAGGGCGTCCCACATCTCGGGCGTCATCATCCCCGGCGTGACGTAAAGCTCCTGCAACTGCGTGCCGCAGCCGAAAAGCATCCGGATCTCGTCGACCAGGTCCTTCAGATTGTTTTGCATCTTGGTGGCCGTGCCGAGCCGGGCGTAGCAGATGCCCTGAACCATCAGCGAGTTCAGCGGATAGAGCTCCCCGCGGCCCACGACCATCCGGTGGGTGAACACGTCGCGGTAGGTGATCCACTGCTGCCGCATCGAGCCGGCGCCGTGGAAGCCGCAGTCGGCCCCGTTCCGCCAGGTCGAATCGCCCCAGAAAAGCCAGTAGGGCGACGGCCAGGTGCCGGTGGTGATGCTCAGGTAGACGTCGGGCCGCAGCCGCCGGAGATCCTCGCAGAGCCGCAACAGCCCCTGGATGTCGGCCAGGTACTGCGGGTCGGCGGCGTCGCGGTTGTTGCCCACGCCCACGCCGTCGAACTTGAAGAAGTTCACGTCGTACCGCTGGATCATCTCGGCGCAGACCTGGCGAAACCGGGCGTAGTATTTCGGCCCGGCCAGCGAGAAGCCGTTGCGGTTGGTCTCGAAGCCCTGCGTCCGGCCGTATTTCATCCGCTGGGCCTTGGCCTGCCCGTAACCGCCCCAAGGCGAGAGCCATACGCCCACGTGGGACTTCTGCCGCTTGGCCGCCACGTCCAGCGGGGCAAAGCCGTTGGGAAAGCCGGGGTGGAACCGCCAGAGCGTGCGGTTGTCGTCCCAGCCGTCGTCGAAGGCGAACGAATCCAGCGCCACGCCACGCCGCTGGGTCAACTCGCGGCCGAATGCCTCGATTACCTTCAGGCACTGCCCTTCGTTCATCTTGCGGTCGCCCCAGGCGATGTCGTACCAGGAGTTGTAGTGCAGAAACGGCTGGTATGGCCGCGGCCGCTCGCGCTCGATGTAGTACAGAAACGCCCGGCGCATCTGCCCGGCGGGTGCCACGCCGATCACCCACGACTGCGTAAGCGGCTTGCCGACCAGAAGCGGCAGCCCAAGGTCCAGGCTGCCGCGGATCTGTTTCACCGGCGGGTTGGACTCGCGCTGCGGCCTGCTGTCGACGACCTCGTTGTTGGCCGCGGGATGCTCGTAGGCAAAGAACATGTTGCCCCGGACCACGGGCGAGCCGGCCACCGTCCCCGCCACGCGTGCCCCCAGACCGGGCAGGTCGACCAGCCGGATGTTCTTCACGGGGATCTCCTCCTTGAGGGCCTCGAGCGTGACGAACTGGCGGATGTAGTTGGCCCCGTCGCGGAGCACGGTCCGGCAGCGGACCTCGAGATTGCCGTCCGCCGCGGCAAGTGTCACCGAGACCTGTTGCCCGGCCGAGCGCCGGCCGATGTCCACGGCCCGCGGATTAGCGGCCAGCCGCTCAGATCTCGGCGGGCCGGCGCGCTTTAGCCCGGAGGCCGTCACCACCCGGCCGTCGGCCAGGGTGAGCACAAACATGTTCGCCCCCGCGGAGATCATCCCCCCGGAGCGCTTGTCGGAGAGGGAGATCGAGTGCTGCGTCGCGTCGGGCATTTTCCACTCGACGGCGATCGCGTCGTTCTCCAGACGCAGCCGATCGCCGTCGACGGTGGCCACCGCCCGGCCGGGATCGGGGCCGGGGAAGTCCAGGGCCATGCTGGCCGGCGAGGCAATAGTCAGCATCACGATGGCCAGGACGATCGGCCGGATAGTCGTGCAGTTCTGTCTCATCGTTCTTTCCTCGGCTGTGCTCCCTTGCGCCCATGGAGGCAGGGTCCAGAATCCTCGGGCATGGTACTTGTAGCGTACAGGCGACAGTCTAACCGTACGCGGTAGGTATTACCATGGATTTGGCCACGGCTGGTGTGCCTTGTCGGCTTTCCAATCACGTGTTCGTAGTGCCGCCTTTAGATGGCAGTAGCCGGCTGAGGCCGGGAAATGCGACTCCGTCTTGTGCAGATACTCCCAGGGAACCAAGGCCCATGGGGCCAACAACCCGGGTGAGTTCTTTGCGGAGAATTCCGAGGCGTTTATGGGAGCGAACGATTTCTATCCCTTCGTTCGAGCGGAGCTGAAGGAGCACGACCCCGATGCATACAGGGCGCTGCTGATTCCGTGGGGGATCGACGCGGGGAATCCGAACGAATGGACCAATCTCGCCACCAGGCCGAAGTTCCGCGGTGTGAAGCAGGAGCTGGCCGCCTACTTGCCCGCCTTGGAGGACGAGGTCCCCAACGCGCCGTTCGATCCGAATGCCCGCAGCGGCAAGCAGAAACAGAGGAAGGCGAAGAAGAGGTCGTATCGCGGCGGAACTGCAACCGGAATTCGTATTCCGGTTCCGGGTGTAGCCCGAGGGCCGGACTCCGGCATCTGCGGTGCAGCTCTTGTGTGGGCACGTCGGCGTGCCCCCCCTGGCTTCTGTTTACAATGGACCCCGTGCGGCAGGCAGTTCAACGGTCATCAGATCCAGGCTCCTGCCACCGGATAGCAGCCCCGACTGAAACAGGATCCGCTTGCCGTCGGGGCTGAAATTCGGATGAGCGTGATCGGGCTGCATCTGATGGCCGGTGGTCAGCAGCGTGGTTTCGCCGGTAATACGGTTGATCAGATGAATACTGCCGGCGAAATTGTCGCCAGCGGCCCATTTTCCATCGGCCGACCCGGCGCAGTGCCAGAATCCGCGGCCCTCTTCGACCTGACCGACGACCTGGACCTGATCCGTGCGAACGTTGATGCAGAAGATTCCCGTCGGTTTGGTGCGGAATCTGGGCAGATGTCCCATCACGTTGAACATCACGTGATCGCGGTCCACAAAGACCTCGTGCGTGACCCATTCGTCCGGCGTCTCCTTATACAGCGCATGATTGTCCGTTCCATCCGCCTTCACCAGCCACATCCGCTGCGGTGCGTCTCCTCCGGTTTCGTCGCAATACAGGATCTCACCCGGCACCCAAGGATTGGCCTGAACGTGGCCCATCCGAAAAGGCACGTCGATGACCGTGGCAATCTCACCGGTCTCGAGGTCGATGCTCCGGATCCCTCCACCGTCCTGGCCGGATATCGCCACACCTATGTAGGCCTTCTTCTCGTCGGCGTCGAGCGAGAAGCCACCCGATCCGCCCATGCCCTGCGGCATCGTCATGATCGCGCGCTCGTAACCGGGCGGGTCCTTCATGCTGCCGGCTAAGCTGTCGCGCAGCAGCCCGTCGAGCTCGAGTTCGATGAGCTTGGGCGCCTCGGCTCGGCCGCCCCGAAAGAAATAGAGCCGGTTCGACTTGCGCCCCACGTTCAGGCTTCCCGTCCCCGTTCGGCCTTCGGTGAGCTGGATGATCTCGCCCGTTTCTTCCCGCAGCGCAAAGGCCTGTTGCTGTCGCCCTTTGCCGGGCCGGTTGGAACGAAAGATGATGTACGCCCCGTCGGAAGTCCATTGCGGGTGCGTCTGGTAAATCTTCTGGTCGTTGGCGGGATCGGTGGTCAGGGCGGTTATGGTTGCGCCCGTTTTCGCGTCCTTCAGGGTGCGCTTTTCGGGTGGAAAGCGCCGGCCTGCGTCTCTCGCGAAAAGGTCCTCAGCCGGCGCGCAAGGCGCCAGGAACATGGAGGCCAACAACGCGACACAGCCGCTCGCAGCCAGTTTCGTTTGCATCAGTTTCTCCTCCAGAATCCCGACGTGTAGCGGCAATCCTGGTTAGCCGCTAATCGCCATCGCCGCTGCCGGCCAGCACTATGTTCGGCCGCGGCGGTGCCGACCGCCCATTCGGTGGGACATCTTCATGCCCCACCGATGGGAGGTGGCCCATATAGAAGCCGAGTTGCGTGGGCTGGTTATATGCTACATTCTGCCAAGCCACGCTCAGCCTGTACATAGGGTCGTGCATCAAGGTATATTGGCGGCGGTCCGTGGGTATTGTGGTGGTGTAGATGCGCAGCTCCTGGCCGTCGCTGGTTCTGGCGATCAGCTCCTCTCGCCAGTCGCCCAGAATATCGGCGTACAGACAAGGATTGGATTTTGTTCCGTTGTTGCTGGAACAACCTTCGGCGGAAAACAACCTGGTTGCCCTGCCGTTGGCGTAATCCCATTTATCGATGGTCACTCCATCCAGGATTTCGCGAAGCACGTCGGCGTCCCACCAGATCCCCATATTGCACGACCCGGGCTTGGCCCCGGAGATCCTCTCGCCCTTGCAACTGAATAGGCCGTCTGAATTATTGGCCCAGCACTCATAGCCTCGGTGGCGGGGGTCAATATCCATCGATACTCCCCTTCCCGGGTCCCTCAATTGCAGCCCCCAGATGACCTTGCCGGTGGCGGCGTCACGAAGATTGGCACCGTTGGGGTGGTTTGGCCTCTCGTGGATTGCGAACACCTCCAGACCCGGCCGGTCCGGATCGATATCGGCCAGGTGCATGGCGTCCCCATGCCCCAGACCGGTTGAATAGAGTCCCTTGCCGTCGTGATCGATCGCACAGGCCCCGTACACGATTTCATCCTTGCCGTCGCCGTCAACGTCGCCCACGCTGAGATTGTGATTCCCCTGTCCTCGATACTCCCGGTTGCCGGGAGTACCGTCGTCGCTGTCAAAGGTCCATACTCTCGTCAGTTCACCGTCTCTCCAATTCCACGCCACCAGCACTGCCCGTGTATAGTAGCCGCGACACGTCACCAGACTCGGCCTTTTCCCGTCGACGTACGCAATGCAGGCAAGAAAACGGTCGACGCGGTTGCCATAGTCGTCTCCCCAGTCAGAAACATCGCCTCTGGCTGGGATGTAATCGGTGGTGACAAGTTCGGCGCCGGTCCGGCCGTCGAATATGGTGAGAAACTCCGGCCCGTCCAGGACGTAGCCCCGCCGGTTGCGGTAATCCGCGCCTGAGTCGCCGATCACCTTGCCTTTTCCATCGACCGTGCCGTCCGCCGTCTTGCAGGCGAATTCGGCCCTGCCGTCGCCGTCAAGGTCGTAGACCATGAATTGAGTATAATGGGCCCCTTCACGGATGTTCCTTCCCAGATCGATTCGCCACATGAAGGTGCCGTCCAGCTTGTAGGCTTCAAATACGGGCTGGCCGGTCGTCCCGCCTTGAGAATTGTCGCGGCCTCTGGGGGCCTGGTGCAGCACAATCTCATACTCGCCGTCGCCGTCCAGATCCCCCACCGACGCATCGTTGGGCATACAACCAGCGGGCGTCCGGAGTGGAATTGCGATGTATTGCCTTACGGGCGCATTTGCCTGCAACGTGAAAGGATCGCTTGCCTCCCGTTGCCGGCCGTTCAGTACGGGCCGAACAAAGTAGGTATTCGACTGGCCGAGGTCGGCACCGCTATCCACGAAATTTGTTGACTCCATGATGGGCCGGCCGCTCAGCTTGAGCGGGGCTCCGCCGCCGGTTGAGCGGAAGAGGTTAAACGCGATCTCCTCCGGGTCGGTTCCAAGCATGCGCCATCCGACGTAGACCCTGCCGTCGCCCCGATTGACCGCGACCACGCCGCGGCCCAAGTTCTCCATCTGCCGCTGCGCGCTTGCCCCGGCAGAATGAACCAACAGCATCGTCGCCAGCGCGACGGCCGTCCGCACTCTGGCGGTTGACTTCATCTTGCGGATTCCCCTCTTTTTTCTAATTCTACTGTCTGATGTTCAAGATCAGCATAACAGCTTCGCGCCAAGGGAGTTACGGGCATCAGCGAAAAACCACGAAGGCCACGAAGGGCACGAAGAGTGGAAGGGAAGATGTCTGAAAGGCCGTCTTTCTGCCTGTCTTTTCTCTTCCTTCGTGTTCTTCGTGGCCTTCGTGGTTTTCTGTAGGCCTACTCTCAAGCCCTTATCAGAGCGTATGTTTGGTCGATTGTGAATGTCAGACAGT
>SDBV01003335.1_pt1 | contig 23759 bp, 35 predicted proteins | sample 2277081 | NCBI WGS metagenome assembly SDBV01 (sample SAMN10402039, study PRJNA504765) | marine sediment metagenome | isolation source: marine sediment core GS10_PC15, 223 cmbsf | place: Arctic Ocean: Southern Knipovich Ridge | collected 2010 | reverse complement strand
GGCAATAACTATTATCGCCATGCCGTCATCAACGGGCGGGTTAGAGTATATCTCAGCCCAAAGGGACGAGCATGGCGTGAGGCTGTCGCGATGAAGCTCATAAAATACAGAGAGGGAAAGCTCTTTCAGGAGCGGCTCGCGGTTGAGATTATCGCTCATCCTCCGGATCGTCGTCGGCGTGATCTGGATAATCTCTTGAAGGCGCCTCTTGATTCTCTGGAGTATGCTCGCCTGTTTGAGAATGACAACCAGATAGACGATCTACACATTCGGCGGGCAGCTCCAGAGAAATCCGGTCGCATTGTCGTTGCCGTTCGCGTTTGCGGCGACGAGCCTCTTTGAGCCTTCGGCGCCGGCGGGACTCCTCGATGGCATTCTGCTGCGGAGCCTTGCTCTCACGAATCATGTAATCCACGAACAGAAAGCCAACGATAAAAGTGATGATAAACCAGATCATCAGGTTTCCTCCCCTCGTTCTTTTCTCCATTCTTTGAGCCAGGCGCGGCGCATGCCCTCCAGCATCCGCGCCACGCCATCCGCTTCGCGTACCTCTTCGCGCTGATCCGCCTCCGGCCCGAACTCCTCACGGAGCACGCGAGCGAGGCGGTGAGCCCTGTAGAGAACTCGCGCTATTTTTTCACCGCGGCCGGGCTTCATTCAGTCTCCCCGCCGCTCGGCCATCCATGCCTTCATCTTCTCCGGGGATCCCTGACAGGGAGCCGGAGCCTCGTTGTAGAAGAAAGAGACGATCTCGAAGAGACACAACCTGTTGATATGGTCGGCTCGACCAATCGTCTCCTTGAGATCGTTGCAGATCACCGCGGTCAGAAATCTCCCCGGCTCAATGCCCTCTTCGATGTAAAGTTGTGCTCCTGACTGCATGTGCTCCGGCAAGGCGGAATAATCGATGTGCGGAAAATCAGTCATTACCTTCTCCTTTCATTTCAGCCTTTGCGAGTGCGGATTCTATCGCCCTGCGGCGGGATGGATTCACGCAGTCAACCTCGAAGTCGATCCCCTTCAACGCCTCGTACATCTCCGGCGCGGCGGCGTAGAGCCGGGCGTTGGCCTCGCTGTAGACGTGCGCCAGTGTGCGCCGTCGCCCTTTGTCTTTGTGTGTGCAGACAATCCATTTGCCGCCATCTAAGCCCGGACACTCCAACGGCCCCGGTGTGTGCTTGCTCATCTTAGCCTCCTTTCTGCAGGAGTGATTTGATGAGGATGTCCACTGCCTTGAAATGAGTCGGCGCCATGGCGTTCAGTTCCGCCGCCCGCTCGACGAATCGCCGAAAGCCCGGAGCGGCATCGAGTAGAGCCGCGGCCTCTCCGGCCTTACTTGTGGCCAGGAGAGTTATCGGCTCGACGCCGAGCACATCGCAGATGCGGCCGAGTACCGCGGAGCGAAACCCCTGGACTCCGTTCTCCAGACGCGAGACCTGAGCCTGGGAGAGATTGAGCCGGCGGGCGAATTCTATTGAGTTCATCCCGCGAGCCTTCCTGAGCTCCTGTACCTTCTTTCCGATCTTCTTGCTGTCCATGATTTCTCCTCTCTGTCTCCGGGGTATCCCTACCCCTCGGCCTTGGATTCAATCGCTTAGGCGCGCTCCTGTGCGGATTTTATATTCTTCCGCGGTAGAATATCACGCCTTTTTCCTAAAACGGCTGATGCGCCTCCGAGTGTACGCATTCTCCACACGGACAGGCGGGAGGATATTCGTCAGGCCATCCTCCGTCGGCATGGTAGAAAAGCCATGTCCGCGCCTTGTCTGCATCTCCGGGCTGACTCCAATTTTCGAGCCATGCATCGAATTCATCATGCGGCAGTGGCCGTCCTTCCTGGGTGTAGCCCTTTTCTTTATTTTGCTCGCGGAAGCATCTGACCACGACGGCGCTCCAGATGAGATAGCCGGTCATACAGCCGCCCCTCCATCGCTTCTTATCCGCTCGAAGCTGTTGCGCGGGAGTATTTCCGTGCGCACGAGAGTAAGCAACATAACGCCGTTGCGCCTTCATCTTAGCCCTCCTCGATTCCCTTGACCGCGCTGAATATCTGCTCGGCGAGAGTGAGATGCGCTCTGCTGTTCTGCTCCTGTCTGTCGAAATCGTCGAGCAGATAGAGTCCTTCGCGGAATTTCTCGATAACCTGAGCCTTGAGGTCAGGCTCGGCATAACCGCGCTTGAGTTTCGGAGAGTCTGTGACTTTTATCATCTGGTTCCTCCGTTCGGTCTGCCTCATCGGAGCGGTAGGCCAGTCCCGCCCGACCGGGCTTGCGCCCGGTTATCGGCTACCTATGCTCCGCGTACAGCGGCCCGCTCTCGATGTCCAGCCGCCCGCTGTCGGTGAGGCTGTACGTGTCGGTCGTCGTCGTCTGCTCGGTGCCATCCTGCCCGTGGCGGGTAACATGCACCCGTGCGCCGGGAAACGCCCGCAGTACCTGCCATATCTCCCGCTTCTTCGGCTTGCCTTGTACCGGCGAGCTGATGGCGAATCCGTCCGCGTCCTGCGCGTACCACTCGTAGCTGTTACTCATTTTAGCTCCTTTCGTTCTCGCCGAGCCAATCGGCGAGTGAGTCAACTGCCTCTTCCGGCGATTCGTGATCGCCGAGAATGATGATGATGCCATGAGTGGCCCAGGTGAAGCCGCCGTTAGCCGCCGCGTGTGACCGCTCGGCCGTCTCCGGCACTTCATGGTCGCTGATGCGGACGCGCTGCTGGCGAAAGTCGTGCTCCGCGCCGAGGTAGCGCTCGTAGTAGTTTGAGCCTGAGCCGCTCGTGTGCTCACGGCGGAAACCGCGCTTGCGAAGTGCGATCTGTATGGCTCTCCGAATCTTTTTGTCCAGTTCGCGGCGAGCCTCATGCTCGCGCTCGCGCTTCTCGCGGCGAAGATATGCTTGCTCGCGCTCTGTTTCCGCAACCGCGCGCGCGGCCAGATATCTCGGTGTGCGTTCGCGGCGAAGTATAAGCTGGTGCTCCGCGCTTTCGAGCCGCGATTGTATGTGGTGCCAGTCGGCGTAGCTCATCCCGCCGAGCCTTGCGTGCCGTTTAGCTATGACCGCTTCCTGGTGGCGAGCCTCGGCAGAGATGAGTCCGCCTTCCTCGGCCGTATAGGCGCGACCGAGTACCTCTCGGACGGCATGTGCGCCGAGCTTCTTCCCGCGGCGGCGGAGACAGCCGAGGTAGCCGAGCGCGTGATTGTTTATAATCGTCATCGTCTCAGGCCCGTCGCCCTTGCCGCCCGAGGTCGCGGCGTTCTCGTCTTCCTTCGCGTACGCCTCGGCGTCCAGCTTGTTAATCCAGTGCCAGGCATGCGGGCCGCCGAGAATCCGCTCAGACTCTTCCGCGGTGAAGAAGTCACGGACTCTGTTTTCCATCTCAGCCTGCTTTTCATCGGAGAGGTTTCTCCCGCAGAAAATATAGCCTGCGCCGGAGACCCGGTATAGCCATCCGGCATCCGTGACGAATGTCGGCGGGGTGTAAGTTTTCAGATCGGTCATCGAGTCAAATTCCGCACTTTCGAGCCATTGGACAGCTTCCTGGACCTTTTCGTCTCTCGGTCCATCCATCCATTTTACATTGACAGACGATCCGCCAGCGTACGTTTTACTGCGTACCGAGAACTTAATCCCGGGAAATTTGATCTTGAGAATCTTGCGGATTCTCTTCGCGGTCTGTGCCGCGGTCTCGTAGATAGTTTCCGGAGTGCTCATCCTAGTCTCCTCTCTCATTGAGCGCCATCTTGCCCTGGACCATAATCGTATTCGAAGAGTTCCCGTTCCATACCGGAGTCAGGCCATTATCGCACAACGCCGCGACCACCATTGCGCCGATGACGCGATCGCGGGCAGAGTGAGCGCCGGGGCGGGCTGTATAATTCAAGTAGACCCTAAAGGGCCACCAGCTATCGGCGCGCGGCCAGGTCTCCCGCGAAGTATAGACCGCGCCGAGGATCTCAGGCCGAGCTTCCATCTCCTCCCTGAGCAAATCGACGGCGGTGTTGAGACTGCATTCGAAACCCATGCGCGCGATCAGATTGCGCTTCCGTAATTGCCTCATCGCTGCGGCAAGCCGCTTTCGTGTTTCCCGATTATTCGCAAGCCGTTTCCTGGCGACATTCGAGAGCATTTTGCTGCTCCTCTCTCAGCGGCCCATTCCGCTATTAGATTTCGCAAGACTTCCGGTGCTTTGTGACGCTCTTTTTCGCATAAGCTCTTTTTTCATAAGCCTTCGTTTCCCAGTTGCACTTTCCGCACCGGCCCGTGTAAGTGGAGTAGCCGAGTCCGGTCGTGAAAACATCGATGAAGTCGATTTTTACTGCGCCAGAAGCGATCCCTTCGCGGAGTTCCTGGACTGCTTCTGCTCTGAGTTCTGCTTTTGTCTGCTTGTCCATCTGACTCTCCTCTCTTTCCCTACTATATAGTACCACATTTTAGGTAAGAATACAAGCGGAAAATTACTTATTTTGTAAAGAATCTCAGGCGGGTCATTCTGGCCTATTTGGGAGCGTGAGAGACAGGCGGATTGGCCTATTCTACCCCCCTAAAGGGGGGGTAGGCTGGATTCTTTCGGGCGGAGGGTAGATAGACAGGGTAGAATCGCTTAGAGCGCAGATACGGCGTTCTGCACCGGGTGCATCACGTGCCGCCATTCTTTCGGCGGTCGAAGGCAGCCCGGAGTCGCGCTGTCGCCTTGGCGAGCGCCGGAGTTCCGTCACCCTTTTCATCTTCGAGGACTTCACCGCGGCGAGAGGCGCCCCGGAGATTATCGACCACATGCAGCGCATCTTCCTCCGCGCGTTTCGCCGCTTCTGCTCTCTCGGCCGCATCACGCTCAGCTTTCTTCCGTCCGGATCGCGCCTTGAGCCACAAACAGCCCGAACCCATGAGCGATATCAGCAGAGCCGAGATCCCGGATGCGATTCCGGGATTGCCTGTCAGCCATCCGACGAAGCCCCCCACTGCACGTATCGCCCGACGTTCCCAGGCAGTCCAGAAGCGCGTATTGGATTCATAGCCGCCGAGCACCTTGTAGCTCTGCTTCATCTGACCCTGAAAGTCATCCGGAAAATCCACATGAGCGGAGCCGTGGCGGGTGCGCCGGGCCTCGACTGTCTCGAAGATGATCTCTGCGCGGGAGATTATCTGCTTCGCGATCTCCTCTCGTCGGGCTTCTGTTGCTTCCGGGAGTTCCGAGGGCGGGGGCGGCTCGATGAGCTTGATTGCTTCCTTGCTCATCTGCTCTGAGTGGAAGCCGATCATCGTATCTGTCTTGCGGTCATCCTTGAGATAGAGATTCCGGCATCCAGCCGAGAAGATTACCGTCAAGCAGATTATAGAGAAGGTGATTTGACGAAACATTTTCGCCTCTCTTTACATAAACCCGCATCCTCTGGAGCAGAGGACGCAGAGCATGATGACGATGCCGAACGCAAGCGCGGCATCATTCAGAAAATCTCGTCCGTGCTTCAGGACGATTCCTGCTCCACCTTTGCCTTGAGCAGATTTATCACGTTCTTTCCGAGCGCGATGCCCTGCCAGACGGCGATCCCCGCCCCGACGATCTGGAGGTCTACCCGACCGCCCGTCAGGGCGATATAGGTTCCGGCCAGTGTCGGTACGCCAGGGAGTACGGCTAAAATCCATTCGAGTTTCCTTTTCATCTCATCTCCTATTCGATGAGCAGATAGCTTCGGTGCGGGTCGCCCACGCGGGTGCGCATGATCTTTCCACTGCCCTGCGTATCCGGCCCGCCTCCAGCACTCACGCTCGTGTCGAAATATATCCTGATAGCCTCTATCGTCAATGCGGCGGCTGGCTTGAAGTGAACTGTTATCGAGGCGCACGGATCGCTGGCTCCGCTCGGATTGCCGTTCGTGCGATTATCCCACGCGGCCGTGGCTCGTTTGTCATCCGGGCCAGTATCGTGAATCAGGCGGCCAAGTGAACGATCACCGGCCGGCACGGGCGGATCATCACTCACGTCTCCCTGATTATTCCAGGTCAGGGCCTGGAGCGTGGCCTGATCAAGCGCGGCGATGGTTTCCAGCATCACCGGAATCTCATTGCTGTTGCCGGAAGTCGTGTTGACATCACCGACAATCTCATCGAAGAAGATCACGAAAGACACAAGGCGATCCGGCGGAAGAAAGATTGGAGAACTCAGGCGAAGAAAGAGACGGCGCCGGCCCGTGCCCCCGGAGCCATTGTCGAAATCCGCCTGGAGTCCGGGATCGCCGTGGAAGTTTGTCTGGTCAGTCGCATATTGATCATTCGTGGGATCATCTTCATCAATCCAGGTGCCGTCGACGAAAAGTTCCTGGCAGCGACCGCGGCCGATACCAGCAAGCCACTGATGATTTCCGAGATCGGCTCGGCGTTCAAGCTCGGTCATCTGCTCACGTAGAGCCATGATCTCGCGCGTGATCTCCTGGCGTTCGGCAGAGCTCATGCCTGCCATTGGTCAAGTCCTTCTATGAGCCGCCGGACATTTTCCAGGCGATCACGTAACTCATTGAGGGTGTGGCGGATTTCAGCATTGGTCATCTCGGCAAACTCTCCAGCATGAGATTCGTTTCCCACTCATCACCGAAAGTATAAACCGCCTCGCGCACGACGGCACGGAGAAAGTAAGGCCCGCGGGTGCTTGTCTTGCCGGGCGCGTCGAAGAAAGAAGTCTTTATGGCGCCGACTCCGGTGCCGACCGGGAAACGGCTATCGTAACCAGAGAGCCGGATAGTGGCAGTGACGGGCGCGTGCTGAAGCTGAGCTTTACGGCGACGCACGAGAGCCTCGAGCTTCGTTGTATCATCGATCTCAATATCCGGCGACGCCTTCCCCTCGACTACCGGAAGCCCCGGCCCGGTCACTGCTCCATATGGTATTCCGCGAGCGCGCGAGACGGATTCGTATTTGAATTCCCGGTCGGCCATATGGATAATCTCAGCCGGATATTCACCCGCCGGCGCGGCGTCGGCGACGAAGAGATGATCATCGGCCTCGACCGCTACGGTGAGCAGAAAATCAAACGGAATATCGGGGACACCTTCAAGGAGTTGATATGCCCACGGTTTACCGTCATCGGTGAAAGGATTTTGTATCGGGCGCCTCGCATCCGGCCCGATCCGGATAATCGCGGCATCCGGTTCCAGCTTGATAGGTAAACCAATAGGTGCGAGTTCCCAGGTATCACCGAAATCTATTGACCGGAAGAGAAGCACATTTACACGAATCGGACTGAATTCGACACCGGGAGAATCTTCGCGAAGACGCACGAGCCGCGCCTGGAGCTTGCGTAATTGCTCCTGTAAAAATATACCATCGTTGATACCTGCCTCAAAAGTTCTATCTCCGCCATCGAAGACATCATTTGCCCAATCGAGATTTCCTTTGATGGCCCACTGAAGGAAAGCGGCAGGGTGATCTTTATCGTTCGCATCCGGGATCAAGTCGTTTAGGGCAAGCGTTCGCGCCGCCTCATATGAAGCCTGTTCTGCATCCGACCAGTTCGGCACCAGCGTACCGGCTATGGTGTCGAAGGACGTCTGGATGATTCTCTTACCACCGAGAGCAAATATCCGGTTTCGATACCCTGAATTCTCGATAGTCATGCTACCGCCAAAGAGATCTCGCTTCGGCATGGCCGCGACAGACTCGCCCGGCTCAGGGAGCGCGAGATCAAAGCTGACCGCAGGATCGGCGGTATTGAAGATCTCAAGCCGCGCGACCGCGGCATTGCCCTGAACCGGCCTCAGTATCCAGTCGTAGTTCCCGAAGAATTGCGGGTGCCCCTGAGCCGAGCGATTGAGCAGAATCGCAATCGCATCGGCGAGATGAGCTCCGGCGATATTCATCTCTTTATATTGCTGTGCTTTCGTCGGGCCGGGTGATGCCGGATTATCGCTCGGCTCGACTGCGGCAAAGAGGCCCGGAAAGCTACCCTCGGCGACTTCTGGCCAATCGAGAAATTTATCCGGAAAGACACCGCCGCCGGAATCCACTCCGTCGTAGGTCGGCAGACCAATACTGCTGAGTTCCGTGAAGTCATCGAGACCGACCTGAGAGAACCGGAGCCGAAGATGCGCTAACGCATGCCCGATGCTCCAGAATTCGCAGAAGCTAAACTGGCCAAGCAGTCGAGGATTACTCACATCGTTGGCGATGAGGGGAGATCCAGCCTCGAATAGTTTTTGGTTCTCTGGATGGAGATTCAGTGGCCCGAAAAAGAGCTTTTCCGTAATATCTCCGGGGCCATTCGCGGAGATAAATCGATTCGGGAGACCACCTTGATTGAATATCGGCAGACTCTCCACAATACCCTGACGCTTAAACAGACCGACATCCGGGCCATTATAGCCGTACATCGTGCCGTAGAAATGCATCCTCCGGAGCCGCCAACGGAAATCCTCCAGATGCACCACCACTGTCTCGCCATCGATTCCCCAATCCCAGGCCATGACGTTGCCGATGAAGATGACAGTCGCGATTTCCTCAACGGTGCCGGTCGGATTGACATTCAGGATATTTCCATTCCAGGTGCCTTCGTTATTTCCCTGCACGGATTTATCCTGAATCACGACTCGCACGAGATCGAAGCGCAGAAACTCTGCAACGAAAAATCCATCTTCGGCAGAGTCCTCTGTCGCCGGCCCCTCTGGAACCGGCGGGATGTGATCCGGCCCCTGTTCTGTGAAGCGGCGCGCCATTGACCGCGGCACGGTGATATCGCATGTCGACGGCTCAGGGCCGGAGCGATCCTCGATATTATCAACAATCACTTCCGGGATGGTGCGCCAGATAGGGTCATCGTGATTGAACCGGCCATTGCCCTGCTTATTGGTCGCGATCTGCAATACCAATCGCTGAGGAGTATCATCGATGCCGGGCGGACTTTCGGAGACGAAGAGAGAAATCGGATCGCTCATCAGCCCGTCCCTCCCCGCGTAACTGTCGCTACCTGGCTCGCAGGTGCGGCCGGAACAGTAGAATCGGCGGTCGCATCCACCACATCATCGGCATCGAATAAGCCAGTTGCGCTTCCTACGCCGGAGCCTCGGACAATGAAGAAGAACTTTTGCCCATCAGCAAGCACGCCGCTCGTGAAATCGACTCGATGGCCGCGATCCACTTTTGTGAGACTCGCGGAATTTCCGGTGCCGAGGCCAGCGAGCAAATCCGCGAGCACCGTATCCTGAAAGACAGTCGCGGATATCGGGACAGCATGACCCTCGCGTGCCGGAATGAAGGCCGTGATCTTTATCTTTCCGGCCGCTATCGCTTCGGCATCCGTATCCTCTGCACGCGCCGGCCGCAGAGTACGATTATCATTTGCCGAAGATAGCTCCAGCCGAATCCGCACATCGACGTTCTTTTCTTCGTCCGTTCCATCGAAGGTACGGAGAGCGAAAGTATGAATCCGGCCGAGGCCGAGCACCGCTGACACGAAAGTCTCGACGGCCGGATTGACCGATGCCACGATGGTTGTGTAATCCACATCGGCGAACTTACCGATATCGACATCCCATTCTCCGCTCAAAGTATTCTCGCCCTGATAGACGCGAATCTTCGAGCCACCCGGCAGACTTATCGGGTCTGTCCAGGTGAGTGTGGCTTTCTTCGTGCCGGAATCATAAGTGAGCTGGAGATTCGTCGGCGGCTTTCGACGCGGCGCGATGACAGCCGTGTGCTCGTTGATGTTCGTTGATTCGTTTCCAGCGAGATCCCGTGAGCGAATCACGAACTTATAGATGCCGGGCGCGAGCTCCGGCGTCAGGAGTTTCTGCTGAGTTGTCGTCGGATTATCGTTCTGGACTCGAAACGGAGTCACGAGGTCAACCGTGCCGGATGCGTTATCCCAGTAGATAGCATATGCTACGAAATCAGCCGTCCGATCCCAGGTTAGCAAAACCTTGTTGCCCGGAATGACGGTGACGGCGAAAGAGATATCGTAGCTCGGATCGCCACTGAGCGGGCCGACATCGATGACTTCCAGAAAATGCTGGTCGCCTGGAATGAGAGGGACTATTAATTCCTGCGCGCGAGTAACGGCCACCTGAATAGTATCCCGAAAGACCTTGTACCAGGTACCTTTCGCATCGAGCGCGCCAATCCAGGAGACAAGAGCCGCTCCAGGATTTCGCTGAATCTGTCGGGCGCGGAACTGTGTGATCCGTAGTTCTGATCTCCCCCACGGATCTCCGTGTCGCTGGCCGTGTTTTGTTCCCGACATCTCATCCTCCGCTAGATAGGCACCGGCAGATAATAAATCATCACGGCGAGCTCCGCGGCCGAGAGATCGGTGGGCGCGCCGTTCTTAACTATCTGGAGCTCAAGCACGCGGCCAGCCCCTATAACTTGATTCTGGTCAAGCGTTATTCTGAGGCGTCCATTCACCACAAGCTCGCCGGTTTGCGTAGTCTGCGGCGCAGCAATTAAGTCCTGGCTGTCGGTATGGTTTCGGAGTTGGAAGCTGTAATTATTGGCCCCTGTCGATCCCGCCGTAGCAGTATCAGAAAGAATTGCAACCCGCATGATACGTACCTGATCCGACGTACAAAGAAGCCAGCGGTCATCCGAAGCGGCGAGCGTCCCGATGCGTATAAACGTCGAATCTACTGGCTGGAAGCCGGGGAACGTTCGCACGAAGATAAAGCCATTTGTCACGTCCTCGACGAGGATGCGGGCAAGCCGCTGTGTACTATCACCTTCCGTGTCCGGCGGGTCTTGCCGTGGATCGCCGGTTCCATCGAGCCACCAATAAGTGCCCGCGCCCCCGAAGCCGGTTGTGTCAAGCGGGCCGTGGACGCCGAGCATTAACACTTCACCCTCGGCATCGTCCAATATCGCGGCCGGAAGGATGCCGAGCGCCCAAAAGTCGTCGGTATTTTTATCGGCGAGCTCAACGGTCAGCAAACCGCTCGTTGCATCGTGGCCAGAAGCAGCTACCCACTTATTCGCGGCAAGCGTCACGCCGGTCTTATTGATGACCTGGATGGACTTCTTTGTCCGAAGATAATTCTGAATCGCGATGACTTCCGCTGCGGCTTCGTTATGATCCCCCGCTTGCTCAAACTGTGGGTCAGGCGCGCCATCGAATGTAGTGTCCTGCTCGTTGCCGTCCCAAATCGAGGCCGGAAAATTTGCTGTCGGTAATGCCATTTATCCACCCCATCCCTGGTCCGTGTCCACATTCGGCGCGAGCTTTCTGAAGGTCAATGTGCCTTCCTGATAGAAGCCAATCCCCTTGATAGGTTCATGTCTGTCGAAAATTCCCGATTCAAGAATACAGAAATCGTGCTCTATGATCGTGCCCCGAAACTTCAGATCGCCGGATTGATCATCCTGCGCTTCTCGGATAGGATTGATTAAATCCTCAAGAGCCTGCTCGGTTGCGGCAATCGCAACGATCATCAGCAGAAAAAGCTGATCGTCTTTGCCGAGCCGCATGTTATGAACGCCATCCGCCCCCGGATATTTGAACCGCCGCTTTCGTGTATTGACTGCATTCTCCAGCGGATGAAGCCAGGCGAGCTTCGGTGGTGCATCTACCGCGGCAAAGAGCTCCTCGAAGGTAATGATGCCGTTTGGATGCGCGAATGTAAAGATCGCCATATCACCTACCAACCTAACGTCGAGCCGATGGAGCGGATGTTACGAAACCCGGTTCTTTGGGCGCGAACACTAAAAAAGCCCTCCGGCTCGGAAGTAGCGAAGGCCGCGGCTCGTGCGGCTATCTTCGCGTCGCTCGCTTCTTCGATCTTCCGCGTCGCTTCCTGCTCCAGTTCACCCAACGCCTGGCCGGCAGATGGCGCACTCGCCCGTTGGCTTCTTATAAAAGCCTGACCGAATGGTGATAATGCCCTGCCGACAGATGAGTTGCGAATGAAAGCCGGTATCTCAGCAGTCGCGCGTTCCTCGCGTAGCTGAACGGCTCGCCGGACGATCTGATCACGAATATTCTCAGGATCACGATCCGCCGCTATTTTCTTGGCTATTTCTCGATTGAGCAGAAACGCGGCAGCGATACCGCCACCCGCTCTTGTGATTCGCCCAATCGTACTTCCAACTCCTCTTCTTACCGCTCCTCCCACGCCGAGAGTTTCAAGAATTCCACCATCCCCGCCGCCCCCACCGCCCCCACCGCCGAATCTCCCACCACGACCTCTCGCACGACCTACACTCTCAAAAGAGGCTTCTGTGCTTCGGGCTACGTTCTCTGATCTCTGGAGCGCTCTGGTCGTGTCATCGATTTCGCGCCGAAGCCCTTGCATGGCGCGCACGGCCGGAAGCGTCTCCAGGACATAACTATCTTCGACATCAGCCATTTTAATCCCGCCTCAGCCACGGTTCCAGAGAACGAATCCCGACGAACTCAATGAAGCCTAACGCCTGTCCGGTAGTGACTCTCATTCGCGCGATATCCCGCGCATCCGGCACCGTGACATCCATCGCTTTGTGCCCGGCTGCCTGTACGACGGCCTTGAGCCAGGAGATCCAGCGGTCAAAAAGAGGGCCGGGAATTTCCTCCGGCATCAGACATTTCCCTGGCCAGTGTTCTCCGTGCGGCCCCAAAGAGCCGAGCATATTTTACGATAATCGGCAATATCGCCGGGCACTTTGCCGTTGAGATCGGCTCCGGCGCGCTCCAGCGCCTTTCGTGTGATCTCGCACGTAAGCTCGAAACTCTGCTCGGCCGTCATCCGAAATTCATCCGGAAGATAAGAATGGAGCAGCCTATTTCGCTTCTCACCTTCCGGCGGTATATCTTCACCAGCAGCTTCAGCCGCGGCCCAGGCATAGAGCCAGGGATTTTCTACTCTATCCGCGCGGCCAAGCAGTTTCTTCAGCTCCGCATCATCCGGCCCATCCAGCTTGAGCGAATGAATGTCATATTTGATTTTGTCGATAGATATCGTGAGCATCTTTTCTCCTTACGCCACAACGACGGCGTGCGGATCGGTTACGCCATCCGCCGTCTCACAGGCGAAGACAAGAGTTCGGGCATTCGCTCCGCCGGCGCCACGCGAGCGAGCATCTCCCGTCTCATCAAGAAAGACCGCGCCCGTGAAGGTATGAGTCGCCGTTCCGGTCTTTGTTTTCTCGACGAAGACAAGACTGGCCTTCGTATTCAGGGCGATGCGCACAGAGTCCTCGATATCGATCTCGACGACCGTGACGCCGAAGCCGGAGCGCACGAGCACCGGCTCGGTTTTGTCATCTCCGCCCCCGACAATGCGCTCTCGATCAGAACGCCAGCGAGCCGACAGCGCGTTCGGCAGAGGCACCGCTCCGTGAGTGGCGTCCTTGACGGAATAAACAATGACTTCAGCCATCTCTTGCTCCTTCTACGTCAGGGTCAATCTGGTTGTATCGAGCGGCACTTCGGCAGTTGCCGGTAATCTCCAGAAGCGGCCGGTTTTCTCTTCCTGCCCCACCTGCCAGATAAAGAATTCATCGGGCGTTGCGAGGCCCGACCTTAGCGCGGCTCCGGTATCCCGCGCCAGCTTGTACATATTCTGATATGAATCATCATCCGAGCCGATAGTGAATCGGAAATGTACCCTCACCATCTCATCTGCGCTTTCATGCGTTCGGCCCCTGTTTCGACCGGAAGCCATCTCGAATTCAATATATGGGAGAGCCGAGAGATTCCGCGGTGGCTGCCGTCTCTCGTCGATGCCGGAGAAGATACGATTAACCCACTGGCCGGCCGGCGCGAAGGTCGCGAGCTCAGGATCGGCCTTGAGTATCGCGGCGATAAGATCAAAGAGCGCGACCCAGGGAGATGTGCCGGGCACCACAAGCCCGCGTTCCGGAAGCACCAGATCGAGCGTCGCGTCAGCACCGATGGCCGGATGATGCACGTCTGGATAATCCTTCCCGAAGACATCCGCCTTGACGCCCGCCCCGACCCCGAAGTTAATGCAGGGAGATCCGGCCAGGAGATGGAAATCCTCGCTGCCACCGGTTTCGTTCGTGAATTTCGGATCGGTATCGATGGAGTTCACATCCTGGCCCGTCAGGGTGCGCATGGCCGCGAGAGTCACGGTCGCGGTCGTGCCGTCAAAGAAGATACCGTTTGTGTTATTCGAGTAATCGTTTCCGTCGGAGCGCAGGATCGGGAACTGTGTCGAGGCCGCGATAACTTCATCCGTCTCGATGGCGTAGTCACCCTGCGAGCGGAAGATGCAGTTGAGAATCCTGAGCCGCTTGCCGCCGGGATTCTGAAAGTTGATACCACTGTTCGTGTTACCGAAGAAATTACATTGGATGAATTCGAAGAGGCCAACCCGTACAGTATTTATATTCGAGAAGCCATGCGCACCGTTTGAATAGAAGAGGCACGCGAAGAATTGGACGGAGCCATTCGTCGATCCACTCGCGCCGTTGCTGGTATTGTCATGGAAGGAGCATCGCTCGAAGAGCAAGCCGTCGGCATTCGAGAGGCTCGCGCCGTTGATATGATTATGGAATTCGCAGTCAATCAGCCGGATCAGATTATTGTTTATATTCTCGAAACCGGTTGAACCGCCGCTCGTCTCGACGTTCTGGATGAAGGAGCCGACGCCTGGCCGACGAAGCTGGCGGCTTGTGCCGTCCTTGAGATGGATATTCTTGACCTGTAAGTTTGTCCGGTTATTGCAGTCGAGCGTCGTGGCCCCACCGGAGCCGTCGACCGTGACATCCTTGCTACCGCTGAAGGATTCGATTGAGAGATAATTAACGGCAGTCCAGGCGATGGCGGCAAGAAAGAGATTCTCAGTGAAGGTGCCGGATTTTACACGGACGCGCTGGACGGCAACCGGGCCGGCGGCCTCGGCCGCGGTGATTGCGGCCGTGATTGTAGCAAATGAATCCGGAACGACGAAATCAGCCATTTCACTATCTCGCTCCCGCTGGCTTCAAGAGATTCTCGCGCAGGAGCTTGATATGCTCCTGTATCTGCTCCGGCGTCCTGTCCTGAAAGATGAAGCGGCTCCGCAACGTATCCTCGACTTCCTTGTGCTGTGCTTTCGTCTCCGGCCAATCTTCCTCGGCTATATCCACAAGAGTGCCGTTCGGCAGGACTCGCTTTCGCTCGCGGGCAACATCCTGCGCATCGGCATCCGTCATCGTGATTTCGATGAGGTAGAATTCTCGGCGATCCCCCGGCCCCCACTTGATTTGACCGGGCCGAGCCATCGCGCCACGGCGTCCGCTCACCTTATGCACCTGGACTTCGAATCGAGGCATTTAGAGTCCCAGCCGTCCGCCAAACGCGGCCTTTTGATCTGCCGTTAATCCAGCGGCGGTCGTTATTGCATCTAGGGCTGCTTGTGCATCGGTGGCCTCTGCCGCCACTGCTGTGTCATTTGCTGTCTTCGCGGTTGCAGTCTCGGTTATCCGCGTGGTATCCGCCACGACTGCCGAACCGTCCCACTTAGTATGTGAGAGCTCATCCGCATCGATTAACGCCTGCGGGATATCCTTTACTACAACGTCACCCGCATCTATGTCGGCTTGCGGAACCGGCTGTGTGTCCCACAACCGCCGCAGGAATCGTCCGCCGGGTAAACTGTAAACGCCTTTCGTCACCATGACTCCTCCTAAGCAGGCGTGTAGACTCCAAAGATGAATAAATAGAAGATGCTCGCGCCGAGAGATACGTGCGTCGGCATGAAGCCGCATCTATCACCGGCCGCGAGGCTACTGAATACTCCGGAAATGTCGTCCGTAAAATGTACGCCAATCGTACCACTCACCACGTGCGCTGCATCGGACTCTGCATGCTCTGTCTTACTTTGACCGCCCGCCCCGTATTCTGAATTATGGTTTATGTTCTTGCTGGCGAATGTGGCGTCCGGGATACCGAAGTTTTCCAGGCTGACAAGGCTACCGAAGTCGGGAGGGACTATGAACGAATTACGAAAGCTGGCGCTCGGGCCAATGTTCTTTCCACGATAAACCCCATCATTACCGGCGGATTCCCATCTCGACTCAAAGGTCTTGTTGCCGGCTGCACCGGCGAGGGCCATGATTGCCTGCTTGACCCGCTCGGCGGTCCAGATGCGTCGCTTCGTCGCGGTGCCGGCTTCAGCCTCCGCCTGTGCGATGGTAGCGAGACGCCTGAAAGTATCAGCCATGATTACCTCTTTATCCCAAGCCTGGTGAATTTGAACTCGACTACGCTGTTTGCCACGGTCTCGAAGAAGAGCTGCTTGCTTGGCCCGATATCATCTCGCGTCAGCTTGTCGACATCTCCGCCGAAAGATGACCAGAAGCTCTTGGCGGAAGTGGCGTCCGTGTCCAGGACGTTAGCGGTGGCGTCACTTGAGACTTTGATGTCAACCTGCTCTCGGCTCTGGTAGGATACCTCATCCCAATCGAAATCAGGAAAGGTGAAGGCTTTGGGGACTCCAGCCATGAGACTCAGAGTAAGAACCGGAAACTGATTCGGGGGGGTCTTCGCCGCCATGATGCTCTCCTAGATGCCAGGCGTACAGGATATAACTCCAAGGATTATGCCTATCGCGCTGCTTACCGCGATTATCGTCAACGCCACGGCTCCGATATTCCGCACTGTCTTGAGCGGTGAGTGCTTCTCCTTCAAGTGATCCTTTTGCCAGTCCTTAGCTTTATCGGCCCGCTTGTCGAGAACCTCCACATCTTTCTCGATAACCACGATCTGAGTGTGATGGTCATTGAGCTTATCAACCAGCGGCTTGACGGCTTCGCTTACCGTCAACTTGATCGTGGCTTTGTCGCCTTCATCAAACATCAGGCTCGGTCTCCGCCATAAACTCTGTCCAGAAAATCCTCTCGGACGCGCTCGATATCCGCGAAGTCTTTATCATCGAAGCCCATGTACGGCCGCGCCGGAATCCCGCGCGAGGCGTCTCCGAGCTGATGCGTCGACGCATAATCCTCGGCCGCCGGAGGAGTCCCGACCGTCACCCCTTCACGTCCGGTGACATTAACCTCAAGCTGAAGGGCCGACAGCGTGCCGGTTCGCACGAGAATATTTCCTGCTCCTCGACGATCCCGGAGCGTCTTGCCCGCCTGACGTTCGGTGATGCCGAGCGTTTGACTGAGCTCCTTGAGAATGCCCTGACGCTGCCGCACGTTCTGCCCCTTTGCACGAAGGTCTTTCGCGGCCCTGCTGACTGCGCTGCCGACTTTTCGCTTGCCGGAGCGGTTGATGGCCCGCTGAACCGCACGGGTCGCTTTGCCGCGGCGGGATTCCGGCCGAAGAAAGCCGGTCACAGTAGAGTCAGCCAGAGGTTCCCACGCCACGCCGCCCGGCCCTGCCTCATCATCGAATCGCTTTTTGCGATTGCCGAGAAGCACCTCACCGATCTCCTGGAGATACACGGACTGATCCTCCAGCCTTCTGATCCGCGAGTCCCCCTCGAAGGCTAACTGCTGGAGTCCGGTTGTCGATACTTTAGCCATCTATTCCCGGTGGCCCCTCTATATACACGGTTGTATCATCCAGCGCGGCCGGGATGAATTCTCCATCATCACGGATGCCGCCGGAGACGGGCGTGCCGCCAAGCGATGTTGGCTCGATGATTGCCCCGGCGCTGTCCACAAGGATATCTTCCTCAAGCTCAGAGAGCCGATTGAGCCGGTCAATGAGCTCAAACGGCACATTCTCCCGCTGATGCCCGCCATAGTAGCTGATGAGGAAATGATGGGCCGCGAGATCAATCTGATAGCCGGTGCCGGTCGGCCACTTCGCGAGAGAGAGATCCGCGAGAGCATATCCACGATTGCCAACGAGGATCGCGATCATCTGGCGCTCAGCCTTATCGAGCGCCTCGTCGACCTCAGTATCCCAGGAAGCAGGGAGAGTGGCGTCAGAAGCCTCATCGCGGAGAAGTCGCTCAACTCGCGTCTTTACGACCGCGCTCGTTGTCCAGGTAGCCAAGTCGGTCTCCCCTCTTTCTCAGGGCGCCGCCTTAGTCCTGATCCATCCCGTTGAAGAAGATGATCTTGGCAAAATTCTGGAAGTTGTTCTCGACCGCAACTCCAGCCTCGATGGTCTTGTCCTGGAAGATCACCTGATCAACGGCGTCCTCCAGATTCGGGCTGAGAATGAGAGCGAGATTATCCGCGCCGAATTTTGTCTGCTCGTGGACAAAAGAGTCATCCAGAAGCTGGAAGGAACGGAAGGCGGACTTGATGTCGCTGAGTATCGTCTTGAACTCAGAAGTGGTCGGGATGCCCTGTACATCGACGAACACAAAGTCCCACCAGAACCCGAAGGCGGGCGCGCCGCGGTACTTCGACCACCACTGCGCGATGCCGGCCTTGTTAGCTTCCGGCGTACCGACATTCGTCTGAAGCTGCGGGCGCTTGCGGTCATACCAGATCAGGGGCTTGAGCGGGCCTCTGAGAAAGACAGCCGCGATGGTCTCGCCTGTACCATCGGCGGTCGTACCGACGCGCAGGTTATCGCCTGTGCCGACTTCGTGGCTGTTTGCCGCCTGGAACTGCGTGGTAGTTCCCTCGAAAGAGACCTCCGCGCGGGCGTTGGCGATGAAGTCAAGAATCGTCTTGACTACGCCACGCTGCGAGCGGGCCACAAGCTCTGCCGGCTTGCCGGCGAAGAGAGAGAGACCATCATCATCCAGATCATCTTCGTTGACCTGAAAGCCGTGCGCGAACTTGCGCATCCTGATGGCCGTGTTCTGAACATCCAGGAGACCGAACGGGATCTTTTCGTTGCCCTTGCCCCCGGTGATATCCTCCGGATCAGGAACCGGCGTCATCCAGTTCTGGTTGACGTTGCGGCCCGTGGCACTGAGCGTCGCCACGATTTCCATCACGTTGGCGATATCGGCGGGCATCTCCGACTGCATGGCGCGTGCGTATTCCCCGCGCACCATTTCATCGAAGGCATCGGCTGACTGAAAGACCATCTGTTAGTCTCCTCTTTTGCTTCTCTGCTTACCTTACTTCCACATCAGTCTGTTTACGGTACGCGGATAACCATGACGTAGACGATGGGAGCATTCCCTGCGCCCGTCGCCACGACCTCCAGAGTCCCGCCCGCAGCGACCTCATGCCTGGCGTCGTCGATCTGCGTGGCGCGGTCGACATCCTCATCCACCGCTGCCTGTACAACGGCATCCGTGATATCATTGGTGCCGTCCGTGACCTTGAAGGTTCCGGCATTCGCGGCTTCCGTTCTCACCGCCCAGGCGTCGATGAGACGCACCTTGAAGGGCAGATTGGCAACGATCACAGTTGTCGCAGCGGCAAGGGCATTGACGCGATACACCAGCGCCTCGCCATATTCCAGGTTCCCGACCTCGCGCGCCAGACTTCCCTCGACTCCGCCGGGCGGAATCTCGATCAGAACTTCCGTCAGGCTCAGGTGGAACTTGATCCAGCCAACGAAGTTCGCGAAGGTTCCCTGAGAAAGCGAAACCTCATCGTTGAAGGCGGCGTAGACCGGCTGGCCGTACTTTGTCCGCGCGTTCGCGTCCGAGGTCAGCGTGGCGATCTTCATCGGCACGCAGATGCCGCGATTGATGCGAATCTTCTTGTCGTCATCGCCGCGGCTGGCGAGCGGCTCCTGAGTCGGATCAAGGTTCAGGCCGATCTCAGTCAGCTTCTTCGTGTCGCCCGCGCCCTCATAGAACTCATCAGAGTTTCGGCCCACGATAATACCGAGCGGCGTCACGCCGGCATCCTTGTCGAGCCCGCCGATCTCGACGCGGTTGTGATTATCTGAAGGCTTGCTGGCGGTGACTTGGGAAATAGCGTCAGCCATTGCTCATCTCCTTGTGTCGGCTTCTCTCCGGCCGATTACTTCTTTGAGTCGGCCTTGTCCTGCTTCTCGATCTTGTAGCCTCTGGTGAGCAGGTAGTTCTCGACAAACCTATCCTTGCGCTCCCCCTTCGGATACGCCTTCTGAAGTTCAACGTCAGAGGCCCACATGCTCTTGGCCTTTTCCGTAACTTCCTCACGCCCGGACTCATCCGGCTCACGAGGCTCACCATCTTCACCGAGTTCCATGGTCAGCTTGTTGCGCGGGCGGCTCTCGGCCAGACGAATGGCTGCATTGTAGAGTGAGAGCTTCTCTTCTCCGCCATCCTGAGCGGCCAGCATGACTTCGGCCGGCTCATCGATATCGAGAAGGGCGCCAGCGAATGCCTTGAAGTTCTCGACTTCGGCGGGAGCCATGCGCCCGGTTTCGACGAGATCCGCGATCTTCTGAGAAAGCATGGATATGCCGCGCTCGCGCTTCTCGTCCTTGAGTGCCTTTAGAGCATCCGTGGCGACTCTCTCCGCCTTCGCAAGCTGCTTCTGTGCCTTGGCCATGGCGACGCTCTCCTCCCCGGTCTCTTCGACGGTCTCTTCGACTTCCTTTGCGACCTCGGCCACCACCATCTCCGCGACCTTTTCAGCCACTTCCGGCGTCACCTTCTCGGCGACTTCCTCCGGTATCTGCTCCGCGATCTTATCCGCGATCTCGGTGCCGACCTTCGTGGCGGCGCTCTCGGCCTCTTCGCCCTGGAGGTCAGTCCGGCGCATCGCTATGACGGCATCCGCCGCTTTGATAACATCCTCATCGGAGACAGTCTCGGCGTAGACGCTGGACGGCATGCCCGCGTCCTTGAGAATCGTGATTGCCTCTTCGCGAGTTATGTGCTGCGGCATTGTCTCGTCTCCTCGTGCCAAGATGACTGTTGTGCTCGCCGAAAATCCGCCCGAAGCAAATGTAATTTCCGGATAGTCCGCGAGGCCTTTTACTGCAGGCGGCGTCGCGCCGAGCAATCCGATATGTTTTGCAATGGCCCCTTTTTCATCATCCCTGTCAAAGCCGAGCGAAACTTTCTTGAACGCCTTTGATTCTATCCACCGAACAACCGTATCGGGGATGTCTCCGATATCGGCGAAGAGGATTCCAGCTTTAATGAAAAATCTCTGTGCCCAGCCAGCGGCAGGTGTATCGGTGTTCATCTTGAGTATCTTGGACTTCTCATCATGGCCGAGAAACTGAGGCACGTCTGGAAATTCAGCGAAGTTCCTAACGATATCTCGGAGGTCTTTTGCCGTGACTTTCTCTTCACCGGTGATCGAATCAAAGACCCCTGGCCGGAGTATCTCGACACCCTTTGCGAACCCGGCGAGCTCTGATCTCTTCTTCTTTTTGTCCTTCTCACGATGGAAGCTCATCTCCTCGCCCGTGGCCTCTGTGAAGCCAGAAGTGGGGTGATCGTGCTCTTTGAGCCATTCCTTGGCTTCTGCCGGAGTGAACTTGTCCTTGTCGAAGAAGATGACCTTGAGCACAGCGTCGCCGCCCGGCGTGACGCCAAAGCTGGCATCGATGCCTGAGCCGAACTTGTCACTCTGGCGCCGGATGCGGACGAACTCTCCGTCAGCCTCGATTTCCTGCTCGTGAAAGTTCTCGGAAGGCATGAGCGTCTCTCCGCGGCTTATCTTCTCCGGAGAGCTTATCGGACAGGCTGGAAAAAAAATTAAGGCGTGGCGGCATTATCCCTTTCATCCCGCCGGGCTTGACGCCATTTCTGGAGATAGGAGCGGCTGTGCTCGCGGTTGAACGGATCGGCCCGATGCTCCCGGCGCCAGGCGCGTTTACAGGGCAAACAGTAGCTCTGGAGCTTGCCGCTCTTCGCCTTCGCGCGGGGGCGCTTCTTGCATCGAGGGCAGGTTTTGTTTTTACGCGGCACCTGGTATCAATCCCTTCTCACGAGCCTCAGAGACATGAAGCCAGCGGAGCAACCGGCATCGGCAGTTAAACGGATTCGGCCCGCGGGCGACCTCGAAGGTCACGTTGGCGGGATAGAATTGAGTATCGTTGATGCCCTGCGTGAGATTCGCCCGATGCTCCGGCCGGAGTCGGATATCCTCAATCGCATCATATTCCCACACCGGAAAGTCCTCGCGGATATCCGGGTTACCGGCGACCTGATCATAGTAGCCCTGATTGTATGCCCGATTGATATTGGTCCGGAAGACCATATCGGCATACTGTGGATTTTTGCTCGTGACGCCGAGTCGCTCCAGGCTGAGCACGCTCTGCCGGACTGTCGTGGCTCCCTCATCGAGAGACTGCCGGAGAAGCGAAGATGCGCTGTCGAGCAGGGTCTCGTCAGCCGAGATCGCGAGAGAGAATGCTTCATCCTGAAAGAGTAAAAGCTGCTCCTCCAGGCCAGCGGTTTCGACCGGGCCGGATGGCCGAAGGGTATCAAAGAACCGCAGAGCGGCTGCCGGAGTTATCGTGAAGATCATCTGAGGGCGGAGATTACGCACCGCTGCCTCTATCGGGTCTGGCCCCTGGAGCGTGCGGATACCTTTGGGGAGCAACTTTATATCGAGGGCCGAGACCGTGAGTCCTGTTATCCAGGCGTTTGCGTTGACTCGAAAGATGGCGTCCGCGACTGTCGCGGCTTCCCGCGGCTCAAAGAAAGTCGCCTCATTCAGCCGATTGATAATCGCCGCATCATCAGCCTTCCAGCGCCGGAGGGCCATAGAGACTGCGGCATTGATGATCGGACGGCCGAATCTAAGAGCGCCCTTTTCGAGCTCTCGAATAATACGAAGCGAACTCATCTCTCCAGGATTCTCCATTGGCGGCCGCGAGACTGGCGCTTCGAGAGGCGCGGGTTATCTCGTCATCTTCCTCGCGCGCAAAATCGAAAGGTGAAGGAGCAGCGGCCGGCGCAGGCGGCGTGAGCCTGTCTTTGTCTCCCTCCGGCATCTTCCAGCCGAAGGTCTCGGAGACTTGCTGTGCGCTGACCTGCAAGCCGGACGCAACAAGTTGCTGAAGGGTCTGAGCCTTGACGAGCATATCTTCCTCGACCGGAGCCTCAAGCGAAATACGCGGCGGCTGAACCTCTTCCCCGAAATTGAAGCGCACAAGAGTCTCGACTATCTGACCAGAGATAGCCTCAGCAACATCTTCGGACATATACCACGGAAGAAGTTTAGATGTGCTCTTATGAACCTCGCCCATATTGCGGGCGCCGGTCTTATCGCCTTCGAGTGCCTGGAGGAAGGCGAACTGAAGACTCAGGAATATCTGCTTATCGAGCCGCTCAATGACATCCTTGAAGCCCTGATCCGTTGATGAATCAGAGAGCTTGATGATTTCCATCTGCACTGATTCCGGCACCGCCAGCCACTTCCGGGCAGAGATACCCGCAAGCTGCTTCTCTAATTCGAGCTTGTGAGTCTTGTCTTTATATTTCGCGATGGGCAGAATACCCTGTGCCTGAGCATGGAATGCCCAGGCGCGCGAGACAGCTTGCTTGACATACCATGCCCGATATGCCGCTCGGAGATGAGAGAGGCCGCGCGGATTCTCAAACATCGGCATGAAGGTATAGTGGACGAATTTATCCGGATGGGAATATCGCGGATTCTGTTTATCGAGAGTCCCGACATCCGGCTGAGTATGAATGAAGGCTTTGATATTCCGGAAGGCATCGAGTAAAAAGCCCCATGACTGGTCTGAGACATCTTTACTCTTGAGCGCCTTGAGTATCCACATCCCGCGCCACTTGCCGCGGAGCTCAGTCCGGTAAACAATCTCACTGATGCTGTACTGATATATCAGGGCAGGATAGAGCATCTTGACGATGAGGCCGCGCGGCACTCCACCCGCGACGCTCTCAAGGGCATGCTGGATGAAGCTCGCGACTTCTTTATCTTTCTCATCTTCAGGGTCATTCGGCTGGACGCGAAGATTGAGTGAGGCGACCTCGAAGATGAGTGACAGTAACCCGGCCTTGACGGCCGGATCATGGATC
>SDBV01003334.1_pt1 | contig 23767 bp, 27 predicted proteins | sample 2277081 | NCBI WGS metagenome assembly SDBV01 (sample SAMN10402039, study PRJNA504765) | marine sediment metagenome | isolation source: marine sediment core GS10_PC15, 223 cmbsf | place: Arctic Ocean: Southern Knipovich Ridge | collected 2010 | reverse complement strand
TGTAGGAGATGGTTCAAGTCCAAATACAGGCATATATCTTCAAGCTGAGGTTGGAGATTTACATTTAGGAGATTCAAGTGGTGCTACTGTTCTGAATTTACAAGGGGGAAATGTAGGGATTGGTACAACAACACCAGGACAAAAGCTGGTAGTTGTTGGAGATGTTAATGTAACTGGAAATATTACAATAGGAAATACAGCATCACCATTAAACATAACAGGATTTAGACCAGATGGTACTGTAGTTCATTGCGGTGTGGATAACAGTAATGTATGGAGCTGTAGTTAAAATGAAAAAAGCAATATTGATTATTTTATTGGTTATGATGGTTGGTTTAGCTTCAGCAATAGAAGTTACATTAAATCAAGACATAGAAACAAAAGAAGTTTTATCAAGAGTAGGAAAAGGAATTGGCTCAATCCAAAAAGAAAGAATGCTGTTCGATGAGAACGGAACTAATTACGCAAATGAAACTTACATAGATGAGCTAAAAAGAATTGAACAAGGTTGTGATGGAAGTTATTGTTACTTTAAATTATTTGAAGAAGGAGGAATAAACAAAGAGTTCAAAGTAAAGCTAAAAAAGATTTGCAGTAAAGAAGGAATGTGCGAGGAGTTCGGAGAGGAATATGAATGCTGTTTAAGCTGGAGAGTCGAAACAGAACAAGAGATTTTAAGCAAGGCAAATATAAAATCAGACTCAATTTTAAATCATATTGCAAGTGTAACCTTAAAAAGAGAAGGAAAAGTTCAAATTGTTCAAGAGATTCAATATTATAGTTGTGAAAGTAAATCTATTTCAAGTAGAGAATGTCCAGGTGGAATATCAGGAGGATTGCATACAAGATGTTATTTAGAAACAAAAGGAAAAAGCCCTTGGGATTATTGTCAAAGTTCCTGGGTTGAAGTTTAGCACTATTTATATAGTAAATCAATTTAAGGCTCGTAAAGCTTTATTATACAGAGTCCAGTAGGCATTGGACTCTGAGTCTACTGGTTCTCTAAAAGAGGGATAAAATGCCATTTGGCGGTACAACATCAGCACAAGACACAAAAATAGACAGCTGTATTTCTAAAGTTAGCGGTACTAATCCTCGAACTAAAAAGCCTTTTACTAAATCTGAAAAAGTAGCAATCTGTAAATCTCAAGTTATGAGAACAAAAGGGGAGAAAAAGTTTTGTTTTGAAAGTAATGTTGAATTAAAGGCTATTGGTACTGGTAAAGATTTAGAATATCATATCACAGGATTTGTTTCTGCACCTTATGTTGATAGTGAAGATGATTTTATTCCTGAATCACTTCAATCTAAAATAGTTGATAGGATAAATAGTGGTTTTGCTAACAGAGGAAGTTGGAATCACGATTTTGTTATTGAAGGAAATCTACTTCCTGTTGCGAGTGCAAAATCTGAATTAAAACTTCATCCAAAATTAGACTTACAATCTGCTTGGGTTGATGTAACCTTAGACCAAGATTCTTCTAAGTTTGATGAAATAAAAGAACATTTTGATAATAAAACAATCAAAGGATTCTCAATAGAATATACAGAAAATCCTCCTTCTCATCATGAAATTATGAATGGTAAATCAGTTCGAGTGTTTGATGATGTTCCTATGTTTGGATTTGGAATTATAGGTGGAGATTATACTCCTATTAATTCAATGGCTTTTGCTGATGGATTAGAGTATAAAGCTTATTTTGAAATGAAAGCAGACCATGGAAAAGAAGAAGAAAACCCAGATAAAAAAAAGAAAAAATCTAAAAAAAATCCCGAGGTGGAAAAAATGAGTGAAGAAAAGAAAGATGATGTTGAAAAAAAAGCAGAAGAGAAAGAAAAAAAACCAGAAGACACAGAGGAGAAAAAAGAAGAAACAAAAGAAACTCCTGAAGTCGAAAAAAAAGCAGTAGATTTTGAAAAATTAGGAAAACAAGTTCACGCTGAAAAAGTAGCAGCAAAAAAACTTGTAGAATTAAAAGCAGTAGCTAAAACAGCTATAGAAGCAGAAATGAAAGCTGTGCAAGAAAAACAACCATACTTAAATCCAGCTCCAAAGTTTGACGAAGTAACTGAATTTGATGCTGAAATAAAAAGTTTCAATGAACTTTTAAAAGACAATACAGCAGATGTTGAATTAAAGTACCAAGCAGCTGCAAGGATGCACGATAAACTACATCCATACGGAATCAGTCAAAGAGGAACTAATAATTTCCAAGTAAAGAAATATGGAAAATCCTTTAGAATAGGCGGAAAAGCCATGCAAGATATTGAAATGAAAGCCTTTGAATACAAAGCACAGCTTGAGCATGACACTAACAAAACTCTCGATACAGACTACTACCAAAACGCAGCAGAGTTAAACGACATCTATGACCCAGTAATCGCTTCTCATTTGAACGACAAGACAACCCTATGGGGATTAATGAGAAAGAAAAACGTATCAAACATAGGCAGCGACAGGTATGGATTCAGATTCTGGAGAACAAGAGTCGAAGGAGTAGGTGGAAACAGTTCTACTTACAACTATGATGAAGGAGATACTCTGACAGGATATCACGCAAAGATGCTAAAAGCACAGATTCCTTTTATGCAGTACGGAGTCACAATCCAGGTATCTGGTTTGACAATTGCAGAAGCAAGAGGGAGCGTAGGAGACATAGTTTCTCTTCAGATTCAAAGAGGAACTGCTGACTTGTTAAGAGGAATAAACGCTGACTTGTATGGAACAGCAACAGGATTCACTGATGGTGGAAAAATCCTTGGACTTGAAGTTCTTGGAGATGATGGAGGAGCTTATTCTGACCTTTATGGCCATGACAGGTCTACCTTTACAACACTGCAAGGAACAGATGAAGCAGTATCAAACACACCTAATATAGATAAGACACTTCTTAGAAAGATGATGAGAACTGCAGAGAAAAATGGTGCAAACATGGGAAGTATGATTTATGTAACTGACCCAATCCAAAGAGACAAAATCCTTGGATTGCTTGACCCAGCACAAAGGTTCAACAACACAAGTGCAAGGGCAGGATTCGAAGGAATGCCAATGTTCAACGGATATCCAATCCACTCAGATGACCAATGCAATGATGGTTATATATATGCATTGCCTATGGACAAATACTATGCAGCAGTCTTGCTTTCTCCAACAGTAGAGGAACTTGCAAAAACTGATGACAGCAGAAAGATGTTCGTAAAGACATACTTTGCAGTTGTATGTGAGAATCCTAACTTTGTATACAAAGTGACAGGATTGAACACATCTTAAATTTATTTTTTTTTATTTTATATAAGAGGTAAAAATGGCAGATAGAACAAGCAACACAACATTTTATACATCAAACGACCCAACTGTAATCAGAGGTGTAATCAATGGAGAAGATGGAGATACAATTTTATTGCCACATGGTCTTGCAGTTGATGTAATGGTAAGTTCACAAGACAAGGACGATGCAATTGTATCTGCAGATGTAGTCTCTAATTTAATCACACTTGGCTGTGTAGATGATGCAGGGTCAGCTATTTCAGGTGGAAATGATTTTGATATAGTATTTAAGGCAATTTTAAAAGCTCAATGAGGTGCAAAAATGGTAGACAGAACAAGTAATACAGCATTTTATCCATCAATGGACCCTTCAATTATCAAGGGAGTAGTTAATGCAAGCAATAATGATACATTTCTTATTCCTTATGGTGTATTAACAGATTGCATGGTAAGTTCACAAGATGATGATAATGCAATTGTTAGTGCAGACACATCTGGTTCAAAAGTTACTCTTGGATGTGTGAATGATAGTGGATCAGCAATTGGTACTAAGTTCGATATAGTCTTTGAAGCAATAATAAAAGCTCAATAAGATGGTTAATGCAGCAACAAATATGGAATATAATGAAGTTTTCTATAAAGAGGAAACCAAACTTCCAGAAGATGTTGTCAAAGACCTTGAATTAGCAGACCCTTCTCGTTTATCTAATCATATTGAAGTCAATGGAAGATGGATTAAAATAGATGACAAGAGAATATCAGGTATGGTAAAAGAAAGAAGAACTGAAATAGACAGATTAAGAAAATATTTCAACATAACAGATGATCCAAGGAAAGTAAAAACTACTGAAGATAAATCTCACATGCTCAAAGTTCATAAAGACAAAATAGAACCTCTTAAAGCTGGAAAATCCCTGGAAGAAGAGCTTAGAAAGAAAGCAGAAAAGTTTGGATTTGCTAAGTTTAGGAAATTTGCAAACAAACGATACAAAGTAACAGGGAGAAGCGTAGAGGGAATAATAAATGATATCCTATCAGGCAAAAAGGAATTATAAAAAATGGATCAAGAGCGAGCAGACACCAATGATAATAGAGATTGGGAAAACATTGAATTTACTTCAAGTAGTTCAACAGCCATAGTTGAATATACAATAAACACAGGTACTGGAACTGATACAGACACAGTAAAATATTTAAACAAAGGAAGCCTTGGAACAGGATTTGTATTAAGGCCAAGTGCAACCGTAACAATAACTCAAATCGGAAACAAAGTGTTTAGAAATCCAATAACCATTGAAACTGGAGGATTTTCCGTTTCAAAACATATAAGGGATTTTAGTCTTATCAAAATAAAAACAACTGAAAAAAGCACAATAATAAGATTGCTTACAACTTAAAATGCCAACAACAACAACAGAACGAGGATATATAATTTCAGTAAAACAATCAGGTGGAACTTCAGCACAGACTTCAATCGTTTTTAGAAATAGAAGAACTGAAAAGATTGTTAGAGTACAAACTGTCACAAATGAAGCAAAAACAAATCTGGCAAATACAAAGGAATGGCCTGATGGTTTTCAAAATGGTGATGTTATAGACATTACTGGAAGCGGAATAAAAACAGGAAACGCAACTCATACAGTAGACCGAATTAAAGGCGGTGTAAGTATTGCATTAATTATGGTTGATGTAACCACTACCAACGCTCCTGCAGTCGTAATAGGTTAAAAATGAAACAAGCAAAAATAAAAACATTTGGAATTGTATTTTTAATATTAGCATTATTTACAGGCATAGTTTTTGCTGTTGTACCTTATTTAATAAGTCCAGCAGACGGTGCTTCAGATGATGATGGTTTTCTTGATTTAAGAGGAAGATGTGATTCAAGTTCTATAAACAGTCACGATGGAACAACAAACTGGAATGTTACAAGTGCAACTGTTTATTCTAATGTAGATGGTACTTGGAAAGCTAATGCAACTATTACTATTGCTAATCCTCTTGCAAATAACAGTGTTTTATTTAATTTTACCAACCATATAAACAAAACAGCAGAAGGAAGTTTCCAATGGAGCATTGAATGTACTGAAACAAATGCATCAGTTGGAACAGAAACAAATACAGCATTTGTCCTTAACAGAACTATCAATGTAAACTATGCAGATCCAGATGTTGTAACAACCTCTCCTGCAGATAATTCTTATGATTTAGAAGGCAAGGCTATTGATTTTAATTGTACTGCTCAAGCAACATCAGGATGGAATATCACAACAATAGAATTAATGTTAGGCACAGGCGGAAGTTGGAATATCAATTCTACAACTACATTGGACGCTCCTACAGAAGATGAAGTCATAACAGGGTTCTCAGTAAATCACCCAGCAGACGGCGTTAATCTTGACTATGCCTGCAGAGCTACTCAATATAAAAATATTTCTGCATCAGCAGGCAATGAAACAGTATTAGTAACTTCAATCCATACATCAGCAAATAGGACACTTAACATAGAGATTCCACCAGATGTAAATTTAAATTTCCCAGCAAGTGCAAGTTGGCAAACAGGAGCAAGTTCTATTCTTAATTTTACTCCAATCTCTTCATACACTTCTGAAACAGGATTTAACTGCCAGCTTTATACAAATGAATCAGGAACATGGGCAGTTCGGAGAAGTATTGTAGCAACAAATAACACAGTAACAAAAATTGATTACCAACTTCCAGATAGTCGTGCTGATATAAGATGGGGAGTTCATTGCTATGAAAGTTCAGATGGAAACGTGCATAACGCTTCAGTAAACAGGACAATCAAAATAGACAGAACTCTTCCAGTTGTAACATTAACCCAGATAAATAAAAGTACTATTTCGGATGACAGTTATTTCAGTGCAAGTAAAATAATCATAAGTTACTCAGTAACTGATTTTTCTCCAAGTTCATGTACATTGTTTATAAATGATTCATCAAATGCAACAGATACACCATCAGCAGCTACAGGAAATTTCATATTTAATGCTTCAGATGGAGTTTATTCTACAATAGCAGGATGCAGTGATTCTGCAGGAAACTTCAGAAATTCAACTATAGATTATCTGTTTACTTTTGATACAGTTATCCCAACAATCTCAGGAGTTGGAAATGCTTCTGTAGGTGGAGAATCAGATGATAGATTTTTTAACTTCTCTTCAAATGAAGAAGTAGATGCTACATTCTTTTATGGAAGCTCTACATTAACAACTTCATCTCAATCAGTAGCAGGCTATCATACAATCATAAATACAACAATAAGTGGATTTGCAGAAAACACAGTCTACTATTGGAACATAACTGCTTGTGACAGGGCAGGAAACTGCAACAGAACTGGAGAATCAAAGGGACAGTTCTCTGTTACATTCCCTTGGCAATTACTTGCTGGATGGAGTTATTATGGAATCTCTGATGCCGATATTAATTTTTCAAGAATAATAAACGAATCTGGAGCAGAATATGTATACTTCTGGAATCAGACAGGCCAGACATGGATTTCTGCAACTCGAGACGGATCATCTGAACAGGGTTTCCAAGTAGGCATAGAAACCAACAGGCATGTAGTTGCAATATACGAAGATGTAAATTCTACATGGGCAAGAAATACTACAAATACAGGATTCTATGTATATAATTTCACATCAGGAAATAATTTCATTAAACTATATACCTCTAGTACATTTGGAAACTTTACTACAACTCTTTTAAATGAATCATGGAATCATACTTCTGGAGCTGTTCAAGAATCTTCAGAATATAAGTTTGGAGCAGAGTTAAGCCAGACACCTATAGGATTAGTATATAACCTAACTAACTTTTGGTTCAGTGCTTATAACAACACAGCAGTAACATGGGAACCTTATTATGTTTATAATACAACTTTAGAAAACAACACAAGATTAATAGTTCCAGGTCCGCATGAAGTTATGTGGGTATGGTCAGATTATAACTTAACCTGGAACGGAACATACATAACAGGTAACTGGTCAATATGATAAGTATGAGGTAAAAATGAAAAAACTACTAACACTTTTAATCGGACTAATGATGATAATGGGTGTAGCTGCACAAATAATGCCTGCACCAGTTAAGTTTGTCGTTTCAGTAAATGGACAGAAGATTGATTATGCGCAGACAAGAGTTACAAATCTCGAAACAAGTGAAGTAATAACTACAAATGATAAATCATCTTTAAGAATAATAAACGGAGTAGGTCTTTTTGACTTATCAGATTTTAAAATAAATCCATCTCTTTATTCTCCTATACCTTATGGTTTAGCTGGCAACACAATAGAATATGTTGTATGCAATGTTCACTCTCTTTGTACTGGAACTTTTGTAATAGATCATTTTAATCCAAGACCAATCGTTGTAAGCATTACAGATACTTCAATACCTCCAATGGAATATCAATGTTGGGATGGAAGTATCGTAACTGATTTAAACAACTGTCCTCCTATTCCAGAACCTGACCCAGAACCTAAAGTAATAATAGAAACCAAAGTAAGCTCTAATGATGCCAAAACTGTGGCAAATGTAGAAGCTGATTATGGACAGTTAATTGATATAGTTTTAACAAACAAAAAATTAGTGAAATTATTTGATGGAGAAGTTTCTTTTAATGGAGATAAATATGATGCAAAAGAAGTCATAACAATCCAAGCAACTCCAGAGACTTCTATCTTTGATGAAGATTTCGGAACAGAACCTCGTATTATCTTTGAAGAAAGAACAGTTGAATATAAATTTATTATAGAAGACCCAATTGACCTTTCTGAAATAGATGAAGAAGAATCACTTGATATTCCTTTCTCTGGAGGATTTCTTAAAATAATAGAAGCAGGTTCAGATTACATAGTAGTAAGAACTGGAATTGAAGTAACCTTAAACGAAGGGCAATCTGTTGAAGTTGATGGAAAGACTGTAAAGATTGTATCAATTGCAGAAGATTCTGTTGAAGTAAATGTAAATAATGTAAACAAGATTATCGCAAAAGAAGACAACAGAGAAGTAAACGGAATATATGTTCTTATTGATACTATTCACTATAAAAATCAAGATAGCGATTTTAAAAGTTCAACTACAATCATAGCAGGAACAGAAACAGATGAAACAATCAGAAACGGAGATGAATACCAAGAAAGAGAAGATTGGGAATGGGTTATAAATGGTCAATCTTGGGGATACATAAACACAGAAGCTTACAAAGGAATTGATGAAGATGACGAATATCATGCCCTTGGAGAAAAAGACAGTTTAGTTCTTCCAAATGATTTTCTTAAAATAAATTTCAAAAGCATCACAACTTCAGAAGTAACTGAAATGACTTTAAGAGTCAAAGACGGTTATCTTTACATAAGAGGAGATGTAGATGCTTTCTCTTATGGAACTGAAGAATACAACAGGCTTTACATAGACTCAAATGGATTCCACGATGAAGACAAAGAATTCATTACAACTGAAAACATAAGAATAGGAGACTCTGAAGTTTACTTAGAACTTGGTTCACTCAAAATAGGAAAGTTAGTCATTATGTTAGACATGAGTGATATTCTTTATGATGGCATTTCTTATCTAACAGAAGAAGGAAACTTCCTTGATTATCTTGGAATTGTCTTTAAAGACCCAGAAAATGCAATTCAAGACAAAGAAGGATTCAAAGTAATAGTCCCAGAAGACAAACCAGAAGTTACAATCTCATTTACCATCAAACTTACAGAAGTCAAAGAACCAGTTATTACAACAACTCCTGTAGATGATGATGAAGATACAGATGTAGTAGTTACTCCCCCAGTCACACCACCTGTAGTTCCTCCAGTTACACCAGACCCAGTTATAAAAATAATCTGTGAAGATGGAACAGAAGTAGATAAAGCAGAAGATTGCAGAGAAGAAGACGTAGGAGATAGCATATTTAAACTTGCATTAGAAATATTCAAATGGTTTGGATGGGGAGCAGGCTTTGTAGCATTAGCTTACTGGTATTACAAAAAAGGTGAAAAGGTAAGAGCATTCAAAATGCTCAACACTGCTATTAAGAATGCATTATTAGGCAAATACAAGAAAAAATAAAATGAAGAATGGCAACTCCATATGTAATATTACTGACTATACAGTATCCGTCAGGAACTAATTTAAACAACGTAAACGCCACTATCAGAGTAGAGTCTACTAACGAAAGCAAAACAAAAGCAACTGATTCTTCAGGAGAAGTTTCTTTTAACTTAGGTAACTCTAAAGACTTTCCAAGTGGCTGGCAGTTCGGAGATGTATTCTCTTGGGTAGTTATTTATCAAGGCTTTGAAGCATACGGAAGCCACACAATAACCACAGGCGGTGGATTCAAGCAAACTGTCGTTCTTACTGCAGTGCCTACTACACCTTCTCTTAAAATATTCACAGTACAAGAGTTTTTAGATTACTTTAATTTCTCAATAGTAGAAGATGATGCAGAGAACGGAGTAAGTTCTCAACAGGTTGTCAAGATAGGCAGAGGAGTAGAACAGCAACTAGAAAACGAAACAAATAATATCTTTGATGATAACGGAGGAAACAATTATTCAAAAACAGAACACATAGACACAGACAAATACAGCCAAGTATATCATACAAGCAAGCTTCCTATAACTTCTGTAACTGCTCTTTATACAACCCAGAACGACCAAGAAGGTGTTCCTGATTATCCAAATAACACAAGTGGCTGGAACACTCTGACAGAAGGAACAGATTTCGTAATAGACTTAGACACAGGAAGAATTCAGATAACTAACTCTTCTTATGCTCCAATAACAAGAAGATGGGGACTTTATATTGATTACAAATACGGAAGGACAACTCCAGATGATGTCAAGATTCTTGCTATCATAGAAACAGGACTAAGAATGTCTGGATCTGTTTTCATAAAGAACAAAGTAAAAAAAATAAGCGATGTAGAAATAGGAGACTTATCTTCTTTTGATATGTACCGAGAAAAGATACTCAAAAAATACAGAGTAGATGGACTTACTTCAATTAATACATAATCACCCTTAGAATTATCTAAGAAGACTAGAGGTTAGTACCTGTTTTTCTTAGTGGTATGCTAAGGGTGACTATTTATATATAAAGTAAACAGAAAATGATTGTCTCTGAGGAGACCTAATTCAGCCCGAGGGCAACATGGCAGATAGTGCAAGAATAACAGCAAGCAATATAGCAAAACAACCTTTTTGGAATCTATATAATCTTATCAATGATCGTTCTAATGTTGCAGATTCAAATGACTCAACAGGAGAAAGAAAGTTCGTCTATCAAAGCAGACCTCCTAATCTTGGAACAAACTTCAAAGGCTTTCCTTTTATTGTAATCAGCAGAACAAGACCCTCTAAAACTGGAAGAATGGTAGGAGCCAAGAAGTTTAATTCATACGACTTTATGATAACAGTTTACTCTCAAGACACTAGTTCAGATAGTTTAGGTAATCCTTCAGGAGCAGAAACTGCAGACACTATCACAAATAACATAATCAACACATTAGACAAACCTGCAAACAGAAGGACTTTGATTGATTACGGAATGGCAAATTTAGAATATGACATAGACACAGATGAAGATGAGTTAGATGGTAAATCTGTCTTTACTACAGAATTTGATATACGATTTGAAAGAAACATAATTGCAACAGAATAATGGCAATAGCAAGAACTACAGGAATGATTGGAATAGAATTTGATGATAGAAAAGTTATGACTATGTTTACTGGTTATCAGAGAACTATCCCAAAAGCAATAGACAAAGGAATGAAAAACTTAGCTGGATCTTATGCCATGAAATATCTTGAACAAATGGGAAGAGCAGGAGCAAGACCACCTGGACCAAGAACAAGACCATTCATAGGAAAATGGACAGGACAGACTCATAATATTCTAAAGCATCAAATAAAAAATCCAACAAGACTTGGAAAAAATCATTATGCAGTTGTAGTTCCTGCGAGTTTAATTGCATTAGATAGAATGCCAGTTCATTTTGTGGCAATGAGTGGAAGAATCAGACAATGGGCACAGAAAAAAGCTAAATGGGCTTTGAATAAAAGTTCTATCACAGTTCATCCTCATCCTTGGATAAAAAATGCAAATCGTAATGCAAGAAGGTTTGTCAAGATACATCCAAGAAAAGAAATAGTAAGAGCACTACGGAGGAAAGGCAGATGAAATACAAAAATGGAACTAAAGAAATATTGACATTCAGAGCACACGATTCAAAAGGAATAGTCAGAGTCTTTGAATTAAAACCAGAAAAAGAAATGGAAAGTGATAGAGAAGTTCGCATTGGTGGACTTGAATTAGTGGAACAGGAAGGAAAAGGTAAATCAAATAAAAAAACAAAAGGTGATGTATAATGGCATTTCCAGATGCATGGGAAGAGGTTGCACTTGTTAGTGTAACAAGATTCGGTTCAAGTGCAAGTATTCGTGCAGCAGCACAGTTTGCAGCAATTACAGAAACAATAGACATAAGCGAGCCAGATTATCCTGGTGAGAGCATTCCAACTACAGCAGGAGGCAGAGTATGGAAACAGTCTCCTCAAGAAGACGGAGAGATAACTCTTGAAATATATCCAATACAAGGAAGTGCAGGTGATGCAGAAAATAATCTTGGATTGTTTCAACAATTTGTAGGAGTATCTGGTGATGGAGCTTATTCTACAACTGAACCAATAACTACAGATCTATCTTGGCCTGTTGGAATAAACAGAGCAAGAAGCAGATTTAGAGTAACAGTTCTTTGGACAAATGATTCAACTCCACCCACTACAGCAGAAACTGCAGTAGCAAGTGGATCAGAAGGCTTGAGATTTTCTGCAATGTTATGCAGGATTATTTCACATAAAACAAGCTTCACAGACGGAGTAGTAAAAACCACAGTGACATTTAAGTTTCCAGCTATGAATAAAACTGGAGATGTAATGGCATTTAGATGGGACAGTTGCGATAATTCAGCAGCAATGGCAGCTTTATCAATATACGATACTGAAGATAGTTGGACTTAGAGGTGAATGAAAAATGGCAGCAGCATTTCCAGACAGTTGGGAGGAAGTAGCATTAGTAAGTGTTACAATAAAAGGAGGAAGCTCAAGACAATTTGCAGCAATAACTGAGACGATAGATATATCAGAACCAGATTATCCAGGAGAGTCTATTATGAGTGTAGGCGGTGGAAGAATCTGGAAGCAATCAGGACAGGAAGACGGAGAGATTACACTTGAAATCTATCCGATTGAAATAGACACAGGAGCAAACAACACAGGTTTGGTGGGTCAATTCGTTGGCGGAACACAACCAAGCGGTTCAGGAGCACTTGCTACAGACATAGCTTGGCCAGTAGGAATAGACAGGTCAAGAGATAAATATATGGTAGCAGTAGCTTGGTCACAAGATACTGGACTGGCAGGAGCAGAAGCAGCAATTGACGGAACAGACCAAACTGCACTTAGGTTCTATTGCAAAGAAGCAAGGATAATAAGTCACAAAACATCTTTTACAGATGGAGTCGTCAAGACTACTGTGACTTTTAAGTTTCCTGACATGGACAAAGCAGGCTCAACAAAATCATGGGCTTGGGAAAGTACAGATGATGCAGATACAAGCAGTATATCAGCACTAACTTACTCTTAATGAGTTCAAAGATAGAGGAAATTAGAAAGAAAGTAAGTGAGACAAGCTTGCACATAAGTAGGATTCCAAAGAAAACTAAGACAGAATTCATAGAATTATGCAAAAAAGAATTCGAGGAAGACTATGGTATGGGCATCAAATGGCTAATGGATTTCAGAAATGGATTGTTAAGCAGTCCAAATCAAATCCTTAGTGAAAGAATAGATGTCTTGGCTGGCGAAGTAACTAGGTTAAGACAAATGGTTGAAACAAAACCAGAAGAGAAACAGAAAAGGAAAATGCTCGATGGAAAAGAGCTATGAACAGGAGGAATGAAAATGAGTAAACTAAGTGAATTGCAGGGAAAACCAAGGGTTTTCAAAGTAGGAGAAACAGAGCTTACATTAAAGCCACTTACTGTGGATGAGTTAGAGTTGTTTAATATAGACGAAAAAGCTCCACCTGAAAAACAGATGGAAAGCACCAAAGGGATGATTAACAAAATCCTAAAGAATTCTTATCCAGATGCAACTGATGAAGAATTAAAAAATATAAGTCTTGAGCATCTGACTGAATTAATGACTGCAATAATGGAATTACATAAGCTAGGCGGAAAAGACTCAGGAGCACAAAAGGTGAAAGATGCAATCAAGGCTAGACAATCTCAAGCAGAACCTCCAAGGAAAGAGTGAAGACGGAAACTTAGTCACTTCACTTTATTATCTCATAAAAGAATTAAAGTGCCTGCCAGAAATAATAGGCAGGGAGTTTGAAGTAGAGTATGACAACAAAGGTAGAATCTCAAAGATAATACAAAAACCAATGAGCATATCTGGATTGAATGTATTACTTAAAGAAATGGAAGAAGATTATAAAAGACAAGAGAAAGAAATGAAGAAATCTAATAGAAAAGGAAGAAGATAAAATGGTTCAAGAAAATATTGTTATAACTGCAAGATTTGTAGATAAAATGACTGGAGGTTTAAAAACTACTAGAAATACTATTAATCAATTTGGACAAACAACTAAAACAGTTTCAAAACAATTCAAACGAATGGGTGATGGTTCAAGAAAACTAACAAAACAAATAACAAAAACTAATAGGGTAGTTCAATCAGCAAGAATTGCACACAAAGGTTTTGCTGGTGTTATGGGTATGAATTTGGTTCAATGGCGACAATTTAATGCTATGGGTGGGAAATTTAAAACTATTGGTGGCAGAGCAGCAAGTACTTTTAGAACAATGACACACGGACTTCGTGGGTTTCGTATGGAGATGCTCGGAGTGATGTTCTTTGGCATGGGTCTTCAGAGATTTTTTAAAGGACTTCTTCAGCCAGCTTTACAACTTACAGGAGTATTTGAATTGTTTTCAAATGTTCTTGCTATATTATTTCTTCCTATAGCATTAGCTTTATTGGATTGGTTTCTGCCGATTTTTGATTGGTTAATGAATCTAAGCGATGCAACTAAATTGCTAATCGGGAAATGGGTATTATTCGGTCTTGGAATGGGCGTATTATTATTTTTATTTGGAATGTTTGCTCTTGGTATTGGAAGTTTAATTTTAGCATTTGCTGGACTATTTCTTGTAATAGATAAACTTATTCCAGATGTCAGAATAGCAGGAGTCAGTATATCTGGTTTTGTAGAAGCTGGATTGGGAATTACTATAGTTACAAATGCTTTTAAATTTTTAAGAACTACTTTAGGTTCATTACTTACAAAATTCTTAGAATTGGATTTTGTAAAAGAGACAATTAAAAAATTAGGATTAGAATTAGATAAAAATAAGACTCCTTGGGAAAATTTGAAAACAATAGCCATAGAAGTTATTGATAAGATAAAAGAAAAATTAGGTTTATTAACTGGTGAAACAGGAGAAAGTCCATTTACTACAATTCAAGATATGATTGATGATGTAAAAGAAACATTCGGAACATGGATTCAAGATTTAACTACCTCTATCGAAGATTTAACTCCAACTTTAAAAACATTTGCTGAAGTTGCAGAGAGAATTGCGACTGCTTTTGGAAGAATAGGGACAATAATAGGTGCAGTTGTAAGAGATATAAGGGATATAGCATCTGGAGAACTTCCTGAACGTAGAGGACGTTTTGGAGAAGCATTAGGTTTTAAACAAACAGGTGGATTCATTCCACATACAGGATTATATAAACTGCATGCAGGAGAATCTGTTAATCAAGCAGGAGATACTTTTAGTTCAAGCCCAACTATAAATGTATTTGGAGCAAGCAATGCCGATTTAATAAGTCAAATATCCGAAGCTGTAACAAGAGATTTAAGTTCTCTTGCAAGGAGGTAAAATGGCAACCAAAACAATAGATGCAGGAAACATATATGTCACAGATGGTTCTATTAGTGGAAATGTTATTACAACAGGAGAAATAATCCCAGGAGTTAATCAGAAAGTTGTCAGGATTACAACCACAAAGATTGATTATAATTATGATAATAATGTTGTTCAACTTCCTATTCCTGTCTCTACAGGAGATAGACTCATTAAAACTCCTTTTTCTCGAGCAATGGAATTAAAGGTAATCAAAGAAGTTATTTCAGTTCAGGGTTTTTTGGCAGATGAAGAAACTGAATCTGCAATTACAAAAAGAGATAATCTTCTCACTTTAGGAAAGCAAAGAGATGAGCTTACAGTAGTCTGGGGAGTATCTCCTTATCAAACACTCTGGAAAAGAGGAACTTCTCCTTACGGAGCTTTTATTTTAAAAATGATGTTCACAGAAACTGCTGGAATAGTCGGAGAACCAGTAAGTGGAAACCCTCAGCCAGAAAGAAACATAGCAATCCAGATTCAGCTAGCCAGAGGAAAGGACTTAAAGACTATCAGTTAAAATGCAAAATGGCAATCTCAGGAAACAAATATATCTATGGCGGAGGAACAATACTTTCTATAATTTTATTACTTTCTTGGTTTGTTGGCTCCGACCATTTTGATACAGAAATAGATTTAAACGATAAAATATGTGCAGGAAGTTTTGCTGAACCCTGTGAGATTTCTTATAACATTACTTTAGTCACGCTTCCTTATTTTTATATCAGAAACAATGATGCAATTAGTTTAGACTTCAGTCCAGATGTCAAAGCTTTTTATTCCTGCAAAAAAGACGGAAGATACAGAAGCCTTGCAAGATTAGATAGAGAAAAATACCCATGTGGAGTAGGCTACAGAGAATTCGACTGGAAAACCCCATTAACCTCTAAATACAAATACATAAACAAATTCTATAAAGGAAAGAAACAAGAGTTCAAACTTGTTATTTTTAAATACAATCCAAGAGATGAAATAAAATGGGGTGGAAGAATAACAAAAGAAGAATTTGACCCAATTCTTTTTGGTTCTATTAATGTAACTCCAATTAAAAAATGCAAGACAACTAGCGTAAACAGAAAAGTAGATGATTATAAAATCTGTTTAAAAAATAGAACTGTTGATTATATTAACAATGTGACTAAAATAAACGAGACAATATTACAATTTTATAACAATAGTTGTAAGATAGGTTCTCATATAGAAATAATCAATACCACAATCTGCATAACAACAGAATATAATGTTGATGGTGAAAAGCTTAAATGTGAAAAAGTAGGAGCAAAGTGTTATAGAAATATATTCGATATAATAATCAAATATCCAGATTGTAGCAATGTAGACAGTCCAAATTGCGGAGAAGGTTCAGGAGAATGCTGTGATATAATTGATGTAAGAAATACATCAAATAGAAAACAAATAGGATATGATTTTTCCAGCAATGTAAGGAGTGCTAAAATTGAATAAATTTTATTTGATTTGGATTATTGCAATGTTTTTGTTAGTTTTACCAGTTTTTGCAGAAATTAAAAGTACTTCTCTTGATGTAGCAACTGCTGCAATTCAATTCTGGGGAAGAACAAGCCAAAGGTTGCCAGATAGTACAAACCCAAATAGTGCAAGAGTAATGACTTTTACTGGTCCTGAAGAAGATGAAAGAGGATATTGGAGTATTAATATAAGTAATATAACAGATATTGTAACTGTAATAAATGTCACTTTTGGTATTTATATTCAAACTCATGCAAATCCAAGTTCTTCTTTTTTTGCAACTTGGTATTATTGCAATGAGTTTATTGATGGTTCTCTGACTTGGAATAACCAACCTGCTGGGAATACTGAGGAGATTGTAGGAGGAACCTGCAATGCAACAGTATTGAATAATATAACCCAGATTGATATAACTCAAACCAATCAATATTTATTTGTTAATTCAAGTAACGCCATCAATGAAGGATTTAAAGAAAGAGTGCAATGGGAAGTAGATAATGATGACGGATTATTTTCAATAATGAGTCAAGTAACTCCTGCTTCATCACCAACACGACATGATTATGAATCAGCAGATATTAACAACCAGCCTTTTTTTAATATAACTTATGATGACATCCCAGTAGGACCACCAGAAATAATTTTAATCAATTTAACAAACGGAAAAGGAGAAGGACAAATTATATTTAATTCAAGTGGAGTTAATATCAAACAAGTTGGTTCTGTAAGAACAAATGATACAACTCCTACTTTTTTTGTTATAACTAATGAAGCAGCAACTTGCTGTCTTATAGACCAGAATGCTGACTTGAACTGGACTCAATGTTTTGCAGGAACAGATAATTTTGATACAGAAGGATTAACTCATATTCTTACTTTAAATTCAACAAATGCTACAGGAAGATATGGTTTGCATAACTTTAGTGCAGGATGCAAAGATTCAGAAGGCAATGAAAATATCACTTCCACTTCTGGAAAGTTTTTAGTCAATATAACAAATCCCTTTCCACCAGTAATTGATGCAAGTAATACTGGAAAGTTACTTATTAATGACTTTAATAATTCAAATGCAACGATTACCTGGAGTGCAACTTCTGTTTCAGATACAAGTTTTACTGTAACAGTAGATATAAATAACACTCCTCCAATCTACACAAATACAACTTTCGGAAATGCCTCGACCAGTACAATATTCTTTTCAAGAGACATAGGAATTTATAACATAAGTATTAATGTAACAGACAGATTTAATAACAAAAACTCAACTGGTATTTTAATCACAGTAAGGAATGATTCAGTTGCTCCGTCTCTTACAATCACAGATATAGAAGATGGTGTTTTTTTTAGAGTTGATGTGAACAACACAGATATATTATTTAATTGGAGTTGTAGTGATGCTAATAAAACATACACAGCAAGACAATACATTGATAGTAGTCTTGAATATGATAATACAACATATACAAATGGAACAAATATATTGTTTACAAAGACAGTTGCTGTTGGAAGCCATACTTGGAGTGCAAACTGTACAGATCCATACAATAATCAAGGAAGCGAAAAAAGAGATTTTACAGTAGAACAAGAAGAAACTGTAGATGTATTCTTGGATTTAATCAGTGCTGACAGAAAGTACGAATACAGAAGCATTGTAAATATATCTGCTAATTGCACAGAGAAATTTGCTGGAACTTGCCAAGTTGAGATAGATTTAATAGCACCAGACTATGGATTTAACTTCAGTTTTGGAGATAACTTTACTTCATTTCTTTTCAACATAACAACTTTAAGAAAAATAAACTTTTCAAATGGTCCGAGTTCAGTCACTTTATCTGCTTCAGATACACTCAATATAACAAGCGATAATAGAACAAGCATGACAAGTGTAAGTCTTGATGTAACAAGCTCAGGAACTACAACTAACTTAAATATAACTTACTTTGACAGAGTAATCAGCTTTGCAGAGAACATAAGAACTAAATATCTCGAACAGAATCAGTTTATAGAATCTAACTCTCTTAAAACTGCTGTAAACTTAACGTACTTAACAGCAGGCTCTAATTTTATATTCTCTAATCTTACAGACATTCAGAACCCAATTAATATTTCATTTCAGATAAGGGGTTTTGATTTGGATACAAATAATGAATTCAGTTATACAGATAATTTTAATAGGACTACAAACAAAGGATACAATGATACTTTAAGTTTCCATACAGATGCTCCACTTGGTTTCTTTGATAATTTCAATTCCAATAATTCAGATAGGTGGACATTAGACGCAGATGTAAATGGACCAACTATTCTCAATATGACCTGGATTACTTTGGGAGATGAAAAGGCATTCTATTCAATTAGTACTGTCGGTCTCTCTGCAAGTGGAAATAGGCATATAAAAATAAATTATGATTATAGTGATTCAATTGCAGATTTCAGAAATACAAGTATTATAGAGTTTTTATCATATCATGATGTTTCAGCCACTAGTGGAGTTAATTCAGGAAGAAGTCAAATATTTTATTATGTAACAGATGGAACAAATAAAGTTGAGTTAAAAACTTATATAGAAGGTGATGGAACCAAACTTGACACGAATAACTATACCTTAATCAGAAAAACAGATGATTACAAGACATGGGAACTTCTTATAAATGGAACTTCAGATGGAAATAAGGATTTAAGTACACTTGATTTCACAAAGCAAATAAAATTGAGTTTCAGGACTGAAGTTACTCAAAGTGGAACAGGAGGAGGTGTTCCATCTGGAGCAACTGCAGTATTTGTACTTTATAATATAAAATGGGGAGGAGTTATGTTAAATATGTCTACTACCAATGGAACTTATAGACCAAGAGGAAACATAACTTCTAATGTCTTGAATGTAACTCAAAACAACATAAGTATAGCGACTTTGACTGCTTCAGATTTTAGACCAGACAATACTCAGATTGATTATTATCTAAGTAATACTTGTAACAATACTAATCCTATTTTTGAAAGTGTTGTATCTGGAATAAGCCATGTATTTGATTCCGTTGGAAATGAAATATGCTGGAGAGCTACTCTCAATTCAAGCGTAAATACTTCTTCTCCAATCGTAAGAAAAGTACAAATAGACATAGTAAAAGCAACTGCAGAAAATATAACAGTAGCTATAGAAGATAACATACAATTTACTTTTAATGGAATATTGAACTCAACTAACTCTCCTCAGCTTGTCAATTTAACTCCAACAGGAAGTCAGTTAAATACAATAAAAATAAGCACTACAACTGGTGGAGTTATTCAAGTAGATAACTTTAAATTAAATGCAAGTATCAATCCAATTACTTTAAATAAAACTTTGTTTGAAGATTGCTCTAACTGTGTGATTGATTTCTCTTTTTCAGGAGACGATATAATAGTAAATGACCTTAAATTTGATTTCTTAGGAAGCTGGAATTACACTGCAATAGCTAGGGCTGGAACAAACAGAGTAGAAAGATTAATTCAAGTATTTTATTCAGACTTTAATATATCTCTTCCTAAGAATATAGATTGGTATGATGTCTTGCCGAGTTCTAAAGATTCAAAAAACATAACTCCAGAAGGCCAAGACAGCAATACTCCTATCTGGAACATAACAGGTAAAGCTTACGATGAGCCTTTTGATGTTTACGTTAAAACAAATGAATCAATAGATGACTGTATTAATGTAACTTTTACAAACAACAGCATGAAAGAATTGAGTACAGCAAATGAAAGCTTTACTTGGGTAAATGACACTGCTGTCTTGTTAGCTAACTTAAACATCATACAAGGAACAGAAACAATATTCAATCAATCTTCTGGAGATGCAATAGGTTCAAATAATTATACAATGAACTATACAGAGGGAACTATTACTCTTATTTCTAATTTTGAAAACAATAAAATAGTTGGAATCAATTATTCATATAATGTATATGGATATGATTTGAGTCAAAGCCAGACATTCATACTTAACTTATCTTATCAGAAAATCATTCCAAACATTTCAAAGACCAATACAATCACTTGGAAAGATGGAACCTGGAACTGGTGGAGTTTATATAACTGCTCTGCTGGAATGATACTTCCTTATTTTGATTTCGCTTCACACTGTTCTGCTTGTGTGTTTAATGAGGAACAACTTGATTTATTCAATGTAATAAGACAATGACTGGAAGAATACCAAAAACAAAAATATATGTAACAAAGAGAAATTTACAAGAACATAAAGCTGGTATTACAAATATATTGAGGACTTATATTGAAATGGATGATGCTTTAGTATATGAAGATGCTGGTAAAGTGATGGCAATGAATGATAATTATGTAGAAATAGAAATAAAGGAGATTAAAAAATGAGTCCCCGTATACGCCGTAGAGGATTTATTGCAGTTCCACCTAATAGGAAAACAAAGTGGTCATGCACTATCGATGGAATAGATGTAACTAATTTCATAAGTGGCAAGTTTCCTTGGGGATTACTAACAGAAGAACTAATCTGCGAGATTGAATTGGATAATAGTGGTGAGGATTTCACAAATAAATTCAAAGAAAACGATGAGATAATTTTTCTTATGGACTTCACAGGAGGAACTACAGTTCAATTCAAAGGAGAAATAGAAGAAATAAGAAGCAAAGTAAATGCAAGTGGATTCATACTAGGAATCAAAGGAGCACATTTTACTTCGAGATTACTTGATATAATGATAACAGAAGAATTTAAAGGAGCAACAATAAGTGACATCAAGACTTCTTTAATGGACAACTTATCTGATTATACTTCAAATAATGTAGAAAGCAATACAGATACTTTGGATATTAAATTCGTCAATAAGCCTTTATTGGATTGTCTGATTGAAGTAGACATCCAGGCAGATAGTGACAGTTATATTGACCACGACAAAGACTTGAATTCTTTTAAAAAAAACAGCAAGACTAACTTAGTCCCTCATGTTACAGAAGAAGGCTTGCTTGAATTAAGAGGTTTAGGCACAGACAGTGCAGATAAAAGAACAAAAGTAACAGTCTACGGAGAAGCAGGAGGGCTACCAGTTATTTCTTCTTCAGCAGAAACAGGAGTGAGAGTAAAAGAAAAAATCATAACAGACAACACAGTAGTAGATGAAGACCAAGCGTTTAGTTTAAGTGTTGCAGAGAAAGACAGATTAAAAGACCCTGCAGCTCAAGGTTCTGCTTTGACACTTTTTATGCTTACCCTTAAACCAGGAGACAGAATCTATGTAATCTCGAACCCTCATAAAGTGCATGGCTTGTTTCGTGTTGTTAAATTTGTATTCAATGTTCCAGGAGAGACAATGGAAATATTGTTCAATCAAGAAAGAAGCATACCCAAGCTTTTCAAAGACAGGATCAGAAAAGAGATAGGCCAGGAAACTATTGTAAATCCATTTAAGATGACTAATTCTTTTAACTTCGGCTCAGAGAGCGGGTTCATAGAAAGCAAAATGGATGCAAGTGCTTCCAATGCAGTAGAGTTCTCAGAAGGAGACCTAAGACTGATAAGCGGAAACGAATCAGGTGACATGATAAGTATACAAAAAGACACGCCAGTTATTGTAAAAAGCGTTCATCTTCTTGTCACAGGAGAAACACCCACTGGAACAAATTATTATATAAACGCAGACGGAACTAATAATTGGCAGCAGATAAGCAAAGACACAGAAGAAACAGTCACGACACAAGGCTCAAAGTTTAGACTAAGAATCGAATTAACCAGTACAGATACTCGTATAAAAAGTGCAGCTTTGCTGTACAAATAACAATATTTATATATTAGTTAAAATAAAAAAGAGGTGTGTACACAAAATGTTAGAAAAAGTTCTTCAGGGAGCTTTAGCAGGAGTAGCTTATAGCCTTGTTGGTTATGGCAAAAAAACTAAAGTACCTGATTTTAGCTGGGTTAGATTAGGCACGACTATAATTCTTGGTGGAGTAGCTGGAGCAATTGTAGAATTTACTGGACAGGATATGGATGTAATGTTCACTATGCTTGTCTCTGGTGGTTTTGCTGGAATTGTAGAAAATGGTTTTAAATTAGTAAAGAGAAGATTTTTTACAAAACCAATTTAAAATGTCTAATCGGAACGGGGAATGGAAAGTAAAGAGTGCTACTTTTCAAGGTTACGTAAAAGCATCACTTGAAAACATAAACAAACGCTTAGACTCCCATGAAGAAAAGTTAGACAACTACTCTAAGACAGTAGAGAGACTTAAAATAAAAGTAGGCATAATAGCAGCAGGTGCTGGAGCAGTTTTTGCAATTGTCTTGCAGTTTGTTAAAAATTTAATAAAATAGGTGATTCCTTTGAACCTAAAGGACTTGTTAAAAGTCGCAGTTATTTCTTTTGTAAAGCCAATTCAATGGATAAAGCCTATTTATGAAAGAAAGGGGTGGAGTTAATCAGAATCAGTTATGAAAGTGGAATAGCAAAGATAATATTTGAAGCAAACGCAAGAGGCTCTTATTATTTCGTAGAACCTTGCATAAACACAACTGCTTACGAAAATACAATTCATGGAATACAAGGAGACTATCTTGAAAAAAGATATGAAAAGAAAAAAGAGTCAGAAGAAATTGACTATGAGTTGTCTTATTCCTTAGACCAGGAAGATTTCTTGTGCCTTCATTTGTAAAACATCCCCAACGTTTTCGATGAAGGCACTTATATTCTACAGAACGAAAACATTTATATAGTTTCCTTACTTCCTTATGTTTATGAGAAACGTAAACGAAATGTTTGAAGACAAAGAACACGAATTTCTAAAGAAAGCCAAAGGCGATAAGAACTGGAGACAATTTATCTTAGACTTAGCAGGTTATGAAAAATGAACTTCATGGAAACTAGAATCCCTAATAGAAATGTGGAAAATTATAGAAAGATAATGGAATCTCTATTAAAGAGAAAATTGAAACCAGAAGAGGTAGTCCATCATATTGATGGAAATTATCTTAATGATAGCCCAAATAATCTTATGA
>SDBV01003333.1_pt1 | contig 23767 bp, 39 predicted proteins | sample 2277081 | NCBI WGS metagenome assembly SDBV01 (sample SAMN10402039, study PRJNA504765) | marine sediment metagenome | isolation source: marine sediment core GS10_PC15, 223 cmbsf | place: Arctic Ocean: Southern Knipovich Ridge | collected 2010 | reverse complement strand
GCTCTGGTCCGTGCTCGGGGACGAGGTCGCCAAGGCTACCGGCTTGGAAAAGACCATCGCCAAGCAGGGCGTTTTCTTGGACCTCAACGCGCAAGGGGCCTTGGAATTCGGCGCCGGCAAGAACGTCGGCCTCGGCAAGCTCCGTGAGGCCGTTGGGCAAAACAAGAGCGGCAAGCCTTGGAAGCCCAGTATGCTCGTTGGCCAGATGGCCACGCTCAAGATCGAGCATGAGCCTGACAAGAATGATCCCGAGATCAAGTACGCTCGGGTCAAGAAGGTCGCGGCAGCCTAGCCAGGGCCACGCTGGAGCTAACTGGAGGGGGCTTCCCGCCCCCTCCCCCTTTTTGGAGGCGCCCCGTGTCCCATGTTAAACTTTCCGAGATTATAGTTCCCGAGGCTCGCATCCGCAAGATTTTTGTGGAGAGAGACATTGAGGAGTTGGCAGCCAGCATGGTTCGCCTGGGCCTCATGCACGCTCCAGTTTTCCAAAATGATGGGATAACCCTAATCGCTGGGGAACGGCGCATTCGAGCTATAACTCTTATTTACGAGAGAGGGGACACATTTAACTACCACGGGAAACCTGTCCCAAAAGGCTACGTCCCCGTGGTGACGCTCTCGGACCTCTCTGTCCCCGACATCAAAGAGGCCGAGCTAGAAGAAAACATCCGCCGAGTTAACATAACTTGGAGGGAAAAGGCCGAGGGAGTAACCGGACTGCACGAGCTGCGGAAGGCGCAGGCGGAAGCGGCCGGAGAAGTCTACCGGCCTATAGATACCGCTAGGGAAATCTCTGGGGAGGAGTTCCCAACCACCAAGATCACGGATGTTAAGAATGACCTCTTGGTGTCTGCTTATGCTGATGACCCGGAGGTGGCGGCAGCGAAGACTCGGGAGGAGGCTGTTAAAGTCATCGAGAAGAAACTGCAAAAAGAACACCGAGCCGCCTTGGCTCGGGACTTCCAGATCGACAAGCTTAAAACTCCTCACCGGCTTATCCAGGGAGACATGGAAGACATCTTCCCTAAGTTTGAGCACGGCGAGTTTGACCTTATTATCGCGGACCCTCCTTATGGGATAGCCGCGGACAAGTTTGCTAATCAGAATGCAGTGCGGCACACTTATTCGGATGACGTGGACTACTCCACAAGCATCTATAATCTCATAGCCAAGGAGGGCTTCCGCACAACTAAGGAGAAGGCTCACGCCTATATCTTTTGTGATATTATGAGGTTTCCAGACCTCACCAAGATTTTCCGGGAAGCTGGGTGGTATGTTTGGCGCACCCCGCTGGTTTGGTTCCGCGGCCCTGTTATGGGGTTGCTGCCGCGCCCGGAGCACGGGCCACGCCGGGTTTATGAGGCCATCCTTTATGCTATTAAAGGGGACCGCAGGGTCACAGGGGTCTATCCTGATGTGGTTTATGTGGACGCGGATAGGAGTGTGGAGCGCGCCGCCCACAAGCCTATTGAGCTTTACGAGAACCTCATGCGGCGGAGTGCCTTCCCTGGGGATACGGTGCTGGACCCGTGCTGTGGGACCGGGCCAGTTTTCCCAGCGGCCACGAGCTGCGACATGGTAGCTACAGGAGTAGAGGTGGAAGCCGCGGCCTTTGGCCAGGCGGTGCAACGGGTGACTGGGGAAGAGGAGGTTGAGGATGGTTGATATAAAACCAGAGAAAGTACGGCGGACGCTTGCAGTAGAAAAGAAACCTCTCTTTGCTCTGTCCCAACCGGACGCTGCTGGAGTTTCCACTGTTATAATTGGACTTCCCAAAGGCGCCTGGAAGCACATACGGTACGGAAGGACTGTCCACGCTGATCTTTCCAGCGCGGGCCTCCCCGTCCGGTTCGTAGTTTTCGGTGGCGAGTCCCATGCTTCAGTAAAGAAGCTGATGGAAAAGCTAGTCTTTCAATCTGGCGCCAAGGGGATACTTGATAAGCCTCGTGAGGACTTTAGTATTAAAACTCCTGGGGAAGTGGAGGAAGAAAGTGACTGATAAATCCCTGCGCGAGATGACCCCTGCGGATTGCGAAGAAGCAAACTTTTATAATCTAGCTCTTGCTATCCAACAAAGTCTCATGCTCATCGAGGACAAGCTTGACGCTCTACTCCTGCGGCTTGTTGAAAAGGGAAAAGAAGATGCCGACAACTAAACTCCTACCCGTACTGGACCACGGCTACGTAGCCCTCCGCAACATCGCCGGTCCCATCCGCCGCGCGGGGGCTGAGTACGACGCCAAGGACACAGACCCGGCGAACGCGGCCCGCTTTTCCTTTGACGCGGCGGACGATCCTGACCGCACGGAGGACGAGGACCTCAAGCTCGCTGCCTACCTTCTCAAGAATAAGCACACCACTCCCTTCGAGATGATAGAGGTGTGGCTAGAGATGCAGATGCCCATCTTCGTGGCGAGACAGTTTGTCCGCCACCGCACTGTGAGCATTAACGAGGTGAGTGCTCGGTACACGAAGCTGGAGCCTCTCTTTTACATTCCCGAGGTAGAGAACGTAGGAGTAAAATCCGAAAGCAATAAGCAGGGGAGAACACTGGAAAGTAACCCGAAGGCTGGGAATTTCAGGATTTGCCTGGACTACCATTCTAACATTTCCTATAACCATTACGAGGATGCTATCCAAGCTGGCATCCCCAACGAACTCGCTCGCTGCTTCCTCCCCCTCAACATCTACACCAAGTGGCTTTGGAACCAAGACCTCCACAACATGATGCACATGCTTTCCCTGCGCCTCCATGAGCACGCACAGTTCGAGGCCCGCGCCTACGCGAACGCGATCCACGAGTTGCTCTCGGGCGTGCTCCCGCACACCATGCAGTTGTTTGATGAGTTTAGGGGGCAGGAATGATTAAATACACAACTGTTAACGGTTGGCACAATGTCCCATTCAGACTCGTGTTCTATAGAAGGAGCTTTCATAGTACCGTAAGCGGAGGAACGTGGCAAGGCGTGGCTTGTACTTTGCTAATGGGATATAAGAGAAGGACACTATTCTTAGGGAGGAAAGTGGCGCATGATTAAATTCCTTTCCTACTCTCGCAGTGCCTCCACCCGGCGGTACTCCCTCTATTTGGACCTTGGTGTGTCCTGGACGATAACCCCACCGGAGCTAGGTGGCCTCGCGAGCGAGGAATACCTCGGCCACTCCATAGGGTTGACCTGGGGGATGAGGTGTTATGAAATCTTTTGGGCGGGGATACTGGTATGAAATACTGTAGCCGCAAAGAGCCTTGGGTAGACAAAGGCGACGAGTCCACACGAGTTATTCTCGTATTCCTGTGGTGGCCCCAATTTATAAAAGGTTGTTGGCACTGGCTAGAGCTTGCCGAACGCCACGAGCGCAGCTGGGGGTGGGGCTTCCACGATGTCTCGTACAAAGCTATAAAAAAGTCGGAGCGCTAGCATGGAAATTTCACCTATAAATAGGGCGCTAGGCGCGATTGCTGGTGTCTACGCCGCTGATCCAGCACTCGACGGAATAGAACCAACAGGGAAATACCCTTTGATAGAGAGCTTACACGACGAGGACAAAGAAAGCGCGTGTCAGTTTACCTATGTCGTGCAGTTCAAGAGGGGCCGCGTTCTCCATGCTGTAGAGACAGAGGGTGGCAGCTTGGGGGTGTTCACGCTGGATCAAATATTCAGTGGAGGTTTCTCCATTTCGTGCGGGAAGGTGGGGGAGGGGGAGGCAACCATTTCACGGTGGCGATACCGAGCTGAAATAGTAACCTGTAAAAAGTGTCGCACGGCACTGGCACTCCTATGATAACCTCCGGCCCCGAGCACGCCACCATCGCCATAGTAGGTGAGGCCCCTGGTTGGGACGAGGTCCAGCAGAAGCGTCCCTTCGTCGGCGCCTCGGGCATGGAGCTAACCCGGATGCTTGGTGAGGTTGGTATCATGCGGGACCAGTGCTACATAACAAACGTAACCCACACCCGCCCCCCTGGCAATGACATCTCCAACTTCTTCTACAAAGCTGGCGTAGCCCAAAAAGCCCGGCGCCCACGAGTAAAGGGGCGCTACCCGAATGATTCTATAATTGAGGACATTCCAATTCTAGAATCTCAGCTACGCAAGATGCAGCCTAACTTAATCATAGCCCTGGGCAACACCGCCCTGTGGGCACTCACTGGGGAGCAAGGAATAACCAAGTGGCGTGGGTCCATTATGGAGTTCGAGGGAATTAAGCTAATCCCCACCTTCCACCCGGCGGGCGTGATGCGGAACTGGCCTTGGCGTTGGCTAGTAATCCAAGACTTGCGCCGCGCCGCCCATGAGGCCACCTTCCCGGAGATCCGCTACCCGGCCCGGAACTACATAGTCCGCCCCAGCTTCGAGGCGGTAATGGACTTCCTCAGCTCCATCCGGGACCAGGTGGTAGTAGGCGACATTGAGACTCGTGGAGGCCACATAGCCTGCTACGGCCTAGCCACTAGCAAACTCGATGCGATCTCCATTCCTTTCATGTGTATCGAGCGCTCCAAGGGCTATTGGTCCCTTGAGGAGGAGGTTGCCATAACCCTTAAGCTTAAGGAGGTCACCACTCGCAAGGACGTGGGAATGGTATTCCACTTCGCCGGCTACGACATGCAATACATCGCCAAGGAGTGGGGCTACGTCCCCCACTTAACTGATGACACCATGGTTATGCAGCACGCGGCGTTCCCTAATCTCCGAAAAGCCTTAGACTTCATATCCTCTCTCTACTGCGAGTACTACCGCTATTGGAAAGATGACGGGAAGGAGTGGGACCCGCGGATGCCTGAAGACCAGCTTTGGTCTTACAACTGCGACGACTGTTGCTACACTTTCGAGGACTACGAGTCCCTCCGCGGTACCATAGCCACTCTGGGCCAAGAGGAGCAATACCGTTTCCTCATGGAACTCCAACTCCCAGTGCTCCGCATGATGCTCCGAGGGCTTAACGTAAACAAAGTCTACAAGGACGGGATCGCCGCCGAGCTGGAGGAGTCCTGGGACAGCCGCATCGCCTGGTTCTCGGAGGTCCTAGACCACCCACTGAACCCGCGCTCGCACAAGCAGCTAACCGCACTCTTTTATCAAGATTTCCAGATGAAGGCGATTAAGGATCGGAAAACTGGCTCACTTACTGTAAATGATGCGGCCCTCAAGTTAATAAGTCGTAGGGAGCCAGGGCTTCGCCAGCTCTGTGAAGCAATTTTGGAATGTCGCTCCATTGGCATCTTCAAGAAGAACTTTGCGGAGGCTCCACTCGGCCCGGATGACCGGATGCGTGGTTCTATTAGTCTCACTGGGGCCAAGACTTACAGGTTTTCGACCTCTGCGGACTCGTTCGGCGGGGGATGTAATTTGCAGACTATTAGTAAGGGGACGGAGGAGGATTAAGCTGTCATGGAGAATAAATTAGCCCAACTGGCCGTGGTTGATAGGTTTATTCATGTTCGTATCCTTGGGCTTTCAAAATGGCTTGAGCCAGCGCGCAAACAAGAAATATGCGCTTGGCCCTCATTGGTAGTGTTTCGCCGCGAGCTTGTTCTCAACCGAATGAGCACGCTTGAAGTACGGGGACTGGTAAAAACAACAACAAATTACTGTCTCCCTAAAGATGAAGTAGTGTGTAGTGAAGCAGCGAGTTTGCTTATGCCGGAAGTCTTAGTTGAACTCGAAAGGATGGACTCTGCTAATGAGTAGAATCACTGACGAAAAGTGGGAAGTCGTAGTCGCCGAGCTTCCCCACCACGTAACCATGAAGCTATCCCTTGCAGGGATCTCTAGTGCAGAGTGTGCTGGCTACTTCATGGACATCATGGAGTTCCTAAAAGATGACGTCTTGGCCTGTAGGGAGCTGGACGACCACAACTATGAGTTGAGGCTAGCAAGGGCTGTTTGTCGTAAGAAGTACCAAGGCCAGTAGGACCTACCCCATGCCTGCTGAAACCATCGAGCTTCCCAACCTACGCAAGATGTTTATCCCGGACCCTGGCTATACAATAATCGACGCCGACCTGGAAAAGGCCGACGCCCAGGTAGTCGCGTGGGAAGCTAACGACGACATTCTGAAACAAATGTTTCGCGAGCATGTTAACATCCACGAGGAGAACGCTAAGGTCCTCTTCAACGTGACTAGCCCAACCGCGCTCCACTACCACAAGGCTAAGCAAGGTGTCCACGCTGTTAACTACGGAGTCCAGGCTCGTACCCTGGCTGATACCCTGGGCATAACCGTCCGCGAGGCCGAGTCTTTTATCTCCCGATGGTTCGCAGCTCACCCCGCTATCGTGGCTTGGCACGCCCGAATAGACGCTGAACTCCGCATGAACAAAGTCGTCCGAAACAAATTTGGTTTCCGTTGCTACTTCCTCGACCGCTATTCCCCTAAGTTGTTGCATGAGGCGCTGGCCTGGGTTCCCCAATCCACAGTAGCCCTAGTAACCAACAAGGGTCTTTTAAATATTGAAAACAACCTCCCCGAGGTCGAGCTGCTTCTCCAAATCCACGACTCTCTCCTGATGCAAGCCCCCACCCACCTGTGCCCAGAAATCTATCCTAAAATCCGTGACGAGATGCTTATTCCTATCCCCTACGAGGACCCACTAACCATCCCCGTGAACCTCGCGGTGAGCGAGAAGTCCTGGGGTGATATAGAAGAATATCCTCTGGCAGCTTAGGCGGCTACATGGAACGCATCTTTAGTAACTGGATAGAGTCATACCTAGAATACACAGAGATAAGCGAAGCCCCGGATAACTTCCACAAGTGGACGGCAGTTTCCGCCATCGCCGGGGCCTTGCGGCGGAGAGTTTGGATAAACATGGGTACTTTCACCTGGACTCCAAACTTCTTCATATTCTTTGTGGCGCCCGCTGGGGTAGTCTCTAAGTCCACAACTGCAGATATTGGGATGGACCTCCTGCGAGAATTACCTTATATAAAATTCGGGCCCTCGGCAGTTACTTGGCAAGCCCTAGTGACGGCTATGGCGGACTCCAGAGAGGATGTCCCCGCGCCGGACGGCACCCTCTTGCCCATGTCCCCTATTACTATTGTGGCCTCGGAGCTAGGCACCTTCCTGGACCCCAGGAACCGGGAGATGATTGACGTTTTGAACTCGCTCTGGGATGGGAAGCGCGGCGCCTGGGACAAGATAACTAAGGGCTCGGGCTCGGACAGTATTATAAACCCTTGGATTAATTTAATAGGTTGCACTACCCCCTCGTGGGTAGCAGAGAATTGCAGTGACTACTTTCATGGGGGTGGTTTTGCCAGCCGAAGCGTATTCGTCTACGCTGAGACTAAGAGGAAGCTGGTAGCTTACCCAGCTCGGGGGGTAGACCTGGAAGCTAGAGAACAGCACGCACTAGCCCTCACCCATGATTTAGAGGTTATCTCTAATACTCTTGGGGAATATGAGATAACTGAGGAGGCTTATGACTTCGGCACCTCTTGGTATGAGGATCACCATTACCAGCCACAGAAGTATTTAACCGGCGAGAAATTCCGAGGGTACTTAGCTCGGAAGCAGACTCACATGCACAAGCTAGCCATGGTGCTCGCCGCGGCGGAAGGGGACGAGCTAGTGATAACCCCGCAGCACCTTAAGACTGCTCTAGAGTGGGTTACCTCTTTGGAAAAGGACATGCCCGCAGTCTTTGGGAAGATGAACCGGGAGACTGAGATGGTGCTCGCCGCGGACGTGCTGGACTACGTGCGCCAGCGTGGCAAAATCGAGAGAACCGCCCTCTACCGTGCGTTCTTCGATGTCATGTCTTATGACACGTTTGAGAAGATCACCCGTTCCCTTATAAACAGTGGTCTCACTAAATCTCTTAATATAGGTTCTGTGCTGTACCTAGAAGCCGTGAAGGAGGAGAAAGATGCCCCCGCTCAAATGCAGCAATAAAGTATCAATCCCAGACAAGAACAAGCAGCACTTCCTTAACTTCCCCTGCGCCAAGGGCGCTGGGCATGTTGGCTCGCATATGTATTGGGGAGAGAGCACCACCGGCAAGTTCTCGGTGGGCTGGGAAGGCGGCGAGGAGATAGAAATAAGTGGGAAAGTTGACTGGGGGATGAAGGAATGAGCACAACACCAATCCCTACAAACTGTGCACACTGTGGCAGGCCCATCGCAAGTCTCGGAGCCACTACCTACCTGAACAGTATAGCTTACCGCAACGAGTGTGTGGGGCCACCATCCCAGTCTAATTTCACTATGTCTGTCAACGGCACGCCTATGGAGTTGTTGGGGATAGAGCAAACCTTGAAACGCATTGAAGTGGTTCTGGGCGCATAGCAGAAGCCATAGAGGGAGCGTAGCCATGAAAAGGGTAATCCTAGAGAGCCCCTACAAGGGCCAGCGAGTCCGTAACTTGGCCTACGCTGAGGAGTGCATAGCCGATTGCCTCAAGCGCGGTGAAAGCCCCCTCGCCGGCCACCTTTGCTTCACCCTGTTCTTGGATGACAACAAGCCCCACGAGCGCGCCCTTGGTATCCAAGCTACCCTCGCTTGGGGCGAGTGTGCCGAAGCCTTTGTAGTTTACGAGGACTTCGGGATAACCGAGGGTATGCAACAAGGGATAGACTTCGCAGAGTGCAACCTTATCCCCGTTGAGCGCCGACAGCTCTACTCAAAGGAGAAAACCTGGTGGACATCTTAACCCCCCTCGCCTTCGTCCAGCAAGTACAAAAACTAGGCCCTCGCCAACGCTTTGTCTACTACACTGGTTCCTTTGCCTTCCAAGTAGCCATGCACTCCGGCACGATCCGGGGAATGAGGCTGCGCTTCTTGGCGAACATAGCTACTACTCTAGAGGACGAGAGGCTTATCTTCCTCGCTTCCACTCGCATAGATGAGTACAAGTATGACTATTATGCAATTGCCAGAGGGAAGCCTTTAGCTATCCCGAAGAAGCTTTACAAACTCGCGGAGACTAAGACAGAGTATCTGGAGCACTTAAACAAAGAGGCAGTTATCCCCCAGGAAGCCTCTGATCCGTTTAGTGAATTTTTCAGTGATAGCGCCGGAAACTAGGGAGAACGCTATGCGAGATGACCCTGTGGAAGTGAGTGGCGAGTACCTGCATGACACGGAACGCGCAGTCTTGATGGACCTTGGAGACGAGAACGCCTGGTTCCCCAAGTCCCAAATCTTGGACTACTCGGACACTATGATGCCCGCGGAGCGGGGAACGCCGTTAACTTTCTCTGTGCCAGAGTGGCTCGCTTATGAGAAGGGGATTATCTGATGGAGGAGCTTATCGCAACCCTGGAACGGGCGGAGGAAGGCTCGCGGGAGTTGGATGCGGAGATTGAAGCTCTGCTAACAGGGTGGGTTCCAGCTCATTTATGCTCGGACAATACTCGGCGTTCTTACGGCGTGGGGGGTCTGCATAGATTGGACGACGGCAGCAACCTTATGGTGGTGGATTTCAAGCACGCACCCCACTACACCACCTCCTCCGACGCAGCCCTTACGCTGGTGCCGGAGGGATTTGATTGGGACATCTGCTTCCGAGGAGGGGGGAACAGGAGGTCATATTTCGCTACTGTTGGCGTTTACAAAAGTGGGGACCCGCGTCCTACCCCCGCCCTAGCCCTCTGCATCGCCGCCCTGAAAGCGAGAAAGGACTTGTGTAATGCCCATTAGACTCATAGCCCTCTGCGGCTACAAAGGCAGCGGCAAGAGTGTTGTTGCTAGCCACCTGGATACGAAGTACGGCTACAGGAAATTCAAGTTCGCCGACCCCCTCAAGAACATGCTGCGGGCGCTTGGGCTCACCCACGCAGAGCTAGAAGGCCCCCTCAAGGAGCTTCCTTGCGCCGCGCTCCTGGGCCTAACCCCTCGCCACGCTATGCAAACCCTAGGCACCGAGTGGGGCCGCCAACTTATCAACCAAGAGATCTGGACCTATACGCTCCAGCGACAGGTGAACAAGCACTTGGGCCTCAGCAAAGACAACGCGGCTGTGATCAGTGACCTGCGCTTTGTGAATGAGGCCCGGGCTGTTAGGGGCATGGGCGGCGAAGTCTGGTTCATAGACCGTCCTGGGCACGAGGCTGGGGGTCACGCCTCGGAGCAGGAGCAAGCTCTTATCAACGAGGACATACTCCTTATAAACGATAAGGACCCGGCTTGGCTACTGGAAATGGTGGATGGGCTTATGGAGAGGGGAAATGCTCCATGATCTCTTAGTTAAGCTACGAGTCTATCGTTTACGGCGGTGGCTCGTCTGCAGATTACTTATTCGCCCAAAAGATGTTATTGAGCGTGATGAGTGGCTGAAAAAACCTCAATACCTCGGTAATCTTCAGCCTATAAGTTGGCATGGCAGATTAGCTTTAAGGTTCTGGCAGGGATGAGTGAGCTTTACAGGATAGTGGCGCCCCATTTTGTGGCTGGGGTGGAGGCGTCCCCCGATGGGTATATAAATCGGCGGGCGCCCATTCTCCACTATGCCAGGACTATCCCTTGGCTCACATGGTATTGTAAGAAGCGGCGCTGGGCTATCACCCGCATCGTTTCCGCCACTCCCGATTGTGCGCCACAATCTGCTCAGCCAGCCCCCGACTAAGCTGTGGGTCCGCCGCGCGGCTAACTCTAAGCTCCTTTGCCCACCCGCATCCCCCGCTTCCGAGGCTTGGGCTTCCGCCGGTACAACTCGTCAGCAAGAGCACTATCGCTGAGCTTACGAACAGCTTCATCAGTTTTCTCCCTTTCCTTGTAATCCTCAACCTCTTGCTCCGCTGCGTCCGCGCGGCCCTCGTCCCGCACCCCTTTCCGCAAGAGATGCACCATGAAGAACTTAAACCCCACCTGGAGGGCAGTGCTAATGCCCCCCAGGATAACTTTCACCCACACTACTTGTCGTCCGCGTTCTTGTTCTTGCCGAAGTTGCCGGCGAGGATGTTCAACACTCGGAGAATAGCCCCCACGATTAAATCATCCGAGGTTGTTTTGGTGAGGGCTGTGATAGCTGTTGCTGCTGTCACTACAGCCGTCGCAATAGTGATCCACATAGGGATCGACTCGATTAACGCTTGCATCTTCCTTCTCCTTTGCTGCCTCTAGAAACACTTACGCCCGCGAGTCTTGTCCGCGTAATACCTCAACCCTGCCCTTGCTATAGACAGAGCCTTTAGGAGGTCCACGGGCACCTGCTGCCCCCGCTTAAGGTATCTTTTTGCCTCGGCCTCAAGGTCCCAAATCCGCTTCTGGACCTGGAAGTGCCTGGCACAGTAGACGTCCCCAGCCAGAATGGTAAAGTCCTCACGCGGCGCCCAAGGCCACTCGTAGCCAAGGGACGCGGCGACCCCGCCGGCGGCGACGAGGACCGCCAAGACTACTCCAACAGAAACCCAAACCCTCATACCCTCTCTCCTTTCTCTGGGAGCTGGAGCATTGGAATATCCTCCCAGTCATCCCCAATAGCCACAATACAAGCTTGACCATCTGGATAAATTGTAACAAGCGTCCAGGATTTTTCCTTCTTGTCCTTTGACTTAAACAATTCTAACAGCAACCCATTCTTTGCTACCCCAGCCCACACAGGAACTTCCTTGTACTCTGCAGCAAGACGCTCCACAAGCTCCCCTTGGGAGAGGCAAGCAACTACTGTTGCCGCTACAAGTTCTAAAAGCATTCTACCCTCCAGGTGGCGTAGGCCACACCACAGCCTTCGGATCAGTGAAATCCATATCCCTAAGCTCTTGACGATAGAAAGCCCAGGTAATCTTATCTGAAGGGGACAAGGGTACGTCCCCTAGCTGTGTCCAGTCCGAGCCCCTAAGCAAGCCATCTCTAGCTTTCCGCCGTGCAGCCCGGTCCACAACAACTTGCGCAGCCTCATTCTCTACGTGCTCTGCCTCCCTAGCGGCTTTCACTGCCGGCGGCAGTTCCCAAACCAGTTGCATTCCCTCTCTGTTCCCAACCGCTGAGTACATCTCCCCCGCAGCCCTTTCATTCGGCTCTTTAGGGGCCAGTCGATCCCGGCTAAGCCCCACTAAAACTTGCTCTGTCATCACGATTTCCTCAATCCAAAGAGTGAGATTGCATCTGCGGAGATGTTGCCAGCGCCACTGAGTAGCACCTGTAGAGCGTCTACATCAGCCCCTGTTATATCAAACCTCCCCGCTCCATTCATAATTCCAATGTTCTCTGAGGTAACTATAGAAAGCGCAATCTGCCAAGTGGCGTACCTCAAGTCTGAGGTTTCATTGTGGTTCCAGAAGATGAATTCTCCGCTAAGTTCTCGGCCCGCTGAAGCAGACAAGTCTTGGCCCGAGTTTAACTCAAACGCAGTGGTGTTGCTTGCTCCAGCGTCCAGGACATTAGCACCTTCATCAAAACCATCAACTGCCAGGGCGTAGTCACCAGAGGCGAGTTTCCAAGTACCCCCGTTGTCAGTGCTTGCCCTAACCCAAATCTCCCTGTTTGCGCTAACTTCTAGTCCTGAAATGACGAGTTTAAGCGCATCAAAGCTGGCTTGGTCAAAGTCGTTGAACTCTACAGTTGCAACCGCAGAAGGCACCTGCCTCTCTAGAAGTTGCCACTCGAACACTGTGGAGGCGATGGAACCCTGAACCTGGAAGGCCACTCCATCATAGAGGAAAACGTAGACGCCCCCGGAAACCAGGTCATTCGCGGCGATGTTCGTCGCGCCGCCCTCCTTTTTAATGTTCTTGGGACCCAGGCCGTTAACATCCAAAGTATCATTCCCGATACTGTTCCCGGAGACCTCCATAATCACCGTGAGGTAATTAACATAGGCCAGCGGCGCAGGCACAAGCGTAACCGTATAAAGTCCTACTGAGTCCGGCCCACTCGCATTCGCAGCTACGAAAGCATTATCCCTGACCTCGTGCGCGTTAGGGACTTGTATTCCCCCTGCAGTAGCCCCATCCCCTACAATAGGAGCATCCCGATCCAAATCAACCCCAATCTCCCCCACCGCCGGCGTAACCAATGCCAAGTTAGCTGTGGTGTCTCTCCTGAACTTAACCTCTGTACTCATTGGAAGTCTCCACGGTCAAGGAACTTATCAGCCGTCTCAGTGAAGGAGGCTCTGTCGTAAAACTCAACAGGCAAATCACTAAAGAAACCATAATCCCACCTAGCCTCCACCCCAATAGCAGTGGAGCCAATTATATACTCTGTAATAGTAACCCAATCCGAAACAGCATTTACATAATTAACTGACCTAATTCTAAAGTCGTAAGGGACCCCATCCTCCACAGGAATAACATACGCCTCTATATCTGCCCCATCCACGAGAAATGAGGGCTCGAAGGAACCGCTATCCGCGGAACGCTTGAAAGCTATTTCCACAAAACCCCCATTCGTAACAAAGAAGTCTGCGGGAGCAGTCCAAGAAACCTTAACTCTGCTGATCCTAGTTCCATTCTCTGTAAGATGAAAGTCTGTAGACAGTCCTATGCCGGTGGGCTGTGCCACAGAGAAGGGATTAGGCAAATTCGTATTAGGAGCTATGTCTACAGTGGTCTCCTCTCCACTGTTCCAATCGTAGACCCCGCTTGCAGTCTCCTTAAGTACAAGGTCTACTCCTAAGAGTGGAACCCCTGTATCATCACCTGCTGTGGAGAGACCCCACTCCACTATCTCAAATTCCTTGTCCACCCAACCCATTCTAGTGTTTGAGTATTGTATAACATCCCTGGGTTGAACCTGTAACCCAGAAAGATTAAGTGGCAAAGTCAATGTTATTTGTTGTCTGTGGGCCTCTAGCACAATCTTAGCAAGCCTTTGTGCTGTGTGGGCTCTAGAAACGAATAGTAGTTGCAGCTCATGCCAGATGCGCTCTCCATTGTCCTCGGTCTCATAGGTGGAGTTTGTAATAGAGGGGAAGTCTGTGGGAACCCCATTGTTAATGGGACTCACGTAAAAGCCTTTGACTGCGTTAAACCTGGCCTTCCTAGGCTGTTTCGTAGCTACTTTGAGTGGCCCTCGCATGTCCCCTTCGTCAAAGCTGACTGTAGGGGTGTTAAAGCCAGCGGCCATAATCTTCCAAGTGCCACCTATGTGGACTGTAGTACCTCCCATAGAGAGCAAGAGCATTTCCAAGTTCTTGTTAGGGGCTTTCTTACTGTCCAGGATGCCATTCGCAGTGTAGCGAGGCTCAGCCACTTTAGTAACTGAAATAATCCCAGAGCCCGCATCGGTTATGTCTATAATGTTCCCCGCAAGGGCATCGCTGTAGGTAGAGGCAAACTTAATAGAAACCTTCTTGTCTTCTATGGCACTGTCCAGGTTAATTCGTATCCTCCTGTGGGGAACAGCAAAGAGCCCCAGGCCTAAGCCACTAGGAACCGCCCCTGTAGAGGTTACGTTAACTTTATCCCCAAGCTGGAAAATTAGGATTTCATCCGCAAAGTCTATGAGGTCATTCCCGATATCCACGGCCTCTATACCTTTGGTTACGTTGGCAACCGTAACCTCTTGGTCACAAATGTTAGCTGCGCTGTCTGTGAAGTCGTCGTCTATCTCAGTTGCTGCCGCAAACCCCATCCCCATGAGTTTCGTGGCGGTAATGACATAGTCTCTAAGGATTAAAGCTGAATTCGTAGTGAACTGGGTGGGCGCGGCGCTGTCTCTAGTCTCCACAACCTTCTTCCCCTTCACCATCGCGCTTATAGGAGGGAGTGAACTGTGGAAAGCGTCCCTGTTAAACTCAAACCTCAAATAAATGTAAGCTACTCTACGACCTCTATGGTCGGTTGTCCAGTCTGTTATCTCGGCTACCAGATCCGAGTCCGCCGCCTGGTCCACCGTCCCTAAATGTTTCTTAATTCTAACTAGCCCAGCGTAATCCCCGAAGTTAATAATCCCAGCGCTGTCTAAGTCCTCATCCAGATATGGTACGTCCCCTAAGTAAACCTCGTCAATGGCCTCTACTTCATGCCCAGCAAGGGGTATTACTATATGCAAGAAGTTGTTTTCCTCCCCACCGCTGCCTGTAGTACTCTGTATAAGAGTTCTCGGCCCGGAGACTCGTTGCTCCCCATAAACAATCTTACGAGTTGTTAGGGCTTCTTGGAAGTCACGAGTTCTCCCAGTCAACTTTAAAATATCAATTGGTTCATCAGGGATTACTGGCTCTTCTGCCAGAGAACGTGAAACCGCCCCTAACAAGAGGGACACCCCAATTCCGATAAGGCTTGGCTGGTTAGTTACAACTCCCACTCCCACAAGAACTACACCTGCAATTACTACTACGGCATCTGCTGCCTCCGCAGGCTCCACAAAGAACAAACACCCAAGGATAGCTAGAGCAAGGGAAATCCAGAATCTTTTCATGGTATTCTCACTGCCAGCTTAGCCTGGGAAAGGGGAACTCTAGTCCAGCCTCTTGGCCTTTTCGCCGCGTAGGCAAACCGGCCGTCCAGCCCTACAACAGCTAGAGTGCCTCTCCCATCCCTGGAGGGCACCACTACCACGTCTCCTCCAGTGGCTCTCTTAATAGAGATAGTCTCTAGTGAGTATTCCTTGGCCACCTTCCTTATGACCCCTTTTATGCCCTTAAATCTCCTGAGCAAACCCATAGCGTCCCCCTCCCCCTGGCACTTACCAAAGAGCGAGTTAATATTCTCTCCAGTCATAGCTCGTAAGCAGGCCGAGACCGAGTAGCAACAGTCATGCCTACCGTACCTAAATGGAGCTTCCATCCTGGACAAAAGGACCTTGTTAAGGCGGGCAGACCAATCCTCCCTCTTCTTTAGTTTCCCCATATGACTTGCCTCCCATCATTAAGAGTGGGAACGAAGTCGAAGAATAAGTCCCCTGGGAATTCATCCTTCTGGTCTTCTGGAGTATACCACCTAGTTTTCGGGCGTTCCAAGTCAACCAGTCTATTCTCAAGGGAAATCCTAATGTTTGCCAGCTCTCCCTTCTCATCAATCTCCATTACATCCATTCGCCCAGAAAAGATAATAAACGGATCTGAAATGAGAGCCTTAGACGAGTCTAGGAAGCCTAGCCACAGCGTCGCCGGGCGCTCTTGGTAATTCTCAGTGAGGGCTACAGCAATAATACTAGAAGGGATACCACTTAGGCCAAGGGTAAGCCCTGCAGCCTTCACGAGCTGGGTCTCTACAATAGTCCCTACGGAGACAAGGTCCCCTGCCCCTGTGTAGACATCTCCACCAAAACTGATGTTCCCAATCCCTGTCCACAGGTTCAAGTCCCCCCCGTCAAACTCGAACTTCCCAAGCACAACTGGCTCTGTTGTTATTGCAGTAACCTCTGTAATAACTGAAGCAGTGAGGTCCCTAGCCATCAAAGAGCCTCTATAGCATCAAAGGTTATTCCAAAGTGGACTGCCTCGTCAATGCTCCATTCAGTTGTGTTTTTTACAAGTCTGAACCTGCCGCTAGTGTTCTGGACAACTACAGCTGCCCCATCTCCCAGGCCGATCCCACGTAAATCTGGCCACAAGATAACAGTGGCTTCCCCTGCACTATCAGTACTCACGTCGTCCAGCACCTTATAGAGAAAGGGATTAAGCCCAGAGCTAGTTTGAAAATAATCTCCGGCTAGGAGATAGTCACTAGCACTCACAGGTAGTCCACGTAAATTCAAATCACTTCCTGTTTGTCCAGCCCCATCTATCACAGGGCTTCCAGGAGTACTAGAAGCTGAGCCTCTGGGGGTGGCCCCACTTGGATCTCCCATGAGGAAAGTGCCTTCTCTCCCATTTAACTTGACAAGGAAAGCTACCCATTCCTCTGCTCTAGCTCTAGCCATGGCGGGAAGGTTTACTGTTGCCCCCCAAGCAGTTCCTTGATGAACTTGTATCTGCGTAGCAAAGGTAAAGGGAGAACGGCTTATAGCTACTGCAGAGTGCGTCCGCATGACTACACTCGCGGGGCCTATAATAGTGGGAAAGAGAAGGGGATAAGTAATAGGCATCAGGTGCCTCCGAATAGGCCAGGATTTCTAGCCCGAGCGCTCTGCGTAGCACTCACAGCTCTCTGTTCCAGTGTTGCGTCCAGGCTTGCAACAAAGCGTTGGAGCTGGAGGACGGCTTCTGGGGCTGCCCCTCTCATGTCTACGATGTAGGTGTCCCCGCCGCCGCGGCGCCGCCCGGTTTGCTCGGGGCGAGTCACCGAGACGTGTTCTCCGGGGGTGACTGCCAGCTTCAACAGCCGGCTATCCGCGCCGCCGGCGCCGCCCGGAACCCTGAAACTCCCTCCATGTTGGAGGCCGATATTGTCACTACCTCCGCCGCCTCCTCCAGGGGGCCCTGCCGCACCCCTTGCCGCTATACCAAACAGCTTCAGGAATGCACTAAACCCACTGGCGCTAGTAGCCCCACCTGTCTCAAGAATAGCCCGTTTAATCTTCTCGATAATAAGCATCTGGATAACGGTTTCCAAGAGGCTAGTAGTAAGCGTCCTCAAGAAGCTCTTAAAGACACTCCCCGCCCGCTCCCCACTCTCAAAGGCAGTAACTATGCTCTTGCCCAGGCCATCAAAGGCACCAGAGATTTTACTTAGAATTGGATCAGCAGCGATAAGTTGTTCTCTCGTATCCCCCACTGCCCTATTATAAGTTTCTACTGTTATAACTTTCGCGTCCATGAGCTTCTTAAGCCTTCGCATTTCAAAGGTGAATAATTCCACTGGGCGACGCGTCCGCTTGAAGACCTCGAAGCCTTCAGCCTGCAGTCTCACCTTCTTGAGTGCCTCATTAGCCTTGGCGAGATCCAATTGCAAGAATGTAAGGCCACTGTCCATCACAGCTACCTTATCCCCTAATATCGCAAAGCGGTCAGCTAAGGCGATAAGTTCTGGTTCTACTCTCCTACTCTCTCCTGTGAAGTCCTGCATGCTACTGCTAACCTGCTGGAGACGCGTAACTGTTGCTTTATCAATGAGTCGTAGACTTTCGGCGAATGGCGCGTTCCCGAGGCCCCGTATGCGCTCCTTGTCTGCCTTAACGTCTTGCCCTTCCAGGCCAGGAAGCCGCTGCTTAGCGCGCAACAACGTGAACCTGATCCCACGTCGCTTCGTGACACCGAGCCCAGCGAACTCAGTAGACTTTACAAACTGCTCCTGTATTTTTATAAACCGCTTTAACTCACTTGAAGACAGTTCCTTCATGAGCTGTTTACTGGCCTTGGTGGTCCCTGTTATTGCCAAAGTCACAAGGTCCAAAAATCCAGAAATAGACTCCGCAAAGAATTTACCAACAGTTAATCCTCCTTGCTGACCAATAGTCTCAAGAAGAACCGTCCATGATTGGCTTAACGTGTCCAGTGCACCTGCAAGACCTCTAATCTCTCTAGTAGCCAAGTCCCCAATACTTCCCTTGAGATCATCCAGGATAATCCCGAAGCCCTTGGCCTTTTCGCCCAGGCTAGTAAACCTCAAAATCTGTCTCTTTTGAATAGGATCAAGCTGGATGCCAAACCGCCGCAGGGAGTCCATGTTTGCGAGAGGGTCCTCCATAGCACGGCCAAGTTGGCGCGCGGCGGTAGAGAGGCTTTGCCCCATAACAGAAGCCATGCCCTGGGACAAAACGAGTAGTTCTTTAAGTGTATCTCTAGTAGCCCCGAAGGAAACTAGCAAGGCTGTAGCGGCTCTACCACCCTCCACGGAAGCTAAGGTGCTTTTCGCAAACGCGAGAGCCATGTCATCCAAAGCTGCAGCTGTTAGACCGATCTTGTTCCCTGTGGCAATTAGCACGGCCTCGAACTTGAGCATGGAAGTCTCGGCTGCAGTTGCAGCTTTAACCCCTTTAAGCAGAAGGATTGTAAACGCAGAAAATGCAAGGAGCCAAACTGCTGTAATAACTGTCCCCCGGTTCATAATCGCAGTAAAGGCTGTAACCCGAGCACCAATCCCACTCAGAGGACCAACTGCGAAGACCGCGGAGGAACCAATGTTCCTGAGCTTATCTGTAAAGCCCTTCCCCTCTTTAGCTCCCTTCTTAGTAGCCTTGGTGAGCTTGTCTGTAGCCTTGGTGAGCTTCTCCACTGGTGGCACCGCCTTCGTAACCGCCGCCGTCGCCCGGTTAACTGTGGTGAAAGCCTGGCTAGTCGAAGCACGCCACTTCTGCATTTGCTCTGCGAGCTGCTTATTAGTCAAGCGGCCCTTTTCAAAAGACTTACTCAAGGCATTCATCTTATTCGTGAGGCTAGCCAGTGGCTGCGTATCCCCTCCAACCTTCTTGATGGCCATGCGCAGCCGATCCAAGTCCTTTTTCATCCTAGTGAGTACCTCAGTTTTCTTGAACTGAGTAGCCATACGCTTACCAAAGTCCTCGAAGCTTTTCCCGGTCCGCTTAGCAGCCTTCTCCACCCCAGCAAGGTCCTTCTTGGCCTTGGCAGCACCAAGAGTTTTAATCTCTACCTTGATTGTTGGGTTCGCCATCAGGCTCTCCTACAGACCATTTGAATTCTAGAATTGAACCGGGGCCAATTCACGAATTGGTGCGTTGCGCGCGAAACCACTCCATGTAAACAACATCCATAGCAGCCATGATATACAAGAAGTCCCCTGGCTCATGGCCGGAGATGCCTGCGTAAGCCAGCACGTCCGTGACGCGAAGCTTCTGCGGCTGTTCAAAGCCAACTTGCCTCTGTGCGTGCAGCAGCATAAACCCCTCCCACACATAGTAGAGTTCCTCTCGCAGTACAGGCTTCGCGTCCAGGACTTTGCTTCTCTCACCCTTCCGAGCCTCTCTCCTCTCTAAAGCCTCCTCCGTATCCCCACCAAAGGTGAGTTCCCAACGGAGAAGGTCTACGAGTTTTTTGCGTCGTCTACCAGTGCATCCTTGCGGAACCGCGCAAAGTCATTGGCGAGGTCCCAGACCATCTCCCGGAAATCCGGGTACCTGAGAAGCATCTTCTCGGCGGTCTCTGGGGAATATTTTACAACTTTCCCCTCATTATAGAGACCCTTCCAGTCCAGGATGACGTGAACCGCAATGATCTTTGCGGCAATAACTTTGGTTCGTTCCTCTTGCAACGACCCATTGTCAATCTGGTTACGAATACCTCTCGATATCTTTTGGTACGCTCTGATGTAGTTGGGGTTCCCTGCCCTGGCGATAAGAATAGTGGCCCCGTCACCGAGGTCTTCCCAGATCCCCTCAACTTCGCCTGTCTCATCCATAGCGAATTGGGTATTAAGATCAAACGTCATTTCATCCTCCTTTAAGTTCCACGCCTACGCAGTCAGGCGGCTTAGAGTTCCGGCTGACTGGAAAGTAACGGTTGTGCTCGCAAGCTCGCCGACGGCGCCTGAGAGCGGCGGGTAGGACTCCAGCACGGCACTGCCGGAGTAGGTCGGGTTGGTCTCGCCGACGCCTGCGGAGTCCAACGCCCTAACCGTAACGACGACGGCGGCGCCGCCCACGAGGGCAAAGAGCGTCCCGTCCACAGAGCCGGAGTCATAATCCTGCTTGAACGAGAATTCCATGCTCCAGTCTTTGAGTCCCGAGAGTCTCGTCCGAGTACCATCCCCCATAGCGGTCTGCTCTTGCAAGTCCCCGCTATAGTTGAGAGTGGCACTCAGCACGTGGTCACTGAGGTCTACACCATTGACAGTAACCTCGGCGTCCTTATAGATGAAGGCACCCATTTTGCTTCTCCTTACAGGTTGGTTATTCCAAGTACAACAAGGATTGTAAAGGTGGGGCTACTAGCACTGTCCCCACCAATAACCCATTCGACCCGCCAGTACGGGTCAGTGATAGCACCACTCACGGAGAGCCATTGCGCCGCATTCACTGTGGTGACCTGGGCGAATGTGATGCGAGTAGACTGCCCACTGCCAAAGTTATTATTGTCATCGCTGACAACTGTAACGTCCAGGGTTTGACTGCCATTCCCCCCGTTCGCGAGGACGTGGAGGGCTACATAGAGCTTGGAGCCAGTGGGTAATGCCCCCAAGTTAATCCCAGCGGCGGTGTTCCCGTCCACAAGCTTAACGCCGATACCGCCGACGACTCCCCGGACGAGTGGCCCACTGCTCTGGGTCTCGAACGTAAAGGGGAAAACCTCGCCAATGGCAGCGCCGGGGGTGTAGGTCGCGCCCAGCACCTGCGCAGTGAAGGCCCGGTCCGCCTCGGCTGCCCCATTCGCTAGGACCGAGAGGACCTCTGGGCTAGCCGCGGCGATCTCCGAGAAGAAGTCCGCGTCCGCTGCTCCATCCCAGAACCCGTTAATCGTGATCCCCGCGGAGGCCAAGCCTGAGAGACGACTCCGGGTGTCGTCCCCGAGAACCGTGTCCTCTTGCAGGTCCGCCGAGTACTCCATAGCCACGTTGTTGAGCAGTCCAGTTATGTCCCTGCCCCCCAAGCGAAGCTCTGCATCTTTTATGATATGGGCCGCCATGTGTATCTCCTATCTTGGAAAGCTGAATTGACCAATGAAAATCTGTGTCTCTGCTTCAGCTATCTCTGCCGCAGTAATATACAAACTTGTACCCTTGCCTATAACACCGCCCACGTCTGCCGCATAGCGTACAGGGTTCCCAATTATTATCTGTGTTTTCCTGGGTTTCCCCTTTAACCTGTCCAGTTTAGCCAACTCCGAGGTTCGTACAGAAGCAGCTTGGCTAGCCAGGGCACCCTTTTGCTTAGGCTTAGTCTCGGGACGGAGGAGATTAATGTCTTGACCGGTAATGCTAATCCTGTGGTTCGCGATGGACCAATAGGTGTCTACTGGCCAAAAGCCCGGCGTAGTGAGCATCTCGTAGGTTCGCCGCGCGGCGAAGATAGTAGCCTTGTTAAGTGGATCATCCACCTTCTTCTTAATCTCCAGCTCGAAAGCCCGCCGGAGATCCTGTTCTAGCTCAGCCACTACGCAGTCTCCTCATAAGTGAGCAAGAGACTAATAAGCCACTGGTAGTTTCCCTCTTGGTCCTGGCCTAGGGAGAAAGGCTCGCTACCTGAGAGCTTAAGATCCATGTAGCTGGCGATACTTTGCCCTTGCAACGAGTCCATGATAGCCTTGGCCTTTACTCGCCCCGTTCCCTGTGGCATCCACCGCACGGTAATCTGCACGATAGGGAACCGAATTTCTCGGCTCTGGCCCATGACACGAACGGGCTCCGGCCCTGAGGAAGCTAATACAAAGACGGAATTAGCAGGAGCCCCACCGACCGCAGGCAACACACTTCCCTCAAACAAATTCGTCCCCGGCGTGAGCCCCAACGCCGAGTCCCCATCCAAGAGGTCCACAACTGCCACAGTAGGATCATGGCTCATATAAGAGCCCTCCGCTCGAAAGTAAGCCCTGCCAAGTCTGGTGTTTTCTTAAATTCTTTAACCTTGAAAGCTCCTGGCCGGTCCCAGGGGTTCTCCTCGGCTGAGGTCCCCAAGTAGAGCCAATCATTAATAGTCACGTCCTCCGCCAGAAAGATAACCGCCCGTGATCTCTCTTCCTCCCCATCCGCGTTAATAAACAAGACTGTGCGATCTTCCCACCGCACAGAAATAGTCCGCGGCGAAGCCGAGCTAAAGCTTGGCTCCCCTGAGCGATCCAACGCATTAAAGTCCCACAGGGTCGCAGTTTGGTTAAATGACCCTGGAATTAACTCCGCCATTCCAATACTCCGGGGTTATAAAACTTTGCACTGCAGGGCCATGCCACGGTAAGCCCAGGCTATCCGTCAGCCCCCTCGCCGCGGTCACGTCCCCACGCAGGACCTCCTCTGGCCAGAACTCCTGCACATTCCTAGCGGCCTTCTTAAGCTCCTCGAAACGCTTCTCGTGCTCTCGAACCCAGCCCAGCCAACCATCTATATCCTTATAAGCTCGCATGAAGCGTGTCCTCATGCAGGACTCGGCTATTTCCTGGGGGCGTCTCCGCACTATAATCCACTCCGCCTCCGGAAAAGCTTTAACCCACACAGGCCAAACTAGGCAAATCTTCGCCCCTTTATAGTACCAGGGGCCGCCGGAGTATCCGTCTCGCCGCATAGTGCTTTCGACAACCTCTTGTAGACTATCAAAAGCAGCCAAGTTCTCCACATCTGGCAAGGGCTTCTGCCCTAGCTTGTCTACTCCCATACTCGCCAGGTAGGGTTTCGTCACTTGATCCCTGATGTAACCATTCTCGAACTGTCCCTTGGGATTATGGGGCATAGGCCCGGTCACGTGTCCGCCAAACGCGCCGCAGTGGGCTAGTATTCCCGCCGTGAGGGAAGTGCCTGAGCGGGCGCAACCTGTAACAAGAATAGGAGGTCTCATGCCCAGTGCTCCTTCAGCCAGCCCAGGTTCAACTCATGTGGTCTAGGAACTCCGTGGAAGCTCACCAGTCTAGCCCCCTCCGGCAAACCCTGCCTACAGTGGTTCTTGTAACTAAAGAGCTGTCCTGGGTAGAGAGTCTGCCACAGGTCCAGCGGCAACTTCTGCTCCCTAACCACTTTCCTGTACCACCAGCGCTCTCGCCCACCAGTAGCTTGCTCTACCTGCTTAGGTTTGCATTCAAAAGGCCGCCAGATCTCATCCACCCCGAAGCCCACTCGGAAACCTATTGTGTCCCCGTCAGCAATCTTGGGCTTCTTGTAGACAGCCCGAACGGCGAAGTCCCCGCTGTAGGAGGCTATGTCACTTATGCTCCCTGTCACTGCTGTGTCCAGGTCCAACACTAGCACTCGGCCCTCGAACCCGTGCTCCGGGTTAAAGGCTGTAATCTTGGGCAGCTTCCCCATCCAGCTTGGGCTTTCAAGCTTACGGAACTCAATACCATCTACTTGCAAGCCCTCGCGGTCAGTGAAGCAAATGAAGTTGTAAGGCAAGC
>SDBV01003332.1_pt1 | contig 23771 bp, 21 predicted proteins | sample 2277081 | NCBI WGS metagenome assembly SDBV01 (sample SAMN10402039, study PRJNA504765) | marine sediment metagenome | isolation source: marine sediment core GS10_PC15, 223 cmbsf | place: Arctic Ocean: Southern Knipovich Ridge | collected 2010 | reverse complement strand
GCTAAACATTCAGATGTAGATATAGTTATTGTGGCCGCTTGTGGGGAGAGAGCAGGCGAAGTTGTTGAAGTCTTAAGAGAATTTCCTCGATTGATAGATGCTAAAACAAATGAGCCTTTGATGAATAGAACGGTTATTATTTGTAATACATCTTCAATGCCGGTTGCAGCCAGAGAAGCTTCAGTTTATATGGCGGTAACTATCGCTGAATATTACCGTCAGATGGGGTTAGATATTTTAGTCTTGGCCGATTCAACATCTAGATGGGCACAAGCGATGAGAGAGATGTCGGGCAGATTAGAAGAGATTCCTGGTGAAGAGGCTTTTCCGGCTTACCTTGCTTCTAGGATTGCAGCTTTCTATGAAAGAGCTGGGGTAATATCTTTGAAAGATGAAAAACAAGGTTCCTTAACTATTGGCGGCGCAGTATCTCCAGCGGGAGGGAATTTTGAAGAGCCGGTAACGCAAGCAACCTTATCCGTTGTTGGAGCTTTTTGGGGTCTTTCAAGAGAAAGATCAGATGCGAGAAGATATCCTGCTATTGATCCTTTAATTTCATGGACGAAGTATTTAGATCAAGCAAGCAAGGAGCTAAATAAATATAGCGATGGCTGGAAAAGAAAAGTAAATAAAGCGCAGAAGATTTTAAGAGATGGAAATGAGATATTAAAAAGAATGGAAGTTATCGGAGAAGAGGGGATATCAATTGAAGATATGATTTTATATCTTAAAGCTGAACTTTATGATATGTGTTATCTTCAACAAAATTCTTTTGATCCAATCGATACTTATTCACCTATAAATAGATCGGTTATGATGTTTGATCTTTTGCAAACAATTTTTGATAAAACATTTAAATTTGATTCAACAGATGATGCAAGATCATTTTTCTTAGATCTTCAAAATGATTTAAAAAATGTAAATTATCTTGTTTTTGAATCATCAGAGTTTAAAGAGCTTTTAAAAAGAATAGAAAATAAATTAAATATATAAGAGGACACCTATGCTGAAAGTGTATGATCGAATAATTGATATGCGGGGGAGCTTGATTACGGTTCAAGCGACAAATGTTGCTTTAGGTGAACTAGCTTTAATTTATAAATCTGATGGAACAACAACCTTGGGATCGGTTTTGAAATTCGATGGTGATTTAGTAACTTTGCAGGTATTTGAAAATGTTAGAGGAATATCAACAGGCGATAAAGTTAGCTTTTTAAATAGACCAATGCAAGTTACTTTTTCAGATTCTCTATTAGGCAGATGTTTATCGGGAACTGGAGCTCCAATTGATGGAGGGCCTGAGATTATAGGCGAAAAAATCAATATCAATACGCCATCTTTTAATCCTACTAAAAGAATAATCCCAAGAGATATTATCAGAACTAATATTCCTATGATTGATGTTTTTAACTGTTTGGTAAAATCTCAAAAAATCCCAATTTTTTCTATCGCTGGAGAACCGTATAATCAACTTTTGATGAGAATTGCTAATCAAACCGATGCAGATATTGTTATCATCGGTGGTATGGGACTTAGATTTGATGATTATCAGGCCTTTATTAATAATGCTCAGAGCTCGGCTAGTATTGATAAAACGGTTTTATTTATACATCTAGCAACAGATCCAGCTGTTGAATGTATCCTTGTACCAGATATGGCGCTCGCAGCGGCTGAAAAATTTGCCACAGAGGGCAATAATGTTTTAGTCCTTCTAACTGATATGACAGCTTTTGCAGATTCTATTAAAGAGATTTCAATTACAATGGATCAAATCCCTTCTAATCGAGGTTATCCAGGTTCTTTATATTCAGATTTAGCTTCAAGATATGAAAAAGCGGTTGATATTGAAGGTAGCGGCTCTATTACAATAGTTTCTGTTACAACCATGCCTGGCGGCGATGTTACCCATCCTATTCCTGATAATACAGGTTATATCACTGAAGGGCAGTTTTATCTACATAATGCGATGATTGATCCTTTTGGATCTTTGTCTAGATTAAAACAAAATGTTATAGGAAAGGTTACCAGAGAAGATCATCAAGATCTGGCTAACACTTTAATCAGGCTATATGCCGATTCTAAAAAAGCGAAAGAAAGGCAAAGTATGGGATTTAAATTATCTCATTGGGATGAAAAACTACTTAAATATTCTAATCTATTTGTATCAAGAATGATGAACTTAGATGTTAATATTACATTGGAAGGCGCTTTAGATGAAGGATGGACAATGTTAGCTGAATGTTTCAACAAAGAAGAAGTTTCTATGAAAAGAAACATAGTAGAAAAATATTGGCCGAGAGAAAAAAGCTATGACTAGGCTCAAAATGACCAAAAATGGTCTTCGAGATAACCAGCATTTATTAAGACAACTTCAAACGTATCTACCAACCCTGCAACTTAAAAAATCTCTATTGCAAACCCAAGTGATGTTAATTAAAAATAGAATCGCTAGATTGGTTGAGGATTTACATAAAAGAAAAGATGAAGTTGTTAGATTTTGTGATCTACTATCTTCTAAATATGGGTTTGATCCTCTTGAATATGTTAAAATCAAACATATTCAAAAGTCGTATGAAAATATAGCTGGAGTTGATTTGCCAATTTTTGAAAAAGTTATTTTTACTGATTTAGAATATGATTTATTCAACACTCCTGGTTGGTTTGATATAGCTATAGAAAAATTAAAACAAATGATAACAGCTAGAGAAAAAATCTATGTCGAAGAAGAGAAAAAAAGATCATTACAAAAAGAATTAAAAGATGTCTCTATCAGGGTGAATCTTTTTGAAAAAATATTAATTCCAAGAACTTTAAATAGTATTAAAAAAATTAGAATTTTTTTAAATGATCAAGAGCTTGCTGCAATATCTCAAGCTAAAGTTGCTAAGTTGAAAAAGGTCAAGGCATGATAATAAAATTAAAAAAGTTTTTGATTTACGGGATAAAAGAACAATTAGACATCTTTTTTAAAGCCACCCAAGAAAAAGGTTTTATTGAATTTATAGGACGCAAAAAAAGTATAAAAAAAATCTCTACTACCGTTAAAGATTATATCAATGCTATTAAGATATTAAAAAAACAACCGCCTCTTCCAAGTTCGGATGAAAAAATCTCCTCTGCCGCGCTTGTTAAAAAGATTTTACATCTAAATCAATCTGTTGAAAAACTTTTCGAAGAAGATAGATATCTCGATGCTGAAATTATGAGAATAGAGCCCTTCGGAGAGTTTTCAAAAGACGAGCTAAATAAATTAGAAGATAATATTCATCGATATTTTCAATTTTTTACTATCAAAAAGTCTAAAAGAGAAAAAATAAAAAAATTTCCCGCTGAATTGATTTTTATAAAAAGCGCTTATGATCTCGATTATTTTATATCCATTAATAAAGAGAGACAAACATATCCTAAAATGATTGAACTCTTCATTGAGACTCCGCTTGCTGCCCTAAGACAAAGAAAGACTCTTATAGCCAAGCAAGTAGAGAAAACCCAAAAAGAAATAAAGCATCTAACATCTCACATAAAATATTTGACTAAAGAGCTTTTAAGAGAGCTAAATATTTTTCATCTTGAATCTGCTAAAACAGAAGCTTTCTATCCTATCGATGAAAATGTTTTTGCAATAGAGGCTTGGGTGCCTTCGAATAAAATAGAGTATTTAAAACTTTTAACAAAACCCTTTAAAATTGATTTTGTCGAGATCGCTATTGAGAAAAAAGATAGAGTCCCAACCTATATGGAAAATAAAAAAAATGCAAAAGTTGGGGAAGATCTGGTTAATATTTATGATGTTCCTTCTATCAAGGATAAAGATCCATCCCGTTGGGTGTTGGTTTTTTTCTCTATCTTTTTTGCTATGATAGTGGCTGATGCGGGTTACGGTGTTTTGTTTTTGACACTTGCTATATTTTTGAAATTTAAATTTAAAAATCCAAAACCTGTTTTAAAAAGATTTGTAAAACTCATCTGGATCTTATCTTTTGCATGTATTCTTTGGGGAACCTTTACAGGCTCTTTTTTTGGTTTTGGACCTAAAATCACCAGCAACTTTAGCAAACTTACTGGGCTTAACTATCTAGCTATTAAAAAAGCTGGTTATCACTTAGCTAAAAAAGATGATGTATATGAGTATTGGATAAAAAAATATCCAACAACAATGAATGCGAAAAATGGAAAAGATTTTTTAATTAAAGCTGTAAAAAAAGATAAAACAGGCGAAAAATATGAAGCTTTAGATGTCTTTAAAGGGAATATTTTACTCGAGTTTTCGCTTCTAATAGGGGTTATTCATATCATTTTATCTTTTTTAAGATATCTTATAAGAAATTATGTAGGGGTAGGCTGGATTTTATTTATGATTGGAGGCTATTTATTCTTCCCATCTATTTTAAATGCAACATCACTTATTCATTTTTTAAATATTTTGAATAAAGATGTTTGTTTTTTCATCGGTAAAATTCTTCTATTTACAGGGATTATAACAGCTGTAGTATTAGCTTTGATTCAAAAGAAATTAAAAGGGGTTATGGAGATAACTAATGTAATAGCTGTTTTTGCAGATGTTATGTCTTATCTGCGGTTATATGCTTTGGGACTCGCTGGAATGATTATGGCTACAACTTTCAATGATTTAGGGGTTTCTATGGGACTCGGGTTTGGGTTTATTGTGATTTTGATAGGACATATAACTAATATTACTTTAAATATTGCAAGCGGAATAATACATGGTCTTCGTCTGAATTTTATTGAATGGTATCATTATTCATTTGAAGGAGACGGAAAACTATTTGATCCCTTAAGATTATTAAAATAAAAATAAGAGGTATTTTATTATGGATTTTTCAATGTTTGGACCAGGCATAGTTTTAGGGCTAGGCTGTTTGGGAAGTGCCGTTGGTTGTGGGATCGCTGGTATGGCATCACACGGCGTTATGACGCACGTAGATGAAGGTCATGCTAAGTTTATTGGGCTAAGCGCCATGCCATCATCACAATCTATCTATGGCTTTATTTTGATGATATTAATGAAAAATGCAATTAAAGCTGGATCTGTGTCTTCGATGTCAGCTGTGGGTATTGCTCTTTTTGCGGGTCTCGCTATTATGACATCTGCTATTTATCAAGGAAAAGCTGCCGCTACAGCTATTCAAGCATCAGCTAAACAACCGGCTATTTTTGGAAAAGCGGCAGCGGCTCTCGGAATTATTGAGTCATTTGCTCTTTTTGCCTTTGTTTTTGCTATTTTGCTGTTGCAATAAAAAAAGCAAATAATTTTTAAGTTTAAGGGGATAAGGTTTTTATATGAGAACAGAAAAAGACAGTTTAGGTGAGATTGAAGTTGAAAAAGACAAGTTTTGGGGAGCGAGCACTCAAAGAAACTTAACAAACTTTACCGTAGGCAAAGAAAAAATGCCTATGGAAATTATCTATACTTATTCCATGGTGAAAAAAGCTGCGGCTATTGCCAATTTTAAGCTAAAGCTGCTATCGAAAGAAAAAAAAGATCTTATAGTATCAGCTGTTGATGATATCTTAGATAAAAAATATGATGATCATTTTCCGCTGCTTATTTGGCAAACAGGTTCCGGCACACCTACTCATATGAATGTTAATGAGGTTATCTCAAATATAGCCTGCCTAAAAACTAATAAACCTCTTGGCTCAAAAGAGCCTTTGCATCCAAATGATGATGTGAATATGGCGCAATCTACCAATGATACTTTTCCAACAGCTATTCACATAGCTGTTTATTTTTTAGTAAAAGATAAACTTCTCCCATCTCTAAAAAATTTGAAAAAGGGTTTTGATGATAAATCAGATGAGTTCAAAGATATCATAAAAGTTGGTAGAACTCATACTATGGATGCTGTTCCAATGACTCTTGGCCAAGAATTCTCAGCTTTCTCAGCTTTCATAAATGAATCTCTTGAGAATATCGAATTTAGCTTAAATAAATTTTTGAAAATACCACTCGGCGCAACTGTTATTGGAACGGGTGTTAACACACATAAGGGCTATCAAAAAATTGCAGTTAAAGAAATAGCTAAAATGACAGGAGAAAAATTTTGTTCATCTGATAATCTTTTTCAAGCTCTATCATCTTCAGATGCAGTTTGTCATATGAGCTCATCTTTAAAAAATCTATCAGTATCATTATTTAAGATAGCAAACGATATCACTTTATTATCCTCAGGGCCAAGATGCGCTATTGGCGAGATAGTTTTGCCAGCTAATGAGCCCGGATCTTCAATTATGCCAGGCAAGATAAATCCTGCTCAATGCGAATCTTTAAAACTCGTTGCTATGCAAGTTATGGCAAACGATAATATGATAGCCATGGCAAATGCTTCTGGAAATTTTCAACTAAATGTACTGCGTACTGTTAAAGTCTATAACTTAATCCAATCAATAAAGCTAATTACAGATGTGTCTTATACCTTTTTAGAACATTGTCTAAAAGGTATAAAACCAAATCTTTTAAGAATAAAAGAGAACTTGGATAAAAATTTAATGCTAGCAACTGCTCTAAATAGATCTATCGGGTATGAAAAAGCTTCTAAAATTGTTTTCGAAGCAGATAGTAAAAATAAAACTTTAAAACAAGCCGCAAAAGATCTTAATATGATGGATGAAAAAACATTTGATGAGATTGTAAACCCTAAAAACATGCTAGGTCCTTATGGATGATATTGCCAAATATATAGATCATACCCTTCTTAAAAAAGATGCAAGCGATCAAGAGATCGAAAAACTTTGCGACGAAGCAATCAAATATTCATTTAAAGCTGTTGTTGTTTTTCCTGAATTTTTACCCATAGTTGTCAAAAAACTAAAAGATAAAAAACCTCTTGCTGTCACTGTTGTAGATTTTCCATTGGGTAATAAATCTCCCGATGAAAAAGCTTTAGAGGCAAAAAAAGCAATAGATAATGGCGCCGAAGAGTTAGATATGGTAATAGATGTCATAGCTCTAAAAGATAAAAATTACAAACAAGTTTTCGGTGGCATAAACAAAGTTGTCAAAGCTGCTCAAAATGTGCCTGTTAAGGTTATTATCGAAACCTGCTATCTAAATCCATTAGAGATAGCATCTGCTTGCACAATAGCCAAACTCGCTGGTGCAAAGTTTGTTAAAACATCTACAGGTTTTGCAAAAGCTGGCGCTAAAGTCGATGATATTATTTTTATGAAAAATTCAGTGGGTGATGATTTTGGTATTAAAGCCTCTGGTGGGATAAAAACTTATAAAGATGCTATTTTATTTTTAGAAGCGGGCGCGAATAGATTAGGCACCTCTTCATCTGTTCAAATTATTAATAAAAAATAGAGCTATAAATTCTTTATATTAAAATCTTTTTAGCAATTAATTTTTAAGCCAAACTTTTTTTAAATAAAAATCTAAATAATTGAGTAAAACGGTGTATTTGGTTTTTGTAGAAAAATCAGATATTTATCTTAAAAATAGCCTCGAAAACTCTGTTCTTTAGGGCAGAGATGAGAGGCTAAAAAATAATTTTTTTAAGCTTGACTATACATAGATAAAACTTTAAAATACGTAGCAAAAATTTAATATGTTTCAGCTAGTTGAAAAAGCCTATAAATATCGATTCTATCCTCTAAAGCAGCAAAAAGAAATACTTGAAAAAACTTTTGGATGTACAAGAATGGTTTACAACCATTTTTTAGATTTGAGATCTAAAACATATAAAGAAGAAAAAAAATCTATTAATTACAATGATACCTCAAAATTTTTAACTTCTTTAAAAACAAAAAATCCCTGGCTAAAAGAGATCTCTTCTGTATGTTTGCAACAATCTTTAAGACATTTAGATAGAGCATTTATTTCATTTTTTAAAAAAAAGTCAAAATACCCCAATTTTAAAAAGAAAAGAAACCGTCAAAGTGCAAAATATATGAAAACATCCTTCATATATGAAAATGACAAAATAACATTAGCAAAAATGAAAGAGCCATTAAATATTCGGTGGTCAAGAAAGTTTAAAGATGCACCAACATCATTAACGATAACAAAAGAGAATGATGATACATATTACATTTCAATAATAGTAAAAGAAAAAATAGAGCCCTTAGACTTTAAAAAGAAGAAAATAGGAATAGATTTAGGCATAATTGATACTATTACAGATAGCAATGGAAAAAGCACAAAAAATCCTAAACTATTAAATAAAGCTCTAAAAAAATTAAGACTTAGACAAAAAAGCTTATCTAGAAAACTTAAAAAATCAAAAAATAGAATAAAAGCTAGGAAAAAATTAGCAAAGCTTCATCTATATATAAAAAATAAACGTTTAGATTTTTTACATAAACTATCTTGGCAGCTAGTAAACGAAAATCAAGTTATAGCAGCAGAGAGACTAAATATAAAAAATATGTTAAAAAATCGACATTTAGCTGCATCAATCTCAGATGTAAGTTGGAAACAACTCATTACATTTTTAGAATACAAATCTAAATGGTATAAAAGAATCTTTTTTCAAGTAGATACTTTTTTTCCAAGTTCCAAAACATGTAATAGTTGCGGACATAAATTGGCTACACTTGCATTATCGGTTAGAAAATGGAATTGCCCCAATTGTCATATTGTAAATAATAGAGATGAAAATGCTGCTAAAAACGTTTTAGATAAAGCAATAACAGAGATAAAAGAAAAGTACCGAGGGACACTCGGGAATGTAAGCCTGTGGAGTTTGTGTAAGACTTTTTTAGAAGATCCTAAAAAAGCAACGAACTGTGAATCAGGAACTTAGCTTTTAGCTAGGGAATCCTCTTCCTTTAGGGAGAGGAGGATGTCAAAATATTTGTTTAATGGTAAAATTTTTAAAAGCTTTAAAGAGTGATAAATGAATAACTCGTTTTTTTAGCAAAATTTTAAAGCAAAGATCTTATCCATTTCGAAGGCTTTAATTTTTTTTCTTTTATCAAATTTTGAGTAAACTTTTTAACTTCTTTAAGCAAATCATTTTCATCGAATAATTTTAATGATTGCAATACTTTAGCAAGTCTTACGTCGTGATTATTCCATCCTTGCCCTTTGCTTAGCGAAGAAAGCTTCTTATGATTTTTTATATCCCATCCCCAGGCTTCTAAAAGTATTTTACACCTTTTCGATAATCTGAAATAAAAGTGGAATTTTGTGATAAAGTCTTTATGTGATTATTATTTACAGTGTATTTACCACCTTGTCCTCTAGAGGTTTGATTTATTGGAAACATCCACCAATCGAAATGTGATTTATGTAAATTTGACCATTGTTTATCTCGTTGCCATTTTACGAATTGATTTAGTTGATTTTTTTGTTTTTGAATCAAAGGATTAATTCCAACAAAATCCGATTGTACACGTTCTTTTTTAACGTCTCACTTTGATGAAAACCAAGATTTATTCTTTTTACTTTTTTCGAGCTTTTCTATAAGGGTCTTTACAAAATTCAAGTCACCAACGCAAGTTTTATTTCTTTTTTTTGCTTTGTTATGAAGGACCTCAAAATGTTTTTTAATAAATGAGAATTGATCTTTGGTTAATTTTTTATTGTTGATTTCTAAAAAAGCATAAATATGATGAGCAACTTGATGAAGTTTGCAATTTTCAAAAGCATTATTATAAGAAAAGATTAATGTATTGAAAATGTTTTTTACAATATATATAATTTTTTTTAAAGATCCAACTTTATGAAATGATTCATTAGAATATTCGAGTAAATCTTTATTTAAATTTACACTGGTTAAAACTTTTAAATTACTTTCATATGACATAGTAAATATCTCTAAATAGCATTAAATAATAATATTAAATTATATAATAATTTTTATTAAAAAGCAATAATTGTTAATTAAAAAAAATGGGTTATTTGATGATTGTCCGTATTTAGGGACTTGTGCAACACAGCCTAAGTCAACTCCTCAAAAATGCAAACCATTACATATCAGCAAACTATGAAAAGTGAAATTAAAATATATCAAATCATAAGTTATTGATAATCAATAAAGTCTTAGACTTATACAGCAACGCTTATAATTCAATTAAAAAAGGAGATAATATAATGTCTAGCATAATTAGAAGAACGGCCTACGATGGGCTATTTAATACTGAGATGCAAGATCTTCAAAGTAGGATGGATCTGCTTGAGGAATTAGAAAAGACTATTACCGCTGAAATTGAGAAAATTCAAGGTCTTTTCGGAACTCGACTAGGTGAGAAAGAAATGAATAGATATGAAAGATACGATTTGATGACGGTTATTAAAACAGCTTTTGCTGGTTTCAGTATACCTGATCCAAAAGATCACCTTAAAGAAAATCCTATAAAATACTTGAAACACTTCATCAATGATTTCAGAAATGAAGAAGGTGAAAATATGCTTTGTTTCATCGATTTTGCGTTTGATGAGTTGCAAGAAAGAAAAGAAAAAGTTTACTCTGCTTTTAATGCCTTAAAGTAAAGAATTCAAGCTTAAAATCTAGTATAGTATCAGCGAAGTTAAGTGTATTAGCTTCGCTTTTCTTCAAAAATATTATCTATTTTTTGTATTTATTTTGTAAATCATTAATTATTAATATCTTTAGTGTAATAAAGATTGTTGGCTAATTCTTTTTTAAGAGTTGATAGTAAGCCCCACTTTCGTCATTAAAAACCTAATAACTAGAATTGGATGCAAGAAAAGATTTTTGATTAACGATAAGTAATTAACTGATTTTAGCTCTCTTTTAATTAAACTTTTTTCATTTTTGTTAGCATCATCTATCCATTCAGGATAAGGAGGAGGAATAAGTTTCGGAAGATTTTCTATATCAAAAAAATTTACCTCTCTTGTCTCATCTGAAATAGCCGCTTTTCCTGAGATAATTTCACATTCATATAGATGAGTAAATTTTGATAATTTATTAATTGGGGTATATTCACCAACTTTTCTATATATTTTTGTTGTATAACCTGTTTCTTCTAAAACTTCTCTTAAAGTAGCATTTTCTAAAGTCTCATCTTTCTCAATGCCACCACCGGGTAAAACCCAGACAGGAACATCTCTTCTTTTTATAAGCAAAACTTGTTTCCGATCTTCAGAAAAAACAACCGCTGTTACACTTTGATTTTTTTGCATGTAAAAATGTTAAAATTGATCTTTGTAATCAAAAATGTTAATCTTTTTATTGCAAAAATGCAAGTGAGTTGGATTATATCTTATGAAAATTAAATATTTATTGCTTTTTCTACCTTTTTTAACGTCTTGTTATAAAAATAATTTATATGTTCAACATGAAAAGATGGATAGAAATTATCTGGCGTCTACTCATGTAGGAACACCGGATTATAGACAACAGCATCCGCCTGATGGACAAACCCTATCAATTGCTTGGGACTTTCCTTTGAGTGTTTATAGAGAGAATTTGAATATGATTCTAACCGTTAGATTCTGGGATAATAAACAGGATATATTTTCTAATAAAATTACAAGAAAAAGAGGCTATCTCAGATATAAGTTTCAAGATGATACAGATGATAAATCTAAAAAAATATTAACCTATAAAATTGATATTTTTAATGAAGATGGAACTCTAGTCGATGAGTGGAAACATCAGTTCTGGAAAGAACTAATCGAAATTAATGAAGATGAAGATATTAACTCTCGGATAGAAGAGGCAAAGGCTTTTTAAGCATTTTGTCTGCCTCTAAAATCAGCTCTTTTGTCTTTTCAAAATTTATACAAGGATCAGTGATAGATTGCCCAAATCTTAAATTTAGAGGAGTAAGCTTTTGCTTTCCATCTTTTAAATTACTCTCTAACATTAAGGCGATAATAGGATATCTTTTTTCTAGATAGGTTTTTATTGAATATCTAAAGGCTTTGATTTGATCGACATGAGAGTTTGGGCTGTTGCCATGTGAGCAGTCGATGACAATTGAAAATTCTTGCTCTCTACTTTTCATTTGTTTTAGTACTTGATCTAAAGATTTTTTGTCGTAGTTAATTTGAGTTTTAGAACCTCTTAAAACTATATGAGAGAAATTGTTGCCAAAAGATTCTATTTGGCAAATTTTCCCGTTTTCATCAAAGGAGACATAATTTTGAGTGTTTTTAGCAATTATAGCACCGTTAATAGCGATCTCAACATCACCATCTAAAGCATTTTTAAATCCAACAGGAATTCTCAATGAAGAGGCTAAGTGACGATGCAAAGTAGAGGCGGAGGTTCTCGCTCCAATAAATCCCCATGAAATTAAATCGTCGAAATAACTCGATAAATTAGGATCTAAAAGCTCTGTTGCAATAGGAACTTTTTTAGTAGTTATTTTTAAAAGAAGTTTTCTAACTTTTGTGATGCCACCTTGGATGTTATTTGATTTATCCAATTTTGGATCATATAAAAAGCCCTTCCAAGAGTTTTTAGATCTTGGTTTTTCAAAAAAAACTCTCATTACTAAAAAAATATTTTTAAGATCTTTTTGAAGGGTTTTTAATTTATCAGCATATAAAAGAGTTTCTCCTTCATCATGAATAGAGCAGGGCCCTGTGATTACAACTAATTTTTTAGATGATTTATTAAAAATATCTCGGCAAAAAGTTTTTGAATAGTTTATAAATTTTTTTTGATAGTCATCTAAAGGATAATTATTTTTTAACTCCTTGAAGGAAGGTAAAAAAAAGCGTTTCATTTGTGTTTAATTTGAGCTCTTTGATAAACTTTAACATTTTAGCAGCTGGCTTGAAATATATCAAAGCCTAAAGGAGATTATTTTTTTTGATAAAATTTCAACATGTATCAAAAATATATTCCAATGATTTAGTCGCTATAGATAACATTAGCTTCGAGATTAAAAAAGGAGAAACCCTAGTCCTATTGGGCACTTCTGGTAGTGGAAAAACCACCACTATGAGGATGATCAATAAACTTACGGCGCCAACTTCTGGTAAAATTTTTATTGATGGAGTAGATATTAAAAATATCGATCCAATCGAGCTGAGACGTCAAATCGGCTATGCTATTCAATATATCGGGCTTTTTAATCATATGAACGTTTTTGAAAATATTTCTATAGTTCCAAAACTTTTAAAATGGAATAAGGAAAAAATAAATAAAAGAGTTGATGAACTTTTAGATCTTTTTGGGTTTGACCCTAGTGAATATAAACATAGATTTCCAAGACAATTAAGCGGAGGCGAAAAACAAAGAATAGGAGTTTTAAGAGCTATCGCTGCCGATCCTCCTATAATCTTAATGGATGAACCTTTTGGCGCGTTGGACCCTATCACTCGTGAACAAGTTCAAAATGAATTTATCGAACTAGAATCGGATATTAAAAAAACTGTAGTTTTTGTTACTCATGATGTTTTTGAGGCTGTGAAAATGGCTGATACCATAGCCCTAATGGATAAAGGAAAAATCTTGCAGATAGCTACCCCTAAAAAATTAGTTAACAATCCAAAAAACGATTTAGTAAAACAATTTTTAGGACGTCATAAATTTCAGTTAAGTTTAATGACCACTTCAATTAAAGAATTGGTTATTAAAAAAAATAACAATCAAAATCATTCTCTTTTTGAAGGAAAAAATAATTCATTAACCCTTAGAAGTTCGATAATAGAAGCTATGGATCTATTTAAAGAAACGAAACTTAGTGATATTGCGATCTTTGATAGAAAAAAAATTATTGGGATTTTGCAAAAACAAGATTTATTAAACTCTATTTCTAATCTTTTAAAAGAAAAAGAAAAAGTATAATGGATATATCTAAACTTTTTACGAGCTATATTTTTATCAAAACTTTTGAGCATATGCTTCTTAGTTTGTATTCTCTTTTTATTTCTATTATAATCGCAATCCCTCTCGGAATTCTCTTAGCAAAAACAAGATTTAGAAAACTTGCCACTTTTATTTTAAAATTAACTTCGATCGTGCAAACCATTCCAGGTCTTGCTCTGATTGCACTATTAGTCGTAGCCCTAGTTTTTATAAGAACCTTTTTTCCTCTGCCAGTGACAGGGTTTTTTCCATCAATAATTGTGCTTAGCTTATATGCGATTTTACCAATTTTAGCTAATACTTACTATGGGATAAAACAGGTCAATCCAACTATGATCGAAGTAGCAAAAGGGATGGGGATGAGACCTTATCAGATATTATTCTCAGTTCAACTACCCTTATCTTTAGGCCTTATTATAACTGGTATTAGGATATCACTTGTTTGGACAATAGGTATGGCAACTCTAACCTCTTTAGTCGGCTCTGGCGGTCTTGGTGATCTGATTATGCAAGGTTTGAGATCCATGCAAATTGAGCTAATCATCGCAGGAACCCTCCCGGCTGCAATTTTAGCACTATTTTTTGATTGGCTGATATCAATACTAAGTAAATGGCTAGTTTTTGCAAAGGAGTAGAATTTTTAAATGGCAATTTTAAAAAAACGTTTTTTTATTTTAATTGGAATTTTTGTATTTCTAACTATTTCTATTCTTTTTACAAGTATTTATCAAACACAAAGCAGCTCAAATGTTGTTGTAATAGGATCTAAAAATTGTACAGAAAATCAAATCGTAGCCGAAATAATAGCGACTCTAATAGAAAAAAATACCGATATTAAAGTGAAACGTAAATTTAATTTGGAAGGTACCTTAATTTGTTTTGAAGCTTTGAGATCAAAAGATATTGATATGTACCCCGAATACACGGGAACGGCTATGTATGCTATCTTAAAAGACCAAAGAAAGCTAGATAATCAAAAGATGCACTGCTATCTAAAAAACGTTTTTGATAAAAGGTTTGAAATTCAGTGGTTAGAGCCTTTTGGTTTTGAAAATGCTTATGTTCTTTTGATGGACAGAAAAAAAACGAAAGAATTAAAAATATTTTCAATTAGCGATCTTTCAAATCATATTAAGAAAAATAAAATGCAAATTGCTTTTGATCCTGAATTTTCCGTACGAGAGGAAGTTGCATCAATAAACAAAAATTATGATTTAGATGTAAATTATAAGTTAATGGATCAATCTTTGATGTATTTTTCCTTAGCTCATGGAGTAATAGATCTCGCAAATGGATTTGCTACTGATAGCAGAATTAAAAAATATGATCTTACCATTTTAAAAGATGATAAAAAAGCCATGCCATCATATATAGCGGCTCCAATCGTTAGAAAAGAAGTGCTGCAAAAATATCCAAATCTAGCTAGCGAATTAAAAAAATTAGAAGGAATAATTACTGATGAGAAAATTAAAAAACTGAACTATCTGGCAGATGAAAAAAAACAAAAGGTGTATGATATAGCCTATAGGTTTTTAAAGTCTGAAAAGTTAATTTGATGCAAAAGATTATTATTTTTTTTGAAAAGTTCGATTTTTATTTGTGGAACTCATTTTTGATCTATCTTCTTTTAGGGGTGGGTATTTATCTCACTTTTAGATTAAAGGGTATGCAAATCAGATATCTTTTTACATCTTTAAAGCTAGCTTTTACAAGGAGTGATAATAAAGCTAAGGGAGATATTTCACAATTTCAATCTCTAATGACAGCACTCGCTGCAACGATTGGTATCGGAAGTATTGCAGGAATGGCTACAGCTGTTGTTGCCGGTGGCTTTGGAGCTATTTTTTGGATGTGGGTAGTTGCTTTTGTTGGTATGGCTGCAAAATACGCAGAGGCTATCTTAGCTGTGAAATACAGAATTACGGATAAGAAAAATAAGATGGCAGGCGGTCCTATGTATTACATCCATCGTGGACTTAACCTAAAATGGTTAGGGGCTACGTTTGCTGTTTTTGGGATGTTTGCGTCTTTTGCTGGAGGCAATCTCATTCAAGCTCAATCTATTTCAGATGCTCTCTTTGAGTTAACAAACCTTTCTCCTTATATATCTGGTGTTATAATTGCTGTTTTGTCTGGAGTAGTAATTTTAGGGGGTATTAAAAGTCTTGGCAAAGTTAATGCTTATCTCGTTCCTATTATGGCAATGATTTATATCACAGGCGGACTTGCAATTATAATAATCAAATACAAATATATTTTAGGCGGACTTGCTCTGATAGTTAAAAGTGCTTTTACTATGAAAGCGGCTGGGGGAGGTCTTATAGGTACCGGTATCATGAGCGCTATTCAGATGGGGATAGCCAGAGGAATATCCTCAAATGAAGCCGGTCTTGGTAGTGCGCCTATCGCTTCTGCTGCTGCTAAAACAGATTTACCAGGCAGACAAGGCCTTATTTCTATGTCAGGGGTATTTTTATCGAGTTTTATTGTTTGTACAATAACTGTTTTAGTCTTGTCTGTTACTAATGTTGTTGGGCTTGAAGTTGCATCTGGTGAGCTATTAAATGGAGCGCCTCTTGTAATGAGAGCTTTTTCCTCTATTATACCTTTCGGTGAACATATTGTAGCTACCGGTCTTGTCTTATTTGGTTTTTCTACAATCCTTGGCTGGTCATATTATGGAGAAAAATGTTTCGAGTTTCTCTTCAAAGAAAAATATCTTATCTACTTTAGAGTAGTCTTTATTATGGTGATATTTTTAGGAGCCATCTCTAGTATCAAGCTTGTCTGGCCACTTGCGGACATAATGAATGGCTTTATGGCTATACCAAATCTAATAGGTCTATTTTTACTTGCCAATGTTGTGGTAGAGGAAAGTGATATCTTTTTGAATGTCTTGAAAAAAGAAAAATTAAGTTTAAAGAAAATCAAGCAAAAAGATTTTGAGATTAATTAAAGATATAGATCGATTTTCTCTAAGATTGCAGAACTTTTGCAGATAAAAAAATCAATGCTGCTGCTAGAGTTATTATTGCGGCAATTTTTACGACTTTGTGTAATTTTTCTTTAGAATAATTAGGATTGGGGGGTTTATTGACCAAGGGTTCTTTTTCAAGTTCATTTAGATCACTAGTTGCATCAGAGATCTCTTCTTCTTTTGAAGATTCATCTTCTATAGGATCTGTTCTTATCGCTAGCACCTCTTCTTGGGTAAGCTTAGTTATGTTTTCTGCATTTAATTCAATTTTACAATTAGGACAAGAAGGTTTAAGTCTAATAGTTGTACTGTAATGTACAGCCTTTTTAGGAGACATATCTACCCATTTTAAAAGTTCATCATGATGAAAATAGTGTCGACATGCATTACTTGCTAAAATGATCTCTTCTGCTGAGAACTCATCCATACAGATAGAGCAATTAGATAGTTTATTTATTAAAAGAGTAGGATATTGCTCTGGATTATCTAAAATATCTTGAGTTAATGTAAAAGATACCATTCCTGATACTGACATAATTTTTGCCTTTTTTCAATACAACTTATTAGTGATTTTAAATTTATTTATAAGATTTTAACTTTGCGTTAATTTCTTGCAACTTATTATTAGCTTCTTTGTAAGAAAAGTTAAGTTTTTCTATCACATCTTTAGGGGCTTTTGATAAAAAAGTCTCATTAGAGAGTCTTTTTTTTGCACTCTCAATTTGAGATAGGAGTTTTTCTTTTTCTTTTTCTAATCGTTTAAATTCTTTTTCAAGTAGCTCTTTTGGCAGGGGTAAAATGAATTTTAAATTTTTGCAGATAGTTGTAGCGCCCGTTGGGAGCTTACTTTCTTCTTTTGTGTAGTTTATGTTTTCTAGTTTGGCAAGGGGTTTTATGATATGTTCATTGTCTTTCAAGAGAGTAGATAAGTTTAAGTTATCTTTTTCTAAAATAAAAAGATCGGTTTTTTGCCCCAAAGGTATGTTCATCTCGGATCTAATATTTCTAACTTTATGTAGAACCTCTTTTAAAAAATCAAAATTTTCAAGTGTTTGTTTATCTTCTTTTTCTAAAACTTTTGGATAATTAGCTACAATGCACGCTTTTTTACTTAAAGCTTCAATAAAATCATGGGTATAAGGATCGATGTTTTTAGTGAGCTTTAGCTTTGGAAATTTGGATTTTATAATTGAGAAAATCTCTTCAGTAATAAAAGGCGCAATAGGATGCATTAACCTTATACAAGCAAATAAAACAAAAAGCAAAATCTTTTGTTTGTTTTGTCTTAAATTTACTTTTTCTTTTCCAAAAAGATAAGGCTTTGTCATCTCTAAGTAGTATGCGCAAAAATCATCCCAGAAAAATTGATAAGGATTTATCGCGCTTTTATCAAAATTTTTATTCTCAAAATGATCTATTTGATCTTTTATCGTTTTATTAAGCCTTGTTAAAATCCACTTATCTTCTAAGCTAAGAGTTTTTAAATCCAAACCCTTTTCGATATCCTCTGTCTTTAAAGAAGATAGATTTTTCTCCTTATTTTCATCTAGATTTAGAAATATAAATCTAGTTGCATTCCAAAGTTTATTAGCAAAATTTTTAAATTCATCAAATTTTCTCAGATCTAAATCTATCTGTCTTGAGTGGGTAATAGATGAGGTGAGAGCTATTCTCATAGCATCAGTGCCAAAGGTGTCAATAATCTCTAATGGATCGATTATGTTCCCCTTAGATTTAGACATTTTTTCCCATTTAGAAAAAATATCTTTTGGTAGTTTTTCACCAAGATCATATTTTCTTTTGTCTTCATAATTTAAATAGGTGACAGATCCATCTTTTTCTTTTTTAAAATAGGATTTACCATAAATGAGTCCCAGGATGAAAGTTTCATGAAAAGGGACCTCCTTCATGATATATTCTCCCATCATTATCATTCTAGCCACCCAGAAAAATAAAATGTCATGTCCTGTTATTAAAATAGAGGTTGGATAAAAAGTTTTTAGATCGGCTGTTTTGTCTGGCCATCCAAGTGAACTAAATGGCCAAAGAGCTGATGAAAACCAGGTATCTAGTACATCTTCATCTTGTACCCATTTATCAGGGTTTTGTTTAACTTCTTGAGGAGATCCTTCTCCAGCATAGCAAATCATTACATCGGGATCTTCTACAGAATACCAAATAGGTATTTGATGTCCCCACCAAAGCTGGCGAGATATACACCAGTCTCTTAAATTATCAATCCAATGAAAATAAGTGTTCTCCCAGTTTTTAGGAATTAGATTTATTCTTTTTTCTTTGATAGCGCTCATCAGCTTATTTTTAAAAGGTGTCATCTTAATAAACCATTGCTTAGAAAGATAAGGCTCAATTTTTGCTTTTGAACGATATGAGATGCCTACTCTTAACTTGTAGGGTTCGACTTTTTCTAAAAGATTTAGCTTTTTCATTTTCTCAACAATTGCGAGTCTTGCTTTTTGCATGCTAAGGCCAAAAAACTCTTTGCCATTCTCATTTATTCTTCCATCAGGTGTCATAATATTGATGATAGGCAGATCATGACGCAGTGCTACATCATAATCATTAAAATCATGGGCAGGAGTTATTTTTACAGCGCCTGTTCCAAATTTAGGATCTACAAATCTATCTTCAATGATCGGTATCTCTCGATTAACAAATGGTAAAATTACTTTTTCACCAGCATAAGAAAAATACCTTTCATCTTTGCTAGAAATAGCAATAGCTGTGTCTCCCAACATAGTTTCTGGTCTGGTAGTAGCAATTGTAATATGTCCCTTTCTATTAGCAAGAGGGTATTTGAAATACCATAAAAAAGAATCTTTTTCTTCATGTTCAACCTCATCATCAGCAAGTGCCGTTTGAGTAATAGGATCCCAATTAACTAAATAATCTCCTCGATAAATAAGCTTTTCATCAAACATCTTTTTGAAAGTAGTTCTGACAGCTCTATTACTATTATCATCCATTGTGAAACGAAGTCTTGACCAATCAAGCGATGATCCAATCTTTTTTAGCTGATTTAAAATTATGTTTTGCTTGTCCTCTTTCCATTGCCAAACATGTTTTAAAAATTCTTCTCTTGTAAAATCTTTTCTTCTTTTTTTAAGCGTTGCTATTAGATGTTTTTCAACTACACTCTGAGTTGCTATCCCAGCATGATCAGTTCCAGGTACCCAAAGAGTTTCAAAACCTTGCATTCTTTTGTATCTAACTAAAATATCTTGGCAGGTATTAACAAGTGCATGACCCATATGAAGCTGACCTGTGACATTAGGAGGCGGTAAGATTATACAATAAGTTTTTTTTTTAGTTTTATTATCAGCTTTAAAAAAGGCATTATCTTCCCAAAAGTTATACCATTTCTCTTCGACTTTTTTAGGATCATAACTCTTATTTAAATCAGACATATTTTTAAGGGCTAAAAATTTTAATCTATATAAGGTAGCAAAAAAAATGAAGAATGTCAAAAAAATGAAATTAAAAAAAAATCTTTGTTTTTTTTTAATTGACTATTCTATAAAATCTCGACCATTTAACTCACATTGTAGCGAGGAGATGCTTATGCCAAATATAGCAATAGTAAAAAAAGACTTTATGGATACAGTAGTAGATTTTTTTAACAAAGAGCAGAGAGAGATTTTTAAAACTTTCAATAGTATCTTTGTTGGGAATAAACACCTTACAGGAATTGATACAGCTTCAACAAAAGCAGGTCTTGATATTTTCCCAAAGATGTTCGATGCATTTAATGTATTAGATTTTATGGCTAATATGAAAAATGTTAAAAACCATCTAAATGGAAAAGTTGTAAGTCAAGATGTTGCTTCTTTAACCTCTGATACAGTTAATAGCGCAGCTGAGACAACAGCTTGGTGTTCTAGTGTAGGACTATTGTCTTTGAAAGCTTATACAATGAGTTGGGTAACATCAATTAGTGGAGCCACCTTAATGTTTAGCTTTGCTAAAAGAATTCGTGATAATATCTCTGATTTGAGAAAACCTGAGAATAAAGATCCAATAAAAGCAAAATCTGAGAGAAAAAATACTCTTTGGAATTTAGCTAAAAATATTGCGATTTTTGCTATAGGTGCGATTCTATTTACTTGTGGATGGTTCGGATTTGCTATGTTTACAAATCTTATAACAATTGCCTCTTCAGTAACAGTAATAGCAGCATTTAAACTCTATCAATTACAACTGCAGCAAAAAGAAGAAGTAGCACCTTCTCTTTTTCAAAAAGTAAAAAACAAATTTATAGCAGCACCGGTTAGTGCGTAATGATTTTTTGAGCTTGTTTCAAAATGTTTTTGTTTTTCAAAATCAAGCTATATAAGAGAAGGTCTTTCAAAAGTCTTCGCTTTTCAAAATAAAAAGATCTATTTAAAAAATCTTTATTTTTAGAAGATATAAAATGCGTAGATATTGCGATCGAGCTAGGGTTTGCAACATCTAAAAGGCCTGAGAAAAACGATTTTGCTATAGAAGAGCCTTCATTTTTATAAAGCCAAAGGCCATATAAAAAATGCAAAGGATTGTTTTCTTGTGAGATTTTTTCTATCAAGGTTTTATTAAAAATTTTAGAAGCTAATTTTATCTTATTTTGAAAAAGATAGGATCTAACTAAAAGACTATCTAATAAATTTTGGTAAGCTTTGTCGATATTTAGCTTTTTTATCTTTTCAAAGCTTTCAATTACCGAAGATGTTTTTTTCTCATCAATTAGTTTTTCAAGTAAAAAAATCAAAACCCTTAGCTCTTTAACAGACGGTTTTTTATCGATATTAGATAATAGCTTTTTTAAAGCAGTTTCATAAGGCACATCAAAGGCTAATTTTAAAAGATTAAAAGAACTTTTTTTAAGCTTTTCTTTGTAGGTTTCTAGTGCTATTTCAGCTTCTTTTATTTGATCTAACTCTAGAAGAGCAAAAATAGCATTTTCAATATTTACATCATCAAAATCTAAATCAGAGAGCATTTCTAAAATTGAGCTAATCTTATTTAAGAAAAAAGCAAATTTTAAAGAGAATTGATGAGTAATATTTTTAGAATCTTCTATAAAATAGAGCTTTTCTAAATGCTCATCTAATCTATTAATTAACTTTTTTGAATCAACGTTATCTATGATGTTTGGAATGAATCTCAATGCTATTAAAATTATCCTAAAGGCCGCTTCTCTATTTTGAAAAGCGCTTTGATGCATCCTATAAATTATATATTCTTTAACAATTGGAGATTGATGGTGTTTGTTAAATTTTCGAATCATTAACTCTAAGCATTTGGCTTCTTCTTCAAAATCTTGCTTTTCTAAATAGACTAAGGATTTGCCGAGATATTCGAGTGGCTCAGATTGGGTGGAGTGCAGCTTTTCAAACTCCTCTAAAGAGTTATCTATAAGCTCTTGTTTATTTTTTATTGATTTTGTTTTCTTCGCTTTTTCTAAAGTAGAAATTCCAGCTCTAAATGTAGCCTCCAAGGCTTCTTTTCTACCTGGAAATGAAAAAGCAATTTTTTGATATTCCTTAATAGCTGTGTCATAATCCTCTTTTGCAAAAAAAGCATCGGCAATTGCTAAACAATTTACCATCACATTGTAAGAAGAGGTAAAGACTTTTAAGTTCTTTATAGAAAAGTTAGTATCTTTATAGGCTATTGCAAAAAAACTACCCCTTAAAGGCAGATGATTCATATGCGAAATTATTAGTTTTTTATCTAAATAAAGATTTAAAGTATCGTCTACCTTTTCTATAACTAGATGATGCGATGTATTTGGCTTTATCTTTAATTTGTCTTGAAAAATCAATACGTTAGAGCGTGAAATCTCAGTATCTTTACTCTCTAAATTAAACCAAACTTTATAACTCTCTTCAACTCTGAAATTGTTTTGATCTTTTAAAATATTTAAGAAAAATCCCAATCCATTTGACCATTTATCTAAAGATATATCAGCCTCAATTTTAATATTGGTAGAAAAAGCAAGCTTTGAAACCATTAAGTTTATCCATTGAGCAAAATCAGTATTTTTTGAAATCGCAACATGCTCTGCTAAAAGTATGTTTTCTTGAAATTGCCAATCTTCAATATTTTTGATGTCTAAATTAGCGGTTAGTATCCACTCAGGCCTACCTTCAATATAGTTTTCAATATCAACTATCAAATCTTCAACTCTTTGATACCGATTCTTCTTATCTTTTGCTATACACTTCATACAAATATCAGCCAATTTTTTAGGAATGTCTCTGTGTGGCGCTCTTTCCATCGGGTTTAAAATTTTTTCAAGATTCATATTCTTTCTAAATGTCTTTAAATCTTTTCTCTTAAATGGGGTCTCTAACGTTAACATGTAATATAAAAGTGCACCGAGTGAATAAATATCACATTGTATACTGGCACGTTGTCCTTTAGCCCTCTCTGGCGCCATATAAGATACTGTACCTGCCACTTTTCCTATCTGCGTTAGCTCAAGATCCTCTTTTTTGATTTCAATATCTTCATCAATTTCGTTGTCATTTAAGAATTTCGCAATACCCCAATCCAAAATAAGGACCTGGCCGTATTTTCCAATGATGATATTGTCCGGCTTCAAATCCCTGTGCAGAATATTTCTTGAATGAATATAACCAATAGCTTCACATATATTTAAAAATATCCGAATAAGTGTGGGTATTGAACTGCCTAGCTTATGCGTTGGATCTAATTTGGTCTTTTTGATTATCTCTTTTAAAGTATCGCCCTCAACATAAGGCATTGTATAATAATATGAGTCCTTTAAATTGATATCATAGATCGGAATAATTGAGGGATGTGATAAAAGAGAGGCTATCTTTGCTTCTCTTAAAAATCTTTTTTTAACAATGTCTTTTGTCGCTAGGTCTTTTCTGATCCTTTTTAAAGCAATATGTCTTTTAGCCTTTTTATCATAGGCTAAAAATACCTCTCCCATACCGCCAGCGCCTAAGCTCTTTTCTATTTTATATCTATCATCCATAAAAACCTTAAAAGAGATTGCACATTAAAAATAG